>ERZ500994.66-NODE-66-length-34097-cov-11.593297_pt1 | contig 34097 bp, 35 predicted proteins | sample MGYA00248878_ERZ500994 | MGnify/ENA primary metagenome ERZ500994 (study PRJEB25958, sample SAMN03398533) | human skin metagenome | study: EMG produced TPA metagenomics assembly of the Human Skin Microbiome Metagenome (human skin metagenome) data set. | reverse complement strand
CTGTCCAAGGGCCTGGCGCAGGGGTCACCCTCCGCGTCGACCATCCTCGACAGGGGCCTCGACCTGCCGGCCCGGATGGAGAACTGGTACACCCTCGGCGTCCAGGTCAACGCCGGCATCCTCGGCTCGCTCGGCATGGTCATGGACCCGCAGCGCGCGAGGTTCGTCCACAGCGCGGCGAAGGACGACGTCATCGTCGACTGGCCGGAGGACGGCAACAAGGCGTCCGAGGAGGCGCTGCGCGAGATGCAGAACAAGGTCGCCGAGGCCGCGGGCGTCGGGGTGGGTGTGCCCGTCCTCGGCGTGCCCGACGTCGGGACGAGCTTCACGGCGCACCCGCTCGGCGGAGCCGTCATCGGCCGGGCGTCCGACGCCTACGGCCGGATCAAGGGCCACCCCGGGCTCTACGTCATGGACGGTGCCGGCATCCCCGGCAGCACCGGCACGGCCAACCCCTCGCTGACGATCACCGCGCTCGCCGAGCGCAACATCGCGAAGATCATCGCCGACGGGCGGTGACCTCCTCGGGGTCGGTCACGCCTCGAGCAAGCCGACCCCCGGGCCGTCGAGATCCGCCATCGCCACGTCGCGCCCCGCGATCACGAGCAGCAGGGCGAGGGCTGGCCCGCGCACCTCGGGTCCGTCGCCGAGGGTGAGGTCGAGGTCGGTGGCCCGCAGCGTCACCCGCGCGACGGTCTCGCGACCTCCGCCGACGGCGGCGGGCGTGCGCGCCTGGTAGCGAAGCGCGCCCTCGACCGCCTCGGGGGCGTAGTCGTGCCCGATGCCGAGCGGTCGCCGGATGTCCTCGCCGTGGACGACCTCCTCGACGAGCCGGCTCTCGAGCGGGGCGAGCCTCGTGGGCGGTCCCGTCCGCCGACCGGCCACCTCACGCAGTCGGCGCAGCGTCTCGCGGGGCGTCGCCCCGCGGTGCCGGTCGACGCCCTCCTGGGTCATCCGCTCGAAGTCACCGCGTGCCCGCACCATCCCCCGCACGAGGCCGAAGGGGGTGGCGAGCGCGTTGGCGACGAGGTGCGCCGCGACGTCGTGCACGCTCCACCCGTCGCAGAGCGAGGCCGTGCGCCACTGCTCGTCGGTCAGCTGCTCGAGGTCGTCGGCGAGCGCCCGGCGCTCGGCGTGGACGAGGTCCCACACATCGGTCATGGCCTCACCCTGACAGGTCCGGCCGACAGCGTCGCCGGACCCGGCCCATGACGAAGGGGAGGCCCCGCGCCGAGCGCAGGACCTCCCCTTCGGCAGGTGTGGTGCGGGTCAGGCCGGGGCCGGGGTGACCGGACGGCCCTGCAGCACCCGCCACGTGTAGGCCGCCGCGATGGACAGCACCGGGACGGTGATGAGCAGCGCCAGGCCGAGGGTGCACAGCGAGACGATGATGATGAGGATGGCGAGCAGCGCCAGCAGCAGCGTCGGGCCGACGTTCTTCGTCGTGAAGTTGAAGCTCGCCACGATGCCGTCGACACCCGACTCGCCGTCGAGGACGGCCATGTTGGTGTAGTAGAGCAGGTAGGCCGCGACGATGCCCGGCAGGATGCACATGAGGGTGCCGACGAAGGTCACGATCATGACGATGATGCCCGCGATGATCGCCTGACCCCACGGGATGCGGGTGAACATCGCCCCCAGGTCGGTGCGTCCGGTGTCGACGACGTCGAGCGCGCCGCGCACCAGCGCCAGGCCGAGCACCCAGCTGATGATGCCGGAGACGAAGCTCGTCATCAGCGAGATCAGCTGGTGGAGCAGGTAGTTCTCCGGCAGGCCGGTCGCCGGGTCGATGGTGCTGCCGGTGCCGAGGAGGCTGCCGGTCGTCGCGAGGTTGGTGCCGAAGCTGATCGCCGCGCTGATGACGAGCATGACGGCGGTGATGATCATGAAGGGGCCGACGTTCTTGGTGAAGAGCTGCCAGCCGTAGGTCAGCGCGTCCATCGGGCTGTACGGCGGCTGCATCCCGCCGAACTGGGGCGGCATGCTGCCACCGCCGTAGGCCGGCGGACCGCCGGCACCGGGCGGCGGAGGTGCGCCCGCCCCCGGCGGCGTGCCGTAGGGCTGGCTCGGCTGACCGCCGTGCGGCTGGCCGGGCTGACCGCCGTAGGGCTGGCTGCCGTAGGGCGACGGCGACCCGTAGGGCTGGCCGCCCTGCGGCTGGGAGCCCCCGTAGGGCGGCTGGCCACCGGATCCGGGCGGGGTCGACGGCTGGTCGGGCGGGTACGGAGGCTGACTCATGGGCCCCACCCCATCGCATGTGGCGCACCGCGGCAAGCAGCGACGCGGGGGAGGACTCCCCTCACGCCTCGACGAGCAGCTCCCGGGTGATGTTGGCGATGGTGGCGGCCCCGACGAGCCCCATGGTCAGGTCGAGCTCGGCGAGCACGTTGTCGATGACCGCGCTGACCCCGGCGGCGCCGTCGATCGCGAGGCCGTAGACGTGCGGGCGGCCGAGCAGGCAGGCGTCGGCGCCGAGGGCGAGCGCGACGAAGAGGTCCGCCCCGGAGCGCACCCCGCTGTCCATGAGCACCGTCGGCTCGGGCCCGACCGCGTCGCGCACGCGGACCAGCGCGTCGAGGGCCGCGATCGACCGATCGACCTGTCGCCCACCGTGGTTGGAGATGACGACGGCGTCGACGCCGGCGTCGAAGGCCCGCCGCGCGTCGTCCTCGTGAAGGATCCCCTTGAGCACCACGGGCAGGCGGGTGCGCTCCCGCAGGGTCGCGATGTGCTCCCACGAGAGTGCGGGGTTGGAGTAGATGTCGAGGAAGGTCTCGACCGCCGCCCGCGGCTCCGGCGAGCGCAGGTTGTCGCGGACGCCGCCGGGGTGCTCGCGGCTCATCGAGAGCAGGGTGCCGACTCCTCCCTTCGCCGCACGGGCCGCCTGCAGCGGCTTGCGCGGGTCGATCCCGAGCGACTGCGCGGCGCGCGCCGTGTCGGCGAGCCGCTCGCGGACCAGCTGCATGAAGCGGGGGTCGGACGTGTACTGGGCGATGCCCTGCCCCCGGGCGAAGGGGAGGGACCCCAGGTCGAGGTCGGCGGTGCGCCAGCCGAGCATGGTCGTGTCGAGCGTGACGACGAGCGCCTGCGCCCCGGCTGCCTCGGCCCGGCCGATCATCGAGTCGACGAGGCCCTCGTCGGTCGACCAGTAGAGCTGGTACCAGAAGGGGGTGCCGGCCATCGCCTGCGCCGTCTCCTCCATCGGCGAGCAGCCCTGGCAGGAGAAGACGTAGGGCACGCCGCTGGCGTGGGCCCCCTGCGCGATGAGCAGGTCGGCGTCGTCGGTGACGAGCCCGGCGGCACCAACCGGGGCGAGGAGCAGCGGTGCGGCGAGCTCGGTGTCCAGGACCGTCGTCGTCAGGTCACGCGTCGTCGTCGCGTGCAGCATCCGCGGCACGACCTGCCAGCGGTCGAAGGCGGCGCGGTTGGCGCGCATCGTCGCACCGCCCCCGGCTCCACCCGCGATGTAGGCCCAGGCCTTGCGGCTCAACGCTGCTCGTGCGCGACGCTCGAGCTCGGCGACGTCCGTCGGGACGGTGGGCGCCATGCCGAGCGCACCGGGTCGGTAGATCGCGTCCTGGCGGGCACGACCGGCGGCGGGCTGGGGAGTCGTCATGAGCGCAGGTTAGGGCCCCGAACCGGTGAGATCGGCCACAACGAGGACCCCGTCCGCACCCTGACCTTTCGTTGACCTCATGGGCTTCTGGGGTGGTTTGGGCGCGATTGCCATCATTAGCCCTTCGTTGGCCTGCGAGTGACCTTCCGCTCAACGCCACGCACGACACCACATCGGAAGGAAGGCATGTCGACGCCACCCCTGGGGATCGCCACGATCGTGCTGCTGCTCGTCCTCTTCTACGGCCTGACCATGGTCATGTCGGTGAGGATCAGCCGCGGTGAGGAAAATGCCGACGAGTACATGACGGCCGGGCACAACATCGGCTTCGGCATCTCCGCGGCCTCGATGACCGCGACGTGGATCTGGGCGTCGTCGATGTACGCCTCGGTGACCTCGGGCTACACCTACGGCATCTCCGGGCCGATCCACTACGGGCTCTGGGGCGCGCTGATGATCCTCTTCATCTACCCCTTCGGTCGGCGGATCCGGGCGGTCGCCCCCAACGCGCACACCCTCGCCGAGGTCATGCGGGCGCGGCACGGCCGCTCGAGCCAGCTGATGCTCGCGATCTCCAACGTCCTCGGCAGCGTCATCTCGCTGATGTCCAACTTCATCGCCGGCGGTGCGCTCATCGCGATGCTCTCGCCGATGAGCTTCATCCCTTCACCGATGACGACGAGACGGCGGGCGCCCAGCCCGCCGGCGACGACGACCCCGACCTCGAGCCCGCTCGCGCCTGACCCGGAAGGACCACCATGTCGATCACCGCACTGACCCTCTACATCCTCGTCTGGCCGGCCATCGTGGCCGTGATCCTCGGCGTCATCTGCGTCGCCTTCTACCAGGAGTGGCGCGCCGCCAAGGACGAGGGGCGCCGGATCATCTGATCGCACGGGGCGGGCTGGACGCGCCACACTGGGTGGATGGCCGCGACCGTCCGCCCCGCCGGTCCGCCCGACGCCGATGTCGTCGGGCGGCTGCTCCACGACTTCAACGTCGAGTTCGACGAGGTGTCGACGCCGAGCGCCGCGGACTTCGCCAGGCGCTTCGAGCACCTGCTGGCCCGTGACGACGTCCTCGTGCTGCTGGCCGAGGAGGGCGCTGCGCCAACGGGGTTCGCGTACCTGACGCTGCGGCCCACGCCCTACTACGACGGCTCGCTCGGGCAGCTCGAAGAGCTCTACGTCGTCCCGACGCTGCGGGACCAGGGCATCGGCACGCTCCTGCTCACCATCGCGATCGAGCGCATCGTGGCGAAGGGGGCCGCGGAGCTGCACATCAACGTCGACGAGATCGACGTCGACACCCGCCGCTTCTACGAGCGGCACGGGTTCGTCAACGTCCACCCGGGCGCCGACCACCGCATGCTCTGCTACCTGCGCGAGCTGTGATCCCGTGCGCCCGTGGGTCGCAGGTCTCGTCGCGGCGACCGCGCTGACCCTCGTCGCGTGCACGAGCCCCGCGCCGGAGGCCGGCCGGTGGCAGCCGGTCGACCTCCCCGGTCCGGGGCGGGTGGTGACCCTGACCGGGATCGATGACGGGCTGCTCGTCGGCCGCTACGACGAGGGCGCCCGGGAGCGGGCTTCGCTCACGGTCGTCGGCCCGGACGGCAGCAGCCGGCCGGTCGCGATGGACACGCGCTGGGAGTGGGCCGGGCGGGAGGCGGAGCTGCTCTCCGTCAGCGAGCACGAAGGGGAGGTCGTCGCCCTCGGCGGGCACCGCGCGGGCGCGCACGGGAATGTGCGCTGGACCGTGTGGAGCGGCGACCTCGACGAGGTGGTCGAACAGCCGCAGACCTTCGAGACCTTCGGCGGGTGGGACGCCGGCGGCATCGCCGGCACCTCTGCCTCGCAGGCCGGCCCGATGATCCTCGGCAGCTGGGTCGACCCGGGCCGGCACGGTCTCGACGTGGCGGTGTGGACGCGGCACGGCGACCGGTGGACCCGAGCGGCGCGGCCCGGCAGCGGCCTGGCCGCGACCGCCGACCGACAGCCCTCCCCCGGCGCGGTGACCGACCTGCCCGGTGGAGGCCTGCTGGCCGTGGGCTGGGTGACGGTGCTCGGCGAGCGCATCCGCGACGAGGCGGTCCTGTGGACCGCTGCCGACCCGGCCGGACCGTGGCGCGAGGTGTCGCTCCCTTCGACCGGGGCCGGGACGCAACGCCCGACGGCAGTGGACTGCACCGAGGATCACTGCATCGTGGCCGGCAGCAGCGACGAGGACGTCGCGCTGTGGCGGGTCGACCTCGCGGACGGTCGGGTGGTGCCGGCGCGGCCGCGGACGGCGCTGTCCGACGTGGTGCACTCCTCCGCCCCGGTGATCCGGGTGGCCGCCGGTGAGGTCGACACCGTCGCGCACAGCGAGCCCGCGGGCGGCGCTGCCGGCGATCGGGACGGGACGACGCGGGTCGTGCGGATGGCGCCGGGGGGCGAGAAGGCACCGGCTGAGCTGCCCGGCCGGCTCGCCGCCATGGCCACCGAGCCCCGCGGCGCCGTCCTCGTCGCGACGACCACCGCCGCCTGGCGCCACGACCCCTGACCGGCCCGGGTTGCCGCATTGCCCAACGGCAACGCAGACCAGAGGGGGCGGGAGGGGCCGACCTCAGGCGGTGACGCCGTGGCGGCGCTGGTGGCGCAGGCCGAAGGCGGTGCCGAGCAGGACGAGGACGATCGAGGCGACGAGGACGCCCTCGTAGCCGATCCACGCGGCGGCGGTGAGCGCCACGGCCGCCGCGACGAAGGAGATCGCGAGCGCGAAGGACGTCAGCGTCGTGAAGTCGGTGCCGGCCGAGTCGGGCCGGGCGAAGTCCATGTTGATCGTGTAGACGACGACATTGGCCACGGCGTAGGCGGCCATGAAGGCGCACAGGGCCACGGTCGTCCACACGGTCGACGTCTCGCCGAGGGCCAGCGGGAGCAGGCCGAGGGTCGCCACGGCGAGCAGCGCACCACCGAGGACGAGCACCCGACGACGACCCCAGCGGGTGATCAGGGCACCGGCACCCAGCGCGGCGAGCACCGCCGGGGCGGAGGCGATCGCGCCCGAGACGATGCCGATCTTCGTCAGCGACCAGCCGGCGTCGACGAGCGCCGGCGAGACGATCGCATAGCCCACGGCCGCGCCGATGTAGTAGAGCGGCACGACGACGAGCACCCAGGTGCGGCAGCCGGGCTGGCCGAAGACGGTGAGCAGCTCCCGCAGCCCGGCGCGACGCACGAGCACCTCGCGCTCCGGCTCACGGAAGGCGATGACGACACCCAGGGCCGTGGCCGTGAGCAGGGCGAGCAGCAGGATCGCCGGCACCCAGCCCCACTGGTCGTAGACGACGACCGCCAGGCCACCGCCGACGACGCTGCCGAGGTAGTTGCCGCCCACCTGGATGCCGTTGCCCAGCCCACGGTCGCCGTCGCCGAGCAGCCGCACGGTGAGCGCGTCGGCGGCGATGTCCTGGGTGGCGGAGAAGAGGACGAAGAGCGAGCAGATCGCGATGACCGGGCCGAGGTGGTCGGCCGGCGTGACGAAGGGGGTGAGCGCCAGGAGCGTGATGACCAGCCCCAGCTGGAGCGGGACGAGCCACGAGCGGTAGTGGCCGAAGCGGCGGCTGCCGTAGCGGTCGACGAGCGGGGCCCAGAGGAACTTCAGCGGCCAGATGAGCCCGATCGTCTGGATCAGACCGAGCGTGGCGAGCGAGGTGCCCCCGTCGCGCAGGATCGCGACGAGCCCGATCGTGAGGAAGCCCACACCGAGGTACTGGGTGAAGTAGAGCGCGGTGATGAGCCGGAACCGCTCTGCGCCAAGGGTTTTGGCGACTTCAGTGGCCGTCGGGGCAGTGGTCGTCACGGGGATCTTCCTCGCGCTCGTGGGCAGGTGCCCGGATAGGGGTCATCGCGCATCGGCGGTGATGCGTGGCGCCGCGAGCTCGACGAGCGGGAGCGGCGCACGACGGTTATGTTAGGCCAGCACTACCTAAGTTAGGTATCCCTTACTTCTAGGAGCATGCTCGGTGAACCCCCACCTCCTGACGCACGAGACCACCGACGACTACGTCGACGGCATGGCGCGCGTGACCCGGCTCGTCGCCCAGCACCTGGCCGCCGACGCCCCGTCGACCGGTGCGACCGTGGCCGACCTCGCCCCCGCGGTCGACGCCGTCGACCTCGACCGCCCCGCGGCCGACCTCGACGCCGCCCTGGCCGAGGTCACCGACATCTACCTGCGCGACGCCATCTGGTTTCACCACCCCAGCTACGTCGCCCACCTCAACTGCCCCGTCGCCCTGCCGGCGGTCCTCGCCGAGGGGATCATCTCGGCGGTCAACACCTCGGTCGACACCTGGGACCAGAGCGCCGGCGGCACCCTCGTCGAGCAGCGCCTGATCCGCTGGACCGCCGGGCGCATCGGCTTCGGCGAGACCGCCGACGGCGTCTTCACCAGCGGCGGGACCCAGTCCAACCTCCAGGGCCTGCTCCTCGCCCGGGGCGAGGCCGTGCGCCGCCACGGCGAGGGAGTGCAGTCGCGACTGCGCGTGCTCGCCACCGAGCACAGCCACTTCAGCGTCATCAAGGCCGCCCGGATCATGGGCCTGCACCCGAGCGCGGTCATCGCCGTGCCCACCGACGAGACCGGTGGCATGAGCACCGCCGCCCTCGGCGCCGAGCTCGACGGCATCCGGGAGCGGGGCGAGACGGCGATGGCCGTCGTCGCGACCGCCGGCACGACCGACCTCGGGGTCATCGACCCGGTCGCGGCCATCGCCGACCTCGCGGCCGACCACGGCGCCTGGCTGCACGTCGACGCCGCCTACGGAGGTGGCCTGCTGACCTCCCTTCGTCGTCGTCACCTGCTCGACGGCATCAAGCGGGCCGACTCGGTGACCGTCGACTTCCACAAGACCTTCTTCCAGCCGGTGAGCTCGAGCGCGATCGTCGTGCGCGACGGCGCGACCCTGGGCCACGTCACCCACCACGCCGACTACCTCAACCCGCGGACGGCCGTGACGCCCAACCAGGTGGACAAGTCGCTGCAGACCACCCGGCGCTTCGACGCGCTCAAGCTGTGGCTCACGCTGCGGGTCACCGGCGCCGACGCCGTCGGCGAGATGTTCGACGAGGTCATCGACCGCGCCCACCAGGTGTGGGAGGTGCTGCGCGACGACGAGCGCTTCGAGGTCGCCGTCGAGCCCGTGCTCAGCACGGTCCTCATGCGCTACCGGCCGAAGGGGGTCGGTGTCACCGACGCGGACTCGCTCAACCCCCGCATCCGGCACGCGCTCCTCGACGACGGGTCGGTCATGGTCGCCGGCACGACGATCGACGGTCGGGCGTGGCTGAAGTTCACCCTGCTCAACCCGCAGACCTCGCTGGCCCACCTGCGCGGGATCATCGAGACGATCGCCGCGACGGGTGAGGCGCTGCTCGCCGAGGACGCGATGGACGAGCTGAGCCTGGATGCACCCTTCGAGACGATTGCTTCGCAAGCTCCTCAGGGAGCGGGAGTGGAGATGGCCCGATGAGCGGGCGCATCCACGACGTCGTCGGGATCGGGCTGGGGCCCTTCAACCTCGGGCTGGCTGCGCTGACGCACGACCTGCCCGACGTCGACGGGGTCTTCCTCGAGGCGCGGGACGAGTTCTCATGGCACCCGGGGATGATGCTCGAGGGCGCGACGATCCAGGTGCCCTTCATGGCCGACCTCGTGACGATGGCCGACCCGACGAGCCGCTTCGGCTTCCTCAACCACCTCAAGCAGATCGGGCGGCTCTACCCCTTCTACATCCGGGAGAGCTTCTACCCCCTGCGCGCGGAGTACGACCAGTACTGCCGGTGGGTCGCCGACCAGCTCGACACCGTCCGGTGGGGCCACGAGGTGACCGCCGTCGAGCGCGAGGCCGATGGCACCTACGTCGTCACGGCCCGCCTCGGGGACGGGACGGTCACCTCCCTTCGCGCTCGTCATGTCGTGCTCGGCATCGGGACGGCGCCGACCGTGCCACCCGTCGCGGAGGGCCTCGGCGGGCCGGTGACGCACTCCGGCCACTACCTCGAGCACCGAGCGGCCTTGCAGGACAACGAGTCCGTGACCGTCGTCGGCAGCGGGCAGTCCGCCGCCGAGATCTATCTCGACCTGCTCGAGGGGGTGCAGGAGCACGGCTACCACCTGACGTGGATCACGCGCTCGCCGCGCTTCTTCCCCATGGAGTACACGAAGCTCACGCTCGAGATGACCTCGCCGGAGTACGCACGCTACTTCCGCGACCTGCCGATGGAGCGGCGCGACGTGCTGCTGCGCGAGCAGCGCAACCTCTACAAGGGGATCAGCGGCGACCTCGTCGACCAGATCTACGACACGCTCTACCGGATCCGCGTCGAGACCGGCGCGCCCGTCCCCACCACCCTGCTGACGAACAGCGAAGTGCGAGAGGCGAGCTGGGACGAGGCCAGGGGCCACTACACGCTCGGCGTGAACCACGAGGAGCAGGACGCCACCGTCGAGGTGACGACCGAGGGGCTCGTCCTCGCCACCGGCTACCGCCCACGCACCCCGCACTTCCTCGCGCCCGTCGCCGACCGGATCCGTCGCGACGCCCGCGACCGCTACGACACCGGGGCCGACTACAGCGTCGACCTCGACGGAAGGATCTTCGTGCAGAACGCAGAGGAGCACACCCACTCCGTCCTCGCCCCCGACCTGGGCATGGGCGCCTACCGCAACTCCGTGATCATCAACGCGATCACCGGGCGCGAGGTCTACCCGGTGGAGGAGCGCATCGCCTTCCAGCACTTCGGCGTCGGGGAGATCGAGTCGCCGGTGGTTTCTCGTGGCCTCGAGGCGGTGGCGGCCCGATGAGCGACTTCGCGATGATCACGCCGGTCGGGCGGGTGACGATCGAGCCGGTCGTGCCCGCCGAGCACGTCGAGCTGCTGCACGCGTGGGTGACGCACCCGCGGTCCGCTTTCTGGGGCATGCAGGGCTTCACCCCCGAGCAGTCGCGGGCGGCCTTCGACGAGATCGATGCCGACCCGCACCACGACGCGTGGCTCGGGCGGGTCGACGGCATCCCGACCTTCCTCACCGAGACCTACGACCCCGGCCACTCGGTGCTCGCGGTGCACTACCGCGTCGAGCCCGGACAGCTCGGTATGCACGTGCTCGTCGCGCCGACGGAGACCCCGGTGCACGGGATGACCTCGCAGGTCTTCCGCGCGGTGATGCACTTCTGCTTCCGCGACCCGGCCGTCACCGAGGTCGTCGTCGAGCCGGACGTGCGCAACCTCGCGATCCACGCCAAGAACGCCGCCGCCGGGTTCGTCCTCGACCGGCGGATCACGTTGTCGGACAAGGAGGCCCTGCTGAGCTTCTGCACGCTCGCGGACTTCGCGGGCAGCGAGCTCGAGGGACGAAGGGGGGCACTCCCCTCCCCCGACGTCGCGCACCTCGAGCCCGAGGTCATGGCGCGGGCCCACCGGCACGTCGCGGCCAAGGCGATCGGCGAGCTGACCCACGAGCGGGTGCTCGCGCCCGAGCCGACCGCCGACGGGCGGTGGACGATCGCGGCGGGGGCGGCGACCTACACCTTCGCCGCGACCCGGCACGCCCTCGAGCACTGGCGGGTCGACCCTGCGAGCATCGAGCGCACCGTCGACGGCCGGGCCACCGAGGTCGACGCCCTCGGCGTCGTCTCCGACCTGCACGAGGTCCTCGGCATCCCCGAGCACCTGTGCTCGACCTATCTCGAGGAGCTGAGCGGCACGCTGGCGAGCCTGGCGCACAAGTGGCACCACGCGCGGCACACGAGCCGTGACCTCGTCGGCGCCGACTTCCAGACGATCGAGTCCGCGATGACCGAGGGCCACCCCGCCTTCATCGCCAACAACGGCCGGATCGGCTTCTCCGCCACCGACCACGCGGCCTACTCCCCCGAGGCCGGCACCGACGTGCGGCTGGAGTGGATCGCAGTGCGCCGCACCGTCGCCCACCTCTCGCTGGCCGAGGGTCTGACGGAGGAGGACCTCTACGCCGGCGAGCTCGACCCTGCGGACCGTGAGGGGTTCTCCCTTCGCCTGGAGACGCTGGGGCTCGACCCCGCGGACTACCTGCTCATGCCGGTCCACCCGTGGCAGTGGGACCACAAGCTCGCGGTGACCTTCGCCGCGGACGTGGCCCGACGCGATGTCGTTCACCTCGGCCACACGCGGGACCGCTACCGCGCGCAGCAGTCGATCCGGACCTTCTTCAACACCGACCGCCCGGAGCGGCACTACGTCAAGACGGCGCTGGCGATCCAGAACATGGGCTTCCTGCGCGGGCTCTCGCCGAAGTACATGGAGGCGACGCCGGCGATCAACGACTGGGTGGCCGACGTCGTCGCCGGTGACCCGGAGCTCGCCGACTGCGGGTTCCGCGTGCTGCGCGAGATCGCGGCGATCGGCTACACCGGCGACGCCTACCACCGCCTCGGGGCGCCCAACCCGCACACCAAGATGGTCGCCGCGCTGTGGCGCGAGTCGCCCGTGCCGAAGCTCGCTGCGGGACAACGGCTCCAGTCGCTCACCGGCCTGCTGCACCGCGACGCCGACGGCACCGCGCTCATCACCGAGCTCATCGCAGCGAGCCCGATCGGGGCCGGCGAGTGGGTGCGGCGGATGCTGCGCGCCTACCTGCGGCCGGTCGTCCACTGCCTCGGCGTGCACGACCTGGCCTTCATGCCGCACGGGGAGAACCTCATCCTCGTGCTCGAGGACCACGTGCCCACCGGCGTCTTCATGAAGGACATCGGCGAGGAGGTCGTCGTCATGTCCGACCGCGAGCTGCCGCCCGAGGTCGAGCGCATCCGGCACGTCCTCGACCCGCAGGTGCAGTCGCTGTCGGTGCTCACCGACGTGCTCGACGGCGTGCTGCGCTTCGTCGCCGAGATCCTCGCCGACGACGGGGTGCTCACGGGTGAGGACTTCTGGGCGCTCGTCGCGGAGTGCATCGCCGAGCACGCTGCCGACCACCCGCGGGCGGCACGGCTGGACCTGCTGCGGGAGAGCTTCGAGCACTCATGCCTCAACCGTCTGCAGCTGCGCAACACCCTGCAGATGGTCGACCTCACCGACCCCGAGGGCTCGCTCATCCGGGTCGGCGACCTGGCCAACCCCCTCCACGCTGCGCACAACCCTGAGCTCCTGCCCCCAGCCCTGCAAGACCCTAGGGTTTTGCAGAGTGCCGGCGGCGGAACTCTGCAAGACCCTAGGGTTTTGCAGAGTTCCGGCGCCGGCGAAGGGGGCGTGGCCGGGTGAGCCGACACTGGCGGGTGGAGCGGGATGCCCACGGCATCCCGCTCTGCTGGGGGGCCACGCTCGACGACCTCGCCTATTCGCAGGGGCGCTCGGCGGCGATCGACCGGGCCTGGCAGATCGAGGTCGAGCGGCGGCGGTCCGAGGCGACCTCGGCGACGCTGCTCGGGCCGTCCGACTGGGACGACTTCGCGACCCGCGCCGACCTGGCCGGCATCGCCCGGGCCGCGGTCGAGGGTCTCGACGACGAGACGCTCGCCTGGGTGGACGCCTACGTCGCCGGCGTCAACGACGGTCTGGACGAAGGGGGTTCCCGCGCACCGGAGTTCGCCGCCACCGGCACGCAGCCGGAGCGGTGGGAGCGCTGGTCGCCGGCCGGGGTCTTCCTCGTCCAGCACGTGCTCATGGGCAACTTCGGGCACCTGCTGTGGCGCCGGCACGTCCGCGCGCAGCTCGGCGAGGACGCCCTCGACCTGCTGAGCCACGAGGGCGTGCCGCTCGGCGGCAGCAATGCCTGGGCGCTCACCGGGTCACGCACCGACACGGGCGCACCCATGATCGCCGCCGACCCGCACCGCGTGCTCGAGGCGCCCGGCATCTACCAGCAGGTGAGGCTGACCACCCCCGACATCGACGTGTCCGGGCTCGCCTTCGCGGGCGTCCCGGGAGTGCCGCACTTCGGTCACGCCGGCTCGGTCGCCTGGGCGGTCACGCACGCGATGGCGGACTACCAGCAGATCGCCCCCGACGCGGACCTCGTTGTCCCCCACCCGATCTCGCCCGCGGGCGTCGACGGCGACATCGGGCTGGCCACGATGCGCCGACTGCTCCTGGCGCGGACGGTCGACGACGTCGACACCGCGCTCGACGGCTGGGTCGAGCCGGTCAACGCCGTCGTCATCGCCGGCGCCGACGGCCGGGTCCGCGAGCGCGTCGCCGGCCGCCTGGTCACCGCCGAGGGTTCGCATCTCCTTGAGGAAATGCGGAGTCAGGGCAGCCAGGTGGGCACGGTGGCGGCGCCGTCGGCACGCCGCGACCTCGCCGACGGCGAGGTCGTCGTGCACGCCAACGACCGGCGCGCCTCGGTCGCCGGGCTCGGTGAGGAGTTCGCCGCCCCCCACCGAGCGCACCGGATCACCGATCTCCTCGGCGAGCGCCCGACCTGGGACACCGCCGGCCTCGCGGAGATCCAGACCGACACCCGGCTCGGCTCCTGGCCGACCTTCCAGACTCTCCTCGGCGGGGTCGCGGCCACCGGCCCCGCCGAGGAGCTTCGCCAGCGGCTGCTCGCGTGGGACGGCCACATGGACGCCGATAGCCACGACGCGGCCCGCTTCGCGGCCTGGCGCACCGAGCTCGTCCTCGCCGTCGCGGCCCACCCGCGACTCGCCCCGATCCACGAACCCGCCGGTCTTGCAGCGCTCTTCACGCCGTGGGTGGACCCGGTCGCCCGGGTCGGCGCCGGCATCGAGCGGATCGTCCACGTCGGGCGCGACTGGGACCTGCCGCTCGACGAGCTCGCCGTCCAGGCCCTCGTGCGGGTCGCCCAGGCACCCGCCGATGACCGCATATGGGGAGAGCGGCACATCGCCCCCTTCGTCCGGGCGGAGCACACCGCCACGCCACCCAGCGGGCCGCTCGGCGGTGACGGGGACTGCGTGCTGGCCACCGCCGCCGCGCCCGGCCTGACCGACCTGTGCTGGCGCGGGCCGGCCGCCCGACTCGTGTGGTCGCTCGGCGGCCTGAGCTCGTGGGTCGTGCCGCTCGGCGCCGACGGGCCGGCCGACTCGCCGCACGCCCATGACCAGCACGACGCCTGGCGTGCGGGCGACCTGCACGCCCTGACCACAGACCACGCCGAGGAGACGACATGACCGACCTGACCTTCCGCCCCCTTCGCCCCGAGGAGGACGCGGCGCTGGTCCACGGCTGGGTCACCCAGCCCCGCGGACGCTTCTGGGGCATGGCGGACAAGAGCGTCGAGGAGGTGCGCGACATCTACGCCTTCGTCGACTCGCTCGAGGCGCACTGGGCGTGGATCGGCGAGAGCGAAGGGCGGCCGGTGGCGCTGGTGCAGACCTACGAGCCCGAGCACGACCCGGTCGCCGAGGCCTACGACGTGCAGCCGGGAGACGTGGGCGCGCACGCCTTCGTCGCGCCCGGCGAGGACGCGGCGACGGTCGGCGTGGGGATCTACCGGTGGCTCTTCGCCGACCCCGCGGTGCAGCGACTCGTCGGCGAGCCGGACGCCTCCAACCGCGCGGTCCTCCTCCGCGCGCAGCAGATCGGCTTCGAGCTCGGCGAGCGGGTGCGCGTCGGCGACAAGGACGCTCGCATGGTCTACCTGACCCGTGAGCGCTTCGAGTCGCTCGTAGGGGTCTGATCCGGCCCCTTCGGCCATGGACAGCGCCCCCCGCCCCCGGCAGACTCGCCGCATGGGCACACGCACACCCGCGATCATCGCGGTCATCATCACCATGGCCTTCGGCCTCGGCTTCGCCTTCTTCGACGAGGTGCCGCGCTGGTACCCGGTCGGCGGCGGCGTGCTCGTCGCGGCCGCTTGGGTAGCCGTGGGCATGATCAACAACCGCAGCCCGAGGAGGGACCCATGAGCCAGCCGAGCTACTTCGCCCCGCCGCACACCGACGTCACCTATCTGTCGAGCCCGCACGTGCCGACCGTCGTCCGTCTGGCCAAGGACGTCGCGCCCGACGGGATGCCGGCGATCTTCGACGAGACCTTCAGCGCCCTCGTGCCGGCCCTGGCCGAGCAAGGCATCGAGATCGCCGGCCCGGCCTTCTCGCTGCACCACCGCATGCCGGGCGCGACGATGACCTTCGAGGTCGGCATGCCCGTGGCCGCGCCGCTCGACGGCGAGCTCGAGGCGGGCGGCATCACCTTCGTGCCGTCACAGCTGCCGGCGGCCGAGGTCGCGACGATCTCGCACCTCGGCGGCTACGACGGGCTCGGCGGGGCGTGGGGCGATCTCATGCAGCGGGTCGCCGCCGACGGTCGTCAGCCGGGGCTGCCCTTCTGGGAGGTCTACGTCACCGAGCCCTCGCCCGACATGGACCCGAGCACGCTGCGCACCGACCTGGTGGTTCCCTACGGGGCCTGAGCCGTGGGTCAACCCTCGGGGGCGAGCACCTCGCGCAGCGACGTCGCCGGGTGACCCGTGAGCGCCTCGACGTCGCCCGTCACCTCCGCGTGCTCGCCAGCCGCGACCGCGGTGTAGGTCGAGATCCAGCCGGCGACCTCCCAGTCGGGAGCGCCGTAGCCGGCACGTGAGGCCCGAGCCTCGTCGAGCGTCTCGTCGACATAGCGCACTTCGCGCCCGCTCGCCTCGCCGACGATCGCCGCGATCTCGGTGAAGGACAAGGCTGCCGGTCCGGTCAGCGTGTAGGTGCGCCCTGCATGTGCTGCCGGGTCGAGGAGCACTGCGGCAGCCGCGTCGGCGATGTCGTCCTGGGCGACGACGGCGACCCGACCGTCACCTCCCGGGCCGCGGATGATCCCGTCGTCACCGACGAGCCCGGGCATGAAGTCGGCGTAGAAGCTGTCCCGCAGGAAGGTCCACGACATCCCCGAGGCGCGGATCGCCTCCTCGGTCACTGCGTGGTCGCGGGCGAAGGTGAAGGTCGACTCCGGGCTCGCCCCCTGGAAGGACAGGTAGACCAGGTGTCGCACCCCGGCGGCCGCGGCCGCCTCGACGAAGGTCACGTGCTGCTGGGCCCGGTCGGCCGCCTCCGAGGCCGAGACCATGAAGGCCGTCTCGACCCCCTCGAGGGCCGCGCGGACCGCATCACCATCGGCGAAGGGGGCCACGACCGGCGTCGCCCCCGGCAGGTCCGGTGCCCGGTCGGGGTCGCGGACGAGGAGGCGAAGGGAGACCCCCTTCGTCGCGAGGCGGTCGGCCACGCGGCCACCGATGCGACCGGTCGCCCCGGTGAGGGCGATGGGAGCCGTGGCCACGGTCAGCGCCGGTCGGACAGGGCGTAGGACGCGGCAGCCGAGGCAGCGGCGACGCCGAGGACGGCCGGCCAGGCGCCGACCTTCTTGGCCAGCGGGTGCGAGGCGCCGAAGCCCCCGAGGTAGATCGCCGACAGCGCCGCGGTCGTCGCCGGGTCGGTCTTGGCGAGCCAACTGCGACCGGCGAGCAGACCGGCCGCGCCGAGGACGACTCCCCCGAGCGGACGGATGCCGCTCTCGCGGGCGGTGAGGTAGCCGCCGATCAGCCCGAGGGCGGCGACGGGCGCGGTCTGGACGGTCTCTGCGCTGCGAAGTGCCATGCGGACAGGCTACGACCGCCCTCGCCGGGGGTGGGATGCTGACCCCCGAACGCACCCACCGACCACGGAGCAGCTGATGAGCACCGAGAAGATCGTCGTCGTCGACGGCGCCCGTACCCCGACCGGAAGCTTCGGCGGGATGTTCAAGGACACCCCGGGCTTCGAGCTCGGCGCCGAGGCCAGTCGGGTGGCGCTGCAGCGTGCCGGCGTCGCCGGTGAGGACATCTCCGAGGTCGTCATGGGATGCATCGGCCAGGTCGGCCCCGACGCCTACAACGCCCGCCGCGTCGCCGTGACCGCCGGTCTGCCGACCAATGTCCCGGCCTACACGGTCAACCGCCTGTGCGGCTCGGGCCTGCAGGCGATCTGGTCCGCCGCGATGGAGATGCGGTGGAACGACCTCGACTTCACCCTCGCCGGTGGCGACGAGTCGATGACCCGGATGCCCTTCTACGACTTCGGCGCCCGCAACGGCTACAAGCTCGGCAACCGCCAGCTGCAGGACGGCACCGTCCTCATGCTCACCGACCCCTTCCACGACATCCACATGGGCGTCACGGCGGAAAATGTCGCGAAGAAGTACGGCGTCTCGCGCGAGGAGCAGGACGAGTTCGCCCTCGAGTCGCAGCGCCGCGCCGCGACCCCCGAGGCGCAGGCCGCCTTCGCCGAGGAGATCACCCCCTTCGAGGTCGGGGGCCGCAAGCCCTTCACCGCCGACAAGGACGAGCACCCCAAGCCCGACACCACCCTCGAGACCCTGGCGAAGCTGCGCCCGGCCTTCGCCAAGGACGGCACGGTCACCGCCGGCAATGCCTCGGGCATCAACGACGGCGCCGCCTCGGTCGTCCTCGGCCGCGAGTCCGCTGTCGCCGAGCGCGGCCTCACCGGTCTCGTCAGCCTCGAGGCCGTCGCCACCGCCGCGATGGAGCCGGAGCTCATGGGCTACGCGCCGACCCACGCGCTGCGCGCGCTCTTCGAGAAGACGGGGACCTCCCCTTCGGACATCGGCTCCATCGAGCTCAACGAGGCCTTCGCCTCGCAGGCCGTCGCCGTCATCCGCGACACCGAGCTCGACCCCGCGCGGGTCAACCCCTATGGCGGCGCCATCGCCCTGGGTCACCCGGTCGGCGCGACCGGCGCGATCCTCACCCTGCGCCTGGCCAAGGACATGGTCCGCCGCGACCTCGAGCTCGGCATCGTCACGATGTGCATCGGGGGCGGCCAGGCGCTCGCCGCGATGTTCCGGCGGATCTGATGGCGGTCGTCGAGTACACCGTCGCCGACGGTGTCGCCCACATCGAGCTCAACCGGCCGGAGTCGGCCAATGCCCTCGACCTGGCGCTGGGTGTGGCCCTGCGCGAGGCCGCCGAGCGTGCTGCCGAGGACGAAGGGGTGCGCGCCGTCGTCCTCAGCGGTGCCGGCAAGCGCTTCTGCGGGGGCGGCGACATCGCCTCCTTCGCCGACTCGCAGGACACCGCGGGTGACCTCTACGAGCTCGCCGTCGCCGGGGACGCGGCCGTGGCCGCGCTCGAGGCGCTCGCCAAGCCGGTGGCCGTCGCCGTCCACGGGGCCGTCGCCGGCGCCGGGCTGGGCATCATGCTCGCCGGAGACGTCGTCATCGCGGCCGAGGGCACGAAGTTCGTCGTCGCCTACCCGAAGATCGGGCTCAACCCCGACTGCGGCACCTCGACCCTGCTGCCGCTGGCGATGGGCCGGCAGCGGGCGCTCGCCTTCGCGCTGCGCGACCAGCCGCTGTCGGCTGACGAGGCCCGCGAGCAGGGACTGGTCGCTGAGGTCGCCGCCGACCCCCTCGCCCGGGCCCGTGAGCTCGCGGCCACCTGGGCCGCCGGACCGGCCGGCGCCTACGGCCAGACCCGACGCCTGCTGCGCGCGGGCTCCCTTCGCCCTCGTGAGGAGAGCGGTCAGGACGAGGCGGAGACGATCCGCGCCCGGGCCGCACTGCCCGAGACGCAGGCGCTCTTCGACGCCTTCCTCGGTCGCTGACGGCCGCAGGCGGCACAGCGCCCTGAGTCGAAGAAGAAGCGCCCGGTCGACCGGGCGCTTCTTCTTCGAATGAGGCGGGGCCGGCGACTCAGGCCGTCGTCACCGGCTCCTCGACGGCCGGGCGGCGACGGGTGATGTCGGCGCAGGCCTCGCACGTCTCCTCGGGGATGACGCCCAGACGCATGAGGTGACCGAAGGCCCAGCAGCCGGCGCAGAAGCCGAGCGCCGCCTCGAGGGTCGCGAAGACGACGAGCACGCCGAGCACGATCCCCGCGGCGGTCTGCAGGCCGAGACCGAGGGCGAGGACCGCTGCGGTCGTCGAGAAGGCCAGTCCGATGCCCTGGGCGAAGCGCTTCGGCGGCCCCGGGGTGAGGACCGGCTCGCCGAGGCGCGGCGCGACGACCCGCATCGCCAGCCAGCCGAGGGGGCTGAGCCGGGGACCGGCGAGGACCCGACCGAGGAACCCCAGGGCGAGCGGCACGAGCAGCCACCACCAGCCGGTCACGAGCGTCAGCACGCTGATCGCGACGACACCGGTGGCGACCGTGCGCGCCGCCGTGTCGTTGACCGGGTTGGGGAAGGTGAAGAAGGCCATGCGTCCAATCATAAGCCTGAGTTTGGGTATTCATAACGTCGTGTGATGTGTGCGTGCTGGCAGGATGAACCGTCATGGACTCCGTGACGCGCTTGCTGACCGTCGTCGACCTCGACGGTGGCGCCAACGGCCCCCGGTCGATGTCCGTGTCCGCGCTCCACCTGGCCGTCCTCGACGACGGCACCCGGCGGGTCCTGCTCGCCGACCGTGGCTGGACCACCCAGGGCCCCGACGACCTCTGGCAGCACACGACCGTCGAGGAGATCGCCGAGACGGCTGTGACCGTGGTCGGCCCGGACGAGCCCGACGAAGACCTCACGCCTGACGACATGGCGCAGGCCCACTGGGAGTACCTGGCGGAGCACCTGCGGACGCAGGGAGTGGCTGCTCGCGCCGCCGAGCTGCGCCGGATCCCCCACGAGGTCGAGCTCGGCCAGCGCCTGAGAGCGCGACTCGGGCGGCCGTAGGCTGCTGACCATGGACGGCGGCACCCGAGCGGCACGAGCCCTGACCGACAGCGGCATCGAGCACACCATCACCCGGCACGGCATGGTCCGCTCCCTCGAGGAGGCGGCCGCGGCCCGCGGGGTCGAGCCGCGCGACATCATCAAGACCCTGGTCGTGCGAAGGGGGGAGGGTGACCACCTCTTCGTCCTCGTCCCCGGCGACCGCCAGATCTCCTGGCCCAAGCTGCGGGCGCTGCTGTCGGTCAACCGGATCTCGTTGCCGGACAAGGAGATCGCCCGCGAGGTGACCGGCTACGAGCGGGGGACGATCACCCCCTTCGGCTCGCTGCGGGCCCTGCCGGTCATCGCCGACGAGACCGTCGCCGGCCGCACCGTCTCGATCGGCGCCGGCGCCCACGGAGTCGCCGCCACCCTCGACGCCGACGCCATGCTCGCCCACCTCGACGCCCAAGTCGCCGACGTCACCGACCCCGCCTGACCGGCCCCTTCGAGACGGGCGCGGGGCGCCCTCCTCAGGGACCGGGGCAGATAGGAGCGGGCGCAGGGTGGGGGTCGGCCCGACTCATGGGAAAGTCCCGACCCTGCTGCGCCCGGTGAGGCGTCTGCGACAGGAGTCGGGACTTTTCCTTAGGGCCACCCCCAGCCCTGCGCCCGCGAACGGACCCTTCGAGACGGGCGCGGGGCGCGCCCCTCAGAGACCGAAGCGCGAACTCAGCGAGGGGCCATGCGCAGCGAGCCGTCCATGCGGATGACCTCGCCGTTGAGGTAGTCGTGGTCGACGATCGCCAGAGCCAGCTGGGCGTACTCATCGGGGCGGGCGAGGCGCTGCGGGAAGGGAACTCCCTTCGCCAGGCCCTCGCGGAACTCCTCGGAGACGGTCGCGAGCATCGGGGTCTCGACGATGCCGGGGGCGATGGTCATGACGCGGATGCCGTGCTGGGCGAGGTCGCGGGCGGCGGGCAGGGTGAGGCCGACGATGCCGCCCTTGCTCGAGGAGTAGGCGGCCTGGCCGACCTGGCCGTCGTAGGCGGCGATCGAGGCGGTGTTGATGATGACGCCGCGGGCGCCGTGCTCGAGGGCCTCGGTCTGGGAGATCTTCTCGGCGGCGAGGGTCAGCACGTTGAAGGAGCCGACGAGGTTGACCTGGATGATCTTGGCGTAGAGGCCGAGGTCGTGCGGGCCCTTCTTGCCGAGGATGCGCATCGACGGGCCGATGCCGGCGCAGTTGACGACGGTGCGCAGCGGGACGCCAGCGCCGGCGGCGGTGTCGACCGCGGCCTGGACCTGCTCGGGGTCGGTGACGTCGACGGCGACGTACTCGATGCCGTCGACCTGCGGGGCACCCTCGATGGCGGCCGGCAGGTCGACGGCGAAGACGCGCGCGCCGCCCGCGGCGAGCGCTGCGGCGGTCGCCGCGCCGAGGCCCGAGGCTCCTCCGGTGACGATGGCGGCGGTGTCGGTGATCTGCACGGTGCTCTCCTCGAAGGGGGATGGTGTCCGGGTGTCGGGCCGAGCCTAGCCAGTGGCCGATCGCCGGTTACCGTGCCCGCATGAGCGAGCTCCCTCCGGAGGAATCCAAGACCCCCTCCCCCGGCGACTTCCCCGCCGCGGTGCGCAACCCGCGCGAGGTCCTGCTCTTCGGCATCACCCCTCCCCGCGCCGAGACCGCCCCCGAGCGGATCAGCGAGATCGCCGCGCGGACCCTCGCCCGCGTCGAGGCCCTGCCCGTCGACGCCCTCGTCCTCTACGACATCACCGACGAGGCCGACCGCAACGCGACCCCCCGCCCCTTCCCCTTCGCCTCGATGCTCGACCCGGGCGACTACCTCGAGCGCCAGCTCGCGGGCTGGGACCGGCCGGCGATCGTCTACCGGGCCGTCGGCAAGTACCGCGAGGACGAGCTCGCCACCTGGCTGCGGGCCGCGCCGGACAACGTGCTGACGGTCTTCGTCGGCAGCTCGAGCAGCGACGCCGAGGTGAGCACGACCCTGCCGCGCGCGCTGGAGCTGCACCGCGAGGTGCGGCCGAGCCTGCCGCTCGGCGGCGTGACGATCCCCGAGCGCCACTCGGGCCGCGGTGACGAGCACGAGCGCCTGCTGCGCAAGCAGCACGCGGGTGCCGGCTTCTTCATCAGCCAGATCGTCTACGACATCGGCGCGGCCAAGAACCTCGCCTCCGACTACCGCTATGCCGTCGTCGAGGACGAGCTCGACCCGGCGCCGCTGATCTTCACGCTGTCGCTGTGCGCGTCGGACAAGACGCTGAGCTTCCTCGAGTGGCTCGGCGTGCGGGTGCCCAGCTGGGTGCGCAACGAGATCGTCCACGCCGACGACCCGCTGAAGTGGTCCCGCCAGCACGCGCTCAACGCCGCTCGTGAGCTCACCGACTTCTGCCGCTACCTCGGCATCCCCTTCGGCTTCAACATCGAGTCCGTCTCCAGCCGGCGGGTCGAGATCGAGGCCGCCGAGGAGCTGACCCACGAGGTCGCGGCCCTGCTCGAACGGGACTGACCGAGGGCCCGGACGGCAACTGAGCAAGAGAAACTGCCCCTTCGCAAGGGTTTCAAACCCTTGCGAAGGGGCAGTTTCTCGGGTCACCCGAGAATCTCGAGGCCTACGGGAATGCATCGCCAGCCCGCTGCCGTATACTAGTTGACGATTCAACAACTTGGAGTGGCAATGCAGTTCGGACTCTTCTCCGTCGGCGACGTGACGATGGACCCCACGACCGGTCGCACGCCGAGCGAGGGCGAGCGGATCCACGCGATGACCCAGATCGCGCTCAAGGCCGAGGAGGTCGGGCTCGACGTCTTCGCCACGGGTGAGCACCACAACCCGCCCTTCGTCCCCTCCGCGCCGACGACCCACCTCGCCTACATCGCCGCCAAGACCGAGCGCCTCAAGCTCTCGACCGCGACGACGCTCATCACGACGACCGACCCGGTGCGCATCGCCGAGGACTACGCCTTCCTCCAGCACCTGTCGGGCGGGCGCGTGGACCTGATGATGGGCCGCGGCAACACCGGCCCGGTCTACCCGTGGTTCGGCATGGACATCCGCCAGGGCATCCCGCTGGCGATCGAGAACTACCACCTGCTCCGCCGCCTGTGGCGCGAGCAGAACGTCACCTGGAAGGGCCAGTTCCGCACGCCGCTGCAGGGCTTCACCGCCACCCCTGCGCCACTGGACGGCGTCGCCCCCTTCGTCTGGCACGGCTCGATCCGGTCCACCGAGATCGCCGAGCAGGCCGCCTTCTACGGCGACGGGTTCTTCCCCAACAACATCTTCTGGAACATCGAGCACACCGCCCAGATGGTCGCCCTCTACCGGCAGCGCTTCGAGCACTACGGTCACGGCGACGCCAGTCAGGCGATCGTCGGGCTCGGCGGGCAGGCCTTCATGGCCGACACCGAGGCCGAGGCCAAGCGGGTCTTCCGGCCCTACTTCGACAACGCGCCGGTCTACGGCCACGGGCCGTCGATGGAGGACTTCACCCGGCAGACGCCGCTGACCGTCGGCACCCCCGAGATGGTCATCGAGCGCACGCTCTCCTTCGCCGACCACGTGGGTGACTACCAGCGCCAGCTCTTCCTCATGGACCACGCCGGCCTGCCGCTCGAGATGGTCCTCGAGCAGGTCGAGATCCTCGGTCGCGAGGTCGTGCCGGTGCTGCGAAGGGAGTTCGAGGCACGTCGTCCCGAGGGCGTCCCGAGCGAGCCGCCGACCCACGCGTCGCTGGTGGCCGAGGGCCCCGACAGCCCGCACCGTAAGGTCGTCACCAGCCCGGTCGCCATCGCCGAGCAGGAGGCGGCGGCGCAGCGCGAGGAGGTCGCCACCCGATGAGCAGGTCCATCGTCGTCATCACCGCTGGGCTCTCGTCGCCCTCGAGCACCCGGCTGCTCGCCGACCAGCTCGCCGACGCCACCCGCGCCGCCGTGGGCGGGCGCGGCGAGTCGGTCGACATCGAGTTCGTCGAGCTGCGCGAGCTGGCTGTCGAGATGGCCCAGACGATGGTCTCGGGCAACCGGCCGACGCCGGGCCTGGAGGCGGTCAAGGCCAAGGTCGACGCCGCCGACGGCCTCATCGCCGTGACGCCCGTCTTCACCGCGAGCTACTCCGGCCTCTTCAAGACCTTCGTCGACCTGCTCGACAAGGACGCGCTCATCGGCAAGCCGGTGCTCGTCGCGGCCACCGCGGGCACGCCCCGGCACAGCCTCGTGCTCGAGCACGCGATGCGCCCGCTCTTCGCCTACCTGCGCGCGGTCGTCGTGCCGACCGCGGTCTTCGCCGCGACCGAGGACTTCGGTGGCGACGCCGACCTCGAGCGGCGCGTGCACCGCGCGGCGGGCGAGCTGGCCGCCCTGGTCGTCGCCGAGCACACCGGCGTCGCCGGCTTCGCGCCCACGGGTGACGAGGCGAGCGGCCCGCTGGCCCCGGTGACCGACTTCAGCCAGCTGCTGCGCGGGCACGACGGGAGCTGAGCCCCCTTCGCCCGGCTGGGGGATGGGCCTCAGCCCCGCAGCCGCCGACGAAGGGAGCCGGGCAGTCCGGCCACGGCGGCGACCCCGAGCGCGGTCTTGGGCTCGTAGCCCACGCGCCACAGACCACCGTGGGCCGCGGCCTCGCTGAAGAGCTCCTCCGGGTGCGCCCGCTGCGGGGTCTCCCGCACGAGGTCGCGCACGAGCAGCGCCGCCATGAGCGGGCGCACGGTCTCGGGACGGAAGACCTCGACCCCGAAGTGGTGCGCGCCGCCGTAGGCCGCACCGAGCACGGGGTTCTTCGTCACCGAGCGGGTCCACGTCGCGGGCGCGACGTTGAAGGAGACGGTCTGGCCGGCTCCCTCGGCGGCGACGCCCCGCCAGCGCTGCAGCCGCTTGGCCACCGCGTAGTTGGGGCCCTGCTGCGGCACGAGGACGTCGGCGATGCCGGACTCCCCCGCGCGGGCATCGCGGTAGGCCGGGGCGAAGAGCCGCCCGCGGCCAAGCGCGCGGGCCGGCGCCTGCACCCCCTTGAGCGCGAATCCCCGTGCGGCCCAACGCCTCCGGGACTCCTCGACGACCTCCGGCGGCACGACGAAGGCATCGGTCGGCGTCGCCAGCCAGGCGAGCGCGGTCCGCGCGTCGTCGTCGGTGAGCTCGCCCATGAGCAGGTCCATCGCGGCGCTCACCCGCACGTGCACCCCCGAGTCGGCGTAGGCGTGCATGCCGACGGCGAGCGGCTCGTCGCCACGCACCCGGCGGACCCACTCGAGGACCTGCGCGGGCTGGTGGACGACGTCGGCGCCGGAGTCGCCCGCGGCGTCGACGGGGAAGGTCAGGGTGCCGGCACCGCGGCTCGCCAGACCCTTCTTGTAGCGCCAGGCGCGGCTGCGCGGGAGGTCGATGGCGAGCACGTCGGCGCCCCACGACAGCAGCGTCTCGAGCGGCCCCATCTCGGCACCGGCCCCGACGAGCAGCGCGCGGTGGCCGGGCAGGGCGAGCCACTCCGGGTGGTCGATGACCTCCCCGACCGCCTCGGCGAAGGAGGGCTCGACGAGCCCGGCGTCGACCCAGGCGCCGAGCTGACCGCGCAGCTCCTCGCCGGCGACCTCGCGACCGCCGACGGGGACGCGCAGCTCGGTTACCGGCTCGGCCGTCCCGCGCACGCTCTCGGTGCCGAAGGGGGCCGCCCCGGCGGGCATCGCCGCGTGCGCCTCGTCGAGCGGCACCTCAGTCCCGGCCGCGTCGACGAGGACCATCCGGCGGCGCATCGAGGCGAGCCCGTCGGCGGCGATCCGACTCGCGGCCTCGGCCGAGCGGGCGCTGGCGGCGGTGACGTCGTGGACGAGGTCGACGTAGTCGGTGCGCCACTCGCGGGCACCGTCGATGCGCTCGGCGAGCGCGGGGTCGACACCACGGACCGAGTCCGCGAGCACTCCCTTCGTCGTCGTGGTCGTCGACTGCCTGCTTTGCTCGTCGGCCGGGAAGTGCACACCCGTGGTGGTCTCGTCGCTCATGCCCTCATCCTGTGACGACGATCACGTCAGATCAAATGCCGTCCACGAGGGACCGCACGACGCTCGCTGCGTCGGTCTCGGCGGTGAGCCGGTCGACGCCCACCCCGGCGTAGAGCGGGGTGTAACCGGTGTCGCCGCGCTCCCGGCCGTCGGCGTGCTCGGCGCGGGCAGCGTCGGTCATCGCGTCCTCGTCGCCGGCCCACCGCTGGACGAAGGGGGTGTCCACCGCCCGTCCGCCGAACTCCCGTGGCCACGCGAGGTCCTGCGCGACGTCGTGCACGCGCGACCAGCGGGTGGCGTCGGCGGCGACGAGCGCGGCCCGCGCCGCCGGCGAGTTGTCGGCCTCGACGCAGGTGAGGAAGGGGGTGCCGCACCACACCCCGGCAGCGCCGGCACCCATGACGCGGGCGACGTCGGCGGCGGTCGAGATGCCGCCGGCAGCGAGCACCGGGCGTTCGGTCGCGGACAGGGCCATCGCGAGCAGGTCGTCGGTGGCCACCTCGTCACGGCCGTGTCCGCCCCCTTCGCCACCGCGGGCAACGACGACATCGGCGCGCGCCTCGATCGCCTGCTCGAGATCGGCCGCGTTGCCGACCTGGCAGGCGACGAGCAGGCCCCACTCGTGCAGGCGGCGGACGGGCTCGACGAGGTCGCCGAAGGAGACGGACACGAGCTTGGGCCGGGACAGGCCGGCGAGCGCGGTGATCGCGTCGATCTGCTCGTCGAGCTGCGGCACCCACGCCATGAGCCCGATGCCGAAGGGGGTGGCCCCCTCTCCCGCGATCGCCGCCTGCTCGGCGATCCACTCCGGCGACGAGGTGCCGCGGGCGCCGATCATGCCGAGCCCGCCCGCCGCCGAGACGGCGTGCGCGAGGCGGCCGCCGGCGACCCCGGCCATGGGGGCGCTGATGATCGGGTGGGTCGTGCCGAGCAGGTCGGTGATGGCGATCATGGCCCTCATCATGCTCCGCCGCTCCTAGACTCCCGCCCATGACCCGACGTGCAGCCGCCCTCGCCGCCTCCGCCGTGCTCGCCCTCGCCGGGTGCGGCTCCGACGACGGGTCGGGGGACGGGTCCGGGGCCGGCGGGGCGTCCGGCGCCGAGACCACGGCGATCAGCGGCGAGACCGAGTGCCCGCCGGAGGGCGGGGCCGAGGTGCGTGCCACGAGCTTCGAGCAGGCGCCGCCGATGTGCATCGACGAGGCGAAGACCTACACCGCGACGATGACCACCGACGCCGGTGAGGTGACGATCGAGCTCGACGCGAAGCAGGCGCCGAAGACGGTCAACAACTTCGTCGTGCTCGCGCGCTACAAGTACTACGACGGGCTGACCTTCCACCGGGTCATCAAGGACTTCATGGCGCAGGGCGGCGACCCGTCGGGCGACAGCAGCGGCGGGCCCGGCTACGAGTTCGACGACGAGCTGCCGCAGCAGGGCGACTACGAGATCGGGTCGGTCGCCATGGCCAATGCGAGCGCCAACACCAACGGCTCGCAGTTCTTCATCATCACCGGCGACGCGGGCGTGCAGCTGCCGCCGAGATACAGCCTCTTCGGCAAGGTGACGAAGGGGATGGATGCGGTCGACAAGATCGAGGCCGACGGGTCCGCCGGCGACGGCGCCCCGGCCAAGGTGCACACCATCGAGAGCGTGACGATCGCGGAGAAGTAGGCGCGGGGTAGAGGACGGGAGCAGTCGTGGACGACGTCCTCGTCGAGCGGGTGCTGCGGGCGGTCGAGCTCGTGCCCCGGGGCCGGGTCGTCTCCTACGGCGACCTCGCCGCCCTCGTCGGCACCGGGCCGCGCCAGGTCGGCGCGATCATGCGCGTCTACGGCGGCAACGTCACGTGGTGGCGGGTGACCAATGCGTCGGGCGACCTGCCCTCGCACCTGCGGCCCGTGGCCTTCGAGATCTGGGCGACCGAGAGCATCGAGGTCAAGCCCAATCGTCTGGGCTGCCGGATCCGCGACCACCGGGCAGATCTGGAGGCGCTGGCCGCCGCGTGGGAGGCCGCGGTCGCCGACCTGGGGTGAGCGGCGGGGCGCGCGAGTCGATGTATGAGGGTGAGTCCCAGCCCACCCGGATACATCAACCCAACGAAGGGGGTCAGCCCCGCTGGTGGCGCATCTGCTCCAGCGCCAGGGCGGCGAGGGCGCCGGCCACGAGGACCGCGGCGGGCATGAGCAGCGACTCGGCGAAGGCGGATGACAGGGCCTCGGCGACCTGCGGGGGCAGGGCTGCGGGACCGGCGGCGGCGCTCCCTTCGCCCGAGCCGAAGCGCTCGGCCGCCTGCGGACCGAGGTGGGAGGCGATGCGGGCCGACATCAGCGCCGCGATGGCCGCCGACCCGATGACCGAGCCGACCTGGCGGGTCGTGTTGTAGATGCCCGAGCCGGCGCCGGCGAGGTGGATCGGCAGGTTGCGGTTGGCCGTCGTCGCGAGCGGGCCCCAGATGCACGCCCCCGTGACACCGATGAAGGTCATCGCGACGCACACCGCGACGATCGACGAGTCGGGGGTCATCAGGCGCGAGAGGACGAAGAGCGTCACGGCGAAGCCGCCCAAGCCGAGCGTCGGCAGCACCCGCGGATGGATGCGGTCGACGAGCTGACCGACCGGGCGGGCGAGGGCGATCGACGCAATGGCCTGCGGCGCCATGAGGAGCGCGGCCTCGGTCGGCGTGTAGCCGCGCACGCTCTGCAGCCACACGAGCAGGGGGAACATCATCGCCGTCACCGACAGGCCCATCGTGGTGATCGCGAGGTTGGACAGCGAGAAGTTGCGGTCGCGGAAGAGCCCGAGCGGCACGAGCGGCTCGGCCGGCCCGCGCGCCTGCCACACGACGAAGCCGACGAGCACGAGCACCCCGGCGCCGATGAGCATCGGGACGGTGAGCGGCCCGACGATCTGGCCCCAGTCGTGGCCCTCGCCCTCCTGCAGGCCGAAGATCACGAGGAAGAGGCCGACCGCCGACAGGCCCACGCCGACCCAGTCCATCTGGTGCGCGTGCTGCTGCAGCCGCGGCACCAGCCGGGCCGCGGCGACGAGGCCGATGACCCCGACGGGCACGTTGATGAAGAAGATCCACTCCCAGCCCGCCGAGTCGAGGAGCAGGCCCCCGAGCAGCGGGCCGACGAGGAAGGCGACGCCGGCGGTAGCGCCCCACAGCGCCATCGCGGAGCCACGCCGCGCGGGCGGGAAGGTGCGGGTGATGACGGCCATCGTCTGCGGGGTCATCATCGAGGCGCCGAGGCCCTGGACGACGCGAGCGCCGATGAGCCAGCCGATCGTCGGGGCGAGCCCGCAGGCGAGCGAGGCGAGGGTGAAGATCGCCAGCCCGGCGAGGTAGAGCCGCCTGGGTCCGAAGCGGTCGCCGAAGCGGCCGGTGATGAGCAGGGGCACGGCGTAGGCGAGCAGGTAGGCGCTCGTCACCCACAGCACCGGCTCGATGCCCGTGTCGAAGGACTCCATGAGAGCCGGCGTCGCGATCGAGACGATCGAGACGTCGACGAGGATCATGAAGAAGCCGACGACGAGCGCCCACAGCGCCGGCCAGGGGTTGTCGGGGAACTCGTTGTCACTGAGCGCCGGCGCGTGGCCCGCTTGGGTCGTCATGGGAAGGACGCTACGCCCGAGGGCTGACAGTCCCGCCATGCGTCGTCGGGAGGCGGGGCCGGGCCCACCGGCCTAGGCTGCGCAGGCGTCACCGCCGACCGAAGGGAGTGCCCGTGCACGACGTCCTCGACGACCTCGAGACCGCCTGGCACGCCGGTCGGTCCGTGGGCCTGGCGACGCTCACCGGCACGTGGCACTCCGCCCCGCGCCCCCCCGGCGCGACGATGCTCGTCGACGAGGACCGCGCCGTCGGGTCGGTCTCGGGCGGCTGCGTCGAGGGCGCCGTCTACGAGCTGGCCCGTGAGGTTGCGGTCGAAGGGAGCCCGGTCCTCACCCGCTACGGGGTGAGCGACGGCGACGCCCTCGAGGCGGGCATGACGTGCGGCGGGCAGCTCGAGCTCTTCGTCCAGCCGGTGTCCGCCACGACCTTCCCGGAGCTGCCGGAGGTCGCCGCCGACATCCGTGCGGGCCGACCGGTCGCCGTCGCCACGGTCATCGAGCACCCGGACGCGGGCCTCGTCGGTCGGCGGCTCGTCGTGCGGCCGGAGGGTCTCGAGGGTCGGCCGCGGGCGGCCTCCCACCTCGACCAGCGGATGAGCACGCGACAGGTCGCGGCGCTGACCGACGACGCCCGGGGGCTGCTCGCCCAGGGCCTGTCCGAGGTCCTCACCTACGGGCCCGACGGCGAACGCCGCGGCGAAGGGATGCGCGTCTTCGTCGAGGCCTTCGCGCCGCCGCCGCGGCTCATCGTCTTCGGCGCGATCGACTTCGCCTCGGCGATGGCCGACCAGGGGCGACTCCTCGGCTACCGGGTCACCGTCTGCGACGCCCGCCCGACCTTCGCCACCGCGGCACGGCTGCCGGGGGCGCACGAGGTCGTCGTCCGGTGGCCGCACGAGTACCTGCGCGAGGAGGCCGAGGCCGGGCGCATCAACGCGCGCACGGTCCTCACCGTCCTCACCCACGACCCGAAGTTCGACATCCCCCTCCTCGAGGTCGCCCTCCGCCTCGAGCAGGTCGCCTACGTCGGCGCGATGGGTTCACGCCGCACCCACGACCAGCGCCTGGCGCAGCTGCGCGAGGTCGGCATCACCGACGAGGAGATCGCCCGGCTCAGTTCCCCCATCGGCCTCGACCTCGGCGCGCGCACGCCCGAGGAGACGGCCGTGTCGATCGCCGCCGAGATCATCTCGCTGCGCTGGGGCGGCGCCGGGTCGCGACTGTCCGACCGGGGCGGCCCGATCCACCACCCTCACGCCTGAGGCCGGTCGACGTCCTGCCCGGTCGCAAGGTCGGCGCACTCGACGGTCCCTGAGTCGTGCCGCCACAGGTAGTCCGCGGCCCCACGGTCCCCGTCGAGCTCGGCGACGAGCGGCGCCCAGTGGTCGCGGCCGATGAGCACCGGGTGCCCCGGCCTGCCGTCGTACACCGCCCGGCGAAGGGAGCCCCTGCCCACCTCTCCCCCGAGCAGCCGCCGCGCCACGGCAGCGGTGACGTCCGGCAGGTCGACGAGGTGGACCAGAGCGGCATCAGCCTCACCCTCGCCGAGCACTCGCAAGCCATGACGAAGGGAGTGACCCACCCCCTTCGCCCAGTCCGGGCAGTGCGTCCACGCGGTGTGCGGCAGGTCCAGCTCCGCCTGCTCCCCACTCGCCCCGAGCACGACGAGCGTTGCGGCACAACCCCCTTCGTCCAGGACGGAAACGGCTCGGGCCAGCCATGACGTGCCGTCGGGGTCGGTGACCAGGGCCTTGGGCCGGCCCATCCGCCGGCCGGCGCCGGCGGCGAGGAGGAGTCCGTGGACGAGGGCCATGCGCACGACCTTAAGGAAATGCGACCCCTTCGACCCCGGGGGCGCACGACCTTAAGGAAATGCGACGTCTTGACCAGGGACTGAACGCAGGTTTAGCCTGCTGAACATGAGTTCAGTCGACGATCGGACCGGGCGGGCGAGGGTGCGCGATGCCGCGCTCGAGCTCTTCGCCGAGCGCGGCGAGGACGCCGTGACGATGCGACAGATCGCCGAGCGGGCCGAGGTGTCGCCCGCGCTCGTGGTCCACCACTTCGGGTCGAAGGCCGGCCTCCGCGAGGCGGTCGTCGAGCACGTGCGCGCCTGGATGGACGAGCTCTTCGACCTGTCGACCGACACCGACCTCGCCGAGGACATGCAGGCCGCCGAGTGGTCCTCGATCGGCGAGATGCTCCAGCAGGCACTGCCGGAGGGCTCCCCGATCGTGCCCTACCTGCGCCGCCTGCTCATCAGCGGCGACCCGCTCGCGACCGAGCTGCTCACCGCCTGGCACCGGCGCACCGTCGAGGTCTTCCGCATCTGGGACGCCGCCGGCAAGCTCGTCGCCGGCCCCGACCCCGAGATGCGTGCGGCGCTGGCGATGTCCTCCGACCTCGGCACCCTCTTCCTCGCCGACCACTGGCGCCAGATCCTCGGCGTCGACCCGCTCCACGGAGAGGGTCTCGCCCGCTGGGGCGACGAGGCGATGCGCTTCTATGCGGCAATCTTGCCCACACCCGATACAGCCGCAGACGGCGACATCGGGACCCCACCCCCTTCGTCCGAGGAGTCCGCATGAACGATGCCGTCATCCATGCCGAGGGCCTGCACAAGACCTACGGCAGCACCCACGCCCTCGACGGTCTCGACCTGCACGTCGAGGCCGGCGAGGTCCACGGCTTCCTCGGGCCCAACGGCGCCGGCAAGTCGACGACGATCCGGGTCCTCCTCGGCCTGACCCGGGCCGACGCCGGCCGGATCACCGTGCTCGGCGGCGACCCGTGGCGCGATGCCGTCGCGCTGCACCGCCGCCTGGCCTACGTGCCCGCCGGCGTCACCCTCTGGCCCGGTCTGACCGGCGGCCAGTGCATCGACGTCCTCGGGCGGGCGCACGGCGGCCTCGACGACGGGCGGCGACGTGACCTCGTCGAGCGCTTCGACCTCGACACCCGCAAGCGCACCCGCGACTACAGCACCGGCAACAAGCAGAAGGTCTCGCTCATCTCCGCCCTCGCCGCCGACGTCGACCTGCTGCTCCTCGACGAACCGACCTCCGGCCTCGACCCGCTCATGGAGCAGGTCTTCCAGGAGTGCGTCCGCGAGCGCGTCGCCGAGGGCACGACGGTGCTGCTCTCGAGCCACATCCTCGGCGAGGTCGAGGCCCTCGCCGACCGGGTGAGCATCATCCGCGCCGGCCGCACCGTCACCACCGGAACCCTCGCCGACCTGCGCCGCAGCACGAGCAGCCGGGTCCACGCGGTCACCGACGTCTCCCCCGGGCTCACCGGGGTCGCGGGGGTCACCGCCCTGGACGAAGGGGAGGTCGACGGCCGCGTCGAGACCCGCTGCCACGTCGAGGCGCAGGACGTCGCCGAGGTTGTCGGCCGGCTGCACGCCGCCGGCGTGCACACGTTGACGATCGAGCCGCCGAGCCTGGACGACCTCTTCCTCGAGCAGTACCGGGTGCCGGCATGAGCATCGCGGGGGTCGGGACGAGCCTGCGGGTGCAGTGGCGCACCGGGTGGAAAGCCATCGTCGGTTGGGTCCTCGGGCTGACCGCGATCGTGCTGCTGACGACGACGTCGATCACCGGCCTCTACGACACCCCGGACAAGCTGCGCACCTACGCCGAGACCACGGCCGGTCCCGGCATGCGGGTGCTCAACGGCGCTGTCGCCGGCACCGACACCCTCGGCGGCGTGCTGGTCAACGAGCTCGGCTTCGTCGTCGCCTTCGGCATCCCGCTGCTCGCGATCGCCCTCACCGTCCGCGGCACCCGCCGCGAGGAGGAAGCCGGGCGCCTCGAGCTGCTGCTCGCCTCGCGGGTCGGCCGTCAGGCCCCGCTCGTCGCGGCGGTCGTCGTCGCCCTCGTGGCCCTCGTCGGCCTGGGGGTCCTCACGACCCTCGCCTTCGTCGCCGCCGGCGCGCAGACGAGCGGGTCGATCGCCTACGGCGCGGCGCTCGCCGCGCTCGGAGCGGTCTTCGTCGGGGTGAGCGCGGTGCTCGCCCAGGCCTTCGGCCACCAGCGCAGCGTGTGGGCCGCCAGCCTCGCGGTGGCCCTCGCCGCCTACCTCGTCCGCGGCGCCGCGGCCATCGACGAGGGCCCGGCCCTGTGGGCCACGCCGCTCGGCTGGTACGACAAGGTGGCGGCCTTCGGGGAGACGCGAGCGCTCCCCTTCCCCCCCCGCCCCGGGCCCCCCCCCCCCCCCCCCCCCCCCCCCCCC
>ERZ500994.65-NODE-65-length-34150-cov-12.279337_pt1 | contig 34150 bp, 29 predicted proteins | sample MGYA00248878_ERZ500994 | MGnify/ENA primary metagenome ERZ500994 (study PRJEB25958, sample SAMN03398533) | human skin metagenome | study: EMG produced TPA metagenomics assembly of the Human Skin Microbiome Metagenome (human skin metagenome) data set. | reverse complement strand
CGGTCGCCCGCACGACGCGGCCCGGGCCGGGGTCGAGGCGTCCGTCGCGCAGTGCCTGCGGTGACAGCTGCGCGGTCAGGTCGAGCGCGGGGACGTCGAGGGTCATCGCCTCCGCGCCGGTGTCGACGTCGGCGAGGCCGGCGTCTCGGGCGTCGGCGGGCTGGGGTGGGTCGCTCCGCGCCGAGGACGAAGGGGAGGTCCCGCCCGTGGTCGAGGTGGTCGCCGTGGTCGCGGTCGAGCTCGTCGACGTACTCGCGCTGCTCGCGGAGGTCGAGCCGGTCGCCGGCACCGGGTCCTCGCTCGCCCCGCCGCCGCACCCACCGAGTGCCGTGCCCAGCCCCAGCCCCAGCCCCACGCCGAGGCCACGGACCACGACCGAGCCACGACGGGAGCGCATGCCGCTCACCCTGCCACGGCGAGCGAGGACGCCGTGGGCCGGGCGAGCGCACGACACGGCGCAGGGCCGCCCGCGGCGGATGTCGCGGACGGCCCTGCGCCGGTGCTGCTGGGGGCTGAGATCAGGCCTTGCCCTTGCCCTTGCCCTTGCCCTTGCCGTGGCCATGACCGGCGCCCTTGCCGCCCTTCGCCTCGGGCCAGATCATGATGACCGAGGGGCGGGGCTGCGTGTTGCCCTGGTAGGGGAAGAGGCTCGTCGGGGCTGCGGTGGTGGCGCCGTCCGACTCGCCCGGGTGCTGGATCGCGGCGAAGACGACGCGGTCGTCCCACTCGATGAGCGGGCCGCAGCACTCGGCGTGCGCCGGCACCGAGAGGAACTGCTGCAGGTGTCCCTTGTGGGCGCCCTCGAGCGGCATGAGGTACATGCCGTCGCAGTGGCCCAGGGCGTTGCCGTCGGTGGCGACCCACAGGTTGCCGTCACCGTCGAAGGCGACGTTGTCCGGGCAGGAGATCGGGCTGACCTGCGACGTGTCGTAGCCGTTGAAGTAGGTCTGCGGGTCGCTCGGGTCACCGCAGATGAGGACGAGCTTCCACGCGAAGGTCGTGCCGGTGTGGTCGCCGCCGTCCTCGGTGATCTCGAGGACCTGGCCGTGCTTGTTGTTGGCGCGCGGGTTGGCCTCGTCGACCTGCGTGGGGGTGCGGGCCGAGTTGTTGGTCAGGGCGGCGTAGACGCGGCGGTTGACCGGGTTGACCTCGACGTCCTCGGGGCGGTCCATCTTCGTCGGGCCGACCTTGTCGGCGGCGACGCGGGTGTAGACGAGGACCTCCTCGACGCTCATGCCGTCGACCTTGGACTCGCCACCGACGACGAGCGGCAGCCACTGGCCGGTGCCGTCGTGCTCGCCGTCCGCGGCGCCGTCGCCGGTGAACTTCGCGACGTAGAGGTCGCCCTCCTCGAGGAGAGTCTTGTTGTGGGCGCGGTCGCTCTCGCGGTAGGTCCGCTTCGAGACGAACTTGTACATGTAGTCGAAGCGCTCGTCGTCACCCATGTAGGCGACGACGTGGCCGTCGTCGGCGATGACGACGTTGGCGCCCTCGTGCTTGAGGCGGCCCAGCGCGGAGAGCTTGCGGGGGCGAGCGGTCGGGTCGCTCGGGTCGACCTCGATGACCCAGCCGTGGCGGTGCGCCTCGTTGGGCTCCTTCGTCAGGTCGAAGCGGGAGTCGATGCGGTCCCAGTTGTGCTGGCTCTTGCTGCCGCCGGCGAGGCCGTAGCGCTTGGCGGCCTGACCCTTGAGGTCGGCGGTCGGGGCGGCCGGCTGGGTGAAGTAGCCGTTGAAGTTCTCCTCGCCGGACAGGATCGTGCCCCACGGCGTCGTGCCGCCGGCGCAGTTGCCGAACGTGCCCAGGGGCGTCGTGCCGGCCGGGTCGGCGGAGGTCTTGACGAGGTCGCTGCCGCGGGCCGGGCCGACGAGCTCGAAGGGGGTGGTGGCCGTGATGCGGCGGTTGAGCGGCGCGCCCTTGGTGTAGACCCACTTGCTGTTGGGGTTCTTGCGCGACATCTCCACGACGGTCATGCCGTGGGCGTTCATGGTGATCCGGACCTGGTCGTCGGTCATCGCGGCCGCGGTCGTGTAGCCGTGGAACATGAGGTTGTTGTTCGTGTACTCGTTGTTGACGACGAGCACCGCGTTGTTCGCGCCCTTGGTGCGCACGACACCGACGTAGTCGCAGTTGTAGCCCATCTGGCCGGCCTGCGCGGCGGCGGTCTGGTGGTCGAAGTCGAAGGCCGGTGCACCCTTGAGGATCGGGTCGCCCCAGGCGATGACCGGGGCCCACTGGAAGCCCTCGGGGACGACGACCTCGTCGGTGCCGGCGGGTACCGGGGAGATGGGGGTGAAGCCGAAGGGGGCCTTCTTGCCCGGGCCGGCAGCGGCGGCGGGGATGGCCGCGCCGGTGGCGACGGTCGTCAGACCGGCGAGGGCCGCGGCGGCGCCGCCGGCCTTGAGCACGGAGCGACGCGAGGCGGCGACGACGTCACCGAAGTAGTCGTTGTCCGAGGTGTTGGGGACCGGCTTGCTGCAGGCGTCGTTGCACTTCCAGGTGCAGGTCGCGGCGGCGCGGCCGCCGTCACGGTGGCCGGTGGCCAGGGGCAGCAGGGTGCGGTCGTTGCGAGGGGGCGTCATCAGGTTCCTCCGGGAGATCCGCCCGAGCACGGGCGGGGGTGAGCAGGGGTGACGAGCCGAACCTAGGGAGGCGCGGGTCACCCCGGGCGGCATCGACGTGACGAGCAGGTGACGCCCAGTCGAACGTCGCACGTCCCCCGCGCCGGTGGTGACCAGCCGGTAGCGTCGGCCGGGTGACGAGCTTCGAGACGTGGGACCGGGCGACGAAGGGGAGGTCCGCCCCCTTCGCCGTCGTGGACCTCGATGCCTACGACGCCAACGCCGCCGACCTCGTGCGGCGGGCCGGTGGCCGCCCGATCCGGGTGGCGAGCAAGTCGATCCGGGTGCGCCACCTGCTCGAGCGGGCCCTGGCGACGCCCGGCTTCGCCGGGGTGATGGCCTACTCGCTGCCCGAGGCGCTGTGGCTCGTCGGGCACGGCGAGCGCGACGTCTTCGTCGCCTACCCGAGCGTCGACCGCGAGGCGCTCACCGCGCTCGCCGCCGACGAGCAGGCGCTGCAGGAGGTGAGCATCGCCGTCGACTCGGCCGAGCACGTCGACGCGCTGCGCCGGTGGCTGCCGCACGGCGCCCCGGTGCGGGTCGTCGTCGACGTCGACGCCTCGCTGCGGGTCGGGCCGGCCCACCTCGGGGTGCGGCGCAGCCCCCTTCGCTCCCCGCGGGCCGCCGCGGCCGTGGCGACCGCTGCACAGCGTGCCGGGCTGCGGGTCGTCGGCCTGATGTTCTACGACGCCCAGATCGCCGGGCTGCCCGACAGCTCGCCGGCCGTACGCCTGGTCAAGCGGCGCAGCGATGCCTCGCTGCGGCGCCGTCGCCGGGCCGTGCGGGCCGCCCTCGAGCGGGCCGTCGGCCCGCTGACGATCGTCAACGGCGGCGGCACCGGCTCGCTCGAGGTGACCGGCGCCGACCCCGCGCTCACCGAGCTGGCCGCCGGGTCGGGGCTCATCGGGCCGACCCTCTTCGACGGCTACGACGCCTTCACCCCGCAGCCCGCGGTCGGCTTCGCGCTGCCCGTCGTGCGCCGCCCGGCCCGCGACGTCGTCACCTGCTTCTCCGGTGGCCACATCGCCTCCGGCCCCGCGGGCGACTCCCGGGTACCGACCCCGGTGCACCCCGCCGGGCTCTCGCTCGTCGGGACCGAGGGTGCCGGTGAGGTGCAGACTCCGGTGCGCGGCAAGGCTGCTCGCGACCTGGCGATCGGTGACCGGGTGTGGTGGCGGCATGCCAAGGCCGGCGAGCTCGCCGAGCGCTTCGCCGAGTACGTCGTCATCAGCGGAGGAGAGGTGGTCGACGTCGTGCCGACCTACCGCGGCGAAGGGAAGTGCTTCGGATGAGGTCTCGCCGACGGCACACGTGGTCCAACTGGGCCGGCAACGTCACGGACAGTGCCGAGGCGGTGGCCCCACGCACCCCGGAGGAGGTCGCCGAGGCGGTCCGCTCCGCGGCGGGCGAAGGGCGGCGCATCCGCCCCGTCGGCAGCGGCCACTCCTTCACGGCCATCGCGCAGGCCGACGAGCTGCGGTTCGACCTGCACCACCTGTCGGGCATCGTCTCGGCGGACCGGCACACCGGGCGGGTCCGGGTGCTGGCGGGGACCCCCCTTCGCATCCTCAACCAGGCCCTCGACTGGCTCGGGCTGGCCATGCCCAACCTCGGCGACATCGACGCCCAGACCCTCGCCGGTGCGACGTCGACCGGCACCCACGGGACCGGCGCCGGGCTGCCGGGGCTCGCCGCGGGCATCGTCGGGCTGCAGCTCGTCACGCCCGACGGGCAGGAGCGGTGGGTCGACGAGAACGACCCGGAGCTCTTCGGGGCGGCGCGGGTCGGGCTCGGCGCGCTCGGCGTCGTCACCGAGATCGAGCTCGCCTGCCTGCCCGCCTACCGGCTGCGCGCCGTGGAGTCGCCCGACGAGCTCGACGTCGTGCTCCCGCGCATCCAGGAGCACTTCGACGCCCACCGGCACTTCGAGATGTACTGGTTCCCCGGCACGGGGCGGGTGCAGACCAAGGCCAACGACCTCGTGCCCGACGAGGTCGACGAGCCGCTGCCCGAGTGGCGCCGGCGGCTCGACGACGAGCTGCTCTCCAACACGGTCTTCGGCGCCGTCAACCGTGTCCTCGCCCACGCGCCGCGAGCGGTGCTGCCCTTCAACGCCGTTGCCGCCCGGGCGCTGTCGCAGCGCTCCTACACCGCGCCCTCGCACGAGGTCTTCGTCACGCCGCGGACCGTGCGCTTCGTCGAGTCGGAGTACGCCGTCCCGCGCGAGGCGGTCGCCGACGTGCTCACCGACCTGCGGGCCTGGGTCGAGCGTCGGCGCGAGCCGATCAGCTTCCCCGTCGAGGTGCGGGTCGCCGCGCCCGACGACATCTGGCTCTCGACGGGCCACGAGCGGGCCAACGCCTACGTCGCGGTGCACCAGCACGTGCGGGGCGCCGACCCGACGGCCTACTTCGCGGCCTTCGAGGAGATCGTCGCGGCCCACGCGGGGCGCCCGCACTGGGGCAAGCTGCACACCCTCGACGCGGAGCGGCTGGCCGCGCTCTACCCGCGGCACGGCGACTTCGTCGCCCTGCGCGACCGGCTCGACCCAGACCGGATCCTCGCCAACGACTACCTGACGAGGGTCCTCGGCGACTGACCGGGGAGTGCTCCCCGTTGCGGGAGAGGCGGGTTCGCGGCACTCTTGGGTGACATTTGGTCTCGAGGGGATGCGGGTGCGGTGTGGGAACGGTGAGTCACGGGGCGGACCCGGACCGTCTGGACGAGATCGCCCGGTCGCTGGGGGGCCTGTCGACCCAGCTCACGGACGTGGGGACGCAGGGCGACACGATGATCGCCCTGCTCGCCGCCAACTGGTCCGGCGGTGACGTCGAGAGCTTCGCCGAGGTCTGGCGGACCAGCGGTCGCGGGCAGCTGCAGTCGGCGGCCGACCGCCTCTCCGGGGTGTCGCGTGACCTCGTCGCGCAGGCGCTGGCGCAGCGCACGGCCAGTGCCGAAGGGGGTGCCCGTCCCCTGTCCGTGAGCGCGCCGGCCATCCCGGCCATCCCGACCAATGCGGGTGCAGGCGCTGCTGCCGGCGCGGGCGCGGGTGTGGCGGAGCCGGCCCCGGCCGTCTCGACGGACCAGAACGACCTGCTCTCGGACCAGCGCGGCTGGGGCGCAGCCCGACCCGCCGGGGCCATGCCGGCAGCGATGCCCGCCTCGTGGCAGAAGGACCCTGGCGGTGGCGGTTCGGACTCCGACCCGAATCATCCGCCGCCGGTTGGCGCCTCGGCCGGGGAGAACAGCGACTGGTGGAACGGCCTGACGCCGCAGCAAAAGCAGGAGGTGCTCGCGAAGCACCCCGAGAAGATCGGCAACCGGGACGGCATCCCCTACGGCGTGCGGGACCAGGCCAACCGGGCGCAGCTCGACCGCAAGCGCGCCTGGCTCGTGCAGGAGCGGGACAAGCAGGTGTACCCGGATGGGACGAGGGGTAAGGAGTACCGGGAGTACCAGGCGAAGATCGACTCGATCGACACGGTCAAGAGGGTCCTTGCCGACGACCCCCACCACGAGAAGCACCTGATCGTCCTCGACACCAGTCACGACCGCACCCAGGCCGCCATCGCGAGAGGTGACCTCGACACCGCCGACCACATCGCGGTCATGACGCCCGGCTACACGACGACCGTCAACGGCCAGATGCCGACGATGGACCGCGAGTCGGGCGAGCTCAAGACCCGCACCGAGGGCGTCCTCGCAAAGAACGGCGAGTCCGACAAGAGCGTGGCGACCGTGGCATGGATCGGCTACCAGACCCCGCAGCACAGCACCTTTTTTATGGGGGATTCCGTGGTCGGGACGTCTGCTGCGCGTCGGGGCGGGGACAACCTCGCGAGCTTTGGCGACGGCATCCGGGAGGTGCGGGGCGACCAGCCGCACGTGACGGCGCTGGGCCACTCGTACGGGTCGACGACGACGTCGTACGCGGTGTCGAAGACGGATGCCTTCGACGACGCCGTCTACTTCGGCTCACCCGGCCTGAAGGACGGCGGGGTGGGCAACCTGGGGGTCGGACACGCCTACGTCATCGAGGCGGACGGTGACAACTGGGTGGCGGATTCCGGCGCCTTCGGGAGCGGCGACCCCACGCACTACCGGGACGTGGTCCACCTGCACTCGCGGGAGCACACGGTCGGAACGCCCGAGGGGGACCGGCGGTACAGCGGCTCGACGGGCCACTCGGAGTACTACAAGAACGGCTCGATGAGCCAGTACAACATGGCCCACGTCATCGCCGGACACGGTGACCAGACGGTGCGGGGCAACAACACCGACGGCGGCGACTTCCCCGGTGCGCCCCAGGTCGGCGACGACACCGCGCCCGACACCGTGCGCAAGCGCGACAAGCAGGTCTACCACGTCACGGGTGAGGCCGAGTAGACGACCGTCACTCGACGGTCCAGGTGTCCTTGCCGTGGAGCAGCGCCTGCAGGTCGTCGTCGGTGGCCGGGCCACCGGCGAGGTCGACCGCGGACTCGACCTGCGCGCGGGTCTGGTCGTCGTAGGTCGGACGGTCGACCGCGCGGAAGATGCCCATCGGCACGTGCGTCATCGACTCGGAGTCCAGCCGGCTGATCGAGAAGGCCTGGCTCGGGTCGGACAGGGTGACGTCGTGGACGACGACCTGGTCGGCCAGCCCCTGCTCGGAGACCTCGGCCTCCGGCACGAAGCGGACGGACCCCCCTTCGCCGCGGACGAGCAGCTCGCGCTCGCCCTCGTCGCCGATGGCGACCGGCTCGCCGTCGCGCAGGTGCACCAGGCGGGCCTTCTGCTGCTCGACGTCCTTGATGAGCTCGAAGGCACCGTCGTTGAAGATCGGGCAGTTCTGGTAGATCTCGACGATCGACGTACCGCGGTGTGCCGCAGCGGCCTTGAGCACCTCGGTGAGGTGCTTGCGGTCGGAGTCCATCGTCCGCGCGACGAAGGTGCCCTCGGCACCGAGCGCCAACGAGATGGGGTTGAAGGGGGCGTCGACCGATCCCATGGGGGAGGACTTGGTGACCAGACCCGGCTGCGAGGTCGGGCTGTACTGGCCCTTGGTCAGGCCGTAGATGCGGTTGTTGAAGAGCAGGATCGTCATGTTGACGTTGCGCCGCATCGCGTGGATGAGGTGGTTGCCACCGATCGACAGGGCGTCGCCGTCACCGGTGACGACCCACACCGACAGGTCGGGGCGGCTCGTCGCCAGCCCGGTCGCGATCGCCGGGGCGCGCCCGTGGATCGAGTGCATCCCGTAGGTGTCGAGGTAGTAGGGGAACCGCGAGGAGCAGCCGATGCCGGAGACGAAGGTGATGTTCTCCCTGCGCAGGCCGAGCTCGGGCAGGAAGCCCTGGACGGCCGCGAGGATCGCGTAGTCACCGCAGCCGGGGCACCAGCGCACCTCCTGGTCGGAGGCGAAGTCCTTGCGGGTCTGCTTCTCGCCCTCGGGGAGGGTCGGGACGCCGGCCGTGCCGGACGCCACCGTGGGGATGCCGAGATCGATGCTCATGCCGTGACCTCCTGGAGGGCAGCGTCGATGACCTCGGCCAGGTCGGCGACCTTGAAGGGCAGACCGCGGACCGAGGTGTGGGACCGGACGTCGACGAGGTACTTCGCGCGCAGCAGCATCGCCAGCTGACCGAGGTTCATCTCGGGCACGATGACGCGCTCGTAGCGCTGGAGGACCTCGCCGGTGTTGGCCGGGAAGGGGTTGAGGTGGCGCAGGTGCGCGTGGGCGACGCTCTCGCCGGCCGCGCGCAGGCGGCGGACCGCCGCGAGGTTGGGCCCGTAGGTCGAGCCCCAGCCGAGGACGAGGACCTTGGCGTCACCGCTCGGGTCGTCGACCTCGAGGTCACCGATGGAGTCGGCGATCTTGTCCACCTTGGCCTGGCGGGTGCGGACCATGAGGTCGTGGTTGTCGGGGTCGTAGGAGATGTTGCCGGTGACCGCGTCCTTCTCGATCCCGCCGATGCGGTGCTCGAGGCCGGGGGTGCCGGGCACCGCCCACGGCCGGGCGAGGGTCTCCTTGTCGCGGACGTAGGGGTGGAAGGTCGGGTTGCCCTTGGCGTCGGTGGCATTGGGCTCGCTGGCCAGCTCGACGGGGAAGGACGGCAGGTCGGCGACCTGCGGGACCTGCCACGGCTCGGAGCCGTTGGCCAGGTAGCCGTCGGAGAGCAGGAAGACCGGGGTGCGGTAGGTCGTCGCGATGCGCACCGCCTCCAGCGCCGCGTCGAAGCAGTCGGCCGAGGTCTGCGGCGCGACGATCGGCACCGGCGACTCGCCGTTGCGACCGAACATCGCCTGCAGCAGGTCGGACTGCTCGGTCTTCGTCGGCAGACCCGTCGAGGGTCCGCCGCGCTGCACGTCGACGATGACGAGGGGCAGCTCGAGGCTCACCGCGAGGCCGATCGTCTCGGACTTCAGGGCGACGCCCGGGCCGGAGGTCGTCGTCACGCCGACCGCACCGCCGAAGGAGGCACCGAGCGCGACGCCGATGCCGGCGATCTCGTCCTCGGCCTGCACGGTCGTCACGCCGTGGCGCTTGAGACCGGAGAGGCTGTGCAGGATGTCGCTCGCCGGGGTGATCGGGTAGGAGCCGAGCACGAGCGGGCGGCCCGCGCGGTGGGCACCGGCGACGAGGCCGAGAGAGAGCGCGGTGTTGCCGGTGATGTTGCGGTAGGTGCCGGGCGGCGTCGGCGCCGCGGCGACGGTGAAGGGGACGGCGAAGTCCTCGGTCGTCTCGCCGTAGTTCCACCCGGCGCGCAGCGCGGCGAGGTTGGCGGCGAGGATGTCCGGCTTGGCGCCGAACTTCGAGGCGAGGAAGTCCTCGGTGGCCGTCGTCGGACGCGAGTACATCCACGACAGCAGGCCGAGGGCGAACATGTTCTTCGCCCGCTCCTTCTCCTTGCGGGTCAGGGTGTCGAAGTCCGCGAGCGCCTCGACGGTGATCGAGGTCAGCGGCACGGCGTGCACGTGCCACGACTCGAGGCTGTCGTCCTCGACGGGGCTGGTCGTCCAGCCGACCTTCTTGAGGTTGCGCGTCGTGAACTCGTCGGTGTTGACGATGATCGTCGCGCCGCGCGGCACGTCACCGAGGTTGGCCTTGAGTGCCGCGGGGTTCATCGCGACGAGGACGTCGGGGGCGTCGCCGGGGGTGAGGATGTCCCAGCTGGCGAAGTGCAGCTGGAAGGAGCTGACGCCGGGGATCGTGCCCTGGGGCGCGCGGATCTCGGCGGGGAAGTTGGGCAGGGTCGACAGGTCGTTGCCCAGCGCCGCGCTGTCGGCCGTGAACCGGTCGCCGGTCAGCTGCATGCCGTCGCCGGAGTCGCCGGCGAAGCGGATGATGACGCGGTCCTTGGCCTGGGTCGTCGCAGTACTGCTCATGATGGGTGGTCGTGCCCCTCGCAGGTCGGTCGTGTCGCGGGCGCTCCCCGGACATCTGTCCATGGTAGGTCCGCGACCTCCGGGCCAATCAATCGGTCACGTTATGAGATGGATAACGCGCCGTTATGCAATGAGGGTGGCCTGGGTGGCGTCGGGCAGGCGCAGCCCCAGGACCTCGCCGGTCGCGAGGCCCGTCAACCGGGGCAGGAGCAGCTCGACGACGGTCGAGGGCTGGTGGTGCATCGGCTTGGTCTCGGGGTGCGGGTGGTAGACGAGGCCCTCGACCTGCTCGTCGCCGCGAGTCACCGTGCACCCCACGAAGGAGAAGGTCTCCGGCGGGTGCACCTCGGTCCAGTCGACGTCGACGAAGGTCCACCGCGGCTCCCGCAGCACGAGCCGGTGCGGGGCGAGGTCGACGTTGACCGTCGCCATGACGAAGGGGGACAGGTCCAGTCCGCGGGCCGCGAAGTGCGGCGCCTGCAGCTCGATCGTCCCCGCGGCGAAGGGGGAGTCGCTCGCCCGGCCGGAGGCGACCCCGTGCCCGGCGACGACCACCCCCTTCGCCCCCTGCGTCACTTGACCAGCTGCGGCGTCATCGGCGGGGTCCACCACTCGCCGTTGTTGGCCTTGACCGCACCGAGCACGTGGATGACGGTCGCGACGACGATGACGAGCGGGTAGAGGATGAAGCCGACGAGCAGCAGCATGAGCACGCTCGAGGCGAGCAGCAGGATCGCGGTGATGATCTGCACGTTGAGGCTGTTGGCCGCGTGCGCCCGCACGAAGGGGCCGCGGTCCTTGTAGACGAGGTAGATGACGAGCGACCCGACGAAGCCGAGGGTGCCGGCGCTCAGCGGCAGCAGCACGGCCGGCACGAGGTGGGCGATCATGCCGAGGTTGCGCTCCTCGGTCGGTGACATCGGGGCCGGCGTGTAGGCAGGCGGCGGGGGGGTCTGGCCGGGGAAGCCCTGCTGGGGCGGGAGCTGCGGGTGCTCGCTCATGGGGTGTACCTCCTGTGGTCTCGGCACGACTCTGCCGTGGACGGGCCCGCGGGCCCATGCGGCCCGCCGCCGGACCGGTCGGGGGACATCCCCCCTTCGCCTGGTCCGCGGTCAGGCCGCGTCGACGTCCTCGGGCAGCACGGTCGGCGCCGGCTTACCGGACGTGCCGCGGCTGGTCTTGCCGTTGATGTCCGCCGTCGACTGGGCGAGGGTGATCGTCGCGTGGGCGATCGCATCGCTCATCGTGTCGAGGGCCTCCATGTTGACGTTGGAGATGTCGTCAGCGGGGGTGTGGTAGTTCGGGTCGTAGATGACACCGGCCTCACCGCCGAACTTCTCGACCTCCTCGGGGGTCTTGACCCCGTCGGCGCCGGTGAAGAGACCCGACGCGGGCACGCCCGCGGCGATGAAGGCGGAGTAGTCGCTGCGACCGGAGAACTCGGTGTCGACCCACGCCTGGTTCGTGCCGTCGAAGTAGTCGGTGAAGACCTCTTCGGTGGCGGCGGAGCCGGCCGGGACCTCGACCGGGGCCTCGTAGGTCGACTCGTCGGCGTCGTAGACCCCGATGATGTGGTTGGGCGAGGCGATCATGTCGAAGTTGAGGTAGGTCGCGATGTCGTCCAGAGCGGCCGGGTCATTTTCCTGCAGGTCGGCCACGTAGTGGTCGGAGCCGAGCAGGCCGAGCTCCTCGGCGCCCCACCAGGCGAAGCGCACCTTGTTGTTGAGCTTGTTGACCTTGCCCAGCTGGACCGCGGTCTCGAGGATGCCGGCGCTGCCGGAACCGTTGTCGTTGATGCCGGGGCCGTCGCCGACGCTGTCGAGGTGCGCGCCGAGCATGACGACGTTGTCGTCGCGCCCGCTCGTGGTCTCCGCGATGACGTTGAAGGTCTCGCGCTCCTCCATCGTCTTGGTCAGCACGAGCTTCATCGTCACCGGGCCGGCGGCCATCTTGGCGAGGAGGTTCTGGCCCTCCTCCTGGGTGACGCCGGTGGCCGGCGCGCTGTCGGGCTCGACGCCACCGAGCGTGCCGTTGAGGGTGCCCGGCGCGTTGTTGTAGATGATCACCGCGGAGGCGCCGGCGGCCTTGGCGGCGATCGCCTTCTCCGCGAAGGAGCAGGTGCCGCGGCTGACGAGCGCGATCTTGCCGGCGACGTCGGCGCCGGCGTAGTCACCGGCGGTGCAGCCGATGGCCGTCGTCGGCGCGGCGAGGGTGGCCGTGACCCCGTCGTCGGGCGTCGGCTGGCTGTAGGACATCTCGACGGCGTCGACGGTGCGTGCCTCGGGCGAGATCTCGGTCAGGCTCGAGGAGTGGACCTCCTCGTAGACGAAGGAGAAGGGCTGCCGCTCCGTCGTGTAGCCGGCGTCGCGCAGGGTCTTCTCGACGTAGCGGGCGCTGGCCTCGTAGCCGGAGGTCCCGGCGCCGCGGTTGCCGTCGTTGGCGTCGGCGATCTCCTGGAAGGCCTCGAGGTGCTTGTGGACGTTCTCGACCGTGACGGCCTTCGTCATCTTCTTGCTGTTGTTGGGGTTGCTTGCCTGGGCCGGACTGCTGGCGAGGGTGGTGAGTGCCAGGGCCGCGGTCGCGGCGGCCGCGGTAGCGGCAGCGGTACGTGATCGCACGATGGTTTCCTCCGGTAGGCCGGCGGGCGCCGTTTGCCCGCCGGTGTGACGCAGACCATAGGGGTGGCGTCGGCGCTGCGGGGGATTACGGGGTCCCCTCGTCGGCGGGTGGGCGTGGATAGGGTGCGGGGGTGGATGGATACCTCGTCGTCGCCGGCACCCTCGTCGTGGGTGTGCTGCTCGTCGTCGCGGCCTACACCGCGCGGCGGCTCATCGCGCCGGCCGCGCCCACCCGAGCCAAGCTGACGACCTACGAGTCGGGCGTCGACCCCGTCGGGCAGGACTGGGCGCAGACCCAGGTGCGCTACCTCGCCTACGCCTTCCTCTACGTCGTCTTCGCCGTCGACGCCGTCTACCTCTTCCCGTGGGCGCTCGTGCTGCGCAGCGACCTCGGGCCGGTGAGCCTCGTCGAGGTCGCGATCTTCATCGGCGTCGTGCTCATCGGCCTCCTCCACGCCGTGCGTCGCGGCCTGCTGCGGTGGACGTGAGGTGACCTCGTGACGACCGACCTGCCGATGCCGCGCGTGGGCCCCGTCGGGGCCCACGCCCCCAAGCCGATGAAGGTCGTGCTCAGCTGGGGCCGCCGCTACTCCCTGTGGGTCTTCAACTTCGGGCTGGCCTGCTGCGCCATCGAGTTCATCGCCGCGTCGATGGCCCGGCACGACTTCATCCGGCTCGGGGTCATCCCCTTCGCCCCGGGCCCGCGGCAGGCGGACCTCATGGTCGTCTCCGGCACGGTGACGGACAAGATGGCGCCGGCGATCCGTCGCCTGCACGACCAGATGCCTGAGCCCAAGTACGTCATCTCCTTCGGCGCCTGCTCCAACTCCGGTGGCCCCTACTGGGACTCCTACTCCGTGACGAAGGGGGTCGACCAGCTTGTCCCCGTCGACGTCTACGTGCCCGGCTGCCCGCCGCGCCCGGAGGCGCTCCTGCACGGGATCCTCACCCTCCAGGACAAGATCGCCGCGGAGTCGCTGACGACCGCCGGGATGCGGGCGCGCTATGCCGGGCACCGGTCCGCCGGTGCCGGTGAGGTGCGCCGCGGCCTGCTGCGACGACCGACGAAGGGGGCGTGACGTGCCCCAGGAGGACCTCACCGTCAGCCCGCTGGAGTGGTTGCGCGCCGTGCGCGACGCCGTGGACCGCGGCTACACCTTCTTCGACTGGCTGAGCGCCGTCGACGAGACCGACCGCGAGGAGCACCCCGGTCTCGACATCGTCTGCCACCTCGTCGACCCGCGCCCGACGCCCGAGCGCGACCAGCGCACCGCGCTCCTGCGCACCCGGGTCCCGCTCGGCGAGAGCCTGCACAGCATCACCGGCATCTTCGCCGGCGCCGCGTGGCACGAGCGCGAGACGCACGAGATGTTCGGCCAGGACTTCACCGACTTCGTCGACGGCACCGGCCTCGGGCTGCGGCCGCTGCTCCTGCCCGACGGCTTCGAGGGCACGCCGCTGCGCAAGTCCTTCGTCCTCGCCTCGCGGGCGACCCGCCCCTGGCCCGGCGGCAAGGAGCCGGGGGAGGGGCACTCGAGCAAGTCGCCGAGCCGCCGCCGCGTCACCGCGCCCGGCGTGCCCGGGCCCGAGTGGGGTCCGCGGGACGGGTCGGGCGAGGGGCCCGACCCCGAGGCTCAGGAGGGCACGCGGCCGGTGAGCTGAGCGATCCCCCCGTGGTCCCTGGTGTGATGGCGACACCCTGGGCCAGCCGCCTCGACGGTACAGGTCTTTACAGATCCGCGAACTGTAAAGACCTGTAAGGTCCAGCGCATGGTCCAACCGAGTCCGTACACCCCGGGGGAGATCGCGCACGACGTCCCTGGGCGCGCGGACCACCTCGACCGGGTGGCCGACCTCCTCGCTGCCATGTCCGCGCGGCGTCGGCTCGCCGGTCGGGTCCACGTCTTCGTGGGACCGCGCGGGGTCGGCAAGACCTCCCTGCTGCGCGAGGCGCAACGTCAGGCGCAGGCCGCCGGTCACGCCACCGTCTTCGTGACGGCCGGGCACGGTGACCTGCTGGCATCGCTCGTCGAGGCGCTGGGGCTCGGCCCCCTGCGCTGGCAGCCGCACACGGTGGCGTCCCGGCTGCGCGAGATCGGGGTGAGCGTCGGATTCCCGGGGGCCAAGGTGGAGGCCACCTTCGCGCCGGGCGAGGGCACCACGGTCGTGCGCCGGCTCGAGGACCTGTTCCGTGCCACCGCCCGCGAGGTGCTCGACGACGCCGGTGTCGGAGCCGTGATCTTCGTGGACGAGCTGCAGGCAGCGGACCGCGACGGGATCCAAGCTCTCGCCTATGCCTGGCAGCACCTGCAGGCCGAGCCCGAGGGCGTGCCGATCGCGCTCGTCTGCGCGGGGCTCGGGCACACCGAGGACGTGGTCACCGACGCCGCCAGCTTCGCCGAGCGCTTCGCCTACCGGCAGCTCGGCTCGCTCGACGAGGCAGCGACACGCGAGGCCATCACCGCGCCCGCGACAGCCCTCGGAGTCTCCTGGGAGACGGCGGCGGTCACCGAGATCGTCCGGCGCACCCAGGGCTATCCCTACTTCGTGCAGCTCCACGCCGACGGGGTGTGGCGGGCCGCCGGGCGCCCGGACGCGGGTGCGGTCCTCACCGTCGACCACGTCGACTCGGCCCGGGCCGGGATCGCCGAGGACCTCGACGCCCTCTACCGCAGCCGGTGGTCCAAGGCATCGCCCTCGGAGCAACGCTTCCTGACCGCCATGGCCGGTGCCGACGAGCCCGTCGTCCGGCGTGGTGACATCGCCGCCACCCTGGGCGTGAGCACCGGCTCCCTCGGCATGGCCCGGCGCTCCCTCATGGACAAGGGTCTCGTCGAGGTCGCAGGACACGGCCTGCTGAGCTTCACCGTCCCCGGGTTCCGCGACTTCGTGCGAGAGAGTGCCGATGTGGACGAAGGGAGGAGCCGATGAGCCTGCTCGAGATCGCCCTGCGCTCGCTGGCGTCCCTCGCCGCGGTGCTCGTGCTCCCGCTCGTCGCCGGCCAGACGGAGCACAAGGTCATGGCGCACATGCAGGGCCGGCTCGGCCCGATGTACGCCGGCGGGTTCCACGGCTGGGCCCAGCTCGTCGCCGACGGGGTGAAGTTCGTCCAGAAGGAGGACATCACGCCGGCCGCCGCCGACCGCGGCGTCTTCCGCCTCGCGCCGGCCGTGGCGCTCGTGCCCTATGTCATCGCCATGGCCCTGCTGCCGATCCACCCCGGGGTCGCCGCCGCTCAGGTGCCGGGCAGCGTCCTCCTCGTGCTCGCCGTGACCGGGGTCGGGGTGCTCGGCACCCTCATGGCCGGCTGGGCCAGCGCCAACAAGTACGCCCTCGTGGGCGGGATGCGCTCTGCCGCACAGCTGCTCGCCTACGAGCTGCCGCTGGTGCTGGCCGTCGCCTCGGTGGCGATGGCGGCGGGCACGCTCTCGCTCGCCGGCGTCGTCGAGGTCTGGTCCCCGTGGTGGCTGCTGTGGCAGCTGCCCGGCGCGATCGTCTTCCTCGTGGCCGCGACCGCGGAGCTGCAGCGACCCCCCTTCGACGCACCCATCGCCGACAGCGAGGTCGTCATGGGCCCGTGGACGGAGTACACGGGGCTGCGCTTCGCCTTCTTCATGCTCGCCGAGTACGCCGGCATGGTCGTCATGGGGCTGCTCTTCGGGATCCTGTGGCTCGGCGGCTGGCAGGGCCCCTTCGCCGACCACCTCGGCTGGCTGTGGACCCTGCTCAAGGTCGGCCTCGTCGTCCTGCTCATCATCTGGATGCGGGTGTCGTGGCCGCGGCTGCGCGAGGACCAGCTGCAGCGGCTCGCGTGGACCGTCCTCGTCCCGCTGGCCCTGGCCCAGCTCGCCCTGACCGCCGTGGGAGTGGTGATGACCGCATGAGCACCGACCGCAGCTTCGTCCCCGGGCTCGTCAAGGGCATGGCGACGACCGCCCGCCAGATGATGCGGCCGCCCCACACCGCGGAGTACCCCGACGTCGCGCCGGAGCTGCCGGCACGCTCCCGCGGGGTCATCGCGCTCGTCGAGAGCAACTGCACCTCGTGCATGCTCTGCGCCCGGGAGTGCCCCGACTGGTGCATCCACATCGACTCGCACAAGGAGGAGGTCCCCCAGGCGAGCGAAGGGGGGCGCGCCCGCCAGCGCAATGTCCTCGACCGCTTCGACATCGATTTTTCGCTGTGCATGTACTGCGGCATCTGCATCGAGGTCTGCCCCTTCGACGCGCTCTTCTGGAGCCCGCAGTTCGAGTACGCCGAGACCGACATCCGCGACCTGCTCCACGACAAGGAGCGCCTCGGCCAGTGGGCCGCCGACGTCCCGGCCCCGCCGGAGCTCGACCCCGCCGCCGCCGAGGCCCCCGAGGTGAGCGCCGCCAACAAGCCGGCGCGCAAGGGGCGCCGATGACGGGCCTCGACCTCGCCTTCGCCGCGACCGGTCTCATCACGGCGGCGGCCGCGGCCCTGGCCGTGACGACCCGTCAGGTGGTGCACGCCGCGCTGTGGCTCGTCGTCGCCCTCCTCGGGCTCGCCGGCTGCTACCTCGTCCTCGGCGCCGAGCTCGTCGCCCTCGTCCAGGTGCTCGTCTACGTCGGCGCCGTCGTCGTGCTCGTCATCGTCGCGCTCATGCTCACCCGGGCCCCGATCGGGCCGCGCACCGAGCACTCGACGAGCCGTGCCCACCGGCTGCTCGCCGCGCTCGTCGGCGCCGGCACCGGCGGCCTGCTCGCCGCGGTGCTGCTGCCGATCGCGGTGCCCACGCAGGTCCGCCCCGGCGGCACCGACGAGCTCGCCCGGCAGATCTTCTCGACCTGGGTGTGGCCCTTCGAGCTGCTCTCGCTGCTGCTGCTCGCGGCGCTCGTCGGGGCCTTCGCCGTCGCCGGGCTGACGACCGACCGGGAGCGCCGATGATCCACAGCGCCGGTCCCTACCTGCTCGCGAGCGTCCTCGTCGCGCTCGGTGTCTACGGCATCCTCGCCCGGCGCCATGCCGTGCTCGTCCTCGTCGGCGCCGAGCTCGTCCTCGCCGGTGGTGGGTTGCTGCTCGTCACCGCCGGGGCCCTCGGCAACGACGCGACCTGGTCGGGCCAGGTCCTCACCCTCTTCGTCATCACCATCGCCGCCGCCGAGGTCGTCATCGCCCTCGCCGTCATCGTCGCCGCCTACCGCCGGCGCGGCCACATCGACCTCGCGCAGGACGCCGAGTGATGGCCTGGTCCCTCGTCGTGCTGCCCCTGGCCGCAGCGGTGCTCACCTTCCTCGTCGGACGCAGCGGGCCGCTGTCCGCCCTCACCGGCGTCGCCGGCGGCGTGGGCACGCTCGTGCTGTCCGTCATCGCGCTCGCCGGCGCACCCGCGGGGGTGCGGGGCGCCCCCTTCGCCGAGGAGCACGCCACCGGACCGGGCCTCGTCATGGGCGGCACCGACCTCCCGCTGGGTCTGGGCCTGTCGGCGACGAGCGCCTTCCTCGTCCTCGTCGTCGCCCTCGTCACCGCGCTCGTGCAGGCCTATGCCGCGTGGTACCTCGCCGACGACGACCGGCGCGGCGCCTTTCACGCGACCGTCGCCCTCTTCAGCGCCGCGATGGTGCTCGTCGTCCTCTCCGCCGACCTGCTCCTCACGGTCGTCGGCTGGGAGGTGATGGGCTGGTGCTCCTACCTGCTCATCGGCCACTGGTCGCGTCGCGAGCGGCCGCGGCGGGCCGCCCACGCGGCCTTCATGGTCACGCGGGTCGCCGACATCGGGCTGCTGCTCGGCACCGCCGTGTTCGTCGCGGGCGCCGGCACGACCGCCCGCGCCGACGTCATCGACCACTGGACCTCCGCCGCGGCCGACCCGACCGCCCGCTCGATCGCCCTCGTCCTCGTCGTCGTCGGGGTGCTCGGCAAGTCCGCGCAGATCCCCTTCCACCACTGGCTGCTCGACGCCATGGAGGGCCCCACCCCCGCCTCCGCACTCATCCACGCGGCGACGATGGTCGCCGCCGGCACCGTCGTGCTGACCCAGCTGCTCCCGCTGCTGCTGCGCTCCGACCCGGCCCGGGCGCTCCTCGGCCTCTCGGTCGCCGCGACGATGCTGCTCGCCGCCCTGTGCGCGCTCGTCGAGCCCGACCTCAAGCGGCTGCTCGCGTGGTCGACGATCAGCCAGGTGGGCGTCATGCTGGCGCCGCTCGCGGCCGCCGGCAGCGGCCCGACGGCCGGCGCCGCCCTCGGGCACCTCTACGGCCACGCGATCTTCAAGGCGCTGCTCTTCCTCACCGTCGGCTGGCTCGCCACGACGCGTGGCTCGACCGCCGCGCGTGCCCTCGTCGGCAGCGGGCGGGCCCACCCCGTCGGGCTCGCCGCCTGGGCGGCCGGGCTCGTCTCCCTCGCGGGCATCCCGCTCGTCCTCGGTGGCCTGACGAAGGAGCACGTCATCGCCGCCGTCGGGAGCGACGTCGGCAGCCGCGGCCCGGTCGCCGCCATCGTGCTCGTCGCTCTGCTCGCGACGACCGTCGTCACCGCCGCCTATGCCACCCGCGCCCTGCTCGTCGTCGCCCTCGGCGACGAGGGGCGCGTGCGCGACCGCGCGGTCATGCCGACCGCGGTGGCCGGGATCCTGCTCGTGCTCACCGCCGCCAGCATCCTCGGGGGTCTGGCCCTCGGGCCCCGGCTGCCCGACGCCGGGCACGTCCCGCTCGCGCTCTTCGCCGTCGTCCTCGTGCTCGTCGTCGCCGGCATCGCGCTCGGCTGGCTGCTCCACGCCTTCGGGTGGCAGCAGCGGCTCGTCACCGGTCGCCTCGGTGGCCTCGTCGGCGCCGGCCTCGGGGCCGACCGGGCCCAGCGCGCGGTCGTCGCCCGGCCGGTCACCGCTCTCGCCGGGCTCGTCGCCTTCCTCGACCGCGGCGTCGTCGACACCTATGTGCGCGCCGCCGCCTGGGGCGTGCTCGGCGCGAGCGGTGTCGGCACCGAGGCCCACCGTCGCGCCCGGCCGGCCAACGGCCTCACCCTGCTCGGTGGGGGCCTGCTGCTCGTCGCCGTCGTCACCGCCCTCGTCCTGCTGGGGGACTCGTGATCGGCCTCGCCTGCGTCCTGCCGCCGCTCCTCGGTGCCGTCCTGCTCGGCGCCGGCACGGAGATGAGCGCCCGGCTCGCCGCCCGCATCGGTCTGGCCGGCGCGCTCGTCACCGCTGCCCTCGTCGTCATCGCCTGGAGCAGCCACGCGGTCGTCGACACCGCCTGGCTGCCCGCCCTCGACCTGCGCATCCACCTCGGGCTCGACGGCATCAGCGGGCCGCTGGCCCTCCTCGCCGCCGTCGTCACCGCCGCGGCCTGCACGACCGCCCTCGGTGACGCACCGCGCGGGGGCAGCGCGGCGACCTTCGTCGGCACCCTGCTCATCACCCTCGGCGGGGCCATCGGGACCTTCGCGGCGCGCGACGCACTGCTCTTCGTCGTCGCCTTCGAGCTCGTGCTCGTGCCGATGTGGGTGCTCATCACCCGCTTCGGCGACGACCGCGACCCGGTGGCCCGCCGCGAGGCCGGCGCCCGCTTCGTCCTCTACACCGGGCTCGGCTCGACGCTCCTGCTCCTCGGGGTGCTGCTGCTCGTCTCCCAGTCGGGCACCGGTGACCTCGGCACGCTCGGCGCCGCCCACGGCCGGGGTCTGTCGACCGGCGTGCAGGTGGCCGTCGCCGTGCTGCTCACCCTCGGCCTCGCGATCAAGGTGCCCGTGTGGCCGCTGCACTCGTGGCTGCCCATGGCGCACACGACGGCACCGACCGCCGGCTCGATGGTGCTCGCCGCCGTGCTGCTCAAGATGGGCACCTACGGCCTCGTGCGGCTCCCCCTGGCTGCGGTGCCCGAGGGCTTCGCCCGGGTCGCGCCGGTGCTCGCCGTCTGCGGCGCCATCGGCATCATCTGGGGCGGGCTCGTCTGCCTCGTCGAGCGCGAGCTCAAGCGGCTCATCGCCTGGTCGTCCATCGCGCACATGGGCTTCGTCGCCCTGGCGCTCGCCTCGGGCACCGACACCGGTGTCGCCGCCGCGCTCTACGCCAACCTCGCGCACGGCGTCATCTCCGCACTGCTCTTCCTCGTGGTCGGCGGGCTCAAGCACCGCTGGGGCGACGACCTCCTCGACACGGCGCGGACCCCCCTTCGCGAGGAGGCGCCGGTCACCGGGCTGCTCCTCGTCACCGGCCTGGCCGCCGGGCTGGGGCTGCCCGGCCTCGCCGGCTTCTGGGGCGAGATCATGGCCGTCGTCGCCGCGCTCTCGCCCGCCGACGGCCGCCCTGGGCCGCTCTTCGTCGGGTGCGCGGTCGTCGCGGCTGTCGGTGCGGCCCTCGCCGCCGCATACTCCCTGCGCGTCGCCCGGCTCGTCTGGCTCGGCGAGGGCAGCGGGGCGCCGGACGCCCCGACGCCGGCCGAGCGGCGCGCGGAGCTGCCCGTCACCGATCTCGTGCCCGGTGCCGTCCTCGCCCTCGCGGTCGTCGCCCTCGGCGTCGCGCCGGGGCTCGTCCTCGCCGTGACCGACCCGGCCCTCGCCGCAGTGGTGACCCGATGAGCGCCCCGCAGATCGACGTGGCCGTCGCCGCGCCCGTCCTCGCCCCCGCCGTCGGGGCCGTGCTCGTCCTCGCGGTCGACGCCCTCGCCCCGCGACGTCGCCTGCCCGCGATCCTGCTGGCGGCCCTCGCGCTCCTCGTCTCGCTCGGTACCGCTCTCGCCCTGCGCGTGCAGGCCTCCGGGGGCGGCGAGGTCACGACCCTGTGCCGGCCCGGGGACCCTGCCATGAGCCTCACCCCGCCGCCGGGCACGCAGGCGAGCGAGTGCCTGCTGCGGGTGAGCCAGTCGGGTGCACTGCTCCAGGCGCTCGCCGGCGCGGCCGGTCTCGCCGTGCTCGTCCTGCTCGCCCGGCAGCGTGGCGTGCCCTCGCTCGAGGACGGCACGACCCACCGCCCCGACGGCGCCGTCGAGGCCGCGTTGCTCCTGGCGACCGTCACCGGCGCGTGCACCGTCTCGGTCGCGCACGACCTCGGCACCTGGCTCATCGGCCTCGAGCTGGCCACGCTGCCCATCGTCGCGCTCGCGGTCCTGCGCGGCGGGCGCGACAGCGGGGCGATGCAGCTGGTGACGACGTCCGTCGCGAGCTTCGCCGTGGCGGTCGTCGGCGCCGGGCTGTGGGTCACCGCGACCGGGAGCCTGCGCCTGAGCGGGGTCGCCTCGTGGGCGGCCGGTCAGACGGGGGAGACCCGCGCCGTGCTGACCCTCGCGGTCGTCCTGCTCCTCGCGGCCGTCGGCTTCAAGCTCTCGCTCGTGCCCTTCCACGCCTGGGCGCCGGCGACCTATCCCCGCGCCGGGCTCGAGGTGGCGATGCTCCTCGCGGGCGTCTCGACCGTCGCCGCCGTCGGTGGGCTCGTCGCCGTCACCGACGGTGCAGCCAGCGTGCGCGCGGCCGCGACCCCGGCCTTCGGCGTGCTCGCCGTCGTCTCCATGATCGGGGGTGCGGTGCTCGCGCTCGGGGCGAGCGACCCCCTTCGCCTCATCGCCTGGTCCGGGGTCACCCAGGGCGGCTGGATCCTCGCCCCGCTCGTTGCCGGCGACACCTTCGCCGCCGTCGGCTACCTCGCCGTCTACGTCGTCGCGGTCGTCGCCGCCCTGGCCGTCGTCGCCGCCCTGTCGGTCGACGGTCCGCGACGCCTCGACGACGACCGCGGGCTGCTGCGCCGCCGGCCCGTGCACGCCGCCGTCCTCACCCTCGCGCTGCTCACGATGGCCGGCCTGCCGCCGGGTGTCGCCGGCCTGCTCGCCAAGGTCATGGCGCTGCGCCCCCTCGCCACCGAGGGCCTGTGGTGGGTGGCTCTGCCGGCCGTCGTCGCCGCGGTCATCGGCCTGGCCGTCTACCTGCGCTGGGTGGCGCTCGTGCTGCAGCCCGGCGACGAGCACCGGCCGCCCGAGCGGACCGATCGGACCGCGACCGTCGTCGCCGTCGTCACCGGGGTCGTGCTGCTCGCCGCCACCCTCGTGCCCGTCCTGCTGCTGGGGACGGGAACGCCGTGACCCCCTGCGAGCGTTGGGGATGACATGCACAACCACTACAACGGTCTGAAGACCGCCGGCCTCTTCGGCTCGATCTTCGCGTTGCTCATCCTCGTCGGCTACGCCCTCGCCGGTGCGCGCTACGTGTGGATCTTCGCCCTCATCGGCCTGGCCACGACCGCCTACAGCTACTGGAACTCCGACAAGCTCGCGATCCGGGCGATGCGTGCCCAGCCCGCCGATCCGCAGCAGTTCCCGCAGATGTACCGCATCGTCGAGGAGCTCAGCCAGCGCGCCGGGCAGCCGATGCCGCGGCTCTACGTCAGCCCGACCGCCGCGCCCAATGCCTTCGCCACCGGGCGCAACCCCCAGCACGCCGCCGTGTGCTGCACCGAGGGAATCCTCCAGCTGCTCGACGAGCGCGAACTGCGCGGAGTGCTCGGCCACGAGCTCATGCACGTCTACAACCGCGACATCCTCACCGGCTCGGTCGCCGGGGCGATCGCCGGAGTCATCTCCTCCGTCGCCTCGATGGCCCTGTGGTTCGGCGGCGACCGCGACCGCAATCCCATCGCCGGCATCGCGGTCGCGCTGCTCGCGCCCATCGCCGCGATGGTCATCCAGATGTCGATCTCGCGCACCCGTGAGTACGACGCCGACGAGGACGGCGCCAGGCTCACCGGTGACCCGCTCGCTCTGGCCTCGGCCCTGCGCAAGCTCGAGGGCGGCGTGCAGCGCGCGCCGCTCGAGCCGACGCCGCAGCTGCAGAACGCGAGTCACATGATGATCGCCAACCCCTTCAGCGCCCGCGACGTGGGCAAGCTCTTCTCGACCCACCCGCCGATGGACCAGCGGATCGCGCGCCTCGAGGGCATGGCCGGGGGCCACCACCTGCGGTGACCCCCGGGTGCATCACATGCGCTGGGCGCCGTCCTTGATCGCGTCGCGGATGCGTGGATAGCTCCCGCAGCGGCAGACATTGCGGATCGTGTCGAGGTCGGCCTCGGTGATCGCGCGGCCCTCGCGCTGCACCTTGCGCACGAGCGCGACCGCGGCCATGATCTGGCCCGGCTGGCAGTAGCCGCACTGCGCGACGTCGTGCTCGATCCAGGCCTCCTGCATGGGGTGCAGGTCGCCGTCGACGGTGTCGGCGAGACCCTCGATCGTCGTGACCTCGTCGGTCTCCTTGATCTGGTCGACGGGCACGGCGCAGGGGTTGAAGGCCTTGCCGTTGATGTGGCTCGTGCAGGCCTTGCAGACGTTGATCCCGCACCCGTACTTGGGGCCGGTGACCCCGAGGACGTCGCGCAGGACCCACAGCAGGCGCACGCCCGGCTCGACGTCGACGGTGACCTTTTCGCCGTTGAGGACGAAGGTGTGGCTGGACATGGCGCGCTCCTCAGCGGGTGTGGTCGAGGCCGTCGGTCGGCGACTGCGGGACGGAGGGGACGAAGCTCTTGACCTCGAAGCTGATCGGGTCGGGGTGGTTGATGGGGAACTCGGTCGGCATGCGGCCCGTGGCGCGCGCGTAGGCGCAGGCGATCGCGGCGAAGCTCGACGCGACGCCCGCCTCGCCCGCACCGCCGGGCTGCTGCGAGTCCGAGGGCATGATCTCGACGGTGATCTCGGGTGGGACGTTCCACTGCCGCGTGTAGAAGTAGTTGTCCCAGCTCGCCTCGAGGAAGTGGCCTTCCTCGAGGTGGCAGCTCGACGTCAGGGCCAGGCCGATGCCGTCCATGACGCCACCGAGCATCTGGGCCTCGAGGCCCGTGGGGTTGATGACCAGGCCGGCGTCGACGGCGAAGACGACCTTGGTGACCCGCGGCCCGGTGACGGCATCGCGGACCGTGCGGTTCACCGTCTCGGGGCGGCAGTCGATCTCGACGAGGCAGGCGGTCGCGCCCTTGTACTCCTTGTGGACCGCGATGCCCTGGGCGACGCCGTCGGGCAGGGAGCGGCCCCACTCGCCGACCTCGGCGGCCTTGTCGAGCACGGCCCGGGTGCGCTTGTCCCGCAGGAACTTCCGGCGGAAGGCGACGGGGTCCATCCGCATCCGCCGGGCCAGCTCGTCGATGACGAGCTCGTTGGCGCAGCGCACGTCGGGGGAGTAGATCTGGCGCATGCTGCCGGTGTTGAAGCGGTCGTCGGTCTCGGTGAGCGTCTGGCTCACGGCCCCGAAGTTGTAGGGCACCTCCTGGGTCAGGGCGAAGATCGTCTGCGCGAAGGTCATCTGGCCGACGGGCAGCTTGGCCGCGTGGTTGGTGATGATGTCGCCGAGGCCGTGGCCGAAGTCGGTCGTGACGCTCGTGTGCTTCTGCTCGAAGGAGAGCACGTCGCCGCCGAGGTACGCCGCCCGGACCCGAGAGGTCGCCATCGGGTGCAGCCGGCCCTGCCGGGGCTCGTCGGCGCGGTGCCACATGAGGCGCACCGGCTTGCCCATCGCCTTCGAGATGCGGGCGGCCTCGAGCGCGGCGTCGTGGAAGAGCTTGCGCCCGAAGGAGCCCCCGCCCTGGGTGACGTGGACCTTGACCTTCGACACCGGCAGGCCGAGCTCGAGCGCGATGTTCTCCTGCGCGACGACGGGGGACTTCAGCGAGCCCCAGATCGTCGCCGAGTCGGAGCGCACGTCGGCGATCGCGCAGTTGGGCTCGAGCGAGGAGTTGCTGCGGAAGCGGAAGGTGAAGGAAGCGTCGATCTTCTTGGCGAGCAGCGACACCTTGGGGGTGAGCATGGGCAGCTCGGCCTTCTTCACCCCTTCGAGCACGGATGCGTCGGTGGCGCCGGCCAGGCGGCCCCCTTCCCACTCGACGTCCATCTGCTGGATCGCGTCGATGCACTGGCCGAAGGTCCGGGCGCGCACCGCGATGCCGGTGGCGACCTTGACGACGTCGGTGACGCCCGGCATGGCCTCGATGTCGGCGGCATTGCGCAGCGCGACGGGGCGTCCGTTGTGCGTCGGCGGTCGGCAGACCATCGTCGGCAGGGCGTCGGGGACCTTGACGTCCATGGCGAAGGTCTTCGCGCCGGTCACCGCGTCCCGGGCGTCGGTCCGCCCCTGCGGGGTGCCGACGACGGTGCGATCGGAGGCGTCCTTGAGGGTCACCGAGGCCCGGGTGGTCGTGGTGGCCGCCGCCTTGGACGACAGCTCGCCGAAGGTGAGCGCATTGCCCACGGCGTCGGTGATGACACCCGCCTTGATGGTCAGCGCGTCGACCGTGGTCCCGAGGACGGTCGCGGCGGCCTTGAGCAGCTGTTGTCGGGCCAGCGCGGCCGCGACGCGGATCGGCGTGTAGGTCGAGATCGTCGTGTTGGACCCGCCGGTCAGCTGGTTGAAGAGCAGCTCCGGTCGGGCCGGCGCCAGGGTGACGTCGACGCGGTCGACGGGCAGGTCGAGCTCCTCGGCGATGATCATCGCGGTGGAAGTGACGATGCCCTGGCCCACCTCGGCCCGCGGCAGGGCGAAGGAGGCGCGTCCGTCGGTGCCGATCGTCACCGTGATGAGGGCGGCCGTCGGGGCCGCGGCGAGGGTGAGCAGGTCGTTGAGATCGAGGATCTCCGCCGGCTGCGGCGGGGTGGGCACGACCGCCTCCGCGGTCGGTGCACCCAGGCTCATCTCGGCCCCGGTGACGAGCGTGGCCCCGGCGATGACGTAGCCCATGAAGGCACGACGGCTCGGGCCCGACGAGGTGCTCTCGATGCTGGGCTGAGGTTCGGTCACGATGTCTCCCATGGTCGACGGCGCTGTCGCTACCGAGCAGCGTGTCGGTGGGGTCTCGCGACCGGAGAGCCGACGACGTCCACGATGTGACTCATCCCCTTCGGGCGAAGGGGGTGACAGGATGCCGGTGTGCCTTCCCTCACCCGTTACGAAGCCCTCGCCCGCGCAGACCTGCTCACCGTGTCGCTCATGGAGGTCGAGCTCGATCTCGACCGTGGGCCGCAGACCTTCGGGTCGGTGACCCGCATCCACCTCACCGCGAGCGGTGACGGCACGACCTTCGTCGACGTCAAGCCGCGGACCCTGCACCGCGCGAGCCTCGACGGCGCCGAGATCGACGTGGCGACCCTCGCCGAGGGGCGGCTGCCCCTGACGGTGACCGTGGGGGAGCACGTCGTCGAGGTCGAGGCGACGATGGCCTACAGCCACGACGGCGAGGGGCTGCACCGGGCGACCGACCCCGCAGACGGGGAGGACTACGTCTTCAGCCACCTCTTCCTCGATGCCGCCCCGGCGGTCTTCGCGTGCATCGACCAGCCCGACGTCAAGGCGCCCTACGCGGTGTGCGTCAAGGCGCCGCAGGAGTGGCACGTCATCGGCAACGGCTCCGGCACGATCGCCGACGGCGGGGTGTGGCACCTCGCCCAGACCCAGCCGCTGTCGACCTACTTCGTCGCCCTGTGCGCCGGCCCCTACGTGTCCGTGACCGACGAGCACGACGGCATCAAGCTCGGGTTCTGGGCGCGGCGCTCCCTTCGCCAGCAGCTCGAGGAGCACGCGCCCGAGATGCTCGAGGTGACCCGACGCAGCTTCGACTACTTCCACTCGATCTTCGGCATCCGCTACCCCTTCGACGACTACGATCAGGTCTTCGTCCCGGAGTTCAACGCCGGCGCGATGGAGAACCCGGGATGCGTCGTCCTGCGCGATGCCTACCTCTACCGCGGGGCGGTGGGCCGCGACGAGATGCTCACCCGGGCCAACACGATCAGCCACGAGATGGCGCACATGTGGTTCGGCGACCTCGTCAGCCCCCGGTGGTGGGACGACCTGTGGCTCAACGAGTCCTTCGCCGAGTACATGGCCCATCGCTGCCTCGTCGAGGCGACGGAGTACACCGAGGCCTGGGTCGACTCGACGATGTCGCGCAAGTCGTGGGGCTACGGCGCCGAGCGCTCGCCGTCGACCCACCCGGTCGCCGGCTCGCCCGCGCCCGACGCGAAGTCGGCCCTGGCCAACTTCGACGGCATCTCCTACGCCAAGGGTGCGGCCGTCATCCGCCAGCTCATCGAGTTCATCGGCGACGACGCCTTCCTCGAGGGGATCCGCGACTACCTGACCGCGCACTCCTTCGGCAACGGCACGCTCGCGGCCTTCCTCGCGGCGATGTCCCGCGCGAGCGGGCAGGACCTCGCGGCATGGAGCGCCGCCTGGCTCGAGACCTCCGGCGTCGACACCATCGCCGTCGACCGGACGGCCGGCACGGTCACGCGGCAGGCACCCGCGGGGCACCCCGCGCAGCGGCCACACGCCGTCGACGTCGCGACCTATGCCCAGGGCGCCGAGACCTCCCGCACGACCCTGACCCTCGACGCCGACTCGGCCCCGCTCGAGGGCGTCGACCTCGCCGCCCCGCTCGTGCTGCCCAATGCCGGCGACCGCACCTGGGCCACCCCGCTGCTCGACGAGCAGTCGCTCGCCGCACTGCGCACCGAGCTGCCCGCGATGACCGATGCCCAGGCGCGAGCCGTCATCTGGGTCGGCCTGCGCGACGGCGTCGCGCTCGCCCAGGTCGACCCGCGCCTGCTCGTCGACCTCGGCGAGGCGGCCCTGGTCACCGAGACCAACGACTCGATCTTCTCCCGCGCCGGCCTGCACCTGACCAACCGCGTCATCCGGGTCCTGCTGCCGCAGGAGGAGCAGGACGCCGCGCGGGCGCGTCTGGCCGCGGTCGGCGAGCAGGTGCTCGCGGCGGCCGAGCCGGGCTCCTCGCTCGCGCTGCACGCCGCGCGCCTCGTCGCCCGCACGAGCGACGACGTCGAGGGTCGGCTCGTGCCGTGGTCGCAGGGCCGGGACCTGCCGGCCGGGCTCGAGGGTGATGCCGACTTCCGCTGGATCCTCATCGGGCAGCTGACCCGCCGTGGTCTCGTCGGCGCGGCCGAGGTCGACGAGGCCCTGGCGCAGGACCGCACGATGTCGGGGCAGCTCGGCGCACTCACCGCTCGCGCCGCGATCCCCACCGAGGAGGGCAAGGCCGCGGCCTGGGCCGACCTGACGACCAACCGGGAGCGCAGCAACCACGAGCTCGTCGCGATCGCCGCCGGCTTCTGGGGGCCGGCCGACCGCTCGCTCGTCGAGCCCTACGTCGAGCGCTACTTCGCCGACGTCCCGCCGATGCGGGAGTGGCTCGGCGAGGACGCCCTCGCCCGCGTGGCGGCGATGACCTACCCGTCGCGCTTCGTCAGCGACGAGACCCTCGAGCTGTCGCGGGCGACGCTGGCGCGCACCGACATCGACCAGGGCGTGCGGCGCTCGATCGTCGACGCGCAGTCCGAGCTCGAGGAGGCCCTGGCCTCACGCCGCGCCTTCCCCGCCGCACGACCTTAGGCAAATGCGGCCAGGGTGCGCACGACCTCAAGGACATGCGGCCCTTCGAGACGCTTGCAGAGCAAGCTCCTCAGGGACCGGGATCGGCAAGGCGGAGGTCTCAGGCGGTGATGACGATCCGACCGGTGCTCGACCCGCCGGCGAGGCGGGCGAGCGCGGCCGGGGTGTCGGCGAAGTCGTAGGTCTCGGCGACGAGCGGGGCGACCTGCCCCGCGTCGGCCAGGCGGACGAGCTCGGCGTGGGCGTCGAGCACCGACTGGGGGTCGTGCTGCTGGTAGAGGCTCCAGTGCAGCCCGAGGATCGTGTAGTTCTTCACCAGGGCGTGGTTGAGCCGCGGCTCGGGGACCCGACCGCTCGCGAAGCCGACGACGATGATCCGCCCCTCGAAGGCGATGCACTTCGTGCTCTGGGTGAAGGCCGTGCCGCCGACGGGGTCGTAGACCACGTCGACGCCGCGGCCGTCGGTCGCCTCCTTGACCGTCTCGATGACGTCCTGCTCGCGACGGTCGACGACGACGTCGCAGCCGAGGTCACGGGCGATCTCGACCTTGTCCGCGCCACCGACGACGCCGATGACCCGCGCCCCGGCCGCCTTTCCCAGCTGGACGGCAGCCGACCCGACGCCTCCGGAGGCGGCGTGGACGAGGAGGGTCTCCCCTTCCCGCAGGTGGGCCCGGCGGTGCAGGCCGAACCAGCCGGTCTGGTAGCTGATCATCAGTGCCGCGCTCGCGGCGTCGTCGAGCCCGGCCGGTGCGGCGAAGGTGCTCGCCGCGTCCATGAGGCACTCGGTGGCGAAGCCGCCCGCGGGCACCGCGGTGCCCCCGAGCACGCGGTCGCCGACGGCGACGTGGGTGACGCCCTCGCCGACCTCGAGCACGTCACCGCAGACCTCCAACCCCGGGACGAAGGGAGGCTCCGGCCGGACCTGGTACTCGCCGCGGCACATGAGGGTGTCGGCGAAGTTGACCGCGCTCGCGCGCACCGCGACCCGCACTTGGCCCGGCCCGGGGGTGGGCTCGGGGAGGTCGACGAGGCGGAGCACCTCGGAGGGGTCGCCCAGCTGCTGGGCCTGCCATGCACGGATCGTCATGTCGCGGAGGCTACCGACCTCACACCCCGTCCCGCCCACGCGTCTGCAGGGTGTGAGCACATCCACGAAGATCGACACCATGACCACCCGGCACGCCCTCCTGCCCACGAGCCTCGGTGACCTCACCGCCGTCGTCGACGAGGCGAGCGGTGGCGGGGGTGCGGTCCTCGTCGGGCTGTACTTCCCTGGTCACTGGACGCTGCGCGACGGCGCCGACCACGGCCCGCGGGTCGAGCTCGGCGACGAGCCCCTCCTCGCCGCGCTCGCCGAACAGCTGCGCGAGTACCTCGCGGGGGAGCGCACGGACTTCGAGGTGGCCTACGAGCTGCGCGGCGGGTCGCACCACCAGCAGGTGTGGGCCCTGCTCGAGCGGATCCCCTACGGGCAGACCGTGTCCTACGGCGACCTCGCCGCAGCGACCGGCGGCGCCGCCCAGGCGGTCGGCCGGGCCGTCGGGGCCAACCCGATGTCCATCGTCGTGCCGTGCCACCGGGTCATCGGTGCGGACGGCTCGATCACCGGCTATGCCGGCGGGCTCGACCGCAAGCGGGCCCTGCTCGCGCTCGAGGAGCCGAGCGCCGTCGAGCGGGACGCGCTCTTCTGAGCGACGGCGTCGGGGCTACCGTCGCCGCATGAGCACCACCCCCACCCCGTCGCGAGCCGAGCGCCTCGGCGCGCTGCCGTACACCCGCCGCCACACCCGCCTGCTCGTCGGGTCAGGGACCGGCTGGGCCCTCGACGCCATGGACGTCGGGCTGATCTCCTTCGTCATCGTCGTCCTCGCCGACCAGTGGGACCTCACGACGGGCGAGCGGTCGTGGATCGTCACCACTGGCTTCATCGGCATGGCGATCGGCGCGACCGTCGGCGGGTGGCTGGCCGACCGCTTCGGCCGGCGGGCGGTCTTCGCGACGACCCTGCTCGTCTACGGCCTGGCGACCGGCGCGTCCGCCCTCGTCGGCGGGCTCGCGGCCTTCCTCGTGCTGCGTCTCCTCGTCGGCCTGGGGCTCGGTGCCGAGCTGCCGGTCGCCTCGACCCTCGTCAGCGAGCTGTCCCCGACGCGCATCCGTGGCCGGCTCGTCGTGGCGCTGGAGTCCTTCTGGGCCCTCGGCTGGATCCTCGCCGCGGTCATCGGCTTCTACGTCGTGCCCCGCGGCGACGACGGCTGGCGGTGGGGCCTGGCGCTCGGCCTGGTCCCGGCGGTCTACGCGCTCGTCGTCCGCTTCGGCCTGCCGGAGTCGGCCGCCTGGCTGGAGCGCCGCGGCCGGCACGAGGAAGCCGAGGCGGTGGTGCGCGGCTTCGAGGCGTCGGCGGGGGTGGTCGCGCCGCCCACGAGCCCGAAGGGGGTGCCCGCTGCGGTGGCGGAGCCGGTCCCGCAGCCGGCGCCGGGCCTGTGGTCGCGTGGGCTGCGCCGCCGCACCCTGGGCATCTGGCTCGTGTGGTTCGGGGTCAACTTCAGCTATTACGGCGCCTTCCTGTGGATCCCCTCGCTCCTCGTGGCGCGGGGCCACGACGTGACGACCTCCTTCGGCTACACCCTCGTCATCACGCTCGCCCAGCTGCCGGGCTATGCGCTCGCGGCCGTCCTCGTCGAGGCCTGGGGGCGGCGCTCGACCCTGGCCCTCTTCCTGGTCGGCTCGGCGGTGGCCGCGTGGTTCTTCGGGCAGTCGGACTCGGCCACGTCGATCATCGTCGCGGGCTCGGCCCTCTCCTTCTGCAACCTCGGCGCCTGGGGCGCCCTCTACGCGATCACGCCCGAGATCTACCCGACGGCGGTGCGTGGCTCGGGAGCCGGTGCGGCTGCGGGCTTCGGGCGACTCGCCTCGATCGCCGCGCCGCTCGTGGTGCCGGTGCTCCTCGAGCGAGGTGGCGGCGACGTCCTCGTCTTCACGATCTTCACCGCGGCCTTCGTCGTCGCGGCCGCGGCGGCCTTCCTCCTGCCCGAGACGCGAGGACGCGCGCTCGATACTTGAAACGAGGTTCAGGTGGGCATAGTCTCGGGCCACCCGTACTCGAAGGAGAGTCAGCATGGCCGCCGTCCCCACCGTGACCGGGAGCATCGACTCCGCCGACCTGGGCCGGGTGCTGGCCCACGAGCACATCTTCGTCGTGGGGGAGGAGTACCGGCAGAACTACCAGGACGACTGGGACGAGGACGCCAAGGTCGCGGACGCCGTGGGCCAGCTGTCCGAGCTCAAGGGTCTGGGCATCGACACGATCCTCGACCCGACGGTCATCGGCCTGGGTCGCTACCTCCCGCGCGTGCAGCGGGTCGCGGAGCAGATCGACCTCAACGTCGTCGTGGCGACCGGCCTCTACACCTACAACGAGATCCCCTTCCAGTTCCACTACTCCGGCCCGGGTCTGCTCTTCGACGTGCCGGAGCCGCTCACCGAGCTCTTCGTCAAGGACCTCACCGAGGGCATCGCCGACACGGGCGTTCGCGCCGGCTTCCTCAAGTGCGCCATCGAGGAGCAGGGCATGACGCCCGGGGTCGAGCGGGTCATGCGCGCGGTCGCCCAGGCCCACGTGCGCACCGGCGCGCCGATCACCGTGCACACCAACCCGCACACCCGCTCGGGCCTGGCGACCCAGCAGCTGCTCGCCGAGGAGGGCGTCGACCTGACGAAGGTCGTCATCGGCCACAGCGGCGACACGACCGACGTCGACTACCTCTGCGAGGTCGCCGACGCCGGCTCCTACCTCGGCATGGACCGCTTCGGCCTCGACGTGCTGCTGCCCTTCGAGGACCGCATCGCGACGGTCCTCGAGCTGCTGCGCCGCGGCTACGCCGAGCGGATGGTCCTCGCGCACGACGCCTCGTGCTTCATCGACTGGTTCGACCCCGAGGCGAAGCGCCAGGTCGTGCCGCGGTGGAACTTCCGCCACATCAGCGAGGACGTGCTGCCCGCCCTGCTCGAGGGCGGCGCGAGCCAGGCCGACATCGACACGATGCTCGTGGCCAACCCGCGCCGCTACTTCGAGTGAGGCTCAGCCGACCTCGTCGACGAACTCGATGATCCGCCGGGTGAGGATGCGCGCCTCCTCGGGCTGGTACTCCGCCGTCAGTGTCGGGTCGTTGAAGAGGTGCCCGTCGCCCTGGTACTCGACGTAGGACCAGGCGCCACCGGCCTGCTCGACGTCGTCCTGGAGCTGCTCGTCGACCATCGGGTCGAACTGCCGGTCCTCCTCGTGGAAGGGGTCGCCGGCGGTCACGTGGACCTGCCCCGGCACGCCCGGCGGCCAGGTCGCCTCGAGGTGGTGCATGGGCAGCCCGCCGCCGACCATGATGACGCCGCGCGCATCGGCCGGACGCTGCGCGGCGATCCACTGGGCCATGCCGGCGCCGTTGGAGAAGCCGACGGCCACGAAGGCGCCCTCGACGGCGCGCGAGGCCTCGAGCGCGTAGGCCATCTGCGCGGGGAAGCCGATCTCCTGCGACCGGGCTGCGGCGGGCGGGTAGTCGTCGAAGGTGACTCCCTCGAGGTGGTCGACGGTGGTCACGCTGTGGCCGGCGCCGGTCAGGGCGTCGGCGAGGTCGGTGATGCCCTGACGCACACCGAGGACGGACGGGAAGAGCAGGACCTGTGCCATGTCCCGACCGTAGACCCGGGCGCCGACAACGTCGCGTCAGCGAGCCGCCGTCCGGTCAGCGCGTGAAGACCGGCGGCCGCTTCTCGACGAAGGCCCGGGCGGCCTCGACGTGGTCGGCGGTCAGGCCGCACGCCTTGTGCCGCGGCACCTCGGCCGCCATCGACTCCGCGAGGGTCTGGCCGGGGGCCTCGAGGAGGTTGCGCTTGATGCTCGCGAGCGTGCCAGCCGAGCCGGCCGCCAGCTGCTCGGCGAGCTCACGGGTGCGCGCCTCGAGCTCCTCCTCGGGGACGAGCCGGTTGAGCAGCCCGAGGTCGAGGCAGGCCTGCCCGTCGAGGCGAGGGTTGAGGAACATCAGCTCGCGGGCGGTCGCCGGCCCGACGAGTCGCTCGAGCAGCCAGGCGACACCGAAGTCCCCGGACAGGGCGATGCTCGCGAAGGCCGTCGCGACGACGGTCCGCGGGGTGCCGATGCGCAGGTCGGCGGCGAGCGCGAAGCCCAGCCCGGCGCCCGCGGCCGCGCCCGGCAGG
>ERZ500994.64-NODE-64-length-34831-cov-7.918306_pt1 | contig 34831 bp, 29 predicted proteins | sample MGYA00248878_ERZ500994 | MGnify/ENA primary metagenome ERZ500994 (study PRJEB25958, sample SAMN03398533) | human skin metagenome | study: EMG produced TPA metagenomics assembly of the Human Skin Microbiome Metagenome (human skin metagenome) data set. | reverse complement strand
ACTTCTCAGTGGAAATTACGCGCCGATCCGGCTCAGTTCTGGGTGGAAATCAACAATTCTGGACTTTCGGCACCGACCAGTGGCCAACCAAGGTGACAGACTTGCCCAGCGTGACGATGTCGTTGACCGCGCCGGCAAAGGAATCGACGCCGCCCGAAAACAGCGCCACCTCGTCGTTTTCCTGGAAAGCATCGAGGAGTTCGTGGAAGTAGGGATCGCGCGGCTGAACCGGCGCTTCCGCCTTGCGGAAACGGAATGCATAGCTGTCGTCGGAGAGGAAGCCGAGGGTTTTGACCAGCAGCTCCTGAACCTCTTCCCCATTCCAGACCTCGGGATGGCGCACAGGGATCGAAAAGGTCAGGCTGCGGCGCCAATCCTTCCCGTAGTCCATGAGCATCTCAGTCCCGCGCTTGATGCGCTGATCGACGCAGTAGACGTATGCGGCGATCTCCAAGAGATCGATGAGAAGGTCAGGGATATTCCCGACCATCGAGCGGCTGATGGATTCGATCCTTAGATTGACGTTCTTGCCGGGGTCGCTCACGTTCATCGCGAGAGCGCCCTCTTCGGATGCCTGCCGCACGCCACATTCAATCAGGCACCGTTTCACTTTGGCCCCTTCCTGTTCTTGAGCTCGATACTGATCTTTCGGACGGCGTAGGCCGAGAATTTTAGTGCATCGTTCTTCGATATGTCCTTGCCGTCCCGGTACTGGTTCTTGCCGAGCCAGTCCCTAGCGAAGGCGCGCATGATCAGCGCGGCTTCCATGCAATGGCGGCGTATCGCTGAATCGTATGTGGCGAGATCCTGAATGGACGACACAACGCGATCGGCGCCGACGAGCTCATGAAGGTTCCGATCGACGTAATAGTGGATGACGCGCTCTACAGTATTTGCGTGGAAGTGGTGGGCCAGAGCACCGAACTTCTCCGGGGACCTCAGCACAGCCACCGAAGCCTGCACATCATCCGCCGTCGGCAACCACATCGGCATTCCGGCTCGCACAGCATCGCCGAGCGCGGTGAGGGCGGCCTGACGGGCGATCTCGCCAAGGTCCGTGGCATCCCGATGTTCGCCCCGCTGCACGCGCTCGAGGGCATTGTCGAAGGCAACTATCAGTTCCGCCACTGAAGTCGGCCGTTGCGCGCCCATGCCGATCTCGGCGAGAGCCGCCCCGAAATCCTTCGACGCAGCGGCCTGCGGCAATCTGATGAGCAACCACAGCGCCTCCACGAAGACAGGGTCCTTCAGGGCACGCTCCAGCGCATCCCGCCCCACCTCGGTGATCTGTTCCACCAAGTGCGCGGTAGGCGTGCCACCGGTCACCAGATACCTGACGATGTCCGGCAGGTATCGGTGAGTGGGGAGTTTGCCGAGGCGCTGATGTCCCATCGCGCCACCGATCAGAGGATGAGCCCGGACCGGATCTGGCGCGGACAGGGGGAATGAGCACTCGACAAGAAAAGGAACCTTCCGTTAGAACCACGACAAAGAAAGGAATGTGCGATATCCTTTCTCAGGCAGCCTGCTAAGGAAAGGATTCTTTTTCAACCATGGCGTTAGCACCGGAGCCATCACGGTTGGGTCAGCGCGTCGCCATCTCGACCGCGGGCGAACGCGCGGAGGCATTCGTGCCTCCCCTGTTGCCGCCAGTCCCGCCAGTAAGGATGGACCGGCTCTACCGTCAGCTCGAGCGCGCGAACCGCGCGATCGGCCGGCTCGATGGAGTGACCTCCATCCTGCCCGACACCCCGCTCTTCCTCTACATGTACGTCCGCAAGGAGGCGCTGCTGTCCTCGCAGATCGAGGGCACGCAGTCGTCGCTCTCCGATCTCCTGCTGTTCGAGAGCGAGGAAGCGCCGGGCGTCCCGCTCGACGACGTGCAGGAAGTGTCCAACTACGTCGCCGCCATGAACCATGGCCTCGACAGGATCCGCGAGGGCTTTCCGCTTTCCCTGCGCCTGATCCGGGAGATCCACGCCATCCTTCTTGAGAAGGGACGCGGGAGCACAAAGCAGCCGGGAGAGTTCCGACGTTCGCAGAACTGGATCGGCGGAACGCGGCCGGGCAATGCGCTCTTCCTCCCGCCGCCCCCCGAGAACGTCCTCGACCTCATGTCGGACCTGGAGGCGTTCATCCATACCGACACGCCGGAGATGCCGACCCTCATCAAGGCAGGGCTGGTCCATGTGCAGTTCGAGACCATCCATCCGTTCCTCGACGGAAACGGACGCCTCGGCCGCCTGCTGATCACCTTCCTGCTCTGCACGCAGGGGATCCTAAAGGAGCCGATCCTCTATCTCAGCCTCTACTTCAAGACACATCGCCGCCAGTATTACGACCTGCTGCAACAGGTCCGCGAGAATGGCGACTGGGAGACATGGCTGGAGTTCTTCCTCGACGGCATCGCCGAGACATCTTTGCAGGCGTCCGAGGCGGCGCGCGAGATCCTCGCTCTGTTCGAAGCCGATCGGCACCGGATCGAGGATCTCGGACGCCCGGCCGCATCCGCCCTCCGGGTACACCAGCTGCTTCAGCAGAAGCCGATCATCGGCATTCCCGCGGCGGCGCAGCGGCTGAGCATTTCGCCCCCGACAATTGCGAAGTCGATCCAGCATCTGGAGGATCTCGGCATCGTGCGGGAGGTCACGGGCAAGCAGCGCGGCCGGATGTATGTCTACAGCGACTACTTGAGCATCCTCAGTCGAGGCACTGAACCATTGCGGTGATGTGGTCACCGTTGTCACTTATTGAACTTGGTAAATCGCGATCTGTGAATGACGAAAGAACACGAATTCAAGAAATGGCTTGAGCAAGGCGGAGCTCAGACAGAAGCGGGCCGCAATTCGAGGGCTTACGCGATCCGAACCATCGAGCGAAATCTTGCGGCACTTGGAATGCCGCATCGGGATCTCGACGAGGCATGGGAAGCCGACAGGTTCGAGGCGCTGCGAGAGCGTCTGCGCAAAATTCGGGAGGATGCCCGAACCGGCGGTCAGGACTACCGGATCCTGATGCCGGACTCCGACAATCCCCACAACAGGCTCTCCAACTGGGGTAGCTGGTTGGGGCAGTACGGGCGATTCCTGGCGGGTGACCCTCCGGGAGCGGCCAAGGACGCTGATCGGATACGGCAATACGTACTCGAGCACTACATCGAGCCCGCGCGGGAGGAAGGTCGCGACCACGTCGAAGTGCTCGTCCGCGACGTGAACGAAGCACTTGGGCTCAAGGAGGCCTGGCCGAATATCTGCCAAGCTCTGGCGGGACGGATATTCCAGGACGTGGCGCAGCTCCCAGAGCCTGAACGGATCGGGGCCGACCAAAGCTCAGCCACGGTGTTCCGCTTCAAGCTTGATGAGACTGTTCAGTCCGATGGAAGCCGCCCCTTCGTCCTTTTCGATGCGACGGGGGCCCCCTTTCAGCCTGTCAGGAACTACAACCGCAGCAGCGGCGTATCGGCATTTCGGATCAAGCCGCGAGGCGCCGGGAACAAGGCGGATGAGGCTATCGAGACGGAGGACATCGTCGATGTCGCACGGGCGATGCTCGTCGACGGCCTCGCGTCACGTGTCAAGGCGATCGCCGGCGGACCCGTCAATTACCTGACCTACGGCGGCGACAAGCTTGTTCGCTATGAGCTCTCTCCGGAGATTGCTCAGGCAATCGGTGTTCCCCCACGTGGCGGCGTGAATGGAACGAGCAGTGCTGACGACGGTCGCGCGACTGACGCCAAGATCCAGAAGGGATTCACCCCCACGAACCTCATTCTCTACGGGCCACCCGGCACCGGGAAAACCTTTTCCACCGCGGCCGAGGCAGTGCGGCTGTGCGGCGAGCCGGTGCCGCAGGATCGGGCCGAGCTCATGGCGGTCTACCAGAGGCTCGTGGCGGCCGGGCGCGTGGAGTTCGTCACATTCCACCAGTCGATGGCCTACGAGGATTTTGTCGAAGGTCGGCAGCCAATGACCGGGGCGGACGGCGAAGGTGAGGCGGAGTCGGCCGGCTTCCGGCTCGAAACGGTCCACGGGATATTCAGGCGGATCGCGAAGCGCGCGGAGACCAGCCGTGGGCGCTCGTCGGGCGATGACATGATCAGGCTGGAGGGCCGCCAGGTCTTAAAGATGTCGATTGGCGAAGCGAACAACCCCGAGGACGCGCACTTGTTCGAGGAAGCGATAGAGGGCGGTTACACACTCCTCGGCTTCGACGACATCGACTGGAGCGATGAGAAGTACGCCAGCCGGGAGGCGATATTCGAAGCCTGCAAGGACCACCGAGACGGCGGCGGCGACATAGATTCAAGATCCGGATGGGTGCAGATGCCCTTTCGATTCCGGAACTGGGTCCGGCACGGCGACATCGTGATCGTATCGAAGGGAAACCAGCAGTTCCGTGCCATCGGGGAGTTCGTCGGCGATTACGAGTTCAAGCCACGGCCGGAAGGGGGCTATGCCCACCGTCGCGCGGTGCGATGGCTCTGGGTGGATCGTGACGGGGTAGCGGTCAGCGAGATCTACAGCCGCGGCTTCATGCAGCAGTCGATTTATCTGCTCTACGACAGCGAGCTCAATATTCCGGCGCTCGAGCGCTACATGAACAGTCAGAGGAACGACGGGGGTGACGAGCCCGATCAGTTCGTTCTGATTATCGACGAGATCAACCGGGCGAACATTTCCAAGGTTTTCGGCGAACTGATCACCCTTCTCGAGGCCGACAAGCGGCTCAACCAGCCGAATGCGGTACGGGTCCGCTTGCCCTATTCCGGGGACGAATTCGGCGTGCCGTCCAACCTGCACATCCTCGGCACTATGAATACCGCCGACCGGTCGATCGCGCTTCTCGACACTGCACTCCGGCGGCGGTTCACCTTCCGTGAAATGATGCCTGATGCATCCATCCTCGAAGACGCTGGTCAGAAATGCGGGATCGACCTGCCGCGACTTCTCGCCACGATCAACGAGCGGATCGAGTATCTCTACGACCGCGAACACCAGATTGGACACGCCTACTTCACTGCGTGCAGTTCGCGAGCAGATGTCGACGAGGTCATGCGCCATAAGGTAATCCCGCTCCTCGCGGAATACTTCTTCGAAGACTGGGCCAAGATCGCTGCGGTGCTTGGCGACCTGGAACCGGGCGAAAGTTCGTTCACCGGTGGCTTTCTCAAACGTACGATCCTGAAACCGCCTCCGGGCCTCGAGGACGGCGATGCTGTCGCCCGGTTTCGCTGGCAGGTCCGATCCGTCGATGAGGGCTTCGACTACAGCAAGTTGGTCGGGACATGATCCGCCGCACGATCCGCGAATGGGAGCACATTGCCTACGGACCTGGCGACACCGAGATCGCGGAGATGCAAGCAGACCGGATTGCCGCGGTTGCGCGGGCCTCGAGCTTCTCCGGGCGCGGGGGTGAGGGTGTTCTGGAACACGGGCGAAAGGGGCTCCGCGCACGTGGCGTCGTCGGCGTCATAGCCACCCCCGGCTGCCAACTGGAGATTCTCCCAAAGATCGAGGGGGGCGGCGAGAGCGGGGTGTCGGATGCGGTACTCAGGCAGCGCCTCATCCACATGCTTGCGGTGGCCTACGATCTGCCAATCGAAGCCGGCGCAATGACGCAGCTCGGCTGGCAGCGCGAGACCGTGCTCGAACTTCTGATCCGTCTGTTCTGTGCGAAGCTGACCGACGCAGTTCGGCAGGGGATGCCACGCCACTACCTCGAACACGAAGATGACCTGCCTACGCTTCGGGGACGCCTGGACATTACACGGCAGTTCTCGACGCTCGCGGTCTCGCCACAAAAGCTGGCGTGCCGTTTCGATGCTCTGTCGCCGGACATAGCGCCGAACCAGGTGATGCGGGCGGCGGTCAGCAAGCTGTCGCGTCTGTCCGGTGCACCGGATAACCAGCGGGCACTGCGCGAACTGAGCTTCGTGTACGCCGACGTAGCCGACGTCCCTCCGAACGCCCTCCGCTGGGACCGGATCGTCCTGGACCGCACCAATCGTCGTTGGCGGGATCTCCTGTCTCTCGCGCGCCTCTTTCTATCGGACCGGCACCAGCAGACGAGCGCGGGGACCATCGACGGTCACGCGCTGCTCTTCGAGATGAACGTCTTGTTCGAAGCATACATCGAACGGATCCTGTCGCGTGCTCTGGCCGGCACGGGCTTCCGTGTGTCGTCGCAAGGCGGCCATCGGGACTGTCTCTACGAAGGCGACACCGGGCGTTTCCGCACAAGGCCGGACCTCATCGTCCGGCAGGGCGAGAAGATAGCGCTGATCATCGACACCAAGTGGAAGCGCATGACGCCACGGATCGACGATCCAAAGCAGGGGGTCAGCCAGTCGGACGTCTACCAGCTGATGGCATATGGCAGGCTCTACGACTGCCCGAACGTCGTACTGCTGTACCCCCATCATGGCGACCTGCCGCCAGATCCGATCCGCCGGCGGTACTCCATCGCGACAAGGGGGGCGGACGAAACGCTGATCGTGGCCACTCAAGACCTCGCTGGCCAACAGCGAGACCATAGGGATGCACTTCGTCAGCTGGTCATGGACTGCTTGGCAAACGAAAGCGCGCAGGAAGCACCCGATCATCACAGCAGCACGCTTTACGAAGCGATATGAAGGACTTCGGCCCCTCTTGCTTCCACAGTGCTTCCACGGGTGTTGGAAACGCGAACGCCGCCCCGAAGGGCGGCGTTCAAGCGTTTGAAAACGCGGAATATTTTGGTTGCGGGGATAGGATTTGAACCTATGACCTTCAGGTTATGAGCCCATGGGCGAGCGATTCCAACAACTTAGCAAAACCAACCGTTTACGCGGCACGCCTTTGTTTTGCCGCGATTTTTACCCTCGCTTACACCAGCATTCGCACGCAATCACACGCAAAACCGGCGCGAAGCCCGCAGTCGCAGGTTGATGTGGCGTTGATGTAGCCCGCGCGCCCTCCCCCCGCAGATCATCATCGCGAACCGCTACCTCGGCCATCATTTCCGATGCTCCTGCAGCCCGAGTTCGTCCCACATCCAGCCGAAATCGTACTCGGCAATCGGACCCTCGCCATGCCCAACGCTGCGGTTCTCCAGCATCTTCAACCAGTCGATCACCTTCTCGCGCCCCGCGGCCGTGCGCACCGCCTGACGCGGTGACTTGCCGCCTAGCACCGGGATCGGCGCGTCCAGCGTTTCGCGGTAGTGCTTGTCCAAGTGGTCCCGCATGAGCTGGCGCGCGATGTCGGGCGGGATTTCGTCCGCCGCATCGCGCGGCCCGTCATGGCGTTGCTCTGCCCGCATCTGCTCGACCGTCCGGATCGTGGTCAACGGTGTTTTCAGCAGTTCTCCCGCGGCCGCGGTGATCAACGCCTCGACCCTAGCGGCGCGCGCGGCCGAGTTCACCGTCACCAGTAGTGTCTTGCCCTTCAGTTCCAGCGAGCCCAGCACCGTGGCACCCTCCATCTGCGTGTCCAGCAAGATGCCGCCGCCTACCTTGCCGCCGCGCACCTTCCGCGCAGCCAGCCAGTTCCAGAACTTCGGCCCCTCGGGCAGGAAATCCTTCACCTGGTCCAGACGCTCCGCAACCGCCTTCTGCGTCACGCCGCTGGCGAGCGAAAACCGCAGATCGTGGAACAGCACATCGTCGCCGTCAGAATTGGTGAACTGCGGCTGCGCCGGGGTGAGGGCGCGGTCGATCTCGATGAACAGCCAGACGGAGGTGAAGATGGGCGCGCAGCCCATCAGCTGCTCGCGGGTGAGTCGCAGCGCATCGCGCTTCTTCAGCTTCAGGGTATCGCGCAGCCCTGCAAACAGGAAATCCACCGCCTCGGCCCGGAACGGCAACAGCGCCCCCGAGATGACATGATGATCGCGTTCTGGCACGATCCGAACGGCGATCCGGTCCCATCGCTTCAGTGTGCGGGTGGCGGATTTTTCGCGCACCGTGACCGGTGCTGCATCCGACAACAGATCGCGCAGCACCATCGAGGTGCCGGGCTGAACATTACTGACCTCATACAGGCTGACCGGTGCATCCCGCAGCGCTGTGAAATAGTCCCGGTTCAGAGCCGTTTCTTTCCAGCCGCGCCGTTTCAGATAGAGATCGACGATGTTGCCGTCGTCATAGCGCCGTCCGAGGAAGTCCTCGAACCCGCAACCCCAGAGCACCCCCGACCACTGCTCGCCCAGCAGATCGGCCAAGTCGTCCTGGTCGATCTCGAATTCCTCGAACGCGGGCATGAGATGTTCCGCGACCACATCCTGCAGCCGCTCCCGCCAGTCCGCTTCCCGGCCGATGAATCCCAGAAGGCCGGATATGTCGTTGCGCTCGCCCATCATTCACCTGAAAGCCGATGGTGGCATCTTCTATCACCGACCGTCGATGCTGCCACCATTTCCGGGCCAGGATCACCCTCGGAGGCGGCACTGGCAAACCCATGACATGAGCCCCTGCAAGAACTTCTCCCTGACAGGGCGCGGGGGACGATGTCGGTCTGGCGCCGGATTTGCCCGGGGTTGCGGGAAGAGATACGCTTGTCCACAGCTTTGCGCGTGTTCCCCTCTTGTTCTCATCAAGGTGCGGGTGCAGAAGTCGCCCATGAGGAGAGCATCTCTCAACCAGGAACAGAGCAGTCTCATAGGAAATAGCCTTTCCGGGCAGAGCCTTGACGCGAACGCGCGTCGAAACGCACTGCCTCCGATTTCAACTCCCCCGCCATCCTTTGCGCGGGCTGCAGGTGGTTTGAGTTCGGCCCGTCCTCTGTACATATGAGGATGATCTGCCATGGCTCTGCCGCCCCGCGTTTTCTTTACCCTTCAGGAAGTCACGGCCCGCTGGGGCTGCAACATCGCCGACGTCGCAGGCTGGGCCGCGACTGGCAAGTTCCGCATCATGACCGGCATCGGCCTGGTACGGTGCGGCGAGGACGTCGTCGCCGGTCAGGTGGCAATCTCGCCGATGGACCTCCTGCCGCTGTTCCGCCGCTGCGGAACCGGCCCGACCGAAGGCGTGGTGCGGCGGATCATGGCGACGGAGAAGGACCAGTGGCAGATCATCACCGACCCGCCTGGCGGTGTCACGGTGACGGTCGCGGACATGATGATCATGGCGGACGAGGTCCATGCCTTCGAGGAGGAGAACGACATGGTGCGCCGCGTAACGGGCGGGCCGGGGGCAACCACCCCTTACGATTGGGAGGGCATGAACATCGCCCTCATCCTGCGCATCCACGAACATGGATTGCCTGCCACCCAAGCCGAGCTGGTTGCCGAGATGCAGGACTGGTTCGCGGATCAGTCGGATGGCAAGAAGATGCCCGACAGCCGAAGCATCCGGCGGCGGATCACGCCGATATGGAGGGCGCTGCGACGGGAGGACGCGTAATGATCAGGGTCCGGGCGGACCCCGGTCACGCGATCTTTCGGCCACCCTGATCGTCGGCATCATGGACCAGACGAGGCCGCGGCCGGAACGCGCTGGCCACCGCGTCAACCCCGGCGCGCAGGGGCGAGTCCATCAGATGGGCGTAACGGAGGGTGGTCTGCATCTGGCTGTGGCCCAGCAGTTTGCCGATCATTTCCAGCGAGGCCCCGCCGCTGACCAGCAGAGAGGCAAAGGTGTGGCGCAGGTCATGGATGCGGACATCCTGCAGCCCGCATTGCTTCTGGACCTGCGCCCAGAACCGGCGCACCTCCTGAACCGGCTGACCGGGGGTGTCGCCGGGGAAGAGCCACGGCGATCCTTTCGGCACCAGAAGCAGCCGCTGGCGCACTATGGCGGCGGCTTCATCCGAGATCGGCACGCGGTGGGCGCGGCGCTGCTTCGTCATGGCAGGCGGCTTCGACCAGCTCATGTGTTCGAGATTGAATTGCTCGAACCGGGCCTGACGCACCTCGCCCAGCCGAGCACCGGTCAGCATGCACATCCGGATGATGTCGGCCGCGCGCCGGTCTTCCGCGGCATCCAGCGCCGCGGCCAGGCTGGCGATTTCTTCCTTGGAGAGGAAGCGTTCGCGCGGGGTTTCGGTGCGGCGATGGAAGCGCTGGGCCGGGTTGTCCTCGCACCAGCCCCACTGGACGGCCAGCGTGAACATCTTCCGCAGCACCTCCCCGATCCGGTTGGCGCGCACCGGCGTGGGTTTCGGGCCCTGCAGCTTGCGCGCCCGGTTGGTGGGCTTGTCCTTGTGCGGCCGCGCCCTGCCCTCGGCGATCTTCGTCAGCAGCTTGTCGACGTCGGTCGGGGTGATTTCCGTCACCAGCTTCCGGCCCCAGACCGGCGCCACCAGCTTGACCAGCGCCGATCGCTGGTCGGCCGCGCCCAGCGCCGACAGTTTCGGCAGATGCTCGGCGCAGTAGCGCTCGATCAGGTCGGTCACGCGCGGGGCCTCGCGCTTGGCCTCGCGCTGGCCCAAGGGGTCGGCCCCGGCGTCGATCTCGCGCCGCAACTCCTTCGCCCGTTCCCGTGCTGCCGCCACCGACCATTCCGGCCAGCGCCCGAAGGTCATCCGGCGCTGCCGCCCGGCGTGGCGGTAATCCAGCGTGAAGGCGCGGCCCCCGCCACGGTAGATGCAGGCGGCGAAGCCCCGCACATCGGTGTCGAAGATCTGGTAATCCCGCCCCGGCACGGGCTCGGCCTCGCGCAGCACTTTCTCGGTCAGCTTGATGCGTTCGGGCATGGCTCTGGTCCTTCTTGCATCCGACATGAGGCGTGGTTTCGCCTCGGTATCAAGGAAAGCATGGAGGCCCGGGTGGCGGTGAGGCGGAGGGTGGCGGAAAGGTCGCCGCCTTCGCGCCCCCCTTGTTTTCCGGGGGTTTTTGCGCCGGGCGGATCATTCCGGGACCGGCGCGGCCGTGCGCAAGCACGACGCCAAAGGCTGTAGATGTGGTCAACGTGCCGGGAACTGACCTCGCGAAGGGCTCGGGAACAGTAAATCGTCAAGAAATTCAGTGGGTGGCAGGGGTGCCGCGCCGGGTGCCACTCCCGCTTTGCCCGTCAATGCCGGTTAAACCCGCCAAATCCGGCTGTTCGCAGGCGTTCAGGGCCCCGGCGTCCGTTTCACCCTTCTGATCGACATGAGCCTTCTCACCCCGCTCATCCCGATTGGCCCCGAAAACCCAACAAAACATGGGGTGGCGCGAAGGTGGCGTCCTTTCCGCCACCCTCCGCCTCCCCGCCACCCCGTCGGCTCTGCGCCACTGGTCCCTGCAAGACGTCCCCGATCTGCGGGGCCAAGACCAGGGAGACCCCGATGCCGCATCTCGGATCGATGCCAGACCCGAAGGACAAACCCCGCACGCTGCTGGTCGGCTGGATCAGCCGCCTCGACCTCGCGCTGGAACTCGGCCTGTCGGTCGACACCCTGCGCCGCTGGGAGGCCATGCGGACGGGTCCGCCCTGCGTGCGTGCCGGGCGCAAGGTCTATTACCGCCACGCCGCCGTAGAGGAATGGCTGGAAGAGCAGGAGCAGGCCGCCCCGCGCCGCCGCCGTGCCGGAGGGCGCCGGTGATGAGCTTCCAGCCCCGCCAGTCCGACTGGCCCACCGACCGCGTGGCCGAGGCGCGCGCCGTCCTCGCCGATGTCGCGCATCACAGCGATCGTCTGATCCGGCTCGCGTGCCGGGTGCTTGTCCGGCACGGCGTGACCGAAGAGGAACGATCGGACGCGCGATTGTTGCTTGTGATCCTCGACGCCCGCCGTTCCCCGCGGGCCCGCCGCAACGACGATGAGGCGGAGGTGCAGCGATGAGGCGTCGTGGCACCCCCGAGGCCGATCTGCAGCGTGCCGTGGTGCAGGCGCTGCGGCTCATTCTGCCCTGCACGGCGATCATCCATCACTGCGCCAACGAGGTGACCGAGGCCGGGCCCCGCGGCGCGAAACGCCAGGCGATCCTTGTCGGCATGGGCGTCCATGCGGGCTTCGCGGATCTGATGGTTCTGTGCGACCGCCGCATCCTGTTCCTCGAACTGAAGGCGCCGAAGGGGCGGCTGCGGCCGGAGCAGGAAGCGTTCCGCGATGCCGTGCTGGCGCAGGGCTTTGGCTGGGCGCTGGTCCGCACACTCGATGAGGCGCTGGGCGCGCTGGCCGATCACGGCTTCACCACGCGCATCGCGGCCCCAATGCGGAGGTCCGCGCCATGAGCCATCGCGCGACGAACTGGGCCATCCAGCAGCGCGGGCTGAAACCCGCCACCAAGATCGTGTTGTGGTTCCTCTGCGACCGGCACAATCCGGATTTCGGCTGCTTCCCGACCCAGGCCCGGCTGGCCGAGGACGCGGAAATGTCGATCTCGGCACTGAACGACCACCTGGCACGACTCGAGGAACTGCGCCTGATCCACCGGGTCCGCAGCCATGATCCGCGGACACACAAGCGCCAGGCAACGCGCTACATCCTGGGGTTTGAGGAAGGCTTTCCCCAGGAGCCACCTCCGGAATCCGGAGACGGGTCCATCTCCGGATTTTCGGCCGAGCCACCTCCGGATTTTGCCGAAAGCCATCTCCGGAATCCGGAGACTAACCTTGTAAGAGAACCTTTAAGGAAACCAGTAAAGGAGGAGGAGGACGCGCAGGCGCGCGAGGCCGATTTCGATCGGTTCTTCGCCGAGCTTCTGGGCGCACTGGGCCTCGACCCCGACGCCACCCTGCCCGCCTGGTGGCAGGGCTGGCCAGCCCGGCTCCATGTGCGCCGCTGGATCGATGACCTCGGCCTGTCCCAGGATCGGATAGTCGAAACCGCGATCGCGACCCGGCGCGATCATCCCGCACCGCCCGATGGGCCCAAGGCGCTGGACCGCGCCATGGAACGCGCCGCCCAGCGCGATGCACAGGCTGTCGCCGACGGAAGCAGCCAGAAGGCGGCGCGACGGCGCAAGCGCGACGTGGTTTCACGGCCCAGCACCGACGATTTGGCCGCCTTCTACGCCGAGTTGGTGAATTCGGACCGGTACCTCCCCGCCAACACGATCAGCAACGCCATGCGTACCGCGATGCTGGCCCGGGGTCTGGTCACGGCCGAACGCCTCCGGATGCGAGGGGTGCGGTGAATGGCATGGTGTCACGTCCCCGGCACGGACTATCCCTTCTGCGCAGGCGGCGGAGGCGTGGATCTGGGCCTAATGCTCCCCGAGCCTGGCTATCACACCGGCGCCTTCGTCGAATGGCTCCTCGCCGCACACCCCGATCTCGCGCCCGCTCTGGGCTTCGATGATTGCGTCGCATGGGCGCGCCGTCTCGCGGCAGATCCTGAAGGGTCGCTCAAGGCGGCGGCTGAGCCTGCTCTTCACCGGATGGCTGATGGGCTGGCCCATCGGGCACGCGCTCTGCGCCTGCTCGGCAACGGAGTTCACCTTTTGCTAGCGGCACATGCGTGGCGCGCTCTCGCAGCTGCCCATGGCCCGGGTCAGTGGATCTGGCGGCCGACGGAAGCGCCATATCGCCCTGCGCAGATGACCCTCTTTGACGGATTGCAGCCATGAGTTTCCACAAACAGATCAGCCGCGCGGGCGGCACGAGGGTCAAACGGGCGCTGGGCGTACAGGCGGCGCTGGAATGGGCGTTCCGGATCGAGAAGGCACAGCTGGAGCTACCGGCACCCCCGGACGTGACCGAGGAAAGCTTCGGGTTCGGCCTCGAATACGTGCTGCTTCAGCGTGCCGCGCTGGGCTGCAAGATCGACGGCGGCCGACACAAGCTCGGCGCCTACACCCACGAGGACGCCGAGGTGATCGCCGCCACTGTCGCCGGGATCCCCGACAGGCTCGGCGGCAAGCGCATGGCGATCCGGGTGGCGGAACTGGCGCGTGCAGGACTTACGCCTGACTGGATGCCCGGCGCCGTCCCGCGCTGCGTGCCTGTCGAGGTGAAGCGCAACCAGCATGGCGAACGCGCCGCCACGGTGGTCGTCGGCACAGCGCGCGTGCTGACCCGCGGCAAGTGGCGCGCAGTCGAGTTGCTGGCCTGTCCGGTCACCTTCTCCCCCCACCCGCACCAGATCGACGCCGCCCGTCGCGCCTATGACGACTGGTGGCAGGCGCTGGGCTGGGTACGAGACGGGCTGATCGCGGGCGGGATGCTCCGGGACATCGACGTGACGGCTGTCATGCCGAAGGTGCGGCCGTGGGAGGTGCGACCATCCGGCAGCGGTTAGCGGCTGGATTCCGCCTGCTGGCTGAAATACGGTCCAAGCCGGTATTGTCAGAGGCAGATTAATCAATGGCATCAGCAGACAACGGCTCCGACCTCGGCATTGAAACCAGCCTGTTCAAAGCGGCCGACAAGCTGCGCGGGAACATGGAGCCGTCGGACTACAAGCACGTCGCGCTGGGCCTGATCTTCCTCAAGCACATCTCGGACGGGTTCGAACTCAAGCGCCAGGCGCTGCTGGCGGAGTATCCCGAGGGCGCAGAGGATCCCGACGAATACCTCGCCGACAACATCTTCTGGGTACCGCAGGAGGCCCGCTGGTCACACCTGCAGGCCAACGCCAAGCAGACCACCATCGGCAAGCTGATCGACGAGGCGATGATCGCCATCGAGAAGGTCAACCCCTCGCTCAAGGGCGTGCTGCCCAAGGATTACGGCCGCCCGGCGCTGAACGCCGTCATGCTGGGCGAACTGATCGACCTGATCTCGGGCATCGCGCTGGGCCAGGGCAAGGACAAGACCCGCGACCTGTTGGGCCGCGTCTATGAGTATTTCCTCGGCCAGTTCGCAGGCAGTGAGGGCAAGCGAGGCGGCGAGTTCTACACCCCGCGCTCTGTCGTGCGCACCATGGTCGAGATGCTGGAGCCCTACAAAGGCCGCGTCTATGACCCCTGCTGCGGCTCGGGTGGCATGTTCGTGCAGTCGGAAAAGTTCGTTGAGGCTCACGGTGGTCGTCTGGGCGACATCGCCATCTACGGACAGGAGAGCAACTACACCACCTGGCGGCTGTGCAAGATGAACCTCGCCGTGCGCGGGATCGACGCCGATATCCGCTGGAACTCGGAGGGCAGCTTCCACAAGGACGAACTGCCCGACCTGCGGGCCGATGTGATCCTGGCCAACCCGCCCTTCAACATCTCGGACTGGGGCGGCGAGCGGCTGCGCGAGGATGCCCGCTGGAAATACGGCATTCCGCCTGCGGGCAATGCCAACTTCGCCTGGCTGCAGCACATCCTGCATCACCTGTCGCCCACTGGCACGGCGGGGGTGGTGCTAGCCAACGGTTCGATGTCCTCCACCACGTCGGGCGAGGGCGAGATACGGCGCGCCATGATCGAGGGCGAGGTCGTGGACTGCATGATCGCCCTGCCGGGCCAGCTGTTCTATTCCACCCAGATCCCGGCCTGCCTGTGGTTTCTGGCGCGGGACAAGTCGAACGGCATCGCGCGGGATCGTTCCTTGCGCGACCGGCGCGGCGAGGTGCTGTTCATCGACGCCCGCAAGCTGGGCTTCATGGTGGACCGCACCAGGAAAGAGTTCTCCGAGGCCGACATCGCTCGCATTGCAGACACCTACCACGCTTGGCGGCTGGGCGAGGGCTACGCCGATGTGCCGGGCTTCTGCAAATCTGCGCGCATCGAGGACATCCGTGCCCACGACCATGTCCTGACCCCCGGCCGCTATGTCGGCGCCGAGGCGGCCGAGAAGGACGACACGCCCTTTGCCGAGCGGTTTGCGGGATTGCAGGAGCAGTTGGACGCGCAGTTCGCCGAGGCAGAGGAATTGACAGCGACGATCCGGGCGCGGTTGGCGGGGATAAGGCTGTGAACGGAGTTCTTGGCGATTACGTTTGCTTGCAACGCGGCACTACCTACAAGAGCGCTCTTTTAGGTCAATCTGGGCCATGCTTGCTGGGATTGGGGTCGATAAGCCGAAACGGCGGCTTCCGATCAGACAACCTGAAGACCTACGGCGGCGACTCGGATCCAAGAATTTTGCTCCGCCCGGGCGACGTGTATGTATCACTTAAGGACGTCACACAGGCCGCAGATTTGCTCGGTGCCGTAGCAAGAGTTCCAGAAGAAATCCCGCAAGGCAGGTTGACCCAAGATACGGTGAAGCTTGTATTCAAGGAGCACGCGCCCCGCAGTCTGATCTACTGGGTGCTGCGAAGCCCGCAGTATCGCGACTTCTGTCGATCGTTTGCTACGGGAACAACAAACCTTGGCCTTCCGAGGAATGACTTTCTCTCATTTCCTGTGCCGCAATTGACACCTTCACGCGCAGCACTGGTCGAGCTCCTTGAAGGCATCGAACACAAGATCGAGCTGAACCGCAAGATGAACGCCACGCTCGAATCCGTGGCTCGGGCGCTATTCCGCGACTGGTTCGTGGATTTCGGCCCCACCCGCGCCAAGATGAAAGGCTGCGCCCCCTACCTCTCCCCTGACCTCTGGTCCTTCTTCCCCGACTGCTTGGACGACGAGGGCAAGCCGGAGGGATGGGAGACTGGCACTCTCAACGATCTTGCGCAGTTGAACCCGGAAAGCTGGACAGCTCGGAACGCCCCGGACTCGGTTGCATATGTCGACTTGGCGAACACCAAATGGGGTAGCATCGACAAGGTCGAGCTCTACGACTGGATCGACGCGCCCAGCCGCGCGCGGCGCATCCTGCGTGCAGGCGACACCATCGTTGGCACGGTTCGGCCCGGGAATGGTTCGTTCTGCTTTATCGGGGAGGATGGATTGACCGGAAGCACCGGCTTTGCCGTCCTGCGCCCGAACAGTCCGCAGGACGGGGCTTTCGTATGGTGCGCGGCCACCTCTGCCGAAAACATCGACAGACTGGCGCACCTCGCGGATGGCGGAGCCTACCCTGCTGTCAGGCCCGATGCCGTCGCTGCAACCGTGACCGTCATTCCAAGCGCGGATGTGCTTGAAGTCTTCGGCGGCATTGTGAGCGGGAAGGTGAACCTCATGGAAGCGAACAAGCGCGAATCCCGCACCCTCGCGCAGACCCGCGACCTCCTGCTGCCACGGCTGATGTCTGGGGAGTTGCGGCTGGCCGAGGCGGAGCGGACCTCGGAGGCGGCGCAGTGACCCAGAAGACTCAGCCCGCGATCTGTTGCGTTTTCCGCAACCGCGCTCTTGACGCCGGGACCAGAATACCCACTTATGACGGCATATCTCCCTCGGTGCTTCGGTGTCGGGGCGCGCGGCGGCCCTTGTGGCCGCTGCTGCTTTTTCAGGGGTGCGCATGAGAACGCACGTCTATGTCGACGGCTACAACCTTTACTATGGCAGCCTGAAGCGCACGCCGCACAAGTGGTTGAATATCCACGCACTTTGCAGCTTGCTGATCCCGCAGAACGATATCCGCGCGATACGCTACTTCACCGCGCAGGTCAGCGGCACGCCGCGCGACCCCGATCAGCCGACCCGCCAGCAGACCTATTTCCGCGCCCTGCGCACGGTGCCGCAGGTCAGCATCCACCTGGGGCATTTCCTGACCCACGAGGTCAGTATGCCCGATGCCGCCGACTGGGTGGCGGGGCGATACACCCCTCGCCGGGTGATGAAGACCGAGGAGAAGGGGTCCGACGTCAACATCGCCACGCATCTGTTGGTCGATGCTTTCGATGACGCATTCGATGTGGCCGTCATCATCAGCAACGACAGCGATCTGAAGGAGCCCATTTCGGTCATCCGCAACAGGTTCGGCAAGACGATCGGCATCCTCAACCCGCAGGCAAAGGTCAGCCGAGCCCTGCAACCGCTTGCACATTTCATCAAGCCGATCCGACCCGGAGCGCTGGCAAACGCGCAGTTTCCTGCTGTGATGAACGACGCTCGTGGCCAGTTCCACAAGCCGGCACGGTGGTGAAAGCAGGTGGAGCGCTAAGCGTTTTGACGATCACTTATGCAAATCAAACCCGGTTGTTGACCGAAACAGGCGCCAAAGTGCGACACAAGCGGCTTTGTGTCGCAAAGGTGAGCGACAAGCCGGGGGCGCCGCCATGCTGACCGAGGCCGACGTCGAGGCCGTCCTGCTCGATCAGCTCGGGGTGCTGGGCTATACCTGCCTCAACGATGCCGTCTCGGGCCCGGATGGCCACTCCCCGGAACGCGAAGCTTATTCCGACACGATCCTCTCGGGCCGTCTGCGCGCGGCCATCGCCCGGCTGAACCCGCACATCCCCGAAGATGCCCGTGAGGATGCGCTGCGTAGGCTCGTTGCCAGCGACCGCCCGTCGCTGATCGAGGAGAACCGCCGCCTGCACCGCGCCATGGTCGAGGGCGTGCCTGTGGAATACCGCGCCGAGGATGGCTCGATCCGCGGCGATGCTGTGCGACTGGTGGACCCCGAAGATCGGCTGAACGACTGGCTGGCCATCGCGCAGTTCACGGTGATCGAGAACGGCCACAACCGCCGCCCGGATATTGTGGTGTTCCTGAACGGCCTGCCGGTCGCGGTGATCGAGGTTAAGAAACCCGGCGCGGAGAACGCCACGCTGGGCGCGGCCTTCAACCAGCTGCAGACTTACAAGGCGCAGATCCCGTCTCTGTTCCGCACCAATGCGGTGCTCGTCACGACCGACGGCATCCAGGCGCGCGTCGGTTCGCTGACCGCCGACATCGAACGCTTCATGCCCTGGCGCACCACCGACGGCAGCGACGTGGCGCCCAAGGGTGCCCCCGAGATGCCGGTGCTGATCGAGGGCGTCTTTGCCCGTGAGCGTCTGCTGTCCCTCATGCGGGACTTCACAGTGTTCGGCGACACCGGCGGTGGCACCGTCAAGATCATCGCCGGCTATCACCAGTTCCATGCGGTGAAACGGGCCGTGACCAGCACGGTCGAAGCCAGTCGGTCAGAGGGCGACCGCAAGGCCGGGGTGATCTGGCACACGCAAGGATCGGGCAAGAGCCTGCTCATGGCCTTCTATGCCGGGCGGCTGGTGCGCGATCCGGCGATGGAGAACCCCACGATAGTGGTGATCACCGACCGCAACGATCTCGACGACCAGCTGTTCGGCACATTCTCCATGTGCCGCGACCTGATCCGCCAGACCCCGGTGCAGGCCGACAGCCGCGAGGATTTGCAGAGGGCGCTGTCACGCGCCTCAGGCGGGGTAATCTTCACCACCATCCAGAAATTCGCCCCCGACAAGGGCGAAGCGTATCCGCAGCTGACTGATCGCCGCAACGTCGTGGTCATTGCCGATGAGGCCCACCGCAGCCAGTACGGGTTCAGGGCGCGGATCGAGAAGACCGGCGAGATCGCCTATGGTTTCGCCAAGCACCTGCGCGATGCGCTGCCCAATGCCTCCTTCATCGGCTTCACCGGCACGCCGATCGAGAAGGACGACGTGAACACGCCGGCCGTCTTCGGCCATTACATCGACGTCTACGACATCAGCCGCGCCGTCGAGGACGGCGCGACGGTGCCGATCTATTATGAATCTCGTCTGGCGCGGATCGAACTGCCCGATGCCGAAAAGCCCAAGGTGGATGCCGAGATCGAGGAGTTGACGGAGGATGAGGCCGTCAGCGAGCAGGAACGGCTGAAGCGCAAATGGTCCAATGTCGAGGCGCTGGTCGGGTCCGAGAAGCGTCTGGCGATGGTCGCCGAGGATCTGGTGGCCCATTTCGAAGCGCGCGTGCAGGCCATGGACGGCAAGGCCATGGTCGTCTGCATGAGCCGCCGCATCTGCGTGGACCTCTACGATCAGATCGTTGCGCTGCGGCCCGAATGGCATTCGGATGACGACAGCGCCGGACTCGTGAAAATCGTGATGACCGGCTCTGCCTCGGACCCTGAGACCTGGCAGCCTCACATCGGCGGCAAGGCCCGGCGTGATCTCCTGGCCAAACGAGCGAAGGATCCGAGCGACCGGTTGAAACTGGTGATCGTACGGGACATGTGGCTGACCGGCTTCGACGCGCCCTCGATGCACACGATGTATATCGACAAGCCGATGCGCGGCCACGGCTTGATGCAAGCCATCGCCCGGGTGAACCGCGTGTTCCGCGACAAACCGGCGGGGCTGATCGTCGACTACATCGGCATCGCCCAGAACCTGAAATCGGCGCTGGGCCAGTATTCCAGCTCGGATCAGGAGCAGGCCGGGATCGACGAGGCCGAGGCAGTCGCGGCCCTGCTGGAGCGGCTGGACGTTGTGCGTGCCATGTTCCACGGCTTCGACTATTCCAAGGGGCTGACCGGCACGCCGCACCAGCGCCTTGTCGCGCTTGCCGAGGCGCTCGACTGGATTCTCGCGAAGCAGGATGAGGCTGCGCAGCGGGAAACCGACAAGGAGGCCAAGAAGGCCGCGCATCGGCGCTATCAGGACGCAGTGCTGGCACTCTCCAAGGCCTTTGCGCTCAGTTCTGCCAGCGATGTGGCGCGCGAGGTCCGCGACGAGGTCGGTTTCTTCCAGACCGTGCGCGCCGCCATGGTGAAGGCGTCCGACGGCTCGGGCCGGACGGCCGCCGACCGCGACCTTGCGATCCGCCAGATCGTGAATGGCGCGGTCGCCTCGACCGAGATCGTCGACATCCTCTCGGCGGCGGGGCTCTCCTCACCGGACATTTCGATCCTGTCGGATGAATTTCTGGCCGAAGTCGGACAGATGGAGAAGAAGAACCTGGCTCTCGAGGCCCTGCGGAAGGTGCTGAACGACGAGATCAGATCGCGCAGCCGCTCGAACGTGATCGAGACCCGGAAGTTCTCGGAACGGCTGGAAGAGGCGATTGCACGCTATCACACCAATGCCGTCAGCACCGTTGAGGTGCTGCAGGAACTGATCGCGCTGGCAAAGGAAGTCCGGAAAGCGAGGAGCCGTGGCGAGGAAACCGGGCTGACTTCTGATGAGATCGCCTTCTACGACGCGCTGGCCGACAATCAGAGTGCAGTCGATGTTCTCGGCAATGACCAGTTGAAGATCGTCGCGCATGAATTGCTCAAGGGCCTCAGGGCCAACGTCAGCATCGACTGGGCGCACCGTGACAGCGCCCGGGCGCGACTGCGGGTTCTCGTAAAGCGAATCCTGCGGAAGTACGGCTACCCACCGGACTTGGAGGACGCCGCCGTCCGAGGCGTTCTGGCGCAGGCAGAGGCGATGCTATGGGAGATCGCATGTTGACACTTTCAAGGAGGGAAACGGCAGAAATCCACCTTGGTAAACTGCAACAATCAACGATCAACGATCAGGAACCACCCGGCTTCACGCAACGTACTTTAAGATTCACGTCGCGCGGATAGCAAAGGGAATTAACTTTGCTATCTCTTCGATACGCCTTCTAGCACATGGGAGATATGATGGACTTTTCTAAGCTCGGAAGGACGAAAAAGACGCCGGCCCCAACCGACCCGATCCAGATCTTCGAAACGCTGCCGAGCCTCTCGGGTACGTTCAACGATTTATGGCGTGGTCAGGACAAAGCGCTGAATGAATGGAATGCCGCGCGCAACCGGCAGGATGTGCTCGTCTCACTTAACACGGGCGCTGGCAAGACGATCGTCGGTTTGCTGATCGCGCAGAGCCTTGTCAACGAAGGGCTCCAGAACGTTCTTTATGTCTGCTCAACTATCGATCTGGTCCGTCAGACATCGACGGAAGCCAGACGTATTGGCATAGACCACTCGATCCGGGTCCGCCGCGAGTTCTCCAACAACTTGTTCGAGACGGGAAAATCCTTCTGCATCACCACTTATTCGGCGCTGTTCAACGGCCATAGCGCGCTGCGCAACCGGTTCTTCCCGCAGGCAATCATCTTCGATGACGCCCATGTAGCGGGAAGCCTGCTGCGCGATGCGTTCACGCTGCGCGTCGACATTCACGATGATGAAGAATTGTTCAAGGAGATCGCCGAGCTATTCACGCCCCACTTCAAGGAGCTTGGCATCGCAGGAAGATTTCGCGACGCCCTTGATTTGTCGCGACACTCGACTGCGTTCGTCGCACCTCACGGACTTTACGAACGCAGTGAACGCTTACTTGACATTTTGCTTCGGCACGGCGTCAAGAACCATAGTGATCTGACTTATCCGTTCGCCTGGCTTGAGGACCGGGTCAACGCCTGCGCAGCTGTGTTTACGCGGGGTGCATTCGAGCTGACCCCGCCGTTCCTACCGTCGCTGGCACTCGACATCTTTCAGCAAAAAGTGCGGCGCATCTACCTTTCTGCAACATTGCAAAGCCAGACCGATTTTATCCGCGCGTTCGGCCGCTGTCCCGACGTTACGATCACTCCCTCGAATGACGCTGGCAATGGTGAGCGACTGATAGTGAGCGGCCGCAAGATCAAGGGTGGCTTCGGTTCGACGTTCGCAGAAAAGCTCGCCACGACACAAAAAGTTGTTATCGCGGTCCCAGATTATGGACGCGCCAAACCGTGGTCGAACGTGGCTGAACCGCCTCAGCCCGAGAACTTCTCAGAGGAACTGGACGCGTTCCGCAGTGCCGACAAAGGCGCGTTCACGCTAGTGTCCCGAGTGGACGGCATTGATCTACCACATGAAACCTGCCGGATCATGATCATGGAGGGGCTGCCGTCGGGAACATCGCTGCTGGAGCGCTACCAGTGGGAATTCCTTAGGATGAACAACGTCCATGCTGTTCGCGTAGCTAACCGTCTCGCCCAGCTCTTTGGGCGAATCAATCGCGGCCGAAATGATTACGGCGCATTCCTCGTTGAGGGTGATGATCTCGACAAGTGGCTCAGTAACGACCGCAATCTCGCACTACTGCCGCCGCTCCTGCAGAAGCAGGTCTTGATCGGACGTGAGGTGCAGGAGGAGTTTGACATAGACACTGTGGAACAGGCAATCGAACTGGTTGAGCGCGTTCTGGGCCGAAACGAAGGTTGGCTTGATTACTATCAACGTGAAGTAAAGCTTGCTCAACTAGACCAAGACCAGCTTGCTCGACACAATGCGGCCGAGCCGTTCATGGTTAAGGCGGCGCTCAGCGAAGCTAAATACGCTGCGGCAATGTGGCACAATGATCCGGAGACTGCGCGTCGCGAGCTCGAAAAAACCGTCGACGCCACCGCGCAGCACGACACACCGCTCGGCGGCTGGCATGCGCTGTGGTTGGGGGCCGCGCACGAGCGCGAAGGCGACAAGGATGCGGCCCGTGTCGCCTATGGGCGTGCCATGGCTCGGCTCGGCAATAGCATGACTTTGCCGCGCCCCGTAGCGGGAACAGGCACCGGGGGAAGAAAACTTCCCGAAATGAACTCCTTTGGACGCTCGCTGCAAGGCTTGCTGCGCTACAGTCATGGCAACAAGTTTGAGGCCGAGTTTGCCAAGCAACGGCAGGCACTCGCCCTGATCACCGACGGCACTTACAGACAGGCGGAGGCCGGCGTGCGTGCACTCGGCGAGCTGCTCGGCTTCACGGCTACGCGACCTGATAACGATGGAGGCACTGGACCCGATGTACTGTGGCGTGATGACGCCATACCGCGCCAGGTCGGATTTGAGCTAAAAACCGAAAAGAAAGATCCGGCAACCTACTTCAAAGAGGACGTGACGCAAGGACACGATCATCTTGAGTGGATGGCGCAGTCATATCCTGAGCATGAAATCCTTGGCCTCGCATTTGTTGGACCGTTGGGGAAAGTGGATGCCAAGGCTAACCCGTCAAGAAATATGAGCGTGTGCCTGCCGTCGGCGCTGGCTGCCCTGCGCGACGAGGTGTTGGCACTGATTGAGGACCTTCGCAAACAAACGCCGATGGAGCGGCTTGTGGTCATTGGCAAGGAAACCGAAAACGATCGTTGGGATCTTAAAGCGATCTTCGAGCGATTCGATCCGCAACCTATGAACAAGTAGAAAATTTTGCCGCCAAAAAATGGTTCGGCTGCAATTATTTTCCGGCTCTTTCTAAAGAAGTCCTTTTCGTCCATTTCCGCAAGTGGACGCGCACCAAGACTGGTATAATGCGGGCGCAGCGAACGACTGCTGCGCGCATCGCTGACATTGTCTGCTGAGAATTGGTCTGTTGAGAGTTGCTGCGCCAAGGACCAAAGCCGGTTTTGGGGGAAATTTATCGCGGCGAGGGATGCGGCGCGACCATCCGGTATGCGCCGACCATGGGGCTAAAGTCCCCCTCCCCTGGTTCCTCCCCGGCGCCAAAGGTATGCGGGGGGGCGCAGCGCGGCGGTTCGCTAGCGTGAGGCAGTTTCACCGGGGAAGCCAGGCGGAAGCCACCTTGCGACCTGATGCCGGAATTCGTGAGTCAGATCAGCGACTTGCGGAATCACGATCTGGCCGGGGTGGATTCCCGGCGGGAAGCCAGGGAAGCCACCTTCGGGGAAGCCAGGTGGCCGGAAGCCACCCCGGAAGGCCAATTTGTTAGAAGCCGTTGAATCCGCTTCACTTTCCGGGTTGACAGACCTGCCCCCATTGACCTACCCCTTGATCATCGAAAAATTGCGCCCGGAGGAACCCCCTCACGGGCGCTTTTCATTTCCCATCCCCCACATCTCGAGCCCCATCCCATGGACCTCGTCTTCGCGCCGAGCCAGGTAGAGTCCTGGCCGATTGCCCGGCTGCGCCCCTACGCCCGCAATGCCAAGATGCATGGCAGCGACCAGGTGGCCAAGATCGCCGCCAGCATGGCCAAGTTCGGCTGGACCGTGCCCTGCATGGTGGCCGGCGATGGCGAGTTGATCGCGGGCCATGGCCGGGTGCTGGCCGCCACGATGCTTGGCCTGACCGAGGTGCCGGTGATCCGGCTGAGCCATCTCGACGAGGCCGAGCGCCGCGCCTACCGGATCGCCGACAACAAGCTGACGGAACTGGGCGAATGGGACGAAGCACTGCTGCGCGACGAGATCGCGGAGCTGCTGGCGGAGGATTTCGACCTGACGCTGCTTGGCATCAGCGACGACGATCTGGACGCGCTGCTGCGGGATCCAGAGGCGCTGGGCGGGGACGGTCCGGTCGAGGGCGAGGACGATGTTCCGGAACTGCCGGTCTCACCGGTGTCGGTGCCGGGCGACCTCTGGCAGCTGGGCGCGCATCGGCTGATCTGCGGCGACAGCACCGCCGCCGATGTGGTCGGGCGGCTGCTCGGTGATGTGCGCCCCTTGCTGATGGTCACCGACCCGCCCTATGGCGTGGAGTATGACCCCTCTTGGCGCAACCAGGCGGGCGCGGCCAAGACGAAGCGCACCGGCAAGGTGCTGAACGACGACCGGGCCGACTGGCGCGAGGCATGGGCGTTGTTCCCCGGCGAAGTCGCCTATATCTGGCATGGCGCGCTGCACGCAGCCACCGTGGCCGAGAGCCTGACAGCTTCGGGCTTCGCCATCCGGTCGCAGATCATCTGGGCCAAGGACCGGCTGGTGCTCAGCCGCGGCGATTACCACTGGCAGCATGAACCCTGCTGGTATGCGGTGCGCGCCAAGGGCAAGGGCCATTGGGCCGGAGACCGCAAGCAGACGACGCTGTGGCAGATCGCCAACCGGGATCAGGACACCGACACCGTGCACGGCACGCAGAAGCCGGTCGAATGCATGCGGCGGCCGATCCTGAACAACTCCAGCCCCGGTCAGGCGATCTATGAACCGTTCATGGGATCCGGAACCACGCTGATCGCGGCCGATACCACCGGCCGGGTCTGCCTCGGCGTGGAACTGAACCCGACCTATGTCGATGTGGCCATCGAGCGCTGGCAGTCCTTCACAGGACGGGAAGCCGTTCTGGCGGAGACTGGCGAGACCTTCGCCGTCCTCAAGGCCAAGCGGCACACGGCATGAACGCGCCCCTCCTGCCCGGCCGGATTGAGCATTGGCCCCTCGCCCGTCTTCGGCCCTACGCCCGCAATGCCAAGACCCACGACGCCGACCAGGTCGCGAGGATTGCCGCCAGCATGGCCGAGTTCGGCTGGACCGTACCCTGCCTCGTCGCCGCGGATGGCGAGTTGATCGCAGGCCATGGCCGCATCCTGGCCGCGTTACAGCTCGGGCTGGCAGAGGCACCGGTCATCGTGCTGGGCCATCTGACCGAAGCGCAGCGCCGGGCGTACCGGATTGCCGACAACAAGCTGACCGAACTGGGCGGGTGGGACGAGGCGCTGCTGCTCGAGGAGTTGCGCGAGCTGCTGGCCGAGGACTTCGACCTCGGGCTGATCGGGATCCCCGAGGATGAACTGGACGCGCTGCTGCATGACGCCGACGACCGCGCGCCCATCGACGATGACACCGCCGACACCATCCCCGAGGCTCCAGTCGAGCCGATCACCCGCCCCGGCGACATCTGGGCGCTGAGCGATCACCGGCTGATCTGCGGCGACGCCACCGACCCGGCCGTGGTTGCGCGGCTGATGGATGGGTCACAAGCCTCGCTTCTCTTCACCTCCCCGCCCTATGCGCAGCAGCGCGACTATGGCGCGGCGAAGGAAAAGGTCGGCGATTGGGATGCCCTGATGCAGGGCGTCTTCGCCGCGGCTCCAGTCACGGCCGATGCCCAGCTGCTGGTGAACCTCGGCCTCGTCCATCGCGATGGCGAATGGATCCCTTACTGGCAGGGCTGGGTCGACTGGATGGGCGCGCAGGGCTGGCGGCGCTTCGGCTGGTATGTCTGGGACCAGGGGCCCGGCCTGCCCGGTGACTGGAACGGGCGGCTCTCCCCGTCGCACGAGTTCATCTTCCACTTCAACCGCCAGCCCCGGAAGCCGAACAAGACGGTCGAGAGCAAGCACGCAGGCGAAACCCTCGGCGGCGGCGGCCTGCGCGGGGCCGACGGCACGGTCCATCGCAAGACCGGCACCGGCAACGCGATCCAGAGCCACCGCATTCCGGACTCTGTGTTCCGGATCATGCGTCACAAGGGCGGTCTGGGCGCCGCCGGATCCCACCCGGCTGTGTTCCCTGTGGCGCTGGTCGAGGCGGTGCTGGAAGCCTTCACCGATCCTGGCGATCTGGTGTTCGAACCCTTCTGCGGCTCCGGCACCCAGCTGATCGCCGCGGAGCGTACCGGGCGACGCTGCTGCGCGGTGGAACTTGACCCGGTCTATTGCGACGTCGCGGTGCGGCGGTGGGAGCTGGCGACGGGGAGGAAAGCGATACGTGCGAGCGACTAACGTGGTAGAGAACCAGACGCTGTGTCAGCTATGCGGACGGAGCGGATCTTGACCTCCAAAACATAATGCCCGATTGAATGAGTCGAGCGAGGCTGCGCGTTTAGGAATTAAAGGCATGGATTTGGATCGCGCTTATTCCGAGCAAGACTTGATGAAGATTGCAATCGAAGAGCACTTAAAGTGCACAGTGTATCCAAAGGTGGGCGCTGTCGTTGCGAAGGGAGGAAAAATCCTTTCCACGGGATATCGAGGAGAGGTAGGCAAGCTGCACGCCGAACGCATTGCCCTTGAGAAGCTGCGGCCAGAGGAGCGAGCAGGTTCAACCGTTTATACAACACTTGAGCCATGCATTAATTTCCACAAGGATCAAGAAATTGGTTCTTGCGCTGATCTTATAATTGAATCTGGCGTCGAAAGAGTTGTCATCGGCGTGCTTGATCCCAATGCCACAATTTATTCTCAAGGGTTCAGGAAGCTCCTTGAGAATAGCATAAGTGTAGGCTTTTTCAGCCGCAAGCTGCGGGAAGCGGTAGAGGAAGAAACCTTCGAATATGGCGATGTGCACAGGGTGGTCGGAAGTGGAAAGAGGCGCGTTCCTGTTGTTGGAAGCGGGATTAGCATCGATGTACAATTCAGCACTTCGGATTTGAGAAGTGTTCCGATTAGATGGAATACCTTGCAGTACCAGAGCGGGTGCGTGGACCTTTTAAGTGAGAACGGGGCAGTTAGGGTCGCTGCTGGGGCTTCGAGGTTTGGCGATATCACTGATCCAGACGTTTTTAGGTTCCCGAGCCATTACGCGAGGATGAAAAAAGGTTCAATCGCAGTAGTTCGCCCGTCTCGAGCTACTTTCTGCGTTTTGATCAAGCTGATTGATCTGTTCGAGAAGGATATTCTCTTCCAATGGGAGGTCCGCAACTGCCGTTAAGTGCAGATTATGCGACGGTCTGCTCAGGGCTCTTCGCGTCGTCACCCGGTCCGATACACCGTCCCCCTCCCCTCGACCTTTTCCGCGGTGATGGGCAAGCCAAGCTTCTTCTTCAGCGCGCCCGAGATCGAACCCCGGACCGTGTGCGATTGCCAAGACGTCGCCTCCACCATCTCTGCGATGGTGGCGCCCTCGGGCTGCTGAAGCATGGCGATGATCTGCGCCTGCTTGGTGCCAGCGCGGATGGCGACCGGTTTCGCGGTGTCGGTATCGTCGGGCGTTTGAGCTGGTTGCGTTTTCGGCCTCGCCTTCCGCGCGATGGCAACGGCGCTTGCCACCAGCGGTTCGATCCCGATGGCTTCCAGCCCGGCCTCGGTGGCAATCAGCGTGGTGCCATGTCCGTCGCCGGTCTCGCGCCACATCGGCTCGCTGCGGCGCAGGTTCGCCTCGACCTCTTCGAGCCAGCCGCGGGCGATCATCTTGCCGACCACCATCTTGGCGGCGGCGCCGACCAGCCCCTCGGGCAGCGGCAGGGCGAGGTTGCCGGGCCGGGTCGCGGCGCGGGACAGGATCAGGGATTGGGTGTCGGACGGGGTGGTCATCGGGGCCTCCGGGCGCTGTGGCGCGCGACGTGCGCGCCCTCTACGGAGGCAAGCCCCGTCCTCGGACGGGGCGGCCGTTGCGCCGGGTGGGCGCGTCAGGCGGCGTGTTCGCCTTCCTTGAAGGCGCTGTCGGTGATCTGGCGCAGCAGGCCCGCGTAGTGCTTCAGCGCCCCGACGTGCCCCCAATGGATCTCGTCGGGGTGGGTCTCGAAGTGGTCGTCGCTCAGGGCCTTCAGGCGCTCAAGCATCACGTCGATCTCGGCCTTGGCGGCGATGAAGGCGTCGAGGGCCTTGGAGTTGTCGGTAACGCGGCGGGTGGTCATGGCGGGGCATCCTTCAGTGAGTTGCATCGTTCTGGTGCGAACACCATCGCTCTGTCGGGCGGATGATCGTAGGCAAATCGGAGCAATATCAGTGCTTTCTGATCATTCCGGTCAGATCAGCCGCATCTCGGCCAGCGTGCGGCTGGCGGCACCCAGCTGGGCGGTGGGCAGTTCGATCTTCAGGTGCGACAGGACGTCGGAGGCCTCGGCCGGGATCCCGCTCTCGCGCAACGCCTGCTCGATGACCTCGGCAATGGCATCCGGGCGGCTCAGGTCGAAGCCCTCGGGAAGGGTGGAATAGTCGATGCGGATGGTGGTCGTGGTCATGGTGAAGCCCTCCTGGGATCGGCGCGATGCGGCCTGCTGATGGACAACAGAATCGCTCCAGAGGGGAAGACAATCAACGGGAATGATTGTTTTTTCCTGTTTATTTTCAATATCTTGATGGGATTCACAGCGCCATGAAAGGCATGAGCGAACGCGAGTATGCGGCGCATTCCGGCCTGTCCCGCGGCGGGGTGCAGAAGGCGCGCAAGAACGGGCGGCTGGTGGTCCATGACGACGGGTCGATCAATGCCGCGGCCTCGGACGTGCGGCGGGCGGAGATGACGGACCCTGACCAGCAGCGCCGGTCCTTGGGCGGCGAAGCCCTAACCAGCGGTGCGGGCGAGACCTCGTCCTACATCAAGGCGCGCACGCTGCTGACGGTCTATGCGGCGCAGGACAAGCAGATCGCGGTCCAGAAGAAGAAGGGCGCTCTGGTCGACCGTGCGCGGGCGGAGACCCTCGTCTTCCGCCTGGCGCGGCAGGAACGGGATGTCTGGGTGACCTGGCCCGGACGGGTGGCCGCGCTGATGGCGGCGCAGATCATGGCGGAGGTGGAACGGCAATCCGGGGCATCGGTGACGATCGAGACCGCGATCATGCAGAGGGTGCTGGAAGCCCATGTCCGCGAACAGCTCGACGCCCTCGCCGACCTCCGGGTCTCGCTTGCATGATGAGGACGATGACAACGACCTGACCGAGGGTCTCGACCTCGGCTTCGATGGCGCCCAGGACTTGCTCCAGGTCTGGCGACAGGGCCTGCGCCCCGACCCGAACCTGACGGTGTCCGAATGGGCGGATCAGCATCGCTGGCTGTCCTCTCGCGGCGCGGCCGAGCCGGGGCGGTATCGCACCGCCCGCGCGCCCTATCTGCGCGAGATCATGGATGCGCTCTCGCCCGGCCATCCGGCGCAGCGCATCACCTTCATGAAGGCCGCGCAGGTGGGCGCGACCGAGGCGGGCAACAACTGGATCGGCTTCGTCATCCATCACGCGCCGGGGCCGATGCTGGCGGTGCTGCCGAGCCTCGAACTGGCCAAGCGGACGTCTCGCGGTCGTTTGGACCCGCTGATTGCGGACAGCCCGGCCCTGCGCGAACGGGTGAACCCGGCTCGATCCCGCGATGCGGGCAACTCGATGCTGTCAAAGGAATTCCCTGGCGGCATCCTGGTGTTGACCGGGGCCAACTCGGCCACCGGCCTGCGGTCGATGCCCGCGCGCTACGTCTTCCTCGACGAGGTCGACGCCTATCCCGCCTCGGCCGACGAGGAAGGCGATCCGGTCACGCTGGCCGAGGCCCGCACCACCACCTTCTCGCACAGGCGCAAGGTGTTCATGGTCTCGACGCCCACGATCCGGGGACTGAGCCGGATCGAGCGGGAATTCGAGGCATCGGACCAGCGGCGCTACTTCGTGCCCTGTCCTCACTGCGGGGCGATGCAATGGCTGCAGTTCGACCGGCTGCGCTGGGCGAAGGGGAAGCCGGAAACCGCCGCCTATCACTGCGAGGGATGCGAACGGGCCATCGCCGAGCACCACAAGACCGAGATGCTGGCCCGCGGCGAATGGCGGGCGACAACGGTCTCCAGGGATCCGAAGGCCATCGGCTTCCATCTCTCGGCGCTCTATTCGCCCTTAGGCTGGAAAAGCTGGGCCGACGTTGCGCGGGAATGGCTGGCGGCCCAAGGGTCGGACGAGACGCTGCGCGCCGCGCGCAACACCCTTCTAGGCGAAACGTGGGTCGAAAGCGGCGACGCGCCGGAATGGCAACGGTTGGCGGATCGGCGCGAGGCTTGGAAGCCGGGCACGGTGCCGATGGCGGGGCTGTTCCTGACGGCCGGTGCCGACGTCCAGAGGGACCGGATCGAGGTCGACATCTGGGCCTGGGGTCGGGGCATGGAAAGCTGGCTCGTCGATCACATCGTCATTCCGGGCGGGCCTGACGCCCCAGAAGCCTGGGACAAGCTGACCGCCTTGCTCGGCCGGTCGTGGCAGCATGCCAACGGCGCCTTCATGACCGTGGCGCGGCTGGGCATCGACACCGGCTACGAGGCCGCGGCGGTCTATGCCTGGTCGCGGAAGGTCGGGTTCGAGCAAGTGGCACCGCTGAAGGGGCTTGAGGGGTTCAACCGGGCCGCCCCGGTTTCTGGCCCGACCTATGTCGACGCCACCATCGGCGGCAAACGGCTGCGCCGCGGGGCCCGGCTCTGGTCGGTGGCCACGGCGACATTCAAGGCCGAGACCTATCGGTTCCTGCGGATCGAACGCCCCTCGGACGAAGACCGGGCGCTGGGCGCACAAGATGCGCCGGGGACCGTGCACATCCCTGGCTGGGCCGACACCGAATGGCTGAAGCAGCTGGTGGCGGAACAGCTGGTCACCATCCGCAACAAGCGCGGCTATGCCCATCAGGAATGGCAGAAAATGCGCGAGCGAAACGAGGCGCTGGACTGCCGGGTCTACGCCCGCGCTGCGGCATGGATCCTCGGTGCCGACCGTTGGGACGAGGCGACCTGGCGGCGGCTCGAGGCACAGGCGGGCGTGGAAACGCGCATGCCCACGGCCGTAGCGGCCGACATCGCCACACAAGACCCGGCCCAACCCAAGGCCGGAACCCTGACCACGCCGCGCCGGAAACGGCGGGCCTACACCCCGAACTTCATGAGGGACTGATGGACCTGGAACGCATGCAGGCCCTGCTCACGGCGCTGCAGGAAGCCCGCTTCGCCGGGCTGCGCAGCGTCAGCTATGACGGCAAGACCGTGACCTATGGCTCGGACGCCGAACTGGCGACGGCGATCAGGGATCTGGAAGGCCGGATCGCGACCGCCTCTGCCACGCCGCGGCGTCGCCGCTGGGGCACCGTGGCCACGAAGGGTCTGTGACCATGGTCCTCGACGCCTTCCGTGCGCGGCTCGGGTCCATCATCGGCGGATTCGACGCGGCGCAGTCCCACCGCCGGATGCGCGGGTTCCGTGCCACGCGGGCGCATGTGAACACGCTGATCGCCGCCTCGGGCGAGACGATCACCGCCCGGGCGCGCTGGCTGGTCCGGAACAACGGCTATGCCGCGAATGCGGTCGATGCCTTTGCCAATCACGTCGTCGGTGACGGGCTCAAGCCCTCGTCGAAGATAACTGAGGCCGCGAAGAAAGAGGAGCTGCAGAAACTCTGGCTCGCCTGGACCGACGAGGCTGATGCTGAGGGGCTGACGGACTTCTTCGGGCTGCAGCGCCGCGCCGCGCGCGAGGTGTTTCTGGCGGGCGAAGTCTTCCTGCGCATCCGCACCAGGCGGCCGGAGGACGGGCTGACAGTGCCCATGCAGCTGCAGATGCTCCCCTCCGAAATGCTGCCCCAGGACATGACCCGCGTCCTGCCCGGTGCGGGATCGATCCGGCAGGGCATCGAGTTCGATGGTATCGGGCGGCGCGTGGCCTATCACTTCCTGCGCCGCCATCCGGGCGACATGACCGATCCGGGGCTGGCCGGGGAAACCGTCCGGGTTCCTGCCTCAGAGGTGATCCACATCCTCGACCCCGTCGAGGCGGGCCAGCTGCGGGGCGTGTCCCGTTTCGCCGCGGCCGTGGTGAAGCTGTTCACGCTGGACCTCTACGACGACGCCGAACTCGAGCGGAAAAAGACCGCAGCGATGTTTGCGATGTTCATCACGTCGCCCGCGCCAGAGACGGCGCTCGATCCGGCCGAGGACGATCTCGAGGTCGAACCGGGCCAGGTGGTGCGGCTGGACCCCGGCGAGGACGTGACCACGCCATCCACCCCGGACTCAGGAAGCACCTATGAACCCTTTCAGTACCGCACGCTCCTGCAGATCGGCGCGGCGCTGGGCGTGCCCTACGGCTATCTGACCGGTGACACCGCGAAGGGGAACTTCTCCAATACCCGGATCGCCTTGGTCGACTTCCGCCGCCGGATCTCGGCCTTCCAGCATTCGGTGATGGTCTACCAGCTCTGCCGCGCCGTCTGGACGCGGTGGATGGACATGGCCGTACTGGCGGGCGCCATCGACCTGCCGGGCTATGCCACCGACCGGCGCGCATACCTCGCCTGCGACTGGCTTCCGACAAAATGGGACTGGATCGACCCCGCGAAGGATGCGTCGGCCGAGATCCTGCAGATCGAGGCGGGCCTGAAATCCCGCACACAGGCCATTGCCGAACGCGGCTACGACGCCGAACAGGTAGACCGCGAGATTGCCGCGGAACGGAAACGCGAAGCCGAGCTGGGCCTAGACTTCCGGCGGCCGGGATCACCGGCGCAGGCGGCGGGCGGCGGCGCTGGGCCGGGCGATGCCGAGGGCCGACGGCATGATCAGCAGGACAGCGGCGATCAGGAAGACGATGGCGAGGACCGGGAACCCCGACCTGCGGAGGAGGGATGATGCATCACACCCAGATCGCCCAGCGCGCCTTCAACACGCCTCTGATGGTTGATCCCGCCAAGGCGCTGGCATTCCTGACCGGCCTTGGGCCGAGGATCACCGGCCGCGAGATCAGCATCGAAGGGCAGGAGATCGCGGCTGAGGACCAGGATGCAGCCACCCTGCCCGCCCGTGCGTCACTCTTCGGCGACGACCTGACCAATCGCCAGGCGCGCAACGGTGGCCAGCCCTTCGCCGTGGTGGATGGGATCGCGGTCATCGCGATCGCAGGCACGCTGGTGCATCGCGGCGCCTGGATCGGGCAGTCTTCGGGGCTGACTTCCTACGAGGGAATTGCGGCCCAACTTCAGGCGGCGCTGGCCGATCCTGCGATCCGCGGCATTGCGCTCGATATCGACAGCTTCGGTGGTGAAGTCGCGGGGGCCTTCGATCTGGCGGATCGCATCCGGGCCGCTCGGACGCAGAAGCCGGTCCACGCTTTCGTCGCCGACCATGCCCTATCGGCCGCCTATGCGCTGGCTTCGCAGGCCGACCGCATCATCCTGCCCCGCACTGGGGCGGTCGGCAGCATCGGCGTCGTCGCCATGCACAGCGACATGAGCGCAGCGCTGGACCAGAAGGGCATTGCCGTCACGTTGATCCATGCGGGTGCGCGCAAGGTCGATGCCAATCCCTACCAGCCCTTGCCCGAGGCCGTCCGCGACCGGATCGCGGGCGAGTTGGAAGACCTGCGCCAGCTCTTTGCCGAAACCGTCGCCGAAGGGCGCGGCCGGCGCCTGGACACCCTACGGGCGCTGGGCACCGAGGCCGCCGTCTTCCGCGGCGAGGCGGCCGTCTTTGCCGGTCTCGCCGATGAGGTGGCCGATCCCGTCACCGCCTTTCGCGCTTTCGCCGCCGCACCAAGCGGCACAACCACCCTCACATCCACCTCCAAAGGAAAGGGCCCGATGATGACCACTGCCCCCGAAGACCATACGCAGCCTCCGGCAGCGCCTGCCGCCAGCATCCCCGACGACGAGGTGACCCGCTTCGACGACATCGACTGTCGAGTCGCCCAAGGGCACTTCGACCTGGGCGACTGCCAAACGAGCGTCGATGGCGTCGAACTCATCGTGTTCCGACCGATCGGCATGGGCCGGTCGGATTCCGCGGCGTGGCTGGCCGCGTTCGCCGCCGCAGGCGTCTTCGTGACCTTCTTCATGAACGACGGCTTCGGGGCGCTGCTCGAACGCGCCCGCG
>ERZ500994.63-NODE-63-length-34888-cov-48.650389_pt1 | contig 34888 bp, 38 predicted proteins | sample MGYA00248878_ERZ500994 | MGnify/ENA primary metagenome ERZ500994 (study PRJEB25958, sample SAMN03398533) | human skin metagenome | study: EMG produced TPA metagenomics assembly of the Human Skin Microbiome Metagenome (human skin metagenome) data set. | reverse complement strand
CTACTGAAGGTATTATAATCTCTTATTAGCTGTCTTGGTTTATTATGCCACTACAGATAACCACAGCTTCAAAGGATTATAGAATTGATCCAAGTTATGCTGATTGTGGCAAGGTAATGGGTATTGATTACCTTAAAGATAAGCGAACAAAAACCACAGTAGCGCAGAATATTATTATTGATGAAAACTCTTTAAGTATTAAAAGTAATATTCAAGGTGAATATAAAGTTGGAAGCACAACTTTTGATGTAATGCTAACTTGCTTATCAAAAGGTTTAATTGAAGCAGATTTGGCAGAGAAGATTAAAAGTAATTTAAAGTAGGGGTAGAGATGAAAAGAGATTGGGAAATTATTAGACAGGTTCTTATTGCTGTTGAAGATGATAGATTTGAAGACTATCTCCAAGAAACCGAAATGGAAAATAAAATATCAGTACTTGAAAATTCTGTACTTTTAGTAGATTCAGGTTTCTTAAATGGCAAACCATTGTTAATGAGAGGTAGTGTAGCTCATGTGTCTATTAGTGGTCTTACTTGGGAAGGGCATGACCTTTTAGATACTATTAGAAGTAAGCCTGTATGGGAAAATATAAAAACTACAGCTTTAGAGAAGGGACTTGAATTAACTTTTGACGTTGTTAAAGCACTGGGTGTTAAAGCTATTGCAATGATTGTAGGGAATTAAATAATGGAAGTTTTTACCATCGCGGAACAGCTTTATTATTTAACCTTAAAAATAAATACGTTAAGTGCTAACGGAGAACAAGGCTCTGGTACTGGGTTTATTTATGGATATAAAAGTAAGCAAAATCTACAAACTGATTATTTATTTTTAGTTACTAATAAGCATATGATAGAAAATACGGTATCTGGTTCTATTGTGATGCATCTAGGTGAAAATAATCAACCTAAAATAGGTGAGACATTCACTTTGGATATCCATAACCCTGCTTGGCAAGATATGTGGTTTGGGCATCCTGATCCTAACATTGATATAGCTATTTGTCCTTTTGTCCCATTAATAAAATTTGTGGAGCAACATTCGGGTAGGCAGCCATTTTTTAGATCTGTATCAAATAATACTGTTCCCACAGAAGCTACACTTAAAGATTTAGATGCATTAGAAAATATTACTTTTGTTGGTTACCCAAATGGAATTTGGGACAGTTATCATAATTTACCGATTGTTCGAAAAGGAACAACTGCTACTCCGTTACAGATAGATTTTGAGAATCAACCAAAGTTTCTTATAGATGCTTCTGTGTTTGGTGGTTCTAGTGGTAGTCCAGTTTTTTTATTTGATAGTGGGGGATATATTACTAAACAAGGTAGTATGGTTGTTGGTGGTGGTAGATTCTATTTTTTAGGAGTAGTTGCTGCTGTTTACCTCAAACAAAGCCTAACTGATGTTATACCTATTCCTATTCCAACTACTGTAAAACCAGGAGTTCAGTATCAAGAAATGATTGATTTGGGTATTGTATTTAAAGCCCGAACTGTTAATGAGGTTGTTGAGGCTTTCTGTGTATTTAAAAACCTACCTTTATAATGAATAGCCACCGATTTCGTAGACACCTTGACCTTTATCATTCTCATAGATACTTGACTAATTTCCTTAGCGTACTATTTTTTATTTTTCCCAAATTCTGTGCCACCCCCTAATATAGCAAGAATCGGATTTTTCTTGGAAATCTAATTTGCTAAGATGATGTTTCTCTTAATCAACTTTGAATATTTTATGATAGAACAAGACAAATCCGACCAAACGAACTATCTTCGCATCGCCAAGGCAATTGACTTTATCAATGACAACTTCAAACAGCAACCCAACTTAGCTCAAATTGCCGACCACGTTCATCTAAGCTCTGCCCATTTTCAACGATTGTTTATTGAATGGGCAGGTATTAGCCCAAAAAAGTTTTTGCAATACATTAGCCTAGAACACGCCAAAGCCATTTTAAAAAATCATAAAGACATTAGCTTACAAGATGCTACCTTTGATACAGGATTATCGAGCGTCAGCCGCTTACATGACTTATTTATAAAAATCGAAGGTATGACCCCTGCTGAATACAAAAATGGTGGTGAATCATTGCAAATTAATTATGATTTTGCTGATAGCATTTTTGGCTCTATGTTAGTTGCGTCAACGACTAAGGGTGTTTGCTACATGGCATTTGTCGATCATGATACCGAAGCCTTTGACTTGCTCAAAGCTCAGTTTCCTAATGCCAAATTTGTTCAAAAATCTGATGAATTACAGCAAAAGGCACTGCGTATTTTGCAAACGGACAATCAAAACTTCTCTGAAATCAAACTGCATCTCAAAGGCACTGATTTTCAGCTTAAAGTTTGGGAAAGCCTACTAAAAATCCCGATGGGTGAGCTGACCACGTATGGAACGATTGCAAAAACTATCGGCAATGACAAAGCGACCCGTGCTGTAGGCACAGCAATTGGTAGTAATCCTGTGGCATTTCTGATTCCTTGTCATCGAGTAATTCAATCATCAGGCAATTTTGGTGGCTACATGTGGGGTATTACTCGAAAAACCGCTATCATTGGTTGGGAAGGTGCAAAAACTCATGCAAGCCGATGAATTAGAAGAATATTTTAAACAGAAACTAACATTGCTTGATTGGCAGGCTATTACCAATACTATGCACCAACAGGGTTTTGTCCTGCTTGAGAATTTTTTGAGCGAAACACAATGTAACCTAGTCAAAGACCACTACAATCATCCAACGCTGTATCGTAAAACCGTGATTATGCAACGCTATCGATTTGGGTTAGGGGAGTACAAATACTATACTTATCCGCTACCGCATCTGATCGCTCAACTACGCACACATATTTATCCTTATCTAGTACCCATTGCCAATGCATGGTTTCAAGTTTTAAAAGTGAATACTGTCTTTCCTGCCACGCATGAGCAATTATTGTACCAATGCCAACAAGCGGGGCAACAAAAAGCCACATCATTGATTCTCAAATATGGCAAAGATGGATTTAACACGCTACATCAAGACCTGTATGGTGATGTCTATTTCCCAATTCAGCTGGTGATATTTTTAAATCAAGTCAACGTTGATTATCGTGGTGGTGAATTTGTGTTAACCCATCAAATCCCGCGTGCTCAATCCAAAGTCAATGTCCTGCAACCCAACCAAGGCGATCTCCTGATTTTTACCACGCAATTTCGACCCGAAAAAGGAAGTCGTGGCTATTATCGAGTAAATATGAAACATGGCGTTAGTCAAGTACATGAGGGTGAACGATACACGCTTGGTATTATTTTTCATGATGCTGTCAGCTAGGAAACAGGCTAATGATGATACGCCACGACACGATTAGCGATAAGGCGTTGCATGCTTTACTGCGACAAAGAAAAATTTCACTGGGTGGCAATGAACGCCTTAAGATTTATGGGACATTGAAATGTCGCTCTGGCAAGCAGATGTATCGAAAAAATCGTGTATTTTTCAGTGACGAAACTGCAGCTTTGTCACTCGGCTATCGTCCGTGTGGACATTGTATGAAACAAGCTTATATGAGTTGGCGAAATGGACTTACTTAAAAACGAAAAACTTCATCGCAATCTTTTGCCCTATGACGGTACAGTGGTATATTTTGGGCAGGTTTTTTGTCAAGAGCAAGCGACAGTATATTTTGATAAACTAATGCAGTCAATTGAGTGGCGACATGACGAAGCGGTGATATTTGGCAAGCATATTACTACCAAACGCAAAGTGGCCTGGTATGGTGACCAACCATTTTCCTATACCTACTCCAAAACAACTAAATTTGCGTTACCTTGGACGTGTGAGTTAGTTGAGTTAAAACAAATAGTCGAGCAAATCACAGGTGAAATTTTTAATTCCTGCTTATTGAATCTGTATCATGATGGCAGTGAAGGCATTGCCTGGCATAGTGATGGCGAAGTGGATTTGAAGAAAAATGGTGCAATTGCTTCGCTCAGCTTTGGCGCAGACAGAAAATTTACTTTTAAACATAAAACAACGCAAGAAAAAGTTGAGCTATTTTTAGTACATGGTAGCTTGCTAGTCATGCAAGGTAAAACACAAACGCACTGGTTGCACCGTTTACCTACTAGCAAGAAAATCAATCATGCTCGTATCAATTTAACTTTTCGGCAAATTGATAGTAAGCAAGTTTAAATGCTGTTTTTAAACAGAAAAAAGGACGAGGCAGACCCAAACAATATGACGGTAAAATCGACTTTGCCCAGTTAAAACCCACCCATGCCATTTGTGTCTATAAACAAGCCCAAAGCGTAATATCAACAGTACCAAGGGCGATGCACGCTCAAGCCCCAATGGGTAAGAATCGCAGTCACTGCATTAGCAAGTAACGCATTTTTTCCATTTTCCGTGATTGTCATAGTGGCTTATCTCTAAATCTTAAGTCGATTGTGTTTTGAACGTGGGCAACACCATCGGCAACAAAGCCGACGTCATCACCGCCCCAATCACCAAGGCACTGCCAATGGCTTTTAGCAATGTGAGTTGTTCGCCCAGTAACAGCATGGCAAAGAAAATCCCAAAAATAGGCTCAAGGGGAATCAAAATCCCTGTGGTATTGGCAGGGATAGCGGTCACCCCTTTATTCCACAAGCGATAGGCAAGCCAACTGCTAAATACACCTAGATAAATTAACGCCAAAATCGCTTTCACATTGGCTTCATTCAAACTCGTGACTTGTAAAAACCGCCAATCATGGTTAAACCCCAAGGTAAACGGCACACACCATATCGCCCCTAATACCAAGGTCACGGCGGTGTAATTTTTGGCATCAATCTGAGCAATCACATCTTTGCCATACAAAGTCGATAACGCAAAAGCCAGTCCTGCACTTAATAGCAAAAGGCTGCCCCATAGACTGCTTGATTGTGACTGCGTTTCACCGACCACGGTCAAGGCAATCCCGACAAAGGTAACCAGACATAGCACCCAATCGATAATTTTGGTTTTTTGATGAAATAAAAAATGATTGAGTAGCAAAAAAATCATTGGCTCGATCGCAACCAAGGTCACGGCATTAGACGCTGATGTATATTTTAGCCCAACAAACTGCAACAACAGCACAATCGGAAAACTCACTAATGCGAGTATCCACACTGATTTTTTTAGGTACCGCGGAATGCTTCGGTAGGCTTTGATAAAAAACGGTGACATCATGGCAGCGGCAATCAGTAAGCGTAACTGCACCGTCATCACAGGGTCAAACAGGGTATAGGCGTACTTTGCCGCCACAAATGAGCTTGCCCAAATAATCAACGCCATCACCAAATACCACATCGAATTTTTCCCAATTCACCGCTATAATAAAGGGGGTAATTATACAAAAATTACCGATAAAAATGGGTAAAGGCAGGCAATTTAATCAAGCATTAAAATCCCTTAGCGTACAATATCGTCCGAATTCTCAGATAACCCCAATTTAGGTTGATCCGTTAATTTATTAATACTTAGGCTATTAATATTTAATAACCAACTTCTTTATTAATTTTTATAGGGATTTGCGTTACTATTACTACTGGTACCACCGAACGGATTTCCATTAGTCGAATACGGGTTATTACCATTCCCGAAACTCTGATTATTTGTAGATGGCGCGGGAGGCGGCTGATAACTTTGTTGAGATTGTTGATAGCTATTGTTTGTGATGGGCCGTGACCACTGTTGTTGTGTTGGAATACTATAGGCAGTCGGCTCTTTTTGTCGACAATAATCACCATCGATACAATCTTCTTTATCGACCCACGTATAAAACTTGCCATTTTGATTTTTGGTTTTTTGCATTGCGTAACTACTTTCAATTGCCTTTTTTTGTTGTAAGAGCCTTTCAATATCTTGTGCAACTTGGATACGTTGTTAAATATCAGGTTTATTCACCTGATAAGTAATAATCCCCGCTACTAACACAAATACACTAATAAACACAGTCCAAGCCATCACCCAACGCCAATGTAACTTATTGACAAGCTGGTCGTGGTGCTGACCCACCCCTTCAACAACCGAATCGGCCGATTGCTTAACTTTTTGCAAAGAAAGAATGCTAGATTTAGTTTCTTGTTCTAGCCGAAGCTGATGCTTGTTATATGTAGTGAACCGTCCTGGGTTTATCGGAGACAGGTTTACTTGAGTCAGGCAGCATAGCCTTACGGAATTAATGAACAATAGTAGATATTTTCTGCCTCCACTACGGGCACAGCCCTTCGTCTTGCACTCGGGCAAAGCAGTGCTTGAGACTATAAAAATTTTTGTGTAAGACAGTTTTTAACAAAAACACTTGTTATTGTTGAAAATGAATACCGTTGATGATTCAGCGGTTTTATCTTATTTGGCTTTCAATAATAATCTGTAGCATATCTTTCAACTAAAACATACCAATCGATAGAAAAATTTTTTATTTTAAATTTTAAACACTATTCTAAAGAAGTGAAGATGAATAATCATTTATAATCGCTTATCATTAAATAAATAATTTGAGATAAAAATGACTAGTTCTAATAATGCCTGTGCAAGTAAACCTCCTCTTTCAGTAAGTTTCATTTGGCATACACTAGATGAAGATAAGATGAATATATTTCTGAATGACTTCAGAAAATATCTTACTCGTGATATCAATCGCCCATTTTCACGTGAACTTAACTTGCCTACTTTTTTCTACAGCAATAGAAACCCTAAAAACTCTCCGATAGATTTACCTAAAGATATAGCTCAAATTAATATTATTTACTTATTTCTGAGCGATAACACGCTCTTTAGTAAAGCATGGTGTGATTACATTAATAGCATTCCCGCAAAAGATAAATTTCGTATCATTCCAGTAGCAATACATAAGGATGGTCAAAAGCATACAAATAATGGTAGATTGGCAAACCTCCAATTAATTAGAGCATTTGATTGGAAAAAAGCCATCGAAAAAGAAATGGCTATTTTGGAGCTTTCCCATGAGTTATTTCGTTGGGGATTTAATAATCCTAAAACGACCTCACTTGGTCAAAACTCATCGCTAAAATTATTTCTCAGTCATGCAAAAAGAGGTGATACAGGTCTAAAACACGCTAAGAGAATTAGAAGCTTTATTGATACTACAAACTTAAGAAGGTTCTTTGATACTTATCAAATTTCTCCTGGATTTGAATTTGATGGGGAAATTGAAAACCATATCAAAGATTCTACAATTATTGCAATTCTGAGTGATGTATACTCATCAAGGTATTGGTGTCAGAGAGAAATTTTAACTGCAAAACATGAAGAAAGACCAATTATAGTAGTAAATAGCTTAGAAAACTATGAAGATAGGATCTTCCCTGCTGCATCAAACGTTCCTAGTCTACATGTTACTGATGCTTTATTAACTGAAGAGGAAATTCTTAACATTCTAAATGCTGCCTTAATTGAGACAATTAGGTTTAATTATGCCAAAGCTAGTTTAATCTACTATCAATCACTAGGTTGGATTGATTCGCATGCGAAAATTATTTCAAGACCACCAGATATCCAGCAGGTCTGTAAATTTTTAAATGATTTACAAGAAGGTAATGATAATACCAGCGATAAATTGAAGAATTTACACATTTGCTATCCCGAACCACCTTTGTACGCTGAAGAAACAGAATGGACTAAGACTCTAGGTATTACTGTTTCCACACCTCTTTGGTCCAATAATATCGATGAGCAAAATAATAACAAAAGTATTGGTATCTCGATATCTGAATATGAAAGTGATGGTTATGAACAATATCACTTACACCAGGATGAACTCAAAAGATTCTCGCAAGTTCTCACACGTCATTTATTAGCTCGTCAATATAAGTTAATTTATGGAGGCGATCTACGCCTTGATGGCTTTACTCAGACGATACTGGATGAAGCAAGAATCTTAAAAGATCGCTTACAAAGTGATGATATCCATGTTTTCAATTATCTTGCTTGGCCAATATTTCTTGATACAGATAGGAAAGCTTTTGCAAATGAATATTATGGTATTATTGAGCAGGTTGAATGTAACCCTCCAGTAGATGTGTTAAATGATTTCAAAGATTTAGAAACTGCTGTCAAACCTGATTGCACTGAAAATAAGTATCTTTGGTCTCGTTCTTTGACTAACATGCGAGAACAGTCTATCCGAAACTCGGATGTAAGAATATTTGCTGGTGGTAAACTAACTGGTTATTTAGGTAAAATACCAGGATTATTAGAAGAGTTTCTAATATCTAATCAGCAAGAAAAACCAATTTTCTTAGTAGGCGGATTAGGGGGATTGACTGAATTATTATGTAAAAAGTTCTTAAAAAATGATGAATCATTTGAAGTAGAACAACTTACTGAAGATTGGCAAATAAGTCATAACTCAGGTTATAAAGAATTAAATGAGTACGCCGAAGTAAAAGGTTATCATGCTGATTACTTGCTTATCGATGAAATACTAAATTCTGTTAGTATAGATAGATTAGCTGAAAACTGTGGTCTTACACTTGACGAATATACCTGTTTAATGACAACTCCATTTATTGAAGTTGCAGTTCATCTTATCTTGCAAGGGTTAAAAAACATTAATACTTCAAAACAAGTCAAGCTATAAAGTTTCCCTGAATATGAAGAGTTAAATATGAATTTAATTGTTTCTGACAAAGAAAGAATGAAAAACATAGTTAAATATCAAATTAGACAATTGGAACATGATAAAAATTATCATACAGATATCGTAGCGTTCTCATTACCTAAAAGAATGACACATATTACATTACATTTAGCAAAATACGCTTATGAAATAGCCAAAGTAGTTGAACATAATAAATCATCGAAATCATTTGTTGATGCATTTATTATGGTTGTCTCGGCTTCTAATCTTTTAAAAATTGAATTAGCAGACTTAAGAGTCGATAGTCAGTCCAATGATTCGCCTGTATTTTTAGATAATTATCTCAAAAATTTGGCAACTTTATCTAAAGCCTGTGAGTCATATGATCACTTTGAAAAATACTCTTATCACGATAAATGGAATGAAGCAGTACGAAATCTTTATTTAAGCTTTATTATTCAAAGCTCAGTTATGAATATAGATGTAATTGATGAGGCTAATAAACGCCTTGATGAGGTAGACTCTTTCATTAATACAGGAGATATTAGCTTAAAACTAAAGAAAAAACTTGTGGAGTTGGATGAAGAATGAGTTTTTGGAGTTCACAGACAATAATTAAACGGTGTGGTTCAGATAAATTGATAGAACCCTTTTCTAAATCACAAGTAAAAGAAAGTGCATATTCTTTATCTGTTGGAAACGAGATGTATATTACATCTAATTCTGATGCCAAATTCGAGACAAGAACTAAAGTAAAATTAGATAAAAATAAAGTATATATCATTCCGCCAGGACAATTTGCGTATATTCTTACAGCTGAGGTTTTAAAAATACCATCTAATTGTCTATCATTTATCTCAATGAAATTTAATATTAAAGCCAAAGGTCTTATAAATGTTTCTGGTTTTCACGTTGATCCAGGTTACCATGGGAAACTTATCTTCGCAGTTTATAATGCGGGGGGGCAAGATGTGAAAATAAGGAAAGGAGATAATATATTTTTAATTTGGTTTGCGGATCTGGATGAAGAAGACGAATTATATAGAAAAGAACATGAAAATATTGAACTCAATAAAATCCCTACTAAGTTTATAAGTGCAGCACAAAACGCAGAGACATTAAAAAACATATCTAATAAACAAAAAGATTTAGAGAAACAAGTCAATGTATCAACTGTAAGAGCAACTCTACTCTTATCTTTATTAATACCTTTTAATCTTTGGTTAATTAGGTATGTGACCGATAAATATCAACAAGAAATAACCAATTACATCAATAACATCCAAAACTTTTATGATATATTTACTATTTTAACTTACTTTATTAGTATTGTCATAATTTTGGAATTAATATTTTTCATACTAAGAAACTCATTTTCGCTTAAGATTTTTAAATTTATTTGGCGTTTAATTACTACTGGATTTAATCATTTTAGAATATGGTTTAAAAAGCATTATTAATCTAAATCTATAGTAAGATTGATATCAGTCTACGCCATTATATCTTTCGAACTTTGAAAAATTATTAGGAAATTCTATTATTCCTACTTCATACTTTTGTCTTAGAAAATCGATGACTAACTGACCGTCTTTTTCATCAACGTTTTTATGATTCCTAATGACGGTGAATTTTTCTTTTATATCCAAAGGTATTTCAATACTGTTTGAACCAAAATAATAGAATTCATCAGATAGAAGTACAAACTCACTACTAGTATCTTTTTTTAAATTTAGAGGATTGGTTTCACCATTTTCATAACTATGATGGGAATCAGCCTGAACCCATTCTCCATCTTTATTATGATGATAGATATTATCACCATACATAGTAATTAGACTTCCATTGAGAGCTGGCTTCTTACATTCATAATTTTTATTGTTCCAATATTCGTCAAAAGAAATTTTTTCAGTCACTTTCATTGCATATATCAGTTTATTGCCATCAGCTACTGGAGAAAGCCCAAATACCCAATCACCAACCTGTGCAGCTTCCCTAATTCTTGGTTTACAGGTAGCCAAAGTACAAAAACCATGGAAAGGGTTAGGGGCGAAACCATAATCTCTTGCTACAATATATGAAAAACAACGCATTTAACAAGTTCCTCGGGTCAAATTAAAATTGTTGGTACTATCTAAACTATCGAGCGTATGTCCACTAGCGTCTTGAAAGTTATTTTTACCTTCAATTGCTTTGATAATCGTTTCTGAACGCCAACCCACTAAAGCACTACCATATTTTTTGAAGTTTTCAGGTAAGTCAGATGTTGTCCCACCGTTAATATAAATACCTACAACTCGGTTACCTTGCTTCACTGATTGTTCTATTTCCCAGTTAACCCAATCCCGAGTATGTGTCCTTGGACCTATTAATACTATTGTAGTTCCAGCCCATCGGATTCGATCTCTCAAAAGTCCTTTAATATAACTTTCATTACTTGCTTGGTTTGGCTTAGTACTATCGATAGAGCTATTTTTGATAGTCATACCATTACTTTTTAAAAGTTGCTTTAAATTCTGGACATGTTCATCGTCTTTACCATAATGGCTAATAAAGACATTTTTAAAATTGTTGATCATATTTAGACACTTCAATTGAACTCTATAATATGTTTATGAAGATAAGCAATAGAAAAACAATATAATATGATTAAAATTTTAAAAAATAACTATATGGTGTATTTAGAGAATAATTTTTTAAGGATAGGATTAGCAAAATCAACTTCTTTTTTAAAATTAAACACATAAAAAACTTTTTGCCAGTCATTAAAAAAGTCATCATTAAAATCAATCAAATACTCATCATGACCTAACCTAAAATCCAACTCCTTGTCTTTTAATGTGTAAAGCATCTTCTCAAAAGTTTCAAAATCTTTAAAAGATTTTGTATATGTATATCCATGCTCCTCTAAATCATCTAATGGAATATTGGCTAAGTCATTAACTTTATCTTCGAAATTTTTATAATAATGAAAATTATTAGCAATATGGAAATATTCGCCTACTTCTAATCCTAACATTTGTGCAAAATATTCTTGAATGAATGTATAATTAAATATATTAACTGCACTTGCACCCCAAAGAAAATCATTTGAACGCATATAGACAGTTAAATTTAACTTGTCTGCTTTAGGTTGCTTTTGAAATTGCAGTATTTGTGTACAAGGAAAGTCCTTAGTGACCTTTAGATTTCCTTTACTATCGAAGTAATCTTTTGGAGGGTCGATAATATTAATTACTGCTTGTCTAGTATTTATGTCTCTACGAAAGCTTAAATAAACATATTTAAATTGATCAATATCAACTACTACCTTTTTTTTAACTTCATTAGCTAAACCAATCTTATAATCATCTGCGATACCTCTAAATCCTCTTAGACGAGGCCCATAACCACCTCTTAAATAATAGCCATCATCTGAAAATTCTGACATTTTTTTGAGATAGTGACTTATCAGTTTTAAGTCATTGGAACCTGAAGCTAGCCACAATGATTCAGCATAGGGAAGAATTGGATTCCAATGTCTATTTTCAATAGTTACTACCCTTGCTGTAGGATTTTTCAGCTTGAACATGAATGGCTCAGGTAATTCTACACATTCATATCCTCGGGTCTGTCGGGTGACACCATGCTCTAATAGTAATTTAGAACTGCCTACTAAAAAAGAGTTAATTCCCTCGAATTCGGTGATATGCATGGTTTTTCTATCTCTTGGTTAATATCCCATTTAGGAGGAAAGAAAAGTTGTAAGTTTTGCTGGCTTTCTTTATATTTTTGCTTTATCCGTTTATTGTCAATTTGCAATTCTGGAACTTTAACTCTTAAATACTTGTCCGTTTCACAAAAACAATTTTGTAAGTCAATTAATGTTGGCTCTATCCCAAAAAGATTTTTAAAATCAGTAAACCCATATTTTACTCTGTAGTTTTCCAAATTTTCTTGTGTGAATACTATGGCATCTTCATAGGTATAATTTTTTGGCAATGTTTTGAAGCATTTTTTTATACCACGGATTGCTCCAATTCCAGCTTTGACATAGGAGTTTTCATCAAAGTTTATCACTTGTGAATAATTCATATCAATTGCATATTGATAAGCTAAAAAATCCCCAATAAATGAACAATTTCTTAGTAAATTAAAGACACTAGACAAAGAATCGGCTTCTATAATTTGCTTGAATATTTCATCACCAATTAACTCATTAGATACCATTGAAAGCCATTTTTCATGCTTGAAATTTAAATGATTATATAGAGAATGAGTACCTGTCATCATGTAAGCATTATTAAATATAGGTCTTCGTTCCTTCAAACCTGATAATGCTTGGTTGTATTTTGATAAATCAAAATTTTTGATAGAGATTTTACCAAACTCGTTGTCCAAAAACTCCCACGTTTCAATTTTATTGAAGATCTTAAAGATTATGATTCTAAAAAGAATGTCTTCATTGCTATAGTCCTCATCGCTATAAATCACATTTCTAATTAAATACTGGCTAACCCTATCCATAGCCCTATAAACATTAGTAAATTTATTTTCTTCTAGAATTTTATCATTAGTTAAAGGGTAATTTTGATTATATTTATTCCAAAAAATGTTCATGCGTTCTTGCATGAAATAAAAATAGTATGGAAATATATCATCGTTAGGGATTATCATACAATTAACTCTATGCTCTTAATTATTTTTTCTAAATCAAACATATTAGCACTTATTAGTTAATGCTATTAATACTATTAGTCAACCCAATGAGTATTATTTCGATTATTAGCATAGTATGCACGAGTATTATTGGGTTGAGACGTAGTCCGACTGCTAAATACTCCATGAATAATTTCTTTTAGGAATTGCTCTGACCTAGGATAGCCATAAATTTTTGCATATCTTTTGACAATATTATCCTGCAACCGTGGCGGAATATTGCAAGGAGTATAAACATAACCATCTATGGTAGTATTCCTTTGACAAAGCAAGCTTTGACAAGGCCTATAGCTTGGTAATAAGATGCCAATTAAACCAGAACGATTATTTTGACTAGTCTGAGTAATACTATAGCCGATTTCCCAATCCACATGCTTTCTCTGCCACGTGTTATTGCCTATTAATATTATTGTGACTGTTGAATCCGATATAAACCTATCACGAATTATACGCCTAGTGGTTTCTGTCTTAAAATTTGGATCTATATCTCCATCATTGACGCTTCTTGATACAAAAGTCTCTGCATCATGAAAGCGTCTTTCAAATTCCCTGACTTCCATTTCATCTGCATGATGAAAACTCAAAAAAACTTTGTGTTTAGGAACTTGATCAAAAATAAACATTTATTCTCCATTAATAGTAAAGCTGTCCAAATAATACAAATCTTTGGTGAAGAACCAATAAATCGATATACTCGATCTTATTATAATTAGGAATCTATTGTGACAAAAAAAATCAAAAACAAAAATAATAAAAGTTTTAATCCAATAAAAAAATTGTTTGGCACGGGTTCTTCACTCAGTTTAGATGATTCAATAATAGCCTATCAACAATACATAAAAATACAAGCTAATGAAACATTCCAAAGTGAAGCATTTAACCAGCTAATTTTAGCTCTAAAAAATTATCTCAAATTGTTCAATCCTACTGAGTTGATTATTACCATAAATGTAATTGAACTTTGGTTACCTAATATTGCTTCAAGCTTTAAATTTTCTCTATTACTAAATACCTTTTTATCTATCCGACAAGAGCAATTCACTTACCAAAAATCGCTTAGTTCCTATCAAGATTTTGCCACTTTTGCACAAAAGTTAATTCAACTATTTCCTGAATTTCCCATGTATGAGGACTATATTCCTGAAATAGACTTTGGCGAAGTTAAATATCAGCTGAGTGGGAAAACTTACCAAATTTTCTACGGCTGTGGTTTTGATAATATTGCTGACTATATCACATCTTTTGCCACGCTTCATGGTCAAAAACAGGAGGCGATTGAAGAGCTTACATTGGCGGTTAGCATTCAAGACTATATTATCAAACAACTATCACATAGTATTGAAATGCCATATCACGTTCCTAGTAACGGTCACTTGGAGGTGCCAAGCCTAGAATTCTGGCAACACTGTAAAGCTGCAATTGAGGCTTTTTCTACCCATTTCCCCAATCTACCCCAAAAATACATCAACACATTAGGTTCTGAAACCCCGTATCTAAATAGCTCAGCCTTTTCTCATGCATTTATGTCAAGTCAAATAAATCAAGGCTTGGCTATTTTAATTGATGATTGCTACTATCCCTTATCGATTCGGAACAATGTCAGCGTTGTCATCGAACAATGGGCAAAGAATCAGACTGCTTATGATAGTTTAGCTTATAACTTGTTAGAGTTTTTGGGCAAACGCCTATCACTACTAAATCATCAGCCGATGCAGCTAGTAGCGAATGGTAAAATCTACGATGGGGTAATTACTACTATCATACCTTGTGTTAATAAAACTTATCTGATTATTGGGTCTGATGGAAACGGAAATATCCCAAAAAGGTTTGAAAAAAACTTTAATAAAGCCCTTAAGGCTGAGTTTGGTTTTAAAGAAATTGAAAGTAATCGCGTGCTTTCAATGACCCATCCAAATGGTCGCCCATTAATGCGGAATGATTTTGAGGTGCTGTATGTTATTAACGTGGTATCTACTACCATGCAAGTCCATAGATTACCTGAAGTAGGGCGGTATTTTTCATTTGTCGATTTTATTGCTATCTTCGACAGTATTACTAATATTGAGAAAATCGACCAATTTTTTAAGTTACTTGATGAATATTCCGACAAAATACCATCGCCTGTTTACTCGTTTATGGATATGTTTGCCTTTTTCAAACAACAACATGGCATTGTTGAGCAAGGGGCGATTAAGTATGACAAATTCTTTATTGACCCGCATACAGGGTCAAACTGGCGATTTATCAATTTATGTGACTATTGGAAAAACTTAAGCGTCAGCTTCCCCAATGATGAATATAAATGGCTACCCATTGGTGGTTATGAAGGGATTCAGTGCTTTTCGAGCAATGATAAAAACCTAATCAGCTGGTCAACCCAAATTAACACCACAGCAATTCATTTTATTGTTGATTTCACAGCAATTCGTCATTTTATGCAAATCAATGCTGATATTTTACTATTTTTCCTTCAAGTTGCTGCCGATGCATTGGCTCAAAGAGCCACTATCATTGAAAATTTACCAATCATTAGACAATACCAAACCATTCGCTTTATCTGTGAACTTGATAAATCCCAATTGATTGAAAGCGAGTTTGAGCTACCTAAAGTACATGGCAACTTAACAGATAATTTAATTTGGCAAACTTATGACAACGATCTAACTGATTTGACCATCTTATTAACTGTAAATGTGATAGCCACATTAGAAGAATCTAAAAATAGCCCAAACAGCCAGTTTCAAGGCAAATTATGCAAAGCTTTATTAGCGATTATCTATCAAGCAAACCATTCACTGTTAGATACTGAAACAATTGAGTTGATTGAGCAAACTTACATTGCCACAAAACGGGTCGAAGCAGGGGTGGATAGCAGTCGTTTTGACTCAAAAGCCTCGTTTACACTTGTCCCAGAACCAGAACACTACACGCTTGCAAGAAAAGTACTTGCTCAGATTATTAAAGCTCATAACTATGAACCAAAACGCTACGAACTACAAGCCGCTAAAGAGTTAATGAATGTGGTAGCTATTGACTATCTAAACGTCGTGCAGCAATACTTACAACGTTTTGATAAGCAGGTCATATTACAAGCGTTATTAGAACGCTACGATGCCTTCATTCAACAATATCACAGCGATAAACATACTATCGTCGCTAGTTTAGACCATATAGTGAAGTTTGATAGGGAAACTGAAGCCTATAATCTGCAAAAGGAATTTAATAAGCAATCCAATAACTATCGGTTCTTAATTGAGCGACTCGTTGCCAATACTAGTGGTGGTGACAAGATTCCAACGCACGAGGATATTGAACAAGCCCTTGCCTATGCAACGTGGCTATTAACCTTGTACACCTCAAGCGATATTTTGCATCATGGCTTAGATGTCGGCGGTATTGAAATTAGCAATGAATATATACCTAACGTATTTTATGCCTTTATGGATGGGGAGTTTGATCAACAATTTGGTCGAGAGCTGGCAAAATACCAGCTTGGCATCACGACCAATGAAGAAGATAATCTGGGTAGCCAGATAGCTAGTGAGTTTTTACCTCAAATTAATGATGCTTTTATGCAAGATACTGGTTTTTCCTTTACAAGACTGCTTCAAGTTCATGACGTATTATTTGGGTGGGCAGCCGTTAATCATACTGAGATGGAAAATAGTTATAGTGAATCTGTAGAAACTATCATTGATATTTGCTTTTCTCAGTTGTTGGATATTGACTCTGATAACTCACTAAAAGTGAAAGCTGAAATCAGGGAAGTATTGATATTTTTAACATTGGAGCCAACAAAGATCTTTCTAAAGCCCGATGGTGTTACAGAGGAATCGAGCATCTTTGTTTCAGAGTACCGAAAGCGAGATCATCGAATTAATATCCGACCGCTCATTCAAGTTGATGACAAGTTAATATGGTCTGCAGGGTGTGTTTATCGATCATTTACGATTTGGCAGGATAGGATAAGTGAAGGATGGTTACCTGCAGAATTTCATTGGCCAAATGTCAGTAAAGTTTTAAAAACCATTAAAACAAGTATTGAAAATAAACTGGAAGTAGCTGCCTATCAAATCTTTTTAAGGTATTTTGATAAAAGTCTTTGTGTTCTTAACTTTGACCCTAGAAAGATAAATAAGCAAGAAAACGTTGGGGATTACGATGTTTTAGTCTATATCCCGCAAGAAAATACCTGGGTAATGGTGGAATGTAAGTTCAATCAAACACCTTTTTGCATGAAAGATATGAAGCGACTTCGTGAGGAAATTTTTGCGACTGAGAAACCAAGCCATGTAAGCAAAATCATGAAACGATATGATTTTTTACAACAAAACCATCAGAAATTTGCAAATTTTTTTGGCTATCCAGTAACCAGTGATGAACCACCTATCATTAAAAACTTGTATGTCGCTAAGTCGATTAATTGGGTTCATCGAGGGTATTCGAAGGATAGTAATATTGATTTTATACAGCTAGATAATTTGGATTATTGGATCAGAGAAAATTTGCTTTAAAGTAAAATATATTGATTTCGCCCATCTTTGATTATGTTAAATACTTTTCTATATTCAGACTTGATAGAGCAACTTAATATAGTAAAAAGGTTCGCTTTTAAAAAAATAATAAATCTGTGGAAAATATATGTTTACCATAGTTTGCTTTGAGGTTGAGTAAAACTCATCACTATCGATTAAAAACTCAACAAATGTACTTACCGCTGTATATGGTCCGAATTCTGTGCTGACTCCTAATAAAACTTTAATTTAGCTTACACAGAGTTTTGAACGCCCTCATTTTTTATGAGCAAGCACCAACTTTTTTAGCTGCATAATTTGCTTGTTTAGACGTAAATCCACTACCTGCATCTGATGAAAGTTGTTCGATTAATTCCTTACATGAAAATCCCATTGTTTGTAAATATTCTTCTGCAGACTTTACAGCTTGTTCATTCCAATCAACGTTTAAACTATCAACTGCAACAGTAGCATCTTTAACACTGTAACCACTGCCAGCATCGGACGATAACTGTTCAATTAGCCCTTGTCTAGAAAAGCTCATAACTGCTAAATAGTCTTTTGCCGAACGAATGGCATTTTGCTGTCCAAAAGTATATGAGCTCTGATTAGAATTGTTTGATTCATTCGAACTAGTTGAATTAGTTGATTTAGGCTTAGGTTTTGATTCCGATTTTTGATGATTTGTTGCTGTCTGAGGTGCGTTACCCTGAGAAATGCTTTCAGACATGGCGGTCTGTGCTTGGTATGACTTCGCCTGATAATCACTAAAAGCGTTACCCACTATGATAGATAATATCATATAGCTAAATGCTACGACTCTAGATAAAACCGAGTGTCCTTTTCGTAAGGTAAACCATGCAAAGATGATAGGCAAAACAACGATGCCTAGTCCTAATAAAAAACTAACATTACGTTTTTGAACTTGTACGACTGGTAAACTACTAGCTGTGTATTGCGGTCTACCACAACTAGGGCAAGTAGGGGCTTGATCAGAAATTTCCTTATTACAATCAACACAGCGAACTAATGCCATAAGCCTTTCCTTTCGTTAAATAATGATCAAATTTTTAGTGTCTTTAATTTGATTTTTAACTTAAACGCAATTGTCTATATCACTAAAAGGTTAAATTAAAGAATAAAATTTACCTCTAATAAGATAATAAACGATATAACAATTCGAAATAAATAAAGAGTTTTAGTAACATAAAATTACATAAAATACATATTTGGTTGATTATATTAATAATTCCTTGTTTTTAAGATAGTTAAGTCCATTCATTTACGGTTGCAAGGCTGTTAAATATTGGTGTTTTTGAAATGACGTAGGATTAAATAACTCATGGCACTTATTTACTGCCCAGAATGTGCACATCAAATTAGCGACCAGACTCTTACCTGTCCTAACTGCGGTTTTCCCGTTGCTCAAAGACGACAACCCCAACCGCTGCCTACACCAGTAATACCAAGACCGTTACCTCAGTCAAATCAAAATAACCAAGCTGTTACGATCATTGGTTTGGGTATTTGTGCTCTAATCTTTATCGCCTTGCTAGTTACCTGTAATAGCAATAAAAAGAACGAACAAACCAAAATCACCACCAAAACGGTTACCCCAAAAACTCAAACTGACAATTCAAGCGAAAATCCCGATACCTCTAATATGATTCCTATTCCCATGGTATTAGCAGGTAGTGCAGAGAATGGACGTTACTTTTTAATGGCACATCGTCAAGCTAATGGCATTGATGAAGTCGATTATATTCGTACTAAAAATGAAGCGATTGAAGACCAGACCGTCACCTATGGCAGAATGCAGATTCAATGTGGGGCTAATAAAATCAGAAAATACACCTCTGATAGTCTGGCTGATTTAGAAATAGGTGACTTAGATAATTGGTATACCCCAACACCTAATTGGACAGATAGAGATATCTATAACTTTATTTGTCAAAATCGTAAAACAGTCAAAAAAGCCCAGCAAGTCAGTCCTGCTGCACCTGCCGTTGATAGTGACCCTGCTGAGCAAAATGATGCCGTAACGGTTGAAGAAGCTACACCTCAGGATAACGAGATCTATCAATATCAAGTTACACCAAGCTATGAACCGCAAAAGGCAGATGAGCCAACTAAAAAAGTGGAAGATACGCCAAAGCCGACGCCCAAACCCAAAGCAGATCCTGAACCTATGCCTGTAGAAGTAGCACCTGCACCCGTTATCGTATCAAAACCTAAATACAATCAAAATCTAGAACCGCAAAAGCAAAGCTATACCAATCAAATATCTAGCATTATTAAATCTAACTGGAAGCTTCCAATGGCGCCCAAATTTAATTCCGTTAGAGCCACCTTTAACATTTCACCCAATGGTGAAGTGAGCAATATCAAAATACACAGCGATGATGTATACGCCCAGTCTACCCTGTATAAAGCCATTGAATCATCGTCACCTTTACCCCCTGTACCTAATGGGTTAGAAGATGAATTTGCTTACAATAGTATGACTTTTAGAATTCGATAAATAAGACATACGGTAATTGATTAAATATCATTACCGTTTAGCGTAAACGACTATGCCTAGAAATAATGCTTGACCTGTAGGTAGAAACCAAAACAACAATTACGTTGAAAACAAGACCGTACTAGCAGTTTTTAGTCTCATTGGTTTCTTCCTGTTACTAGCTACGTGTTCCTCGAATAACAACCCAACTGACTCAGCGGCGAATAATTCAACGCCACCTGTATCTAAGGAGCTGATGAATACTGCGCCTGAAGAAACACTGAGGGTCAAATGTAGGGTTGTTGGGGTAAGTGATGGTGATACCTTTACCTGTCTTACCAGTGCTAAAAAACAACTAAAAATTCGCATGAATCAAATTGATGCACCAGAGAAAAAACAGGCGTTTGGCACTGCCTCTAAAAATGCATTATCAAATTACATCTTTGGCAAAACGGTTATGCTAAAAACCTCCGGTAAAGACAAGTATGGCCGGACGATTGCTGAGGTTTATTTAAATAACAAGAATATTAATAAAGCGATGGTAGCAGATGGTTATGCTTGGGCCTACCGCGAGTATTTAAAAGACCAGGATTATCTTAGCATTGAAGAGCAAGCCCGATCCCATAGTATTGGAATATGGTCTCAACCTAGCCCAATTTACCCAAGCGACTTTAGACATAATAAGGCAAACACCCCGGCAGTAACACAATCGCAACCGATTCAAAAGCAACCGAGAAATGAAGTGTCAGTGGTACCAGCGCCTGTTAGACGTCAATCTACAGGTCGTTGTGGGACGAAACGCTATTGTCGAGAAATGGTGGACTGTGCTGAGGCGAACTTTTATTTAGAAAAATGTGGGGTAAGCCGCTTAGACGGTGATAGCGATGGGGTGCCCTGTGAGAGTATTTGTAACTAAATACTAGCTAATTTTCGTCATCAACCTATTAAGCATTGAAAAATAAAATAGCATTCAACTTACATAATCATTATTTGATGATTAGTTGTTTGAAACCTAATATTTATCTATGCTGTAAAAAGCGCTAGAAAAGGGAGCATACCGTGGCATTATTTGGTGATTTAAAAGATAAATTTAATAACGCAAGACAGGACCGAGCTAATAAAGCCGACTTTAAAAGAATGCTCATCGCTGCTGTTTCTGATGGTAAACTCACTGACAGTGAACTAAATGCCATCAATCAACTGGCGCAGCAATATAATATTGAAGAAGAAGACTTTCTAAAAATTAATGTCGAAGCGTATAAAGCTGCATTTAAAGCCATCATAAGTGATGGAATTATCACCCAAGAAGAAGAACGCAACATTCAAGAAATCCAATCAACATTAATGGTGGATGCCAACCAAATCAGCAGCGAACTACAAACCCTTGAGTATCATCGTCAATTGCGCGAGCTTCAACAAGGCTATTTACCTGTGCTATCCGTTGCTGGTTTAATTTTAAAAGCCAATGAAGTGGCGCATTTTGTGATTGAAGCAGGCTTACTTGAAGAGCGTGTTGTCAATCGAGGGTATCAAGGCGGTTCTGCGGGTGTCAGTATCCGCGTGGCGAAAGGTGTAAGCTTCCGTGTCGGTCAACAAAAGGGCAGAATGATCAGTGAAAAGGGTATTGTGGAAGTGGATACAGGTAGCTTTGTCGTCACCAACCAACGGCTGATGTTTGTTGGTAGTAAAAAATCATTTAGCTATCCCTTTAGCCAATTAATTGGTTATCAAGTCTTTACTAACGGTATTGATATTAGCTCAACCAAAGGTGTGACCCGTAATTTGTCCTTTAAACGAGCCTATGATGCCAATGTACTCCAACTGATAATGATGCACGTTACCCTCTCATAATTCGCTACCAAATATCGCTTTGCATGCAAATTTGAGCTTTTTTCTGCTACAGTATTTAAATTTACCGTATCCCAGTAGTTATCATTTGGGAAAAATCTTGCTATCTGTTGCTCTTTTTCAGGATAATCAACACTTGGATTATTGATGTATGCTGAAAAAAACGGAAGAAAATATTTGGTAAACTGACAACCTAAACAGGAGTTTACCATGACTAAGAAAAGAGTAGAATACAGCGAAAGTTTCAAAGCCGAAGCCATCACCAAAGTTAAAGAAAATGATGATAATGTCAGCCTAACTGCAAAAGAACTTGGCATACCCATGCAAACCTTAGCGAAATGGCAAAAAAGTTTATTCCGTATTTGACAACAGAGGTCATCAGGTTGCCTGATGAAATCTACCAAATGTTTTTCTCCGTTTTTTTCAGCATACATCAGATTTTGTTAGTTGGTATAATAACGAGCATAAACATAGTGGGTTCAACTTTGTGACCCCCAATGAGCGTCATACGCTTAAGGATGCACAGGTCTTAGCCCGTCGTGAGCGGGTGCTACTCAAAGCTAAACAGGCTAATCCTGTTCGCTGGAATGGTAGAAATGTGAGAAATTGTTCACCTGTGCCACCGACTGCGTTAAATCCCGTGCGTCCGTCTAAGCGCGTAGAGGCGAGTGAGATTTTGGTGGCTTAGTTTCGAAAAAGGTGACAACTATCTTGACAAACACCGATATTGATAACCTATGCTTATTGATATAATAGGGGTTAGCACAGAAAACGTAAAAAATAGCACGCTAAAGAATTTTGTCGAAAAATATATTATTTTAAAACAATAAATTATGTTTTCGAGTTCTCTTTCTAACCCAACTAGTAATCCCATAACTTGAAATTCAATAAATTCAGTAAAAATTTTTTAATATCAATTACATAATATTAAACAAATGTACTTAGCGTGCTATATGCTCCGAATTCTGTGCTGACCCCTAAATGGGGTATTTACAACCAAATTTTTAATTTTTGATAGAAATAGCATTGCATCAAACCCTTTTAAGCACAAATTTATGTAATTTGGCGAATCTATAATGGTAAAATACTCGACAAAATTCCTTAGCGTACATTATGACCCCCATCTAACTACATCCCAAACCCCCTAAACGGCTCATGTCTTAGCTCTTTATCTTTTTCCAGCTTTTTCACCGTCAACTCTAACCTAGCATAATTCGACAAATCATAAGGATGACTATTTACATAGGACTCTGCTTGCTGTGGGTTCATTTTCTGCTGTTTACCATCAGCATCCACCTCATACAGCACCCCTTCCTTGGCATACCCCACCACCTGCTGTTTTAACCCATTAAACAACTTTTTAAACAACTCAATTACCGCTTTAATAACGGCTGAAACTGTGCCAATGATTGCACCAAAGTTGTTTGTTGCTGCTGCAAACTGCTTAGCGTCGTGGTCATATCCTGCTTTAACCCTTCTAACTCGTCGATTAATTTGACCAAATCGGTGTGTTCGCTCATCATAGCCTGTTGTGAGGTTATCAATTCCTGCATTTGTGTCTGCAAGCTGGTTATCGATTCCTGTAACATCTCTAGCGAATCTTTTACCGCGTCGTCGTCGAGCAATGCCATATTGTCCAACGCCATTAATGTCGATTGCATTTTCTGCTGTAAGAGTTGATATTCTTCCCTGCCTAATTTCAGCATTTTTAGCTGTTGTCGATTGGTGTTTTCTAATTCGCTCAAGCAGCTCTCGACCTGCTTCAGTATCAGCTGGTTGTGAGCCATCACCTGTTTCTTGACTTCTGCTTTGATAATCGTTGTAAGCTGCTCGAGTAAGCTCGGTAATAATTGGGCTAAAGCCTCGGTGATTTGTGTCTGCTGTGCTTGGCTGGTTTGGCTCAAATGGCTCTCCACTTTGTTGTGCAAATCGGTCGACAACTGTTCTAAAGTCTTGGTAATTAGCTCGATTGGGGTTATTTGAGTCATCTTGAGTTACTTCCGTTTGGGCGTTTGTTACAGTTGTGGCAGGCTTTCGGATGCGGTCACCAGTAAGGTCTTTTCTTTGTTTTGATTCTCGCCCCAAAATGCCGTTTGTTGATTCTTCGGTGTTATCAGCACCCCACCCTCTTTGCCCTTGTTCTCGAAGATATTGACCATCGCTAGTGCTTTTGTTTCGGTTGGGGTTTGATCGATGTGTTGTTGTAAAATATCCAGTGTCTGCTGGGTGTGATAGACCTGTTTGCCCAGATAATAATTTCCGGCAAATAAAGCGATAGCCAGAAAAATCTCCAATGCGGTTAGCATCGAGGCTTTGAACCCGATTTTGTTCAGCTGTTGCATTTTGTGTTGATGGGCCTGAGTGATTTTTCGGGTATGTTGGACGACTTGGTCGCTGATGCTCTGCATTTGATTTGGAATCGTATCCAAGTGATGCTTCGCTTGTTCGGTTACCTGGATTGACTTCTTGCTGACGGCCGATATCATTGTATCGAGACTTTCGTTCACGCTCTGGGTTGTCTGGGTTACTTTCTCGCTGATTTGCTCGGGCATCTGCGAGAGGATCTGAATCATCTGAGTTAACTGTTGTTGTAACAGAACCATTTGCAATTGGGCTTTCGCAATCTGCTCGCTGTTTAATTCCAGGCTCTGCGTGACTAAGCTCTTGGCTAAGTCGTCCATCTGGTTCACAACTTTGAGCAAAGCGTTGCGCCAATCTGAGCTTGCGTTTTTCACGCTCTCGTCGATTGATTGCTTGAAGTTCGCTTCGCTTTGCGCTTTCTCTCGTTTGTGTTTTTCCAAGCGACTCGAAACGTTGTCTGGTGAATTCTCGCTCATACATCATCCCCTTTAATTTAATATTGCGACCACCCACAGGATTTTTAATCGAAATGGATTTGCCATCTTTTGCCACCCGAGTGATTTCAAATGCTTCAGCAATGACACGAATCACATCTGCTTGCGTCTGAATCGACTCATCATCAGCAATCTCTTCAATCAACCACTCGCCAATTTTTTCTTCATCAAAGACTTTTTCGTCTTTAATGGCTTTACCTGCAAGTTTATCTTTCTCTTGTTGTTTTTTGAGGGCATACTCATAGCCTTTTAAGCGATAAGGCCGTTGTCGCTTGGGGTCATTGGGGTCTTCTAACCCATAATCGATATTGATTAAATCTTTCCATGAATCGACAAGATCAAAATCTTTGCCAATATAGTACACAGGCAATGCTTTACCTGACGGCAAATGAATATCGGCAAACACAAAATGTAATTCTTGCCTATCTTTGTCTTGATGCTCGACCCAATATCCCGAATACTCACCCCGCATGAGCCCTGGAAACAAGTTTTGTTCAAACGACTCAATAATTTCGATTTTTTGTGCATCCGTGATCGATTCTTCAGGCGCAAATGATAAAACACCCGAAGTATAAATTTTTGAATTTTTTATTCCATTAATCACTTCTGTCGTATCACTATCATTACCATAGATTAGTCGAGCCCCATCGCGAGGTTTACTTCTATTATCTTTATCAAATAATAAATAATTGCGTACCGCTCCCCCACCGCCCGTACGTGTTAGTTCGCCTTTTTTTACTTTGCCATGATCAAAAAATCGCACTAGCATTTGATTGTCTCAGCAAAGTTTTTGATAACAGGTGAATCAGTTTGATCATTAATTACAGGTGGATCGCTAATAATATTATCCGCATTCTCTACGGCGTTAAGCGAATACTGTTCTCTTAATTGTTGTAGTTCATTAGCAATTTTTTGCAAGGCAAAAGCCAGCTCTAAAACATTTAATGTCTGCTTTGCATCATTAGATACAATATGTGTGTATCGAGTGAGTTGATTAACATTATTGCTGATACCTACAAGCTGTCTAAGCAATGTTGGATCAACAACAGGTAAATCATGAATACGTTTTGCCGGTTCAGGTAAACCTAATAAAGAAACACGCACGAACTTTGCTAAGGGTAAGCCAAAGCCCTCGGCCTTAGCTTTTAATAACTCAAACTCTTTATCATCTAATCTAAGATTTAAACGAGTTTTCCTTTTATCAGCATCGTTAGATTTTTTATTATGGATTGAAATCATTAATCAACATCCAAAGACTATCATCACAGTAACTATCATCGCGTAACTTAGTTTTCTTTTAAAATCGCTTCTTTATGAAATTTAGCGCAGAGTAAATTTTAAAAAGAAGCGATTTAGGTGGTGTCAAGAGGGGGAAGCATTCCCACTTTTGCCAGCGACAGATTAGCATGTAACGTAGTGAAGTGGTAACTCTGTCATTGCTGGCTGAGAAAAGCTTTAATCCATTACATTTATCATTGATTTGATTATACAAGTGTAATTAATAATTTCAATACCCTTCTACTTTATTTTTATTCTATATATTGTTATTATTTTATTCACGTACACAATATGGAGTATTTTATTTATGTCTGTTGCACTTACGATTAATGAAAGCAAGTTGTTAGCTAAGCTTATAGATTCTTTTAAAGATAAGGACAAACTTAATGATGAGCATACTTTAATTAAGGCACTTTCGAAAAAATCGAGTTTGTCTGATTCAGATGTTAAAAAATTAAAGTTGCTATTAGCAGCAGAAAAATCAAAAATACTAGCGAAAGAAAATAAACGAAAAGCAAAAGCAGCCGTCAAGCTTGATCAACAAGAAAGACAATCCTATATCGAAAATCGTCAGAAAAGATTCGGCATGGTTTTCATTGAAGAGTTAAAAAAATTGTCTGAACAGCATTTGGAGATGTCGTTGCTAGCGTTCATATCGCTGCTAAAAGAGAACGAAGCGTTTCAAGAAAGTGATAAAAAGTGGTTATCTAATTTTGTTTCTGATGAAACTCAAAACTCGCTAATGAACCAGGTTGAAATTAATACTAATTCTCAGAAAATTTTCTAGAAAAAGCAACGCTCAATATTTTTTAGTAGTTTTAGAGGGGTTAGCTAATTAATTCTATTAATAGGATAAGTGCACTGTTTCGTATTTTAAATTCACAATCTAACGATGTATTTTAGTGCGCATTAAGTATAGGCTTGCAAGCTAATAAAGATGATGGCTAATTAAAACGGACAGTCATCATCACTTAATAAATTGCCTACGATTGAATTATCATGCATAAAATGATGACAATGATCACAGATGTAATTAAATAATCGGCGTTCAACTTGATATCTGGGGCCTGTCACTTTTCTAGCGATATTGCATTCCTGACAAACAATATTTTTATCATAAACGTTCACTTTTTGTGTGATAGTTACTAGCTGATAGATGTCTGTGTTGTAATAGTGACAGATGTGACAAATGTGATCGAGTCGGTTATTAAATTGATCTAATGGCAGTTCAAAATAGTCCCGACAAATCATTAATTCACAGTCAGTTAAATGGGTTTTCTTGACATAATGTAAATTCATTTTATGCTCCATTTGGTTATGCATAGGCAGGATCAATAGCTAATAGCTGTTGTTTTAAAATACGATAGTTACTGTCAAAGTCACCTGTATCTATTTCAGTAAATTTTTCATTGACCCAACGCTTGATAGCTGTGTGGTTGTCACAGGCTTTAGTCAATTTAAGATGAAAATAGAGGTCACCACAGTATGGGATATAAAGGTTTTGAATAAGCGCTCGGGAAAGGCTATCAATTCGCATTTTGGTTTGTTTTTGAAGGGTGATTTCATCTATTAATTGTTCGATAGTCGGCTGATTAATCATCTTGATTTCTCCTATATCATTGGTTTTGGTATAAATTAATAAACTATGCGATAATATTAGCTGTTAATTTATCACCAAAGATTAAAAAATTATCTTAGGTGATAATAATATACGATATTATTTTATCGCCTGCAATAACTTTTTATCACCAGAGATAACTTTTTTATGATTAAGCTTAATTTGCCTGTCTTGTTCGCTCAACGTGGTATTCGGGTCGCTGATGCTGATCGGATGTCTAACTTAGGAAGAGCAACGTTATATCGGCTTTATAACAATGATGTAACACGAATTGAATTTGATACGATTGACAAGTTGTGCGATTTACTCAACTGTGCACCAGGTGATTTATTTGTAAAAGAAACCGTAACTGAGACTTCAAAGTTGCAAGAAAAAACGCAAACTGAGTAGTCAGTTTGCGTTTTACTGTATTTAGTCATCTAAATCAGTCTTTCACTAATAATCCCAATGATGACTACCCATCATCCCCTCCCATACCGTCACACACGCGAGTGCATCGGCCGCAGCTCGGTGCGCGTTGCTATGTTCTACCCCAAAGTGGGCCATAGCCTTGCTTAGGCTAAGATAGCGATTGGCTTTAAAATACGGTGAGTACTGACCGATAAAATCAGTAAACTGCTTACACAGGCATTTTACTTCAGCTTGCTGCAAGCGAAGTTTATGCCCAGATTGGCGCATCATACGAATATCGAAACTCGCGTTATAGGCATACAAGGTGCGTCCTTTGAGCAATTGTACAATCGCGGGTTGAATATCAATAAAGGTCGGTTTACCTATCAGCTCATGAGGATAAATCCCATGCACCTTAAATGCGCCTGGGCTAGACGGTCTATCGGTATAGATCAGCGTATCGATAATCACATGTCGATAACTATCACAAAACGCAATTTCGATGATTTGATCCTCCCTGCCGCCACCGGTGGTTTCAGTATCAAAGAACAAGGGTTTACTGGTATCGTACTGTTGGTTGTACTGGGCAACTTGGTTAAAGATGGCATCGATTTGAGATTGCGTATCTGCTGTCATTGGCTTTCAACTATCAAACTTATAGATCATAGCGTAAATTAGTCTTATAAACGCTACCCTACCCATTAAACACATTCATTTGCGCCGTTTTAAGCGGTTTTTTCGGCTTTGGCCGATGTTCTGCTACATACCCAGCACCTATCGGTTTAAGTAGCTCAGACGCGTCCTTGTGATGCATATTGAGCTAATCCTGGCGATTCTCAGGTTCAATCACCGCAATCGAGCGTTTTTCATCCTCAGGTTTGTGAAACTGTGACATAAACGGATGATTATCGGCATTGATGGTCAGCATGGTTATGGAGCGAATGATTTGCTCCCCTATCCTATCTTAAAAATTTCATATAAAGCGGCTACGGTAAACGGCTCATTATCTTCACGGTGAATACCATAGCGATGTGCTTTACCGTTAATGTATTTAGGCTCATAGATGGTTTGTACCGGAATTAACGCAAACTGGTTATTGTACCAAGCGTGTTTAAAACTCGGTTTATCCATCACCGTTTCTACGGGTATCATAAGTTTGTTTGGCAATATCGGTATCTTAGGCCCATTTAGGCACCATTCCAAACATGGCTGAGTGCCACTCGCCAGGATCACCCCTCGTATTTGATAAGAGGTTAGCAAATAGCAAGGGGGCTTCATAGCCTGAGTAAATATCCTGTTTGACGGCAAAGCTAGCTGTTGATTGGTAAATAACGGCGCTTGCGTAGCGCTAATGGGTTGAAAGTTGGCACACATCAGGGTTTCTCTTTTAACATGGATTTATTAACAGCCGTTAGCAAACTCGCACTAATGCACTTTGAGTAGATTTGATAGCCTGGTGGTATAGCTGGGGCTTAAAAACTCTCGATTCATCTGCCAATCTTGCTGCTTGGCTATTCCACTTACAGGAATTTCAACGTTTAAATATATAAAAGTTTAAAAACAAAAAATTTCTTTTTTAGGTTTTTATAGTTTTTAAAGGTTTATAGACCATCTGTATGCCTGATGTAGCCCGATTTTGGAGAACATAAATAGGACGGATTGACTACTTTAATGGGACGGATTGACTACTTTAATGGGACGGATTGACTACTTTAATGGGACGGATTGACTACTTTAATGGGACTATGATATTTTGTGTCCTATTAATTATTGGAATTTTGCCATGAGTAATGATCTAATTGTGAAATCTAATGTAGTTATCACTGCCAGTTATCACTTAACTGCAAATGAACAACGCTTGATTCTTTCTGCAATTTCTCAAATACCTAAAGGTGTGGAAGTTCAAGATGAAGAGGTCTATACCGTCGAAGTCAGCGATTTTATTGAAATGGGTGTGCATCCTAAAACTGCATATAGAGAAATGCGTGAAGCGGCTGAACGTTTGTATGAACGTTCTATTGTATTAAAAGTAGGTGACGATGTACTAAAAACTCGCTGGGTACAGGATATGGGAGTTGGAACTGGCGAAGGTATGATTAAACTTGCTCAAAGTTTAGGATTACAACCAACTAAAATGCCTAATAATCAGCATTTTGTGGTTCTTAGATTTAGTAAATCAATTTTGCCCTATTTAAGCAATTTATCAGCTAATTTTACCCAATATTTAAAACAAGATATTGCAGGGCTTAGTAGCTCGTATAGTATTAGATTCTTTGAATTACTCATGCAATTTAAAGATACAGGGTTTCGAAAAATCACAATTGAAGATTTAAGAGAGTTTCTTGATCTTGGTGACAAATACCCTGCAACCAAAGATTTGAAAGTACGAGTTATTGAAACTGCAGTCAATGAAATTAATGAAAAAACTAAAATTAATGTTGAATATAAACTTGTAAAAACGGGAAAAAAATTCACTCATCTTGAGCTAAAATTCAAATTAAAAGCTCAAGCTAAAAAAACTGCGCAACCTGTTGGTAAGACAATTGATATGTTTGAGTCAGAGAAAAAAAATCCTCTAGCACTATCATGGCAAATAAAAGGACTATCAGATGGTCAAATTAATAAATTGGCCAAATTTAAAAAGGAGTTTCTAGATGCTAATAGTAGTTTACTCGCAAGCAATGATAGTAGAAGTTATGATGAAGTTTTTAATAGTTGGCGTGTCTTACTAAAAGACCCTACTAGTGTTAAAAAATTTAAAAATATTCAAGAAATATTAGAAAGAAGTTGGTAGAAATACGTCCTATTTAATCATATAATTTATTACATAAGTTAATGCTAATAAATAACTTGCGTAAGTAATTTCATTAAATAATATTACATCTATGTGAAAAATTAATTTAAATCAATGAATTATATATGATAAAATTTTGAATAAATTAATTAACTTACGTAACTTAAATCTGTTAAAATTGTTATGTAACTTTAATAACTTAAATAAAAGGTGTAACCTATGATAATCTTAATTGGCGGTGAAAAAGGTGGTTCAGGCAAGAGCTGCTTAGCTCAAAATATTGCAGTTTATTTGCAGAATAGAAATCGAGACATCTTATTGTTAGATGCTGACCCGCAGGGTACAACGACTGACTGGGTAAAAGAGCGGGAGCAAAACCAAATTTCTAAAACACTCCCATCAGTGCAATGCTCAGGTAATATTAGACAGACACTAATTGATTTGTCAAAGCGTTATCAAGATATTGTCATTGATGCAGGTGGTCAAGATTCTGAAGCCTTACGTTCTGCTATGACTGTTGCAACCCATATGTTGTTGCCTTTTAGACCTAAACGTCGGGATTTAAAAACACTGGCACACATGGAAAATCTGGTGAAAATGGCAAAAGCCATCAATCCTAATTTAAAAGCAAAAGCCGTCATGACACAATGTCCAACTTTGCCCAGTCAATTCCAGCGTATCACCGATGCTAAAGATGCTTGTGAATCCTTTAATATTCCAGCTCTTCAAAATTTCACCAGTAATCGTAATATTTATGATGACGCTGATGAAAATGGATTTACAGTATTTGAAGCCAAAGGTGATACAGATGGCAAGGCTAGCGCAGAAATTGTAGCGATTGCCGAAGAGTTTTTAGGAGAAGTATAATGGGTTTAAGTGATTTAAAGAAAAAAGGTTATAATGCTGATATCTCTGTCGATAGTTTTATTGGTGGGGCGAATACCCATTCGCTACAAAAAGAATCGAAGGCTAAATATATTCGCCAAACTTTTTCACTTACCCAAGAAGTGAGTGATCAAATCGATGAATTACTTGTAAAAAGTAGGGTCGCTCGTGCTAATCGTTCGATAATTGTCAAAACAGCGATTCAGCAGCTAAGCTTTCTTTCAGAAGAACAATTAAATTTAGCAGTTCTCGCAACAAAAAATGAAGAAAGTTAAATAACTTAAGTAAGTTATATCTTTTAGTAAATGTTATAACTTACTTTTTATGCATAACTTACATAAGTTACTCTTGGGAAATAAGTTTATTAAGTTATTGAAATTATCTTGTGATTCTTAGTGGGGATCTAATAAATGGTAAAAAAACAATTTCCTGTCGGCATCCAAAATTTAGCTGAACTAAGACAAGGTAACTATTACTACGTCGATAAAACGGCCAAAATCATTGAACTAATTAATACCAGTAAATATATTTTTTTATCAAGACCTAGACGGTTTGGCAAAAGCCTGACTCTTGATACTATTGCTGAAATATTTGCAGGTAACAAGGCGCTATTCACTGGATTATATGCTGAACATCACTGGCAATGGGAGCAATCCTATCCTGTTATTCGCATTAGCTTTGATGGCGGTATAGAAGGTTACGACGACTTGTCTCTTGCTTTATCAGACATCTTAACGGCTTTAGAAGAAAGATGGCGTATTACTAATAGCTTAAAAACGATTAGTGGTAGGTTTCAAGCACTCATTCAGCATTGCCATGAAACAACAGGGCAAAAAGTTGTCATATTGATAGATGAATACGATAAGCCGATTTTAGACAGTTTGCAGAATTCAGAAAAATCTATTATTGTCCGTAATCAATTAAGGGATTTTTATTCCGTTATTAAAGGTCAAGATGCCCATATACAATTTGCCATGCTCACAGGCGTTTCTAAATTTAGTAAAATCAATCTATTTTCAGGTTTAAATAATCTATACGATGTTACCTTAGATGAAAGATTCTCAGCGCTTTGTGGTTACACCCAATCTGAGCTTGAAAACGTATTCGCTGTAGAATTAGATAAAGTGGATCTTGAAGAGTTAAAAAAATGGTATAACGGCTATAATTGGACAGGTGAAGCAGTCTATAACCCCTTTGACGTCTTACTGTTTTTAAGTAACCCACAAAAGCTGTATAAAAACTACTGGGTAGAAACAGGTAATGCAACCTTCTTAATGGATAAGCTATTAAATGAAAACATCCATATCCATCAACTGATTGGTAGACTTATTGATAGTCAAAACCTATCACAATTTGAAATAAGCGATATCAGTATCATCGCCTTACTATTTCAAACGGGTTATCTCACCATTGATAAAATGCTGTTAAAACCCAGTGTACGTTATACCCTAAAATTTCCCAACATTGAAGTACAACAAAGCTTATCGGAATCACTGCTATTAAAATACATCGCCCATGCCAAAGATGATATGTTACTCAAACAAAGTGAACTTTACGAAGCGATTGTTCAGCATAATCTTGATGGCATTGAAAGCATCATCCAAGCATTTTTTAGTAGCATTCCCCATAACTGGCACAGAAATAATCCGATTGCCAATTACGAAGGCTATTGGGCCAGCGTCTTCTATGCACTGTTTGCCAGTTTAGGCTTTCAAACTATCACAGAAGACGCAACAAGTCTTGGTAACATCGACATGACACTCATCATTGGAGACCACGTTTACATTTTTGAATTTAAAGTCGTGAATGGTAAAAACGCTCAACCACAAGGAACCGCCTTAGCTCAAATACAACAGAAGCGTTATGCTGACAAATACAAAACACCCAGTCGTATCATTCATCAGATAGGTATAGAATTTCATAGAGAAACGCATACGGTAATATTTGATAGAAGAGAAGGGTAAACTAAATGTACTTAGCCTAAGCCAAAAATTTTACATCATCTAGACTATGTTAATTGTAGCGATTCTCATTGAAAATCCATTACCGTCTATCAAATCATGGAATTAATGCATAAATTCTGTTAGTTATTACACCATTATAAATTTACTTGATAATCACGAAAACCTATTGTTTTTCGTGAGTTTGTAAATCAGCGCCAATTCGGCGCTTTTTTATTCCATTTATTTCATGATAAAGCCAAATAAATCTAATTATGATAAAATAGCCAAAATATTATTTATCGTGAGAATTTTACCATGAGTTTAATCGGTTATGCCCGGGTTTCAACTTCTGAAGGAAAACAACTCCTTGACCGTCAAGTTGATGCGTTAAAAGAAATCGGCTGTGAGCGAATTTTTGAAGACAAAGCATCAGGCAGTAATTCCCAACGCAAAGGATTGGATGATTGTCTCAACTATTTGCGAAAAGGCGATGTGCTTGTTGTTTTGGATTTGGATAGGTTAGGGCGGTTAGCCAGTGAGCTTATAAAGTTGATTGATGAATTGGCTGAGAAAGACATTGGCTTTAAAGCGATTAATTCACCGATGGATACCACCACCCCCGCAGGTCGAGCGTTTTTACAAATTCAAGCGGCGTTTGCCGAGATGGAGCGTAATATTATCCGCCAGCGGGTAAAAGAGGGAATTGCGGCTGCCCGTGCTCGGGGACGTAAAGGCGGCAGGCCCAGAATCATGACGGCTGAGAAACTGCGCTATGCCCAACATCTCATGCAAGACCCAACCAAAAGTATTCCAGCGATTTGCAAAGAGCTGGGAGATATTCCAAGTAGTACGCTATATCACTATGTAACAGCGAAAGGAGAGCTGAAAAAGGCGGGAGTGGATTTGTTAGCACATGAATAATTATCAGTAAGCATGAGCAAGTTATCTTGACGAT
>ERZ500994.62-NODE-62-length-35029-cov-18.470893_pt1 | contig 35029 bp, 36 predicted proteins | sample MGYA00248878_ERZ500994 | MGnify/ENA primary metagenome ERZ500994 (study PRJEB25958, sample SAMN03398533) | human skin metagenome | study: EMG produced TPA metagenomics assembly of the Human Skin Microbiome Metagenome (human skin metagenome) data set. | reverse complement strand
CGGTGAGCAGGAAAGCGCCGACCACGACGGTGATTGCAGCGGTTTTCTTCCCGCCGTACTTCGGGAATGACCTGAGGTTCTTCATGGGATTCCTTGTCGTGTCTGCCCGCGGTGCCAATTGGCCATAGTACCCCATAGGGGTAGTGCCTACCTGCGTGATGCGGAAGCGCCCCCGCCCGGTACGAGCCCGGGAGGGGGCGCTGCGTTCAGTCGTGCTTGCTGACTTCCGGTTCATGTTCGGCAATGTGCTCGGTCTCGATCTGGAAGGTCGAGTGATGGACGGAGACCTCGAAGTGTCCTGCGACGCAGTCTTTGATCTCTTGGAGCGTCTGGGCGGCATGACCGTCGGTGAAGCACTCGTCGTCGACGACGACGTGGGCGGTCAGGGTCGGTAGGCCGGTCGCCACAGTGGAGGCGTGCAGATCGTGGACATCCTGGACGTGGTTGAGTTCGAGGATGTGTGAGCGGACTTTGTCGAGGTCGAGGCCCTTAGGAGTGAACTCCATGAGGACGCTGGTGGTCTCGCGCATCAGCTTGAACGCGCGAGGCACGATCAGTGTGGCGATGAGCAGTCCGGCGATGGCATCGGCCTGCATGAACCCGGTCGTGGCGATGACGATCGCCGCGATGATCACTCCGAGCGAGCCGAGAGCGTCGTTGAGGACTTCGAGGAACGCGGCGCGCATGTTGAAGTTCGAACCGCGGCTGGAGGCGAGGATGGTGATGGCGATGATGTTCGCGACCAGGCCGATGATGCCGAAGATCAGCAGTTCGCTTGCGGGCACCTCCGGCGGCTCGAACAGTCGCCGGATGCCTTCGATGGCGGCGTACGTGCCCACCACCAGCAGCAGTGCCGACTGTCCGAGGGCTGCGATCACCTCGATACGCCGGAACCCCCAGGTGCGCTTGGAGTTGGCGGGCTTGAGCATCAGCGTCGCGGCGATCAGTGCGACCAGCAGGCCGGAGGCATCGGTGATGGCGTGGGCGGTGTCGGTCAGCAGCGCGAGGCTGCCGGTGATGACCGAGCCGATGGCCTGGGCGACGACGATCGTCGCGGTGATCGAGAATGCGATCCAGAGTTTCTTGCGGAAATCTCCGGGGTGCCCGGTCTCGCTAGCGGCGGGGCCGTGATTGTGTCCTGCGCCCATGTCTACTTCTTCTCCGTATCTGTCGCGTGGTGGATATGTGGGAGTCGCAGGTGCGTGCAGAGCAGGGCCTGCGTGCCGGTGGCATCGAGGAGGGATTCGGCAGCGGCGATGAGGGTACGCAGGAGCTCGGGCTGTGTCAGCGAGTACCAGGTGGAGCGCCCTTCCGGGCGCATCGTCGCCAGGCCGCACTCGACCAGGAAGCCGACATGTTTGCTCACCGTGGACTGGGCCAGGCCCATGTGCTCGACCAGATCGCGGACCCGGTGCTCACCCGAGGCGAGGTGCTGCACGATCGCCAACCTCGTCGGTTCCGCAAATGCCTGGAACAGGTGGGCGTACGCTGCCGTCGCCACCTCGTCGAGGGTTGCCCCCTCCTGTTGAATCATCGTCATAGGACGATCATATCGCTCTAGGGCGATATTGTCGAGTGTGATCTGTCGCTCGACGCGGAATGAAGCTCAGAGGTCCCGGCGCGCCCGAGGGTGGACTACCGGCCTCCTGCGACGCGTGTCCTATTGGACTCAGCGGAAAGTGGAGGTGCCTACGGGACTCGAACCCGTGTAAACGGTTTTGCAGACCGCTGCCTATCCTCTCGGCCAAGGCACCAAGTCGCCGGCGAGATCAGTCGCCCGGCGTGAGGCCGGCAACCAGGTTGAAGGCGCCGGTGAGAATGTTCAGCGACACGACCCCGACGACATCAGAGATCTCACGGTCGCAGTACCCGTATCCCCGAAGCTCGTCGATCTGCTCGTCGGTGATCGACGCAGGCTCACGGTAGACCTGGAGGCCGAGCGCGATCATCGCCGCGACCGGGCCGGTCATCGCCGTACCCTGCTGGGCGAGTGCGATCTCGTCATCGCTGACCCCGAGCGATCGTGCCGCGCTGATGTGCGAGGCCAGGCACATTCCGCATCCCTGCTGCGACTGCACGGCGATCGAAACGAGCTCGCTGACCTTGCGGTCGAGCTTGGCGCGACGCATGGCTTTGCTCAGCTGGAGATAACCGCCGAGCACCGCCGGGGAGTGCGCCATCGTCGAGACCATGTCTCCGACCTCGCCGTGCCGCTCGACGAGATCGCCGAGCAAGTCTCGTGAGGCCCCCACTGCGGTCTCAGGGGTCAATCGGGAAAAACGGGGCATGATGCCTCCTTCGTCAGTTCGGTCGCGAGTTCGAGGTGGGAGAACCCGCACGAATGCGTTCCTGCTGCTGATGCTCGGCATGGAAGATCGCAGCCTCAGCCAGCGCCCCGGCATGCACACCGGTCAATAGGTAGAAGTCGCCGGACTCGCGTCGCTGCCGACTCACAATCCCGGCCGACTCCAGACGGTCAAGCTCGTGGGAGGTCTGGTCGATGGGAAGGTCGACCATGTCCGCCAGGTGATTGGCAGAGGCCTCGATGTCGCGAATGGCGAGGATCATCTTCACTCGCACCGGATTCGCCAGCAACGCGAAGACTTCGACCGCCGCATCCAGGTGCGGTGTGTCATACGTGGCGTGCGCGTGTTCAGCCTCTCTCATAGTCACCAATCTTACCCATTACCCCTATGGGGTATCAAGTATCATCCGATTGGTGTGAAGGACTCGGAGACGCGTGGCCGGGTGCGGCGGATTGAGGTGAGGCCAGAGACGACGGGCCCGCGCAGGAGCACGTGTCCAGTCGGGAGGGTCAACCGCGTCCAACGGCCGGCGGTGGAGATCGCGGCCTCTCCTCCGGCGCTGAGGAACCCGAACACGTAGGCGGCGAACGCGACGCCTTGCGGCAGCGACGAGAGGGCTGTGTCCGGGGTGCCCCAGACCATGCCCCGGATCTTGCGGACGACATCGTCGCCGGGTTTGTCGGGAAGTGCTTGGGCGACGGCCTCGATGCCGGCACGGGCGCTACGCATCAGCGTCAGACTGGACACAACCGCAATGTGTCTCCACCCGTGTTGCGGGGGTTCGACGCTGGTCCAGGTGGGTGCCAGCGAGGTCTCCGGCAGTTCGAGGGCCAGGGGGTCGACGGTCGCGGTCAGGGTTTCGACGGTGACGTCGCACTGCAGCTCGGCGTCGGAGCGGAGCGTGCGAAGGACGAGGATCGTAGGGGTGCGGTCGAGCGGACCACGGGGCGTTAGCGCAGCCGCACTCATGCACAGCAGCCCGGCCGCGGCCTGCAAGCGCACGCCGTGGGCGCCGGCCCACGCGGCCCGTTGAGCGAAGGTGAGCGCATCGCGGGCGGACGGCGCGTCGGCGAGGATCAGGCGCGCTGGCATCGTGAGGGTTTGTGCCCGCCGTGTCCTGGAACGCGGCCGTCGGGGTCCGAGATCAGGAGCGCACGAGCCGGTTGATGGCGTCCGTGGCTTCCTGGATCTTCTCGACGGCCGCCTCGTCGCTGAGCTTCGCTGCATCGAGCACGCAGTGCTTGAGATGATCGTCGAGTAGACCGGTCGCGACCCCCTGGAGGGCGCGGGTCAGGGCGGATACCTGGGTGAGGATGTCGATGCAGTATTTCTCCTCATCGATCATCTTCGCGATCCCGCGGGCCTGACCCTCGATGCGCTTCATGCGGCCGAGGTAGCGCTCCTTGTCGCTGATGTATCCGTGCTGATGAGGATCAGTGTCGACAGACATGGGCATGTCCTTACTTCTGGCGTTCCAGGACGGAACGCGTGCTGGCTTCGGGTGTGAGGTCGATGCGCCGCAGGAGTTGGGCGTTGAGCGCAACCACCACGGTGGAGGCCGACATCAGGATCGCGCCGATCGACATTGGCAGGACGAATCCCACCGGTGCCAGGATACCGGCCGCAAGCGGCACGGAGATGAGGTTGTAGCCGGCTGCCCACCACAGGTTCTGCTTCATCTTGCCGTATGCGCGTCGTGAGAGCTGGATGATCGAGAGCACCGACCGGGGGTCGGAGCTGGCGAGGATGACCCCGGCCGAGGCGATGGCGACGTCGGTGCCGGCGCCGATCGCGATGCCGACGTCGGCCTGGGCCAGTGCCGGGGCGTCGTTGACGCCGTCGCCGACCATGGCGACCTTCTTGCCCTCGTGCTGCAATTGGGCGACCTTGGCGGACTTGTCCTCGGGGCGGACGCCGGCGAAGACGCGGTCGATGCCGAGCTCCTTGCCGACCTCGTTCGCCACTGCCTCGGCGTCGCCGGTGATCATGACGACCTCGACGCTCAGGGCGTGGAGGGCGTCGACGGCGTCGCGGGATTCGGGGCGGACCTCGTCGGCGAGCTTGAGGCCGCCGACCACCTGGCCGTCGCGGAGGACGTGCAGGATGATCGCGCCCTCAGAGCGCCATTCCTCGGCTGTGCCGACCTCGTCCTGGCCGGTCTCCTCAAGCAGCCGGGGGCCGCCGACGCGGACCTCCTGGCCGGCGACGGTCGCGGTGACTCCGACGGCGGGCGAGGATGAGAAGCCGCTGGCCTGCTGAAGGGCGAGTCCCTTGTCCTTGGTGGCGGTGACGATGGCCTTGGCGAGCGGGTGCTCGCTGTCGGCCTCGGCCGAGGCCGCGAGGGCGAGGACCTGGTCGGCGTCGAGGTCGCCGGTCGGTTCGACGCCGGTGACGGTGGGCTCGCCCTTGGTCAGTGTGCCGGTCTTGTCGAAGAGCACTGCGTCGACCTGCCGCATGGACTCCAGGGCGAGGCGGTCCTTGACCAGCACGCCGCCGCGGGCGGCGCGCTCGGTGGCGATGGAGACCACGAGCGGGATCGCCAGGCCGAGGGCGTGGGGGCAGGCGATGACGAGCACGGTGATTGTACGGACCACGGCCTCGTCGGGCATGCCGATGAGCGTCCAGACGACTGCGGTGACCAGCGCCGCGCCGAGGGCGAACCAGAACAGCCAGGCCGCGGCCTTGTCGGCGATCCGCTGGGCGCGGGAGGAGGAGTTCTGGGCCTCGGTGACGAGCCGGTTGATGCCGGCCAGGGCGGTGTCGTCGCCGGTGGCGGTGATTTTCACCCGCAGGCCGGAGTCCGTGGCGACGGTGCCGGCAGTGACTGTCTCGCCCTCGCCCCGAGAGACCGGGCGGGACTCGCCGGTGATCATGGACTCGTCCATGTCGGCGCGGCCGTCGACGATGGTGCCGTCGGCCGGGACGCTGCCGCCGGGACGCACGATCACGACGTCGCCCACGTCGAGGTCGGCTGGGGCCACCTTAACGACGTTCTCGCCCTCAACGCGCTCGGCCTCGTCGGGCAGCAGTTCCGCCAACGAGTCGAGCGCCGAGGTGGTCTGGGCCAGGGAGCGCATCTCGATCCAGTGGCCCAGCAGCATGATCACGATCAGCAGCGCCAGCTCCCACCAGAACTCCAGCTCGTGATGGACGAGCCCGAGGGTCGCGGCCCAGGAGGCGAAGAAGGCCACCGTGATCGCCAGAGCGATGAGCAGCATCATCCCGGGCTTGCGGGACTTCAACTCGCTGACTGCGCCGGTGAGGAAGGGCCTGCCGCCCCAGACGTACATGACGGTGCCCAGTACCGCGGCGACCCAGCCCGCCCAGCCGGGGACCTCGTAGCCCAGCAGCATGGCGAACATCGGCGAGAGGGTGACCGCGGGGATGGCGATGACGAGGTTGATCCAAAACAGCCGGCGGAACTGGCCAACGTGATCACCGTGACCGCCATGGCCGCTGTGATCTCCGTGGCCACCGTGCTGGGCGTGCTCACCGTGGCCGCCGTGCTCGTCGAGGCCCGTGTGGTCTGAGTGCTGCCCGTGGTCCATGGCGTGGCCCTGGTGCCCGGTGTGCTGACCCTCGCGCGTGCCGTGCGCCTCCGCCGAGGCGTGCGCGGACACAGACCCGTGGTGATGCTCGCCGTGAGCGGGTGCATCGGTTCCGTGACCGTGGTGCTGGTGTGAGTTCGGGTCCGTCATCGTTCCCCTCCTCCGTCATCGAGCCATGCCGATTGCCGCTCACCCGGTCGCCGGGCAAGCGAACGTCGGCTCAGGACGCTGGTTGGATCTCGCTCTCGACGACCCACTTGTGGTTCGTCATCTTCATGCCGTCCGTCTCGTAGTCGACCATGTAGACCGTCTCATCGGTGGACGAAGCGATGGTGGCCGTCGCACCCTCCATGCCCTCCATGTGCTCGGCGAGCAGCGTCACCTCTGTGCCATCGGCCAGGCGCTCGTCGCCGGCATCCTCGATTTCTTCCTGCACGACCCACTTGTGGTCCGTGACGGGGGCGCCGCCACCTGCGGGCGTGTAGTTCACGGAGTACGTGTACGTGTCGAATGCGCCGGAGATCGTCGCCGTCGCACCGTCCATGCCTTCCATGTGGTCGGCCGTGAGCTGTACCTCTGTGCCGACCGGGTAGGCGGGGTCGCTGGCTTCGGCGATACCCTCGGGTGCCGGTCCGCCGTCCATCGGGTGCTCCATCGAGTGATCCATCTCCTCATCACCGCTTTCTGCGTTGTCGCCGCCGTGGCCCTGATGCTCCTCAGTAGCCGAAGGGTCGGCCTGCTGGTCTTCGTCTGCTCCGCTGCCGCAACCGGCGAGCACGAGTGTCACTCCGAGCGCTCCTGCTGCCAGCCCTGCTCGCAGTCTCCTCTGCATGTCAGCTCCTTTCATCAACATGCCTACCTTATACCCCCAGGGGGTACTAGTCAAGGATCGCGCGTTGTACCGGTGTGGATAGATCGAATTGTCCTTCTCAGAGGGACTGCTCATGTTGGATGGGCAATGCGGCGATGAGGGGATGGTCGAAGCCCGCCGGTCCGATCTTCGCGGCTCCACCGGGAGAACCCAATTCGTCGAAGAACTCGACGTTGGCCTTGTAGTAATCAGACCATTCGTCGGGCAGGTCGTCTTCGTAGTAGATGGCCTCGACGGGACAGACCGGTTCGCAGGCTCCGCAGTCAACGCATTCGTCGGGATGGATGTAGAGCGAGCGTTCGCCCTCGTAGATGCAGTCGACAGGACATTCGTCGATGCAGGCGCGGTCCTTGACGTCCACGCAGGGAAGCGCGATCACATAGGTCATGGCTGCTCTTCTCGGTCGGGTGCGGATCGGCGGTGAGAGTCAGTGGGAGGCTCGGGGAGGTCGTCAGTCTCTGCCGGGCCTGCGACCGCCTGCGGGATGCGCAGGCGCAGGACGGTGGCTGCAAGGCTGAGGGCGATGATGATCGCACCGAGGATTGTCATGGTTCCTGACAGGGTGAGCACCGGCACGAGCAACCCGGCGACAATGGTGGGCACACCGAATGCGAGGTAGGCGACCGTGTAGATCACAGCCATCACGGCGGCGCGTTCCGACGATGCCGTGTGGGGCATGAGTGTGCGCAGCACCCCGAGGAACGCTGTGCCGAACCCGGAACCGACGATCGCGACCGACGCGACGTAGGCCGGGTAGGAACCGAGTGCGAGGGCGCCGATGCTCACTGCGGTGCCGAATGCCAGGGCGCTGGTCGCATACAGGCTGATGGTGCGGGCGGAACGCCGCTGCAGGACGGACGAGGCGGTGACTCCGGAGATCGCCAGTGCGAAGATGACGATGCCCGCGTGGGTGTGCGTGGAGCCCCCGAGCTCACTGCCGACGAGGCCGGCTCCGAGCGCGAGGAAGAGTCCGTTGGTCGCCCACCCAGCGATGATCGCGGGCACACCGGCGGTGAACATGCGGCGCAGGTGCGGTGGCACGGTGAACCGCGGGCGGAGGTCGCCACGTCGTAACCGGGTCTTGGGGACCAATTCCGGTGTGATCCACACCGTCGCTGCCACGATGAGGAAGGCGAGCACGAGCAGGCCGAAGACCGCAGCTGTCGGTTCGGGGGTGAGATCGAGGAGAAGCGCAGCACCGAGTGCCCCGGTCCCGAGACCGATCATCGGCCCGATCGTGTTCCACAGGGCTGCGATGTTCGGATGCGACGGCGGCTCGAAGTCGATCATCATCGCCGACAGGGCCGGGATGAGCAGACCCGCTGCGAGCCCTTGCAGAGCGCGTGCGACCAGGAGTGTCGCGAGGCCGCCGGCGAACCAGAACATGGCCAGGCTCAGTGCCAGCGCCAGGGAACCGGCGGTTACGACCGGACGTCTGCCGATGTAATCGGAGAGCGGTCCGAGGTAGAGCAGCGCGGCCAGGAGGGTGAAGGTGTAGACCGCGAATACGAATGTGGTGGCGACGGGAACGAGCTCGAGCCGTTCGGCGATCTGGGGGTAGAACAACGACGGCGCGCTGGCAGCCGCCATCATGAGAATGGTCGCTGCCAGCGAGAGCAGGAAGCCCCGCCGTGGGATCTGCCTGGTACAGTCTCCCGCCATCGCCTAGGCCTGCACGCCGTGGAGCTGCTGTCCCCACTGGTAGACGGTGCCGACCGCGTCGATGCCGGTGACGCCGACGACCATACCGTCGGTCTCGTGGCGGACGATGAACTCCTCGCCGGCTTCCAGGTAGGTGTTTGTGCCGGCCGTGTACCCGACTCCGGAGATCATCTGACCGTAGACCATCGCCATGTAGGGGCTGCGTGGCAGGTAGGTGCTCGGATCGTCGCTGATGCCGAGGTCGTGCAATGCGGCCTGTGCGGCGTGCGCACCCTGCGCGGCGGCGTCTTCCCAATGGTCGATGCGCCAGGCGCCCAGTGCTTCGTCGTGATGCGTGGCCACACCTCCAGCGGCGTAGACGTGGTCTGCTGCGGCGCGGAGGTGATCGTCGACGTCGATGCCGTTCGTCCACGGTGACGGGGCTGCGGGCGTCGTGCCGAGCGCAACGAGGAGGAAGTCGGCCACAATAGGATCGCCGTCGTCGAGGGTGATGGCGACACCGGATTCTGTTTCGTCGACATGCTGGAGAGTGCGACCGAATCGAGTCTGCACCTTGGCGGCATGGTCGGCGGCGAGGCGTTCAGCCACGGGCGCCCCAAACGCTCCGATGCCGGGAACGGAACTGCGAGAGACCAGCGTGACCATGTGTCCGTCGGCTTGCAGCGACGAGGCGGTCTCGGCTGCGATGATTCCGCCGCCGTAGATCGCCACGCGCGCCGGCCGTCCCAGGCCGGTCAGCAACTTTCGGATGCCGAGGGCATCCTCCACGGAGTGAAGAGCGGTGACCCTCCCTTGTCCGGCGTCGTCGCCGAACACGTCAGCGGGCAGGGAACGGGGCATGCTCCCGGTCGCGACGATGAGCGCGTCGTAGGAGACCTGTGCGCCGGAGGTCAGCCGGACCTGCTTCGCCGAGGTGTCGACTTCGAGCACGGTGTCGGCGATGACCTCGATCTGAGGCAGCGGGAGCTTGATCATCTCCGGCGGTGTCGGACCGAACGCGATTCCCTTGATGAGCATCCGCGTATAGGGCGTCTCCCCGGTGCGGGTCACCAGCGTCACCCGGACATCGTCGCGTGAGGCGAGAGTGCGGGTGGCTGCGGCCCCGGCTGCTCCCGAGCCGAGGATGAGGACGTGCTGGGTGGTCATAGAGGAACTCCTGGGCTGCTGGTCGTGGTCGAACTGGTGCGTCGGCGTCAGGAGCGAACGAGGCGGGCGATGGCCTCGGATGCCTCGCCGAGCCTCTGCTCGCTGACTGGTCCGCCGGCGACTGCGGCGTCGAGGACGCAATGCTTGAGGTGATCGTCGAGCAGGCCGAGGGCGACGTTCTCGAGTGCCCTGGTGGCTGCGGAGATCTGGGTGAGGATGTCTATGCAGTAGCGGTCCTCGTCGACCATCCGATCAATGCCGCGGATCTGGCCTTCGAGGCGTCGCAGGCGATTGCGGTACTTCGTCTTGTCGCTGATGTATCCGTGGTCGGACGCGTCGCCGTCGCCTCCTGCGGGGTAGGTGTCGAGGTGGGTTTCGGTGGTGGGGGTCGTAGTGGTCATGTCGGTTCGCTCCGATCAGGTGGCGGGGTGCCGCAGCGGTGCCGCGGCACCCCGCACGCTGGTGGATTACGCCATGTTGGCGGCGTACTTGGCCGGATCCGAATCGAACGCGGGGCCGCAGCCGGCGCAGCAGAAGTAGTAGCGCTCGCCGTCGAAGTCGCGGTAGAGTCCGGCGGCTTCGGCGGTCTTCTTGCTGACCGGGGTTCCGACCATGACCGGGCAGGTGGTCATGTCATCGGCTCCCCCGCCGAGCAGGTTCTCGCGTCCACCGTTCTCGGCGGCGGGGTTAGTCTCGTTCGTGCTGCAGCAGCTGCTCATTCTCTGGTGTTCCTTCGTTGTTGGATTCGTGTGGATGGGTGGGTTCTCGTTCGTCACTTCGTGGCGACGCTCTTGAACCCGCGCAGGCGGAGGCTGTTGCCGACGACGAAGACGCTGGAGAACGCCATCGCCGCGCCTGCGAGCATGGGGTTGAGCATGCCCAGCGCTGCGACCGGGATCGCGGCGGTGTTGTAGGCGAATGCCCAGAACAGGTTGGTCTTGATCGTCGACAGGGTCTTACGGGACAGACGGATCGCGTCGACCGCGGCCCGCAGATCACCGCGGACCAGGGTGATGTCGGAGGCCTCGATCGCGACGTCGGTGCCGGTGCCCATCGCCAGGCCCAGGTCGGCCTGCGCGAGCGCGGGGGCGTCGTTGACGCCGTCGCCGACCATCGCGACGATCTTGCCCTCGGATTGAAGACGGGTGACGACGTCGACCTTGTCCTTGGGCAGCACCTCGGCGATAACCTCCTCGATGCCGACCTCGGCGGCGATCTGGCGGGCCACGGCCTCATTGTCACCGGTGAGCAGCACCGGGGTCAGGCCGATCTCCTTGAGCCCGCGGATCGCCTCTGCGCTCGTGGGCTTGACGGTGTCGGCGACGACGAGGATGCCGCGCGCAGCACCGTCCCAGCCGATCGCGACGACCGTCTTGCCTTCACCCTCGGCCTGAGCCTTCGCCTGTGCGACCTCCGGAGAGAGCTTCTGCGACCAATCGGCCAGCAGCGATTCGCGTCCGACGACGACCGGGGTGCCCTCGACGATGCCCTGCACGCCCTTGCCCTCGACATTGGCGAAGTCTTCTGGCGTGGGCAGCTGGCCGACTTCCTGGGTGGCGCCCTTGGCGATCGCCTGAGCGATCGGGTGCTCCGAGGAGTCCTCCAGCGCACCCGCGAGGCGCAGCAGCTCGGCACGGTCCACACCGGCTTCGGTGATCACATCGGTAAGGGTCATCTTGCCGCTGGTGACGGTACCGGTCTTGTCGAGCACGACGGTATCGACCTTGCGGGTGGACTCCAGCACCTCCGGGCCCTTGATGAGGATGCCCATCTGCGCCCCGCGGCCGGTGCCGACGAGCAGCGCGGTCGGAGTCGCGAGCCCGAGCGCGCAGGGGCACGCGATGACGAGCACGGCGACCGCTGCGGTGAACGCGGCGGCGACGGGGAATCCGCCTCCCAGCCAGGCGCCGAGGGTGATGAACGCGACGACGATGACGATCGGCACGAACACGCCGGAGATCTTGTCGGCCAGACGCTGCACCTCGGCCTTGCCAGTCTGCGCGTCCTCGACGAGCTTCGCCATCTGCGCAAGCTGCGTGTCCGAGCCGACACGGGTCGCCCGCACGACAAGGCGGCCGCCCGCGTTGACGGTGGCACCGGTGACCGAGTCGCCCTCGCGGACCTCGACCGGTACGGACTCGCCGGTGAGCATGGAGGCGTCCACCGCGGAGGAGCCGGAGGTCACGATGCCGTCGGTGGCGATCTTCTCGCCCGGACGAACGATGAACTCGTCGCCGACCTGGAGGTCAGAGGTGGGGATCTTCACCTCAACGCCGTCGCGGAGCACGGCGACTTCCTTCGCGCCGAGCTCCAGGAGGGCGCGCAGCGCGGCCCCGGCCTGGCGCTTGGAGCGCTTCTCGAAGTAGCGGCCGGCGAGGATAAACATCGTCACGCCCGCGCCAACTTCGAGATAGATGTTCGCCGCGCCATCCGAGGGAGCGATCGTGAACTCGAACGGGTGCGTCATCCCGGGTGTGCCAGCGGTTCCGAAGAATAGTGCGTAGACGGACCACAGCAGTGCGACCGAGGTGCCCATCGAGATGAGTGTGTCCATCGTCGCGGTGCCGTGCTTGAGGTTCGTCCATGCGGCCTTGTGGAACGGCCAGGCTGCCCAGATGATCACCGGGGCGGCAAGCGCGAGCGAGGCCCACTGCCAATATACGAACTGCAGTGCGGGGATCATGGCCATGGCGATCACGGGAACCGTGAGCACAATGGCGCCGACTAGCCGATGGCGCAGCGAGGTGAGCTCAGTGTCTTCCTCCTCCCCGGCCTCGGTCTCCGACGTGTTCGCCGTGGTGTCCTTGGGCTTGGGCAGCGCAGCCGTGTAGCCGGTCTTCTCGACCTCGGCGACCAGCAGTGCCGGATCGTAGCCGGCAGGCACGGTGACCTTGGCCTTCTCCGTGGCGTAGTTGACCGTGGCCGCGACGCCGTCGAGCTTGTTCAGCTTCTTCTCGATCCGGTTCGCACAGGAGGCGCAGGTCATCCCGCCGATCTCCAGCTCGATGTCCGGCCCACCGGTGGGGGGCGCTGATGTGCTCATCCTCTTCCTTCTCTCTTCAGCTCTCGTGCGACGCCAGTCCCTGCGGGTCAGTGGCCGTCGGTATGCGAATCGTCTGTCTGCGAGCCGTCACCATGCTTGGCGTCGATCACGAACTCGGCGGTGTGCACCTGCCCGTCGACCTGGAAGTCCAGGTAGAGCAGGTAGCGGTCGGCGGTCGGGGCCTCCGCTGCGAATCCGATCTCGGGTCCGGCCGTGTCCCCGGCCTGGGGCTCGTCGCCCTCGGCGTGGACGTGCAGGTAGGCGAGGTCGCCTTCGCGCAGCGCCACCAGGTGACCGAACGCGCCCAGGTAGGGCTCCAGCGTGGTCACCGGCTCCCCGTCGCGCTCGACCGAGATGGTGAGCTCGCTTGAGGTGCCCGCAGTGAGGTCGCCGTTCAGGGAGACGGTGTATCCGTCGACCTCGTCGGTGATCTGAGCCTCGGTCTCGACGGGGGTGAAGTCGCCCGCCACCTCGACGGCGCGAGTCAGGGTGATGCCTTCGGCTCCCTCGCCCGCGGGTGTGAAGTCGGCGTACACGCGGTAGGTGCCGGCTTCGTCCCAGGTCCACGGCACCGACCAAGTGCCTGTGCTCGTGTCGAGTTCGGGGTGCACGTGCTGGAAACCGGTACCATCGGTGCGAACGGCGATCAGATGCAGGTCCTTCTCGTGTGCGGTGGTGTACTCGGTCACCGCTTCGCCAGACTCGTCGAGGATCTGGAAGCTCAGCTTTCCATCCTCGCCTGCAGCCGTGGGAGCCTGGACCGGGGAGAGCACGAAGCCGTCCGCGCTTGCGGAGACCCCGTTCAGAGCGGGCTCCGCAGTTTCCTGCGCAGCGCCGCCGTGCCCTTCACCGTGTGTGTTCACGTCACTTCCTTCTGCCCATGCTGCTACGAAGCTGTCGGGAATGACGGCGCCGGCGAGGCCGAAGGCCCCGCCGAACGCCACCACCAACCCGGCCCCGTAGAGCGCGAGCCGTCCTCCGGCCTTCATCAGACGCGCACCGCCGAGTAGCCGGCCTCCTCGACCGCCGCGAGGACCTTGGCATCGTCGATCTCGCCCTCGGAGGTGACGTTGAGCTTGCCGGTCTGCGCGCTGACCTGGATGTCCTGGACGCCGGGGATCTCGCCGACCTCCTCGCGGATCGACATCTCGCAGTGCCCGCAGGTCATGCCCGTCACCTGGTAATCGTTCGAAGCCATCAGGTATCCTCCTTCTATGCAGTAGTACCCCTACCGGGTACGTGTACAAGTCAACGGTATACCCCTGGCAGGTATTCCGCAAGAAGGGAGGCGATCGTGTGAGCCGCATCGCAGATGTGCTGCGGGCAATGGTTGGAGCGTCCGAGGTGAGCCTCGTGGCGCAACGATGCTGCGGGGCGACCCGCTGGGCGGTGTCGCTGCGCGTCGGAGAGTAGTGAGCCCCGGCCTTATGAGAACCGTGGACTGCCTTGCCGCGTCGGCGAAGGCAGTGACGACCGGTACGGGCCGGACACCCACCAAACGCCGATCAGTCGCTGGTGCTCATGGTACGAAGCCGGCCGTGCCAACTCGATTCGCAGGCGTTCGAGATTGGTGAGTGGATCAGACGAATCCCAGCTGGAGTGCGCAGTTACGCCGGAGACAGTTAGCGGCTCCTGTGCTGCGCATTGGCATATCCCTCTGGTCGCGGACACACGCACGATGCATAGGCCTGTCGGTCCGATGGTCTACGACTGCCTCAAGATCGTGTTCATCCGATCGGGATCGGCGATCATGTTCAGCGAGTTCGGTCGTCAGGCAGTCAACGTCGGTGACGCAATTCTCCTTGGCCCGAACGTGCTGTTCAGCAGCGAGCCCGAAGAACTCGTCACGTTCACCTCGATCTACGTCGATACCGATTTCGCTCTCGATCAGTTCTTCTGGCAGCACTCTGCGGTGCTGCATGACCGGCTTGAAGCGCCCAGCTTCGCGGAGAAGGTCTACTCTGAACCTGCGCAGATCCTGCGGCTCGGCAGAGATCGGGCCGGGATGGTTGTGCCGTGGCTGGACGAGATGGTGGCCCTCAGCGTTGAGGAGCAATTCCGAGAGAGATTCAATCGACTCCAGGCACTCTGGTTCGCCGTCATGGATGTGCTCGGACCATTCATCCGCGTCTCGCCTGTGAGGCTGACACCGTTGCAGCGGGCGCGCTCGCGTCCGGTGCTGCCGCGCAGTCGTCGGTTTGCTCCACTGCGTCGTGAATCGCTGCTCGCTCGTGAAGCTCTCCACGAGAACATCGCACATCCATGGACGCTTGGTGAGCTGGCCGAGACTGTGCGGTTGTCCCCGCAGCAGCTGACTCGCGTGTTCGCTGAGGCGTTCGGGAAGACCCCGATCGCCTATCTGACGATGCTGCGTGTTCAGGAGATGGCCCGGCTGCTGCGCGAAACCGATCTCCCCGTTGCCCGCGTCGGCCGGCGGGTCGGGTGGTCGAGCCGGTCGCGGGCGACGGAGGCGTTCATCGAGCACATCGGGCTCAGCCCGAGCCGCTATCGGGCCATGCGCCCCGTTGGTGAAGAACGCCCGCTGTAGGGGCAGTCGCGTCCGGGAAATCATCACTTCGTCCGGCGTCCGACCGTACTTGACCTCCGCTCGCCCAGTAGGAGAGCCGTCGCTGGTAGTCCAGTGAGTCCACGTCAGGTGCCGCCGCGTTCCTGATGGCCAACATACCGATCCTGTCGTTCGCTGACCGTCTGACTCGCCGGATGCGCCTGGCGCACCTCGCTGGTGCAGGGTCTGCCGCTTCTACGCGGTGGCCTGCCGAGAGGAGGCCGGACGATGGCGACGAGGGAAGAGGCCCGCCAGAAGCGGGAAGCGAGGCTCGATGAGCTCCACGAGACGCTGACCGGCGCGGTCGAGCAGCTCATCACGGGCGAGGACTGGGCCGACGCGCTGAGGTTCGCCGCCCGGTTCCGGTCACGGTCGTTCAACAACACGCTTCTCATCTGGAAACAGCACGAGGCGAACTATGCGGCCGGGAAAGTGGCCTCGCCGTTCCCGACCTATGTGGCCGGCGCCGGGCAGTGGCAGAAGATGGGTCGGCACATCCTCAAAGGCCAGAAGCACTACGGTATCCTCGCTCCGTTCAAGGCACGGTTCGCCACGGCGACACCGAAGGACCCTGACTCCTGGCGGCGCCTGGGCCGGTATGAGAAGCCCAAGCCCGGCGAGGCCGTCCGCACACGCATGGTCGGTGTGGTCCCCGCGCGGGTCTTCGATGTCGCCCAGACCGGCGGCGACCCGATACCCAAGGCACCGGAACCGACGCTGCTGCAAGGCGAAGCGCCCGAGGGGTTGTGGGAGGGACTGGCCGGGCAGGTGCAGGCCGCCGGGTATGAGCTGATGCGTGTGCCGCATGAGGGCATGATCGACGGCGCGAACGGACGGACCAACTTCACCGACCGATCGGTTGCGGTGCGGGAGAACATGGACGCCGCCTCCCAGGTCAAGACGCTGGCTCATGAGCTCGGGCATGTGCTGATGCACAGCCCCGACCAGGAGGAGGCTCGCCAGCATCGTGGGATCGCGGAGGTCGAAGCCGAGTCCGTCGCGCTCATGGTCGGCGCCGCTCATGGAATGGACACCAGCGACTACACGATCCCGTACGTGTCGGGGTGGGCGGCAACGGTCGATGGCACAGAGCCGGTCGAAGTCGTCAAGGCCACCGGGGAGCGGGTACGTCGGGTAGCGATCGACATCCTCGATGGTCTCGACACTGTTCGACTGCCCGACGGCACCCCACCCGGTCTGGCCAAGGACGGCCCAGCTCGCACCAGCGCGGGCCGCGAGCGGACACCCCAGCAGAGTGCAGGGCCCGATACGGCGAGACGCCCGGCCTCGACAGCCCGGCCGGAGCGGAGGCTGTGATGGCCAGCCGGCGAGGATTCATCTGGGCGGTGCAGCAGATCGATGCGACGACGCCGCTACCGGAGGCAGCCGTCATCTTCGCTCGCGCCGGGGTGCCGGTGTTCCCGTGCGCACCGGGCGGCAAGCAGCCCGTCACCGGGCAGGGGTTCAAGAACGCGACCACGGATCTGGCCCAGGTGCAGGCCTGGTGGCACCGTTTCCCGGCCGCGAACATCGGGATGCCCACGGGTGCCGCCTCGGGGGCGGTGGTCGTGGACGTTGATGTCCATGGCCCTGTCAACGGCTACGACGCGCTCAACCGCGCCGACCGGGCCGGACTGGTGTCGGGGTGGGGGCTGGCCGCACGTTCTGCCTCGGGCGGCCTGCATCTGTACTTCCCGGCCACCGAGGGCGTGGAGCAGCGCTCGTGGCAGGCGGGGCGGGCAGCGATCGACTTTCGCGGTGATGGCGGCTACATCATCGTCCCGCCCTCGCGACGTGCCGTCGGTGGCACCGAGGCGGTCTATCGGGTCGAGAGGATCAATCCCGGCCGGGTCTCGACGGTGGATGCCCAAGCCCTGCGTGACTTCCTCGATCCGAAGCCACCGCCGCGGCCCCGTCCCGCAGGGCTTGCGGCCAATCCGAGCGAGGCAGCGGGACGGCTGGCCGGCTGGGCTGCTCGGGTACCCGAGGGGCAACGCAACTCAGGTGTGTTCTGGGCCGCGTGCAAGATGGCCGAGAACGGCGTGGACCCCTCTGTTGCGGCCGGCACGTTGACCGAGGCCACCGAGCAACCAGATTTCGATGCCCGCGAGATCGGCCGCATCGTCGTCAACGCCTACCACCGCGTCCACGCCACCACCCCGACGACTCGGACCGAGCAGTCGACAGGCCCACCGACCGTGGATCGTTGCCGTGTGGCGGCCTCGCGGGCTCCGACATCGCCACGGGGTCTGTGATGGCCGAGGGCGTGAAGGGCCGGCGATCCGCCGTGGCAGCCGCCGCGGTCGGCAACGTCGTCATCGCGACCGGCGCGTTCTGGTTGTCCTACACCGCATTGGCCGATCTGGCGCAGCGCTCGGGCATCGCGGCCGGCCAGGCGTGGCTGTGGCCCATGCTCGTCGATGGTCTGATCGTGGTGGCCACGGTCGCCGTCGTCGCCCTCGACGGGCACACGACGGCCTGGTACGCCTGGGCACTGCTGATCGCCGGAGCCCTGGTGTCGGTCGCAGCCAACGCCACGCACGCGATCCTCGCCGCCGACACGAGCGTGCCCGGTCTCCTCGCGGCGCTGGTCTCGGCCGTCCCACCCCTGGTCGAGGTCGCCACCACACACCTGCTGGTCGTGCTCATGCGCTTCTCCCGCGCCACCGGCCAACGAGAGCCCGGCACCGATGCCGAAGCTCTGAACCCAGCTCAGGACGCGCACGCCCTGATAACCCGACCACCGCGGGCCGAGCGCGAGTCGCCGCCGGAGCCGCCGACGAGGCCTGTTGACCCCGCACCGGCGGGCCTTGCTCTCGTGGTGGACGAGCCCTCGGCGCAGGGCGAGCCTGCGCCTCGTCGTCTCCGAGCGGCACGACTGCGGGAGAAGGGCTGGTCGAACAAACAGATCGCCGCCGAGCTCGCCGTCCACCCCAGCACCATCGGCCGCTGGTTCACCGCCGCCGACGCAGACCATCCGGAAACCGACGAGAACACCCAGGAGGACCCATCATGAACCCCGACACCCATCCCCAGCACCTGAGCCCACGGCATGCGCTTCGCCAGGGCCCGAGCACTCGTCATCGGGTCGATCCGAGTCCGAAGCAGCCGGACTCCTCGCCTGCTCCCGGCACACCCGAGGCGGTGCAGGCCGCCGACGTCGACCAGAACCGAACCGCCGCCGTGGGCGGGTCGCCACGGAACGCACGGCGCGGACTGGAGTGGGTCCGTCCCACCGATCTGATCGCTCGCGGCTCGGCCACAATGGCCGGACGCGGGATCGACTTCCAGACCGAGCTGGCCCGTAAGGCCCGCGCACCGATGATCCGGGGACTTCACCGGGTGGGCGAGCGAGCCAAGCAGCTGCCACCGATCCAGGCGTTCGGACGCGGCCACGCCCACCGGGCGGCCACGCGCGACGCGGTCGGAAGGTCGTAGGCGGTGACCGGCCATGCGAAGACTAACCATCCCCGAGCGCCCGCTGAGGGCCCTCGTGCGCACCTGCCTCCCAGGAGGTGCCGCGATCATGACCACACACACCACACGAACCGGCGAGCCGGAGGACTACACCACCAGCGAAGGGCTCCGTCGCCTGCTCATCCGGCTGCACGAGGGCGAGGCCGGCGCTTGGCAATCGGACCCTGTCGCTGCCGAGCTGATGGAGTACGCCGCCGAGAAGTACGCGGCCCTGGCCCACAAGCACGGGCTGGACAAGTGGGAGGCCGCATCGGCGGCGTTCGACGTGATGCGCAGCAAGGCCGCCCGCACCGCGTGCGATCCGTGGGGCGTGATCACGCACGCGGTGCGGATCACCTGCATCGCCGAGGAACGCGCCGCCGGGCTGCTGTGCTCGGTGCATCAGGCTCGCCGCCCGACGTTCTCGCGCTTCCACGACGCCGAACGCATCTCGGACCGGGAGAACCCGCTGACGGACTATCGTCCCGAGTTCCAGGTCACCGACCCCTATCCCACCGATCCGGTGACGCTGCACTACGGCGGCGAGGCCACGATTCGGGCGTACACCTCGGCGACCAGCGCCGTCGAAGACGCGATCGCGCTGTTCGCCATGTTGGGCTGGCCGCCGGACACGGCGCGTGCTGCCGTGGAGCACGTCAGCTCCGAGCTGGCACGAATCGGATCGCGCAAGAGCGCGTTCGAGGCGCTGCGCCGTGACAAGTACTCCCGTGCTCTTCTGGACTTGTCGGCGTGGTCCTGGCTGTCGGTGATCAAGACGCTGCTGGGACACCCGAACCCGGCCTATGCGGCCACCAGCCAGGGCAAGGGCCTTCTGCTGCGGCTGGTGATCGGCGAGAACCTGTCGATGCTGCTGCTCGATGACGACCTGGTGCTCACGATCAGCGTGGCCGCACCGAGTCTGAGGTGGCGCGATGGGCTCGCGTGACGGACACATCGAGCTCGACTGGGCCGTCGACGCGATTGTCGTGGGCACCCGGCATCGCACCGACCTGGGCGACATCGACGCGCTGGCCTCCTCGATCGACCGGCACGGGCTGCTCCAGCCCCTGACGTTGACCTCCCAGGGCGTGCTGGTCTGCGGCTACCGCCGGCTCACGGCGATCAAGAAGCTCAACTGGCGCACGACCGGGGTATGGATTCGCTCGGGCGTCTCGGACCGCCTCGGGCACCTGCTGGCCGAGCAGGACGACAACAACCATCACAAGGCGCTGACCCAGACCGAGGCCGCCGCGCTGTACCGCGAGACCAAGACGCTGATGGCCGAGGACGCTGCCCGGCGGAAGAAGGCCACACAGTTCAGCAGCGACAACCAGCCCGGAAACGGCGGTCCTGCCAATTTGGCAGGACCGTCACCGGCTGACGCCGCGGAGGCTCCAGCCGGGGCGATGGGCACCGCCCGCGAACAGGCCGCCCGGCTGATCACCGGCCGCGCCTCCTACACGACACTGGAGCGCACCGGATTCCTCCAGCAGCTCCTCGAAGACCCGGCCACAGCCGAGCATGTCCGGGCCGAGGCCGCGACCGGGCTCGAACAGATCGAGGCCGGCGCACCCGTCCACCCGATCTACGAGCGCCTGCGCTCCCTGGCCGGTCAGGCCACCGAGCGCCGCCAGGACGACCTGGACGAGATGGCGAAGCAGGCCCTGGCCCGCGTGCGAGCCGCCGAAGCGACCAAGCGGCCCCGTAGCGGGCAGCCCAGCCGGCCCCGGCAGAGCGTGCCGGGCCGCTGGCCGGTGCGGGCCTTCCTGACGACGTTCGAGGAACTGACCGACTGGTGGACCCACTACGACCCAGCCACCTTGGCCGCAGAGCTCACCGACGAGCAGGCCGAGATGTTCCTGGGCGTGGCCACTGGCACCGCCGACTTCGCCGAGCAACTGCGTGCCGCACGAGAGGCACTCGGCGACGAGCAGGCCCGCACCGCACGCGGGCACCTGCACGCCATCTGAGCCCGGCCGGCCCAGGGAGCCACGCACGTACCTGGGCGTCATGAACACCACTGACGACTCCCACGCCCGCCGCCGGCTGGTCGCCTGGATCATCGCCGGGATCGCCCTGCTCGTGCTGATCGCCGTCGGCGTCTACGGCCTGCTCATCGGCCCACCCGACACCGACACCCCGCCGGCACCGGCACCGTCGGAGCGAACGGTGGGCCCGCCGCCGAGCGAGAAGCTCACGCCACGACTGCCGGTCATCATCGCCACCGACGACCCCGAAGGCTTCGCCCGGTCGGTGGCCGAAGCCCTGTTCACCTGGGATACCGGCGATGGCCTGATGCCAGCGGACTACAGCTCAGTGATCGTCGAGGTCGGCGACCCGACCGGGTACGAGCAGGCCGGGCTGGCCTCCGACATCTCGACCTACCTGCCCTCGCGGGAAGCGTGGATCGAGCTGCGCAAGCACTCCACCAGCCAGTACCTGAGCATCGAGACCGCCGCCGTCCCCGAAGCCTGGGCCGAGGCCGTCGATCAAGCCCAGCCCGGCCAGCTCCCCGAGGGCGCCACCGCGATCACGATCGAGGGAACCCGGCACCGAGAAGGCATCTGGCAGGACGATCCGGTCTCATCCGAGCACTCGGTGGCGTTCACCATCTTCCTCGCCTGCCCCGAGGACGCCGACTCCTGTCATCTGCTGCGCCTGTCCGAACTCGACAACCCCCTGCGCTGAGAGCACGAGAGGCCCTGCTGTGACCAAGAAGCTCGCCCTGGTTGTCATCGCCGTGCTGCTGCTCGGCCCGATGTTCGCACTCGTCGGCGTCGGGCTGCTGATGAACCCCGCCGCCACTGCCGACTGCACCGTGCCCGGCGGCTCGGTCGAGGTCGGCGAGGTGCCCGACGAGCTCGACGTGGAGACCCGCTCCGGTGAGCGCTTCACCCTGAACCACGACCAGCTCACGCACGCCGCCACGATCATCGAGACCGGCTCGGGGATCGAGGGCGTGGGCCGGCCTGGCATCAAGGTCGCCCTCATGGCGGCCCTGACCGAATCCACCCTGCGCCAGCTTGCCAACACCTCGGCCTACCCCGAAAGCGCGGACTACCCGAACGACGGGGACGGCAGCGACAACGACAGCCTCGGACTGTTCCAGATGCGCCCGCAATCGGGGTGGGGATCGGTCGAAGACCTCATGGACCCCACCTATCAGGCGTCCGCGTTCTACGGCGGACCCGACGGGCCCAACCATGGGTCACCGCGCGGCTTGGTGGACATTCCCGGCTGGGAGCAGATGGACCCCGCCGAGGCGGCCCAGGCGGTCGAGGTCAGTGCCTACCCGGACCGCTACCGCGACTACGATCCGGTCGCCGAGACGATCCTCGACGCGCTCTCGGCCAGCGGCGGCCCCACCGTCGAGCCTGCTGGTCGCGCCGTGACTGCGGCGGCCCCTGCGGAGCGTGGCTCCTCGGGCGTGGTGTTCCCGCTGCCGGAGGACACCTGGGTGGCGACCTCGCCCTTTGGTCCGCGGACGCATCCGATCACCGGCGAGCAGACGATGCACACCGGCAGCGACTTCGCCGCCCCGGACGGAACCCCGATCTTGGCCGCCGCCGATGGCAGCGTGACCGTCGCCGAGTACAGCGACGCGAGCGGCGGGATCGTCGTCATCGAGCACACCATCGATGGCTCCACCGTCGCGACCGCCTACATCCACTCCTGGGCCGATGGCATCCACGTCACCGTCGGCGATCAGGTCAGCGCGGGCCAGCACATCGCCGATGTCGGCAGCTCGGGCATGAGCACGGGACCCCATCTGCATTTCGAGGTCCGCGAGGGCGGCGCCGACGGGGACCATGTCGATCCTGCCGCCTGGCTGAACTCGCATGATGCCGCGGGCCTGCCCGAGGCCGAGACCGGCGCACCGGACGGGGATGAGGGCTGCGTCACCGAGGACGGGGCCACACCGGGCGGCGAGCCCGACCCCATCGAGGGCGACCCGAGCCGGATGGTCGATGACCCCACCAGCGACGGGCAGATCACCGCCCGGCTGCTCCACCTCCACGACCAGACGCTCGGTCGGTACCCCCAGACCTCCTGGGCGTGCTGGTCGCCGCGGCCCGGACAGTCCTCGGAGCATCCGCTCGGCCGCGCGTGCGACATCGCTTTCGGCAATGCCATCGGCCAGTACCCGACGCCCTCGCAACTGGAGGCCGGCTGGGAGGTCACGAACTGGATGAAGGACAACGCCGAGGCCTTGGGCGTGGAGTACCTGATCTGGCAAGGACAGATCTGGAGTCTCAGCCGCGACGATGAGGGGTGGCGTGACTACGGCGGCGGTGGCATGCACGACCCGGACAATGTTACCGGCGGTCACTTCGACCACCTGCACGTCACTGTCGCCGAATAATCTCCGAAGTTGCATCTGATGCACGAATCATGCGTCGGAGGCCGGTGCCGTCGCGCCGCTGTTTCGGCTGGTGCGGCGGCGTTGCCCCACCCTGTCGTGCCCGATCCGGGCGGCGTGCCCCCTGAGCATACTGCGCCTGCGAGGGGCCGTGGGGGTGATGACGGGCGGCCGGCGCACCTGAGGGGCATGGATGCTGTCTACTGCTGGTGCCGGACCACGCCCTGCGGGGGTGGATGAGCGATGGATGTCTTTCCCGATTTCGAGGGCTTGGGTGGCATCGGCGACCTCCAAGAGGTCGTCGGTGCGGCGTTGATGATCGCGCTGATCGTCGCGGTGCTGATGCTGATCGTCTCGGGCATCATCTGGGCGATCGCCACTGCGACCGGCAACTACCAGGCGGCCGCGAAGGCACGCGCCGGAACCCTCGTTGCCCTCGGCGGCGCGATCCTGGCCGGTGCCGCGGTGACCTGGCTGAACTGGCTCATCGACCTCGGCGGCACCCTCTAGACCCAGCACCGTTGCGCACCCGTGACGCCCGCCCCGGACCGGGGCGGGCGTTGTCATGTCCTTGTGCCGAGGGCAGCCGCGCTCACCTCGCAGCAGAACCGACCCATTTCTCGACCAAGGGAGTTCTGCCGTGATTGACATCGACCCCAATAGCGAAGGCCTGCCGGGCATCGAGGCGCTGCGCACGATCGTGGGCGCGACTATGACCATCGGTCTCATCCTCAGCGTCCTCGCCCTGATCGTCTCGGCGATTATCTGGGCTTACGGCTCCAATTCCAGCAATCCGCATCTGAGCGGGAGGGGAAAGATCGGCGTTCTGGTCTCCTGCGGCGCGGCGATCGTGTGTGGCGCGTCGGTCACGCTGATCAATTTCTTCTGGAACGTCGGCCAGGGCGTCTGAGCTCACCCATCATCTTTGGAGGTCCGTGATGGGTGTGTGCGATGTTCCCGTCATCTCAACCGTCTGCGATACCGCGGGCGAAGCCGCTGCCAGCCTCATCTCGGCACCGTTCGACTGGCTCGCCCAGGCGATGGGCGAAGCGGCGGCGTGGCTGTTCGAGTCGGTCTGGACGGTGTTCGACACCACGACTCTGGTCGACGTCCAGCGCCCGGAGTACGTCGAGGTCTACAACCTCGTGTTCGGGATCGCCGCCTTTTTGATGCTGCTGTTCTTCTGCTTCCAGCTCATCACCGCCATGATCCGCCGAGAACCTGGTGGCCTGTCCCGCGCGGCCCTTGGGCTGGCGAAATCGGTGCTCGGGTCGTTCGTGGTGATCACGGTGACCGCGTTGGCCCTGGAGATTGTCGACCAGCTCTGTGTCGGGATCATCCAGGCCGCCGGAGAGACCACCGAGTCCCTGGGCGACAAGATCGCCGCGCTCGTCGTCGGCCTGACCGCGCTGAACATGGGCGCTCCGGGAGTCGCCGCGATCCTGACCATCTTCCTGGCCGGCCTGGCGATCGCGGCGGCCGCGATCGTGTGGCTGAGCCTGTTGGTGCGCAAAGCCTTGCTGCTGGTGACGATCGCCTTGGCCCCGTTGGCGTTCTCCGGCGCGTCCTGGGATGCCAGTCGCGGATGGATCAGCAAGTGGGCGATGTTCGTCATCGCCCTGGTGCTGTCCAAGCTCGTGTTGGTCGTGATCCTGTTGGTTGCGGTCACCCAGGTTGCCGCCCCTATCGACGGTGATCTGGCCTCGGTGAGCGATCCGCTGGCTGGGATCGTGCTGATGGCGATCGCCGGGTTCGCGCCCTACATGACCTATAAGTTCCTCTCCTTCATGGGCTTCGACCTGTATCACGCGATGGGCGCCGAGCAGGAGGCCAAGCAGGCACTCAACCGGCCCGTCCCGACGCCCGGCAAGCCCGGCGGCGATCAGCCCAAGAAGGTCCTCGACGGCGGCAAGGACGGCGGCGGCCCCGGCGACGGCGGAGGCGGTGGTGGTGGGGGTGGTGGTGGGCCCAAGCAGAGCCCGACCCCGGCGAAACCACCCGCGGGTACTCCCACCGGATCGAGCACCGCGACCGCCGGCACCAGCGGAGGCGCCACGGGTGGCACCGCGGCAGCAGCGGGCCCCGCCGCGGCGGTGGTCATCGGCGCGGAGGTCGCCAAGAAGGCCGCCACCGCGGGACCGAAGGCCGGCCAGGCCGTGGCCGGGCAGGCCGAGAGCGCCTCCGATGGCGCCGACCAGAACGGCCAGAACAACCAGGGCGGCCAGCCCCCGGCCTCCCAGCCGCCGTCCTCGCAGCCTCCAGCGCCCCAGCCGCCGCTGCCGACCAATCCGACTCCGCCGGCTGGCGGCGGATCGGCTCAGACGCCCTCGGGGAAGGAGTAGGCCATGTCCGCGAGTGATGACAGCTCGACGCCGGGCACCGAGCTGGTCCCGGTGAAGTTCTCCCGGTTGACGCGCAGGGGTGTCCTGCTGGGCCTGTCGGTCTCCCAGCTCGTCGCCCTGGGCATCGGCGGAGCCTCGCTGGTGTGGGCGTTCTACGCCGGTGGTGGCCTGCTGATCGCGATGACCGCGCCGATCTGGCTGGTCGCCGCGGCCATCACCTGGGTGCCCGTGGCCGGCCGGCCCCTGGTGGAGTGGCTGCCCGTCGTCATCTGGTGGGCCTGGCGCACGACCATCGGGCAGCTGGCCTACCGTCGCCGGATCGTCGTGCCGCGCCCGGAGGGCACGCTCGCCCTGCCCGGTGACATGGCCCGACTGCGCGAGTACGTCGACCCCGAGACCGGGGCGGGCATGATCCATGACCCGCACCAGTCCACGTTGACCGCGATCGTCGAGGTCACCCATCCAGCGTTCGTGCTCCTCGACCCGGCCGAGCAACAGCGCCGGGTCACCAGCTGGGGGCGGGCGCTGGCCACGGTCTGCCGCTCCGGACGGGTGGCGACGGTGCAGGTGCTGGAGCGCACCCTGCCCGACGCCGGGCAGGGGCTGGCCGAATGGTGGTCCGAACACGGCACCGATGACGGGTCCTGGCCGGCGAGGACCTACGCCGAGCTCATCGACCGGGCCGGACCCGCCGGTGAGCGGCACGCCTCGACGATCAGCCTGAGCCTGGACATGAAGGCCGCCGCCCGCCAGATACGCACCGCCGGCGGCGGTATCCGCGGGGCCGCTGCCGTGCTGCGCCAAGAGATGACCACCGTGACCGCGGCACTGCGGGCGGCGGACCTGAACCCCGGCGACTGGCTCGGCACCGGGCAGATCGCCGTCGTCCTGCGCTCGGCCTACGATCCGGCGATCGCAGCGACCCTGGAACGCCACGGCGAGCTCGGCCACGACCTGGCCACGGCCGGGCCGGTCGCGGTCACCGAGACCTGGACGCGGCTGCGGACCGACTCGGCCCACCACGCCGTGCTGTGGATCAGCGAATGGCCACGCTCGCAGGTGTATCCGGGCACGTTCCTGGCGCCGCTGCTGCTGACGACGGGCATCCAACGCTCGTTCTCGCTGATCTGCACGCCGATGCGCACCGACCAGGCCGTCCGCGACATCCGCAAGAAGAAGGTCGAATACGTCTCCGACGCCTCCCAGCGAGCCCGGATCGGACAGATCGAGGACGCCGGGCAAACCGCCGAATACCAGGACGTGCTGCGCCAGGAAAGCGACCTGACCGCAGGACACGGCGTGCTGCGCTACACGGGCCTGGTCTCGGTCTCCGCCGAGACCGTCGACGAGCTCGAAGCCGCCGTCTCCGCGATCGAGCAGGCCGCGATCCAGTCCTCCTGCGAGACCCGCCGCCTGGTCGGTCAGCAGGCCGTGGCGTTCACCGCCGCCGCGCTGCCGCTGTGCCGGCGCGTATGACACCCCACTCGTTCGTGGTCGCGGCACCGGGCCGTGACCGTCCCCACCACCGATCCCAGAAAGGGCCCATCATGCCGACGTTCTATGATCCCGCCGCCGACTCCACCGAGGCCGCCGAGGCCCTACGGGGGCTGGCGCACGCCTCCCGCCACTTCGACTACCCCCGCGACCTGCACCCGGTGATCGGCGACCTGCTGGCCAGCACACGCTCACTGCGCCAGACCCTCGACCAGCTCGCCGCCGCGCACATCGACCACCGCTCCCGCGCCCACGACGACGCCGGTGATCACCTCACCGGCGCTCACGACGCGCTGGCCGCCGCCGATGAGCTGCACCAGGCCGGCACCCTGCTCGACGACGTCACCGAGCGACTGGACGCCGGCTCCCAGGCCACCAGCCGCATCGCCTGGCACGATCCCCTCGGCCACGAAGCAGCCCAGACGCTGCCGCCGGTGCGCGAAGATCCCACCCACCAGGGGCCTGCTCACCGGTGGGTCAGCGTCGCGTTCCTCCAGGGCGAGGACGCCGACACGGTGCTCGACGTGATCGACCGCGACGGTGTCGAGGCAGGTCTGGACCACATGACCGGCTTCGACTACGGCACCGAGACCACCGACGCCGCGTTGGAGAACGGGCACGTCTACGACGATCCGCCCAGCGGGATGCTCGATCGTGAGGCCGACCGCGGCGACTACCGGATGGTCTACAACCCGCAGGCCGGGCACGTCGCCCTCTACCGCCAGCACACCATCGACCCGGCCGACCAGCTCCCGCCCGAACCGGGGCTCGGGACCCGCGAGCTGCTGAGCAGGCCAGCAGGTTCTGCTGGCGGCCCGGCAGTCGGGCAGGCTGGACTGGGCCGTGGGGCGGCTGCCTCGGCGTTCGCCCGTGAGAGCACGCACAAGACCACGACCGATCGCGGAGCCAGTGGACGGGACGGCTCATGGTTCGCCCATCGCGGTGTCGCCGCGGTCAAGCGCGATCGAGGGCTGGGACTGTGAACCGCGAGGAGCGTCTGCACACCGCGGTCCTGGTCGCCCCGGCCAGCGAGCGACGCAAGACCCGCAAGCAGCGCCGGGCCGCCGCGGCCCGGATCGCCGCCGAGCAACGAGAAGCCGACCGCGAGACTGCCCGGCAGGAGGCCCGCCAGCAGCGGGCCGAGCAGAAGGCCACCATCACCTTGCCCACGGCCGGGCAGCCCGGCCCGGCGGCCCTGCGCACGCCGGGTCGGTTCCGGTTGCCGCGCCACCAGGACACCAGCGCCACCCTCGCGGCGAGCTATCCCTTCCTCGCCGAAGGCGGTCTGGGGCCACAGGGAGTGTTCGTGGGCCAAGACCTCTACAGCGGAGGATCATTCGTGTTCGACCCGTGGGTGCTCTACGCCCGCGGGATCATCACCGCCCCCAACGTCATCGTCGCCGGCATCGTCGGATCGGGAAAGTCCTCCTTGGCCAAGAGCTTGTATACGCGCAGTCTGCCGTTCGGGCGCCGCGTCTACATCCCGTGTGACCCCAAAGGGGAGCACACGCGAGTCGCCCGCGCGGTTGGCGGCAAGGCCATCGAGCTCGGCCACGGGATGCCCAGCCGGCTCAATCCGCTCGACGAGGGCTACCGGGCATCGACCATCTCCGATGAGGAATGGGCCGTGCAGGTCGCCTCACGCCGCCGTGACTTGATCGGGGCGCTGGCCGCGACCGTGCTGGAGCGGGCGCTGACGCCGCTGGAACACACCTGCGTCGACACCGCCCTGGCCGCGGCGGTGCGCGAGAACTCCACGCCGATCCTGCCGCAGGTGGTCGATCGCATCCTCGCCCCGTCCGACGACCCGGACGGGCGGCTGGCCGAGGACGGCCGCATGGTCGGCCACGGGCTGCGCAGACTCGTCGGCGGCGACCTCTCCGGGTTATTCGACGGGCCGAGCACCGAGACCTTCGACCCCACGTTGCCGATGATCAGTCTCGACCTGAGCCGGGTCACCGAGAACAGCACCTTGATCAGCGTGCTGATGACCTGCACGAGCGCGTGGATGGAAGCGGCCTTGCAGGACCCGGCCGGCGGGCAGCGGTGGGTCATCTACGACGAGGCCTGGCGTCTGATGAGCCATCCCGCCCTGCTCAAACGCATGGACTCCCATTGGAGGCTCGCCCGCCATTACGGCCTGGCCAACATGTTGATCTTCCACAAGCTCTCCGACTTGGAGACCGTTGGCGATGCAGGCTCAGCGGCCCGAGCCCTGGCGACCAGCCTGCTCGCCAACGCCGAGTGCCGCATCATCTACCGCCAGGAATCCGACCAGCTCGGCAGCACCGCCAAGACGTTGGGGCTGACGGGCACTGAGCGTCAACTGCTGCCCACGCTCTCGGTCGGGCAGGGGCTGTGGCGGATCAAGGAAAGAGCCTTCCTTTCTCAGCACCAACTCCATCCTGCCGAGCTTGAGCTGTTCGATACGAGCTCTCGGGCAGCAGCACGCGACTGACCCACGAGCCGTGATGGCAGGCTGGGCGCACCTTCGGCTCATGACGAGCAGCCATGAGAACCGCCGCCACCATCGGCGCCAGACCACCAGCCCGAAACCTCACCGCCAGGACCGTGAGGACGCGCCGCCGGTGCGTCTGCCGCACGTCGTGGTCACCGTCGACGAACCTGGCACGCTGAGGGTCACTGTCGATGGCATCGACCTCCCGGCACCCGAGGACGAGCAGTCGTGGACCCGTGCCCGGTTCGCCGACATGCTCGATCTGGTCACCGACGACCGCCGTGTCGCCGTGCGCGTCGAGGTCCACGAGAGCGACGGCAGCACCTTCACCGACCTCATCCACGCCATCCGCCGTCCGGCACCCGACCCCCTCGTCGAACTGGCGACTGAGGCGCCGGCACCAGGCGAGACACCGATGGAACCGGCCACGCCCGAAGGACCGGTGGAGGTCACGGCCGACGGTTTCACCGCCGGAGAAGAGATCACCGTCGCCCTGGCCATCGCCACCACCGCCGCTACTGCCGATGGTCGCGCCCGTGCCCAGGTCGACCCGTCCCAGACCGGTGCCGGCGAGGTCCTGCTGGTCGGGCGGGTCTCGGGCACCATCGCGGCAAGAGGCCTGTCATGAGCACCTCGCAAGGACGTCAGACCGGCGGATTCGGTGACGAGCTGACCAACGCGCTGATGATCGGACTGGTCGGGGTATTCGCCCTCGCGCTGATCTTGCGGGCGGCCGGGTCGGTGACGGCGTTCGTGACCGGTGCCGCGCAACCGGCGGCCGGGCCAGCAGCCGGAGCGCTGGTGCTGTTCGCCCCGAACGATCCCGGCCGAGTCCTGGAGGCCGAGGGGTTGAACCCGGTCGTGTACTGGATCGTCACGGTCGTTCTCCTGGCGGCGCTGACCGCCGCGATCGCCTGGGTGTGGACGCGGATGCGCCGCCACACCCGCAAGACCGAGACCGATCCGCGCCGCCTGGCCGGTGTCGCGACCCGGCACGAGGTCGCCCAGGCCGCCTCGGAGACGGCACTGATGCGCCGCGGCGGCAACCTGCGCCCGTCGCTGGAACACCCGAAGCCCGCCGACATCGGCTACCGGCTGGGCCGCTCACGCGGCCAGCAGGTCTGGGCCAGCGTCGAGGACTCGATGCTGTTGCTCGGCCCTCCTCGCAGCGGCAAGGGCCTGCATGTGGTCATCCCGTTCATCGTGGACGCACCGGGCGCGGTCGTGACCACCAGCACTCGCCCGGACAACCTGACCGCGACCCTGCGGGCTCGCGAACGGGTCGGCCCCGTCGCGGTCTTCGATCCGCAGCACCTGGCAGAGGGCGTGCCGGCGGGTATGCGCTGGTCACCGATCCGAGGATGCCAGTCGCCCCTGACGGCGATGATCCGCGCCACCGGCCTGGCCTCGGCGACGGGCCTGAGCGCTGGAGGTGTGGAGTCCGGAGGATTCTGGGAAGGCAAGACCCGTGCCGCGCTTCAAGCGCTCTTACACGCTGCCGCGCTCGACTCTCGTCCGCCTTCTGAGCTGTTCCGCTGGACACTGGACCCCACCGCCGCCAGCGACGCGGTGGCGATCCTGACCAACAGTCCGGACGCGGCCGCCGGGTGGGCCGAGTCGCTGGAGTCGATGATCGACGCCGACCCGCGCACCCGCGACTCGATCTGGCAGGGCGTGAGCCTGTCGCTGGCCGCACTGGCCGACCCTCGCGTCCTCGATGCCGTCTCACCGGACCAGGGTGAGGACTTCGACCCCGAAACGTTCATCCGCGACCGCGGCACCCTCTACCTGCTCGCGACCGGCGCCGGAGCAGGCGCATCGGCGGCGCTGGTGGCCGCGCTGGTGGAGGACCTGATCGAGACCGCCCGCCAGATGGCCGCCCGTTCACCGGGCGCGAGGCTCGACCCGCCCATGCTGCTCGCGCTGGATGAGATCGCCAATCTCAGTCCACTGCCGTCATTGCCGGTGCTCATGGCTGAGGGAGGCGGCACCGGGATCACCACCCTGCCGGTCTTGCAATCGTTGGCGCAGGCCCGCGACAAGTGGAACGAGAACCAGGCGAACGCGCTGTGGGATGCCGCGATCGTCAAGCTCATCCTCGGTGGCGCCTCCAACAGCAAGGATCTCCAAGACCTCAGCAGTCTCATCGGGGAGCGCGACGAGTACACCGACAGCGTCACCCTCGGAGACCACGGCACCCGCTCGAACCAGCGCTCGGTGCGCCGAATCGCTGTCCTGCCCCCGGACCGGATCAGGACGCTGCCGTTTGGCACCGCCGTGACCCTGCTGCGGTCGGCACCACCGATCATCACCGATCTGGCCGCCTGGCCCGATCGGCCCGACGGCGATCGGCTACGGGCCGACCGGACCGAGGTCGAGGCGCTGCTGCGCCGGCGCGATACGCCGTGATGCCGCGCCCGCGCACCTGACTGCACCAGCGGCCATCACCGGGGTGGTCGCGCGAGCAGGAGCACGTCGATGAGCACCGAAACCCCGACCGGCTTAGAGGTCAAGGACAGCATGTACGCCTTCGTGGCCTCCAAGCCGCGCCTGACCTACACCGAGAACGGCGACCCGCGCCTGTACTTCAAGGCCGGGCAGCGCCACCGCCACTACGACCCGGACAACGGGTGGACGAACTCGCCGACGACGTTCCACGACGTCGTGGCCTACAAGGGCGCTGCCAAGTTCGGGATCGAGAACCTGCGCGAGAAGGACCGCTTCATGGCCCAGGGCACCGTCGCGCCCTACGTCAACAAGCGGACCGGAGAAGCCGAGGAACAGTTCGAGGCCAGCCGCTTCCTCATCGCCAGGGCAACACCGAACACCACCACGGGCCGGGCCCCGGCCAGGAACCTCGGCCACGACGCCCAAGCCCAGGACGCCACCGGCCGCGCGGCCGCCGGCCCCAAACGCGCCGAACCGGCCCAGCCGGCCAGACGAGGTCTGCCGCAGTTCGACAACAGCGGCCCGCGACAGCAGCAGGCCAGCGGCCACTCGATGGGCCTGTAAGAGACGAGGAGGAGACCACCATGGACGAGTTCACGCCCGGCGAGCAGGCCCCCGACCCCGATGGCGAGGAGGCGCCCGCGTTTGATGAGGCCGATATGCACGCCGTGCCGCGACCGATCAACTGGAACCTGCTGAGCTCCGATGATCTGGAAGCCGAACTGCTCGCACTGAACGAGTGGGTCACCTGGCTACGGCGGACCTACGGGTTGCCCGCCTCGATCATCCCGCCGTACTGGCACCGCCACGAGGAGCTGATCTGGGAGCTCAGCGGGTTGCATCTGCACTGGCTGGGCGCCTACGACCCCGAGCAGGACGCATCAGCGCCGCTGGGCTGGCATCGAGACTTCGCCGATGCCCGCCAGCGGCTGCGCGAGTGGGTCTCCACCAGCGGCACCCGCCTGGATCGCGACCGGCCGACCCGGCAGACGACCTGGCCCGGCGAGGAGCCAGCCGCCCCGGTCGAGGACACCATCATCACCGACCGCGACGCGGACTTCGTGCAGTACGTCCTCGACGAGGTCGCGACCCGGCGTGAAGCCGAGGAAGCGTTCTTCGCCGGCATCGATCTGGACACTGGAGAACTGCGATGACCAGCAACACCAACAACCTGCCACCGCAGCGGATGCGCGACTACCGCATCGAGGCCGAGCTGCGAGACAGCCCCGATCTGCACAAGCTCGCCCAGGTCTTCATCGGCATGGCCCAGGCCCGCGCCGCCAACGAGCACCGCGCCCACACCGCACCGCAGAACCCGCCCGCTGTCGACGACGCTGATCACGACGTAGAATCGTAGACGTACCAAGCCAGTGGTCGCCCGCAACGGCGACCGTGGTGCGTTGTCTTATCTACTAGCCCTTCGTGGCCTACCCAGCCCGCCCCTCGCGGACGGCACGGGTCGTGTTCCTTTCCTACCTCGCACCGCACGAGCAGCCGCCCGTGCTGTCTCGTGTTGGCCCCACCTCTGTTGGGGAAGGAACGCGACCCATGACAACCACCAACGCGCCCGCTTCGCTGCACCGCAGCGCCACCCAGACCCGCACGGCCGGCTGCACCGAGCTCGATCAGGCACCCGAGCCCTCATCAGGATCGGCGTTCGGGCTGGACCAGATCGGGGAGACCACCACGCTGGCGGTCTCCTACCTGCGCGTCTCGACCAAGGAGCAGGCATCCAAGGGCGGCCGGGACGAAGGCTTCTCGATCCCCGCCCAGCGCGAGGCGAACCTGCGCAAAGCCCAGGGCCTGAACGCGATCATCATCGAGGAGTTCGTCGACGCGGGCGAGTCCGCCCGCAAGGCCGACCGTCCCGCGCTGATGGAGCTGATCGAGTACGTCAAGACCCACCCGGTCGCCTACTGCATCGTCCACAAGGTCGACCGGCTGGCTCGCAACCGCGCTGACGACGTGGCCATCCACCTCGCTCTCAAAGAGGCCGGGGTGTTGTTGGTCTCGGCCACGGAGAACATCGACGAGACCCCCTCCGGGATGCTCCTGCACGGCATCATGTCCACGATCGCGGAGTTCTACTCCCGCAACCTCGCCAACGAGGTCTCTAAGGGCATGACGCAGAAAGCCATCACGGGCGGCACCAACGGCAAGGCCCCGATGGGCTACCTCAACGTCACCCGCCGTGACGAGCTCGGCCGCGAGCTGCGCACCATTGAGGTCGACCCGCACCGCGGCCCGCTCATCCGCTGGGCATTCGAGGCCTACGCCACCGGCAACTACTCCACCGCCACCCTGCGCGAAGAACTCATCGACCGCGGGCTGACCACGGTGGCAACGCCGAAACGCCCCGCACGGCCACCGGCGCTGTCCTCGATCCAGCGGATGCTGTCCAGCCCGTACTACAAGGGCAACGTGCTGTTCAAAGGCGCCACCTACGACGGCCTGCACGAGCCCCTCGTCGCCCCGGAAATCTGGTATCGAGTCCAGACCGTGCTCGCCGCGCACCAGGTCTCCGGGGAGAAGACCCAGGCCCACGACCACTACTTGAAAGGGTCGGTGTTCTGCGGCATCTGCGGGTCCCGGCTGATCCTGACCAACGCCAAGAGCCGCCGCGGGGTGATCTACCCGTACTTCATCTGCTCGGGCCGGCACAAGAAGCGCACCAACTGCAACCGCAAGGCCATGTTCGTGCCCGATGTCGAGGCCGCCGTGGAGGACTACTACCGCACCGTGCAGATCCCCGCACACATCATCGGGCCTCTGCGCGAACTGATCCATGCCGAGTTCGACCGGCTCCACGCCACGGCCAAGACCGAGCGCAAGGCCCAGATCGCCGAACGCGACCGGCTCTACGACGAACGCCACAAACTGCTCCAGGCCCACTACGCCGGAGCCGTACCCCTTGACCTCTTGAAGTCCGAGCAGGACCGCATCGGCCGTCAGGTCGCGTTCCTCGACTCACGGATCGAGGCCAGCGAGGTCGAGTACGACCAAGCACGAGCCCACCTCGATGACTGCCTGGCGCTAGCCGGTGACGCGCACACGATCTACATGAGCCTGGACGACTCGCTGCGCCGGATCGCGAACCAGGCCTTCTTCAACCGGCTCGTCGTCACCGACGGCGACGTCGTTGAAGGGGAACCCGGAGTGCCGTTCAACATCTTCTTCGACCCCGGCGTACAAGCAACCGCCCTCGCCCGACAGGGCGAGGGCGGAAACGAGGCGGGTAAAACCGGAAACGTCGGTGGTTTGAACAACGACGCTCTGGTGGCCAGGGGCGGGGTCGAACCGCCGACCTTCCGATTTTCAGTCGGACGCTC
>ERZ500994.61-NODE-61-length-35073-cov-20.444771_pt1 | contig 35073 bp, 38 predicted proteins | sample MGYA00248878_ERZ500994 | MGnify/ENA primary metagenome ERZ500994 (study PRJEB25958, sample SAMN03398533) | human skin metagenome | study: EMG produced TPA metagenomics assembly of the Human Skin Microbiome Metagenome (human skin metagenome) data set. | reverse complement strand
CCGTGGATGCCAGCCGCGACGGCACGCCTACGCGAAATCACCCACGGCGCCGGCGCGACCTTCGGGGACATCGCCTCGGCAGATGAGGGTGGCTATCTCCTGTCGACACTGTGGCACCTGGCTTGGCGAGGCGATGTCCAGTTGGACCTTGCTGGCCGATGGGGCGAGGGCACTCGCGTGGTCTGGGCGGGTGAGCGGTCGTGAGCGTTGTCGAGAAGCAGCGGAGACTGCGCACGACACGCGGTCTACATTGCACAGATGGACCGTCTGCCATGACTCCGCGCAATGTGCTTTGGTCGAGCTGCACAAGGAATGATCCCAGGTACGCGGGATGGTTCAACGGGTCGGTCGAGCGGCAGCTGACGATATTTGAGTTCGTCGCTGAGAGCCCCCAGAGGTCTGGACCATTGGGCTGCTCCGCATAGGGCACCGTCACCGGGCACTTTCCCGGACGGGTCTTATGGGACGCCCGAACATGCGTTCGTGCGCCGACCTGCGCCGTCACCGCAAGGGGATCGTCACCGCATCGCCCTACGTGACTCAGAACCTGACGTCAGTGGACCGCCAGCGCCTCCCCTGCGGGACGGCGAGGTCGTCGTCCCGCGCTTTGCTCACGGGGACGAGAGCTCTGTGGGGCTACAGGTAGCGGCAGACCTGGCCGGCGTCGTTGGTGTCGGGCTCGTCGAAGGCGACGTTTTCGTGCAGTTGGGACACGGTGGCGCGGAGGCCCTGGAGGGCGCCGATCTGGTCGTCCAGGTTGGCCAGTCTCTCGGCGAGCAGACTGTGGACGTGCTGGCACGGCGTGCGACCGGCGTCCCGGATGTCGAGGACCTCGCGAATGTTGGTGAGTCTGAGACCTGCGGTGCGCCCACGGCGGATGAAATCCAGACGGGCGATGATCTCCGGAGGGAAGTCCCGATAACCGCCGGTGGTGCGCGCGGCCGGAGGCAGCAACGCATTGGCCTCGTAGTAGCGGATTGTCTTCGTCGTTGTGCCGCTGGCCTCTTCCCAGCCACGTAGACGGCCCTTGATGAGGTCGATGAGCCGCTCGATGCCGATGAAGAAGACTCCGCCCCCGACGAAGGCCAGGATGAGAACCCATGGTGGGGATGCGTGTAGCGCCTCGGGCATCAGAGCTCCAGACCGACGACCGCGAGGACGATGCCTCGGCCAGGTGCAGCGCCAGACTCAGCGCGCGTTCGGAGACATCGACCACCTCGGCTGCGAGGCCGCCGAGGAAGTTGCCGACCGCCGGTAGAGCGGCCAGAGCCAGTACCAGGCAAAGCCGCTCATCCGGCTGGCTCTCGTCGCCGGTGCAGTGGTCGCTCCTCAGTCGTCGTCATGTTGGAGGGCTTCTCCCATAGCATCCCGCCCCTCGCAAGGGGGATCGTGACTGCGCGTGGCCGGGGTCGTTCTTGCTGATTCACGCGTGCTGTATGGCGTGGCACGTTCGGTCTCGTAGTGCGGTGGTTTCCAGCTGGATGGTGGCGTGGTCGAAGGAGACCGGGAAGTGCTCCTTCATGCAGGAGCGGATCTGCTCGAGGATCTGGGGTGCGTGCCCGGATTCGAAGCATTCGTCGTCGATCACGACGTGGGCGGAGATCACGGGCAGGCCCGTGCCGATGGTGGAGGCATGCAGGTCGTGCACCTCCGTGACGTGGTCCAGCTCCAGGACGTGTGCTCGCACGATGTCGAGGTCGACGCCCTCGGGGGTGAACTCCATCAGCACGCGTGTGGTCTCGCGCAGCAGGGTGACGGCCCGGGGAAGGATCAGGGCGGCGATGAACAATGCCGCGAAGGTGTCGGCTCGCTGGAATCCTGTGGTGGCGATGACGATGGCAGCCACGATCACGCCGATGGAGCCCAAGGCGTCGTTGAGGACCTCGAGGAAGGCGGCGCGCATGTTGAAGTTGGCTTCGCGGCTGGAGGCCAGGATCCCCATCGCGGCGAGGTTCGCGACCAAGCCGATCACTCCGAAGACCAGCAGTTCTGTGCCCGGCACCTGGGTCGGCTCGAAGAGCCGGCGCACTCCTTCGACTGCGGCGTAGGTGCCGACCACGAGCAGCAGCGCGGCCTGGCCCAGTGCGGCGACGACTTCGATGCGGGCGAATCCCCAGGTGCGTTTGCTGCTGGGTGGGCGCAGCATCATGGTGGCGGCGATGGCGGCGACCAACAGACCGCTCCAGTCCGATAGCGCGTGGGCGGTGTCTGTCAGCAACGCCAAGCTGCCGGTGACGACGCTGCCCACTGCCTGGGCCACGACGATGAGTGTGGTGATGCCCAGGGCGAAGAGCAGTCGGTTGCGTAGGGCCCGGCTGGGCTGTCCCGGTGGGCGTGCGTGGCTGTGTTCGGCGCCCATCACAGCTCCTCTGCGGTCAGCTGGTCGTGGTCGCGGTGATCGCGCAGTGACAGCAGCATCCCGGACGCGGCGAGGAACGCGTCGGCGTCCTCGAGCACGGCGGACAGCCGCGCGGGGTCGGCCAGTGCGAACCACGAGGCGCGACCTTCGGTGCGCAGGGTCACCAGGCCGCAGTCGCGCAGGCATGCCAGGTGCTTGCTGACGGTGGACTGGGCCAGGTGCATGTGGTCCACCAGGTCGCGGACGCGGTGCTCGCCACTGGCGAGGTGCTCCAGCAGCGCCAGTCGCGTGGGTTCGGCCAAGGCGTGAAACAGTGCGGCACGGGCGCCGCGGTCTTCCATTCCGACTATCTCGCCAAGACCACCATTAATCGTCATATAGCGATGCTAGCACCTCCGAACGATGAGCCGTTCTCCCGTGGAACCCGATTCGGCCCGAGAATAGAACAGGTCAGCGTCTGATGTATGGTCACGGCATGCTGAACATTGAACGGCGCTTGGATGTGGTCAACCGGCTGGGGCGCGGCCCGCATGCAGGGGGTCGAGGACACCCGACGGCGGATGCTGTCCGACCTCGCCCACGAACTACGCACGCCGATCGCGACCCTGAGCGCCTACCACGAGGGACTGCACGACGGTGTCGTCACCCTCGGTGATGACTCTCGTATGGCGTTGACCGCCCAGACGGAACGACTCGCGCGACTGGCCGAGGACATCAACGAGGTCTCCACGGCCGAAGAAGGACACCTCGCCCTCGACATCCGGCGCCACAAGGTCGCTGACCTGTTGTGGGCAGCCTACGGGGGCATGCGGGACAGCTACTCGGAGAAGGGCCTCAACCTGGTCCTGGAGGTTGACGAGGCGACAGGACTCGAGACCCTGGTCGATCCCGTCCGATTCGCCCAAGTCATGACCAACCTCCTCAGCAACGCCCTCAGGCACACACCTGCAGGCGGAACGATCACCCTCGCGGGCGGGCCGCGAGGGCGGTGAGGCCATCATCACCGTCACCGACACCGGTGAAGGTATGACACCCGACCAGGTGCAGCACGCCTTCGAACGCTTCTATCGCGGGGACTCGGCCCGCACCAACGACCGACGAGGCTCCGGCATCGGCCTGACCATCAGCAAGGCCATCATCGACGCGCACCATGGGGACCTCACCGCGTCCAGCCCCGGGCCCCGAAGGGGCTCGTGCTTCACCATCTCCCTGCCGCTCGTGCGCTGATAGAACGATTTCGCCGAAAGCCTGATGCAATGCTAGGACCCAAGTACTGACACCCCTGACCTTGGGCTCCGGGTCTAGCCTGAGAGGATCGGTGCCATGAGTCAGCAGAAGGTGAGCCTGATCGATTCCTCTCTGGTTGGCAACCCGATTCTTGGTCGACCGCCCTTCGCCCGACCGCACCTTCGGCTGCACGCCTGTACGCGCGCAGTTCGATGACCTTGGAGCCTGCCCCTCGATGACTGCCCACCGTCCCACCCGCCGTACCGTCGTCGCCGCCGCGAGCACCCTCGCAGTGATGGCGGTCGCCGGCTGCTCGTCCTCCTCCGACACCGCGGATGCGGCCCAGGACGCCGGGTACCGCTCCGGTGACGGCACCCTGCACCTCATCCCCGCGGCCGAGCGCGACGAGCCGGTCGAGCTCGCCGGCGAGACCATCCAGGGCGCGACCTGGGACAGCGCCGACGAGCGCGGCGAGGTGGTCGTGGTCAACCTCTGGGCCAGCTGGTGCGGTCCGTGCGCCAAGGAGGCTCCGCACCTCGTCGAGGCCCACGAGGAGACGAAGGGGGAGGACGTCGCCTTTGTCGGTATCAACTACCGCGAGTCCTCCAAGGAGACCGGGCGGGCGCAGGGGGAGGAGTGGGGCTTCGTCTGGCCTTCCGTCTACGACAAGTCCGGCCAGAGCGCGATCGACATGCAGGGCAAGATGACCACCCAGCCCTCGACCGCGGTCCTCGACCGTGAGGGTCGGATCGCCGCGGTCGTCCTCGGTCCCGTCACCACCTCCACCCTCGTCGGCGTCGTCGAGGACACCCTGGCCGAGTCGGCCTGATGACCGCTGTCCTGCCCGCGCTCGCCGCGGTGCCCACTTCGCTGAGCGACCAGGTGACCGGCGGGGCCCTGCCGCTCGCAGTGCTCGTGGCCGCCCTCGCCGGCCTGGTCTCCTTCGCCACCCCGTGCGTGATTCCGCTCGTGCCGGGTTACCTCGGGTACGTCACCGGGCTGTCCGACGTCGCTCTTGAGGAGCGCAGCCGCGGCCGGATGATCGCGGGTGCGCTGTTGTTCATCCTCGGCTTCACGTTCGTCTTCGTCCTCGCGTCGCTGTTCGTGGCCACCGCCGGCCGCGCGCTGGTGGAGCACCGGGTGCTGCTGATGCGCGTCGGCGGCGTCGTGGTGATCCTGATGGCCCTGGTCTTCCTGGGGGCAGGCACGCAGCGGACCTTCCGCCTACCGGTCAAACCCGCGACCGGGCTGGCCGGGGCGCCGCTCCTCGGCGCCGTGTTCGGCCTCGGGTGGGCGCCGTGCATGGGTCCGACCCTGGCGGCGGTCCTCGCCCTCAACCTCGCCGGTGATGCGTCGACCACCCGTGCGGTGATCCTCGCTGTCGCCTACTGCCTGGGGCTGGGTCTGCCCTTCGTGCTCATCGCGGCCGCCTACGAGCGCTGGGCCCCGGTGTCCGCATGGTTGTTGCGTTACCAGCGCAGGATCCAGGTCGCTGGCGCGATCCTGCTGATCATCGTGGGTCTGCTCCTGCTCACCGGCGGCTGGGACTACCTGACCCGGTGGTTGCAGACCCAGCTGATCAGCGACGTGGAGGTCCTCATCTGATGGCGATCGGCACGAAGCCCGACCCGAAGCAGGACATCACCCAACCCAGGCTCGGTGTCGTCGGTTGGGCGCGGTGGGGCTGGCGGCAGCTGACGAGCATGCGCACCGCGCTCTTCCTGCTGCTCCTCCTGGCGATCGGCGCGGTGCCCGGCTCGGTCTTCCCGCAGCGCAGCATCGACCCGGCCCAGACCGACGCCTGGCTCGCGCGGCACGAGACGACCGGGCCGTGGCTCGACCGGCTCGGGGCCTTCGACGTCTACTCCTCGCCGTGGTTCTCGGCGATCTACCTGCTGCTCTTCATCTCCCTCATCGGCTGCATCCTGCCGCGCACCGCCGTGCACTGGAAGGCGTTGCGCAGCAAGCCCCCTCGCGCGCCCAAGCGGCTCGCGCGGCTCGAGGCCCACGCCGAGGGCGAGGTCGAGGGCAGTCTCGAGGAGGTCCGCGAGGCCGCGACTACGGTGCTGCGGGGGCGCCGCTACCGCGTCGCGAGCCACGACGACGTCAGCGTCTCAGCCGAGACCGGCTACCTCAAGGAGACCGGCAACCTGATCTTCCACACGAGCCTGGTCGCGCTGATCATCGGCGTCGCGATCGGCTACCTGTGGGGGTGGAAGGCCGACATCATCGTCCCCTCGGGCGAGTCCTTCGTCAGCACCGTCACCCGCTTCGACACCTGGGCGCCGGGGCCCTTGGTCGACGAGTCATCGCTGGCTCCCTTCGTCGTCGCGGTCGACGAGATGACGGCGGACTTCAACGACGTCGATCCCAACGCCCGCAGCTTCGGCCAGCCGCGCGACTTCGAGGCACAGGTGCGTGTCGACCCGGTCGAGGGTGAGTCCTTCACCGACGAGATCAAGGTCAACGCACCGTTGGAGATGCAGGACGCGACCGTCTTCCTGCTCGGCAACGGTTACGCCCCCGTCGTCACGGTCAAGGACGCGCAGGGGGAGGTCCTCTACAAGGGGGCGACCCCTTCCTCGCGCAGGACGGCAACTACCGCTCCACGGGTGCGATCAAGGTCGGGGCGGCCACACAGCCCGAGCAGTTCGGCTTCGTCGGGCTCTTCCTGCCCACCGCGACGATCGACCCGCAGCAGGGCCCGATCTCGGTCTTCCCCGACACCCGGGCACCAGCGCTCGCCCTGAGCCTGTACACCGGTGAGCTCTACCCCGGGGGCCAACCGCAGTCCGTCTTCACCCTCGACACGAAGTCGATGGACAAGGTCGAGACGACCGACGGCACCGACCAGACGCGGCTGTGGCTGGCCCCCGGCGACACCAAGACGCTGCCCGGCGACCGGGGCACGATCACCTTCGACGGCATCGAGCGGTACGCCGGTTTCTCCGTGCGCCATGACCCGGGCGAAGAACTGACCCTCGTCTCCGCGCTGCTGGCGCTCGGTGGCCTCATCACCACGCTGCTGGTCAAGCGGCGGCGGGTCTTCGTGCGGCTGCACGAGGAGGAGGGCCGGGTGCGGGTCGAGGTGGGCGGCATGAGCCGTGACGACGACGAGGGACTGACCGAGGTGGTCAAGCAGGTGCGAGACCGGCTCGTGGGAGAATCGAGGACATCATGAACAACGAGATGCTGGCCCAGTACGCCAACTACGCGCTGGCCTCGGCCGCGCTGGTCATCACCGTGGCGATGCTCTGCTACGCCCTCTACCTCGCGCAGGCCGTGCCGATGCGTGAGCGCGCCGAGGTCGGGTCCAAGGTCCCGGCGATCGTGGGCGGTCCGGCCGATGGCGAAGGGGGGTCTGCCCCAGCCGAGACCGGCTCCGCGACCGCTGGTGAGACCGCGGTGCGGGCACGCAAGGCCGCCGGTGTCGCCGGCTCCCTCTCGTGGCTCGGCGCCGGGTTCCTGCTGCTGTCGTTCGCGCTGCGCGGGTTCGCGGTGGACCGATTCCCGCTGGGCAACCTCTTCGAGTTCAGCATCGGCGGGGCCTTCTTCGCCCTGGCGACGTTCAGCGTGGCCTCGACGCGCCGCGACCTGCGCTGGCTCGGGGTCTTCGTCACCGCCTTCGTCACGCTGCTGCTCATGGTTGCCTCGACCGCCTGGTACGTCGAGGCCGACGAGGTCGTGCCCTCGCTGAACTCCTACTGGCTGCCGATCCACGTCACCGTCGCGACCCTGGCGGTCGGCGTCTTGACTGTGGGCGCGATCGTCAGTGGGCTCTACCTGCTCAGCGACCGCGAGGTGGGCGGCGAGCGCTTCTGGCGCAAGCTGCCCCCAGCGCAGTCGCTGGAGAAGCTCTCCTACTCACTGCACATCATCGGCTTCCCCTTGTGGTCCTTCACCCTCATCGCCGGCGCCATCTGGGCGCGCGAGGCCTGGGGTGCGTACTGGACGTGGGACCCCAAGGAGGTGTGGACCTTCGTCATCTGGACGGTCTACGCCGCCTACCTGCACGCGCGCGCGACGAAGACCACCCCGCGCCGGACCGCGAACTGGATCGCCGTCGCGGGGTTCGCGTGCATCATCATCAACTACACCGTCGTCAACTTCTACTTCATCGGCATGCACAGCTACGCCCAGTAAGGCCACCATGATCCGCTACACCCTCCTTCGCCTCTACGGTTTGGCAGGCCTCAGGAGCGCGTCACCCTGACGCATGTTTCGGTGACGCCTCCGCGGTCCTGGGCTGCGGTGGGGCGGACGCCCCGTCCGTCGACATTCCGTGGGACTGACGGAGGTTCGACGATTGCCGGACCGCCGCAGCCACCCATGCAGGTTGAGGATGGACCGCCGGTCAGACGGAGCGCCGACGGGTGGCGTGGACGCCCACCGGTGCGATGAGAACGAGTAGTGCGAGCACGAGCATCGGGGTGTCGCCCATGCGCGCATAGGGAGTCAACCCGGTCCGCAACGGGACGCTGGCCCTCATCAGCTCTCGCGTCCCCAGACCACTGAGATCGGTCAGCGCACCGTCGGGTCGGATGATGGCCGAGTACCCCGTGGGTGCGGCCTGCAAGACAGCGCGACCGAACTCCCGGGCGCGCAGGCGGGACGCGGCGACTTCGATGGCGGGGACGGTCCGGCCGGTAAAGGACGAGGCGCTCGTGGGAGCGAGGACCAGCTGTCCGCCGGCATGCACCGCCGCGGCGACCCGGTCGGGGAAGAACGTCTCGTAGGAGATGACGATGCCCAACGGTGGTGTCCCACGCGGTTGGAGCACTGCGGGGCCCTGGCCGGCGATGGCATCGCGCGGCACCAGTCGGGTCAGGTCGCTGAGTGGCTCGACCAGATCCCGCATCGGCAGGTACTCGCCGAAGGGGACGCGGTGGTGCTTCTCGTAGCGACCCAGCAGGTTCCCCTCCGGGCCCCACAGGACGGACGCGTTGCGGAAGCGGTCCCGCCCTTCGGCTTCGGTGGTCCCGACGACGAGGTTGGTCTCGAGCCGTCGGGCCAGGTCGGCGAAGCGTGCACCCACGGATGTCTGGCCTATCGGACCGTCGACGTGGGCGATACTCTCCGGCATGAGCACCAGGTCCGGTGATCCGGTGATGCCTCGGGCGGCTCGCAGGTGCTCGGCCGTGGCATCCACCGACTGGATCACGTGCACCCCCCGTGCACCGCCTCCTTGGACGAGCACCGCGTCGAGCGTGCCCGCTGCCGCGGTCCCTGGGGTGTCCGGCAGCGCCGGTGGCACGACGAGCGCCACCAAGGCACTGATCGCAGCGACAGCGCGGGTCCGTTTCGACTCGAGGACGAGAGCAGCCACCGCGGCTCCGGTCAACGCCGCGAGTCCGGTCACCAACAGGGAACCACCGACAGGGGCCGCGCCCAGGAACGGCCCGTCGACCTGGCTGAAGCCCAGAGACGGGAGCGGGAACCCGCCGAAGGGGAAGCGGTTCTGCACCGCCTCCAGCAGCACGAGCGCGGCGGGGGTGGTCAGCCACCAGCCCCGCCTCCCGGGACGCCGGGTGACTGTGCCCGCCCGTGTCGGGCCCCCGAACGACACCGCTGCGACGAGCACCAGCAGTGCTGTCTCAAGAACGACGACGGCCAGGTACCCGCCGCCGGTGAAGTCGGTGAGCCAGCGCAGGGCGATGCCGTAATGGACGACTCCAGCCAGCGCGCCGAGCCACAGACGTTCACGCAGCGGACGACCAGCCAGGGCCAGCATGAATGCAGTAACCCCCAGCGGGAAAAGCTCCCACCACCCGCGTGGTGGCAACGCCAACCACCAGAGGGTCGCAGCCGTCACCATCAGGGCGGCATCCAGCACCGACCCACGCGAAGTCGCGCTCCTCGTTCGCCGCACGGTGTCGGGGAGGCGGAAGCCAATGCTCATCGATCTGGAGAGCTCCACGAGAGGCGCGTGGTCGGCCAGGCCGGACAGGATGGTCACCGTTGCGACGCTAGCCGCAACGACCGGACATAGACAACTGGATCGCCCCGGGTTGGGTGGAGGGCTTGATCTCCCCAGGAGGATGGAGTCATGCCTGCACCGAGGAAGTATCCCGATGAGATTCGTCAGCGAGCTGTGAGGCTGGTGCGTGACCGTCTTGCGGCCGAGCCGGGGTTGCCGGTCTCTCGTGCCTGTCGGCTCGTGGGTGAGCAGCTGGGCATCAATGGCGACACGCTGCGTAACTGGGTCCAGCGCGACCGGATCGATACTGGCGACCTGGCGGGCGCGACCAGCGCGGACGCCGCGCGGTTGGCCGAGCTGGAGAAGGAGAACCGCGAGCTGCGGCGAGCGAACACGATCCTTCGTCAGGCGAGTGCGTATTTCGCGCAGGCGGAGCTCGACCGCCGCTGACGGACGTCGACGCGTTCATCGAGGAGCACCGCGATGAACACGGGGTCGAGCCGATCTGCACCACCTTGGCCGAGGCCGGGATCCAGATCGCCCCGAGTTCGTACTACGCCCGCAAGGCACGACCGCCCTCGGCCAGAGCGGTGCGTGAGGCGGTCATCGATGAGCGTCTGGTCGCGCTGCACGAGGAGAACATGGGCGTGTACGGGGCCCGGAAGATGTGGAAGGTCATCAACCGGGTCCACCCGCTCGACCCCGTGGCCCGGTGCACCGTGGAGCGTCGGATGCGCGCATTGGGCCTTGCTGGGGTGCCCAACGCCAGGTCGGCCCGCACGACGCGTCCCGCACCGCCTGGCGGTCACGAGCCACGCGACCGGCTCGAGCGTGACTTCACGGCTGGGGCCCCGGACCAGCGGTGGGTTGCCGACATCACGTACGTCCCGACGTGGACCGGGTTCGTCTATGTCGCCTTCGTGATGGATCTGTTCGCCCGCCGCGTCGTCGGCTGGCGAGTGTCCCGCTCGCTGCGCACCGATCTGGCGCTGGATGCCCTCGAGCACGCCATCTGGACCCGTTCTCGTGATCACCGTGACCTGTCGAAACTGGTCCATCACAGCGATAAGGGCGTGCAAGGCGAATTCAACCGGTCGTCGCAACACCTTGATCGAGAGGTGAAGCGATGGGAACAACCCCACGGCAGAAGCGGGTCCGTGCGTATCGAGGACAGATCCCGTCACCGGGACGGCCCTCGGTCGCGTGGCGGCAGGACCGAGTCACGTTCTGGGCGGCTATCGCTCGCGGCGTGAAGACCGACGTCGCGGCCGAGGAGGCCGGCGTGTCCGAACCGGTCGGATACCGCTGGTTTCGCCACTCTGGCGGCGTGAACCCATGCCTGCCCGCCAATGTGTCGGGTCGCTACCTGTCCTTCGCTGAGCGCGAGGACATCGCGATCTGGCACGCCCAGAACATCAGCGCCCGCGAGATCGCTCGAAGGCTCGGACGTAATCCGTCGACGATTTCGCGCGAGCTGCGGCGGGGCGCATCGAGTCGGTCAGCGCAGGCCGAGTACCGCGCGACGGTTGCGCAGTGGCACGCCGAGCGACGAGCACGGCGACCGAAGGTCGCCAAGATGGTGATTAACGAGCGGCTGCGTGATTACGTCCAGGACCGGCTGGCCGGGGTCGTCCACACGCCCGACGGCGAGGTAGTGGGGCCGGACGGGCCGGAGTGGAAGGGCCGTAACAAGCCCCATCGCAAGGATCGTCGTTGGACGCAGGCGTGGAGCCCGGAGCAGATCGCGCGTCGGTTGCCGATCGACTTCCCGGATGATGAATCCATGCGCATCAGCCACGAGGCGATCTACCAAGCGCTCTACGTCGAGGGCCGCGGTGCGCTGAAGCGGGAGCTGGTCAGTTGCCTGCGCAGTGGACGTGCGCTGCGCGTTCCTCGAGCCCGAAACCGTCAGAAGGCTTGGGGGCACGTGACCGAGGAAGTGCTGATCAGCCAGCGCCCCGCAGAAGCGGAGGACCGCGCGGTTCCAGGCCACTGGGAGGGCGACTTGATCATCGGCCTGGAGCGTTCAGCGATCGGCACGCTGGTCGACCGGACCACGCGCTTCACGATGCTCGTCCACCTGCCGCGGGAGGAGGAGTACCGCCACAAGCAGACCGTGAAGAACGGGCCGGCGTTGGCCGGCTACGGCGCGATCACGATGAAGAACGCACTCGCCGCGACCATGACGACGTTGCCTGAGCAGATGCGGCGATCACTGACCTGGGACCGCGGCAAGGAACTGTCGGCGCACGCCGCATTCAAGGTCGAGACAGGCATCCCGGTGTTCTTCGCTGACCCGCACAGCCCGTGGCAGCGCGGAACCAACGAGAACACCAACGGGCTCCTTCGCCAGTACTTCCCGAAGGGCACCGACCTGTCGCGGTGGAGCAACGACGAGATTCAGGCCGTCGCCATGGCGCTCAACGGACGACCCCGCAAGAGCCTTGGCTGGAAGACTCCCGCCGAGGCCTTCGAGGAGCATCTACAGTCGATGCAAACAGCCGGTGGTGCGACGATCGATTGAATCTGGTCAATACCTCGCCATTCGCTACACCGAACGTCTCGCCGAGGCCGGGATCGAAGCCTCGGTCGGCTCGACAGGCGACTCCTACGACAACGCCGCCGCCGAGGCCCTGAACAAGCTGTACAAAAAGGAACTCATCTGGCGACAAGGACCGTGGCGCGGCCTCGACGACGTCGAGATCGCAACCCTCGAATGGGTCGACTGGTACAACAAATCACGCCTTCACGGCCACTGCGGCGACGTCCCGCCCGCCGAGCTCGAGGACCGCTACTACGCTGAGACGACCAACCGCCCGGCAACCGCCGAGACGGCACAACCAGCCCTCCACTAAACCCGGGGCGATCCAGTGTATGGTCACTGCATGCTGAACAGTGCTGCTCTCCTGGACGTGCTCAATCGCTTGGGTAGGGCGATGGCGGATCCGACTCGAGCGCGGATCTTGGTGTCGTTGTTGCAGGAGGCGAGCTATCCGGCCCAGTTGGCTCGTGATCTCGATCTGAGCCGCACGAATGTCTCCAATCACCTCGCGTGCCTGCGTGGCTGCGGGATCGTGATCACCGTGCCGGAAGGCCGTCGGACCCGCTACGAGATCGCCGATGCGCATCTGACTCGGGCGTTGGAGTCGTTGATGGACGTGGTCTTGGCGGTCGACGACGGGGTCCCCTGCATGGACGCGAACTGTGACGTGCCGTTGTGCTGCGGGACTACACCTGCGCTGGTTGCCGATGAGCAGAGGGTCTGACGATGAGTGATGTGTGCTGCGGAACGGACGGGCCCGTCGCTGAGGATCTCGCGCCGTGGTGGCGTGATCAGGGCTTGGCACTGCCAGCCGCCGCTGGAGTGCTGTGGCTGACCGGACTGCTGCTGGAATTCGGCGGCGCCGAGGGCCTGAGCGTGCTGTCTTACGCGATCGGCTTGGCTGCGGGTGCCTGGACGTTTGCTCCGGCAGCGATCCGCCGCCTAATCACGGGGCGTGGGCAGGGCCGGTTGGGTGTGGGCCTGCTGATGACGATCGCCGGTACAGGCGCCATCCTGCTGGGGCACGTGGGCGAGGCAGCAGCGTTGGCCTTTCTGTTCTCGATCGCCGAGGCACTTGAGGACCGCGCCATGGACCGGGCCCGTCACGGGCTGCGGGCGTTGTTGTCCCTCATCCCGGAAACCGCTGTCGTTTCACGAGCGGGAACGGACGAGCGGATCCCCGCCGAGCAGGTTCGGCGGGGCGATGTTCTTCTCGTCGGCGCTGGCGACCGGGTCAGCACAGACGGCGTCGTCGAGGCGGGTCACTCGTGGCTGGACACCTCGGCAATCACCGGAGAGTCGATCCCCGTCGAAGTCGCGCCCGGCGACGAGATCGCGGCCGGATCGGTCAACACCTCGGGCACGTTGCGCATCACAGCAGTCGCCGACGGGCGCGACAACTCCCTGACCCAGATGGTCGAGCTCGTCGAGCAGGCTCACGCGAACAAGGGCGATCGTGCGCGCCTGGCTGACCGCATCGCCCAACCACTCGTCCCATTGGTGCTGCTGGCCGCTGCTGCGATCGCGGCGTACGGCTTCGTCGTGGACGACCCACAGACGTGGATCGAGCGTGCGCTGGTGGTGCTGGTCGCGGCCTCACCCTGCGCCTTGGCGATCGCGGTCCCGGTCACGGTGATCTCAGCGATCGGCTCGGCCAGCAAGTTCGGGGTGATCATCAAGTCCGGAGCGGCCTTCGAGCAGCTCGGGACGATCCGCACGATCGCCTTCGACAAAACAGGCACCCTGACTCGCAACGAGCCCCGGGTGGTGGCCACTCACGCGGCCAACGGTCACACCGACGCGGAGGTGCTCTCCTTGGCAGCGGCACTGGAGGCCACCAGCACCCACCCCCTGGCGGCGGCGGTGGTCGCTGCCTCACCAGATCATCCTGCGGCGAGCGACGTCCACGAGCACGCCGGACACGGTGTCACCGGGTTGGTGGACGGACTCCGGGTACGCGTTGGCAGCCCCCGCTGGGTCGCCCCGACCGACCTGAGCGGGCAGGCCGACGCTATGGCCAGTCAAGGCATGAGCCTCATTGTGGTCGAGGTCAACGATCAAGCGTGCGGCGTGATCGGCGTCCGCGACGAGCTGCGCCCTGAGGCAGCCCAGGCCATCTCCGCCCTGCACCAGCAGGGGGTGTCCACCGTGATGCTCACCGGTGACAACGCACGCACCGCGCAGGCCATCGCCAGTGAAGCCGGCATCCGAGAGGTTCACGCGGAGACCCTGCCCCAGGACAAGGCCGACCACATACGCGCCTCGATGGCCACGGCCCCGACGGCGATGATCGGCGACGGCATCAACGACGCGCCCGCGCTGGCCACGGCCACCGTCGGTATCGCGATGGGCGCCAGCGGTTCCGCCGCCGCAGTCGAGTCCGCAGACGTTGCCTTCACCGGCCACGACCTGCGGCTGCTGCCACAAGCCCTCGCACATGCCCGCCGCGGACGAGCGATCATGACCCAAAACGTCGTCCTGTCCGTGGCCCTGATCGCGGTCCTCTTCCCGCTCGCCCTGTTCGGCGTGCTGGGTCTGGCCGCGGTCGTGCTGGTCCACGAGGTCGCCGAGGTCATCGTCATCGCCAACGGTTTGCGAGCCATCCGCACCCAGCGCCATTCCCAGCCTGAGGCCAGAATCGATGACTACTCTGCGCGCCAGCAGCGCCCTTCGATGATTGGAACCCGATGAGCAAGAGCCTGAAACTGTCCATGGCCATGATCGTGGCGGTTCTGGTGGCATTGGTCGCTGCGGTGACGTTCAGCCGGGCCGGCGAAGAAGCGGCACCCACGGGGTCCGGAAGCGGGGCGTCCGCGCCCTTGGTGCGCGATGACAGCCCCCGCCTGACCTCCGGCAAGAAGGCAGTGTTCGTGGAGTACCTCGACTTCGAGTGCGAAGCGTGCGGTGCAGCCCACCCCGTCATGACAGACCTGCGAGAGAAGTACGGCAAAGACGTGACCTTCGTGGTGCGCTACCTCCCCCTCCACGGAAACTCGATGAACGCGGCACTGGCTGCCGAGGCCGCCCGTGAACAGGACAAGTTCGAGGAAATGCACGACAAGCTCTTCGAGACGCAGGCCGAGTGGAGCCACTCTGAATCGTCCAAGGAGAAGACCTTCGAGGGATATGCCCAGGAGCTGGGGCTGGACATGAAGCAGTACCGCGCCAGCCTGAAGGACCCCGCCGCCGCGCAGCGCATCGAGCAGAGCAAGAAGGACGCCCAGACACTGGGCGTCACCGGCACCCCCACGTTCTTCCTCGACGGCGAAAAGATCGAGCCGACCACCATCGCCGACTTCGAGACCAAGCTTGATGCCGCAATCGAAGACTGAGCCGACCGTCGTCACTCCGGCGGCTGCATTCAACGCACGCGGACTGGGCTGGCTGTACCTCGTCGGGGGCCTGGTCGGGCTGCTCTGCGCCGTCGTGCTGCTCGTGGAGAAGATCGAGCTGCTCAAGAACCCGGACTACGTCCCCTCGTGCAGCATCAACCCGATCCTGTCCTGCGGCTCGGTCATGGTCACCCCTCAAGCCGACGCCTTCGGTATCCCAAATCCGCTTATCGGAGTCGCGGGGTTCGCAGCCCTTGCCATGCTTGGAGCAGTCCTGGTCAGTGCCACAAGCCTTCGTGCATGGTTGTGGGTGGCGACCCAGGCCGCGGTGACCCTCGCGGTGGTGTTCATTCACTGGCTGATCTTCCAGAGTCTGTACGTGATCGGCGCACTGTGTCCCTATTGCATGGTCGTGTGGGTCGTGACCATCGCCGTCTTCTGGCACACCACCATTCACAACCTTCGGCGTCACCGGGGCACCGTCGCTTCGCCCACGCGCCGCGGTGTGGCGATGCTCATCGAGTACCGCGCAGCGGTCTTGACCGCTTGGTACCTGGTGATCGTCGTGCTCATCGCTATCAGGTTCTGGGACTACTGGGTCACGCTCCTGTGATCACTGACCCGTGGACCGAATCGCCATCACGCCGAGAGGCCGAGCGGCATCCTCCAGCCGCCTCGGCGCTGACGAACGACGACCCCGATACCTCGCCGCGCATCCACGCACGCGCGGCGACGACCTCAGGAGCATGAGACCCGAATGACCGCACGCTGCCCCTCCCGCCGAAGTCTCCTCGCCGCGGCCGGTGCTGTCGCTGCCACCGGTGGTCTCGCCGCGTGCTCCTCATCCGGTGCCAAGGATGAGCAAGACCTCGGCTATCGATCCGGGGACGGCAGCGTGACCGCTTTCGACGAGACCCAGCGCGGCGAACCCGTCGAGCTCGCTGGTGAAACGCTTGACGGCCAGACGTGGGACAGCGCCGATCACCGCGGCCAGGTCGTCGTCGTCAACGTCTGGGCCAGCTGGTGCGGACCCTGCGCCAAAGAGGCCCCACACCTCGTCGCGCTCAACAAAGAGCTCAAGGGCGATGACGTGCAGCTCGTCGGGATCAACTTCCGAGAGTCCTCCGTGGAGACCGGCAGATCACAAGCCAAGACGTGGGGCTTCACCTGGCCCTCGATCTACGACAAGTCCGGCACCACCTCGATCGCCATGCAAGGCAAAATGACCACCCAGCCCTCCACCGCTGTCCTCGACCGCCAGGGTCGTATCGCTGCGGTTGTCCTCGGAGCGACCACGCAGTCGACCCTTCAAGGCCTGATCGAGGACACCCTCGCCGAGGAGGGCCGATGATCGTCGCTTTCACGACCGGGCTCAAGTGACCAGGTCGCCAGTGGGGCTCTGCCTCTCGCGGCGCTCGTCGCGGCCCTCGCGGGGCTCGTTTCCTTCGCCACGCCCTGCGTGCTGCCCCTCGTACCGGGCTATCTCGGCTACGTCACTGGCCTGTCCGACGTAGCACTGGAGAGGCGCAGCCGTGGCCGGATGGTCTTGGGTGCGTTGCTGTTTATCCTCGGCTTCACCATCGTTTTCGTTCTTGCCTCGATGTTCGTGGCCACCGCCGGCCGCGCGCTCGTGGAGCACCGAGAGCTACTGATGCGCATCGGGGGCGTAGTGGTGATCCTCATGGCCCTGGTCTTCCTCGGCGCCGGTTCGCAGCGGACCTTCCGCCTGACGATCAAGCCCGCCACTGGCCTGGCCGGGGCCCCTGTCCTCGGGGCCGTCTTCGGCCTGGGCTGGGCGCCCTGCATGGGCCCGACTATCGCCGCGGTCCTCGCGCTCAACCTCGCCGGCGACGCCTCGATCACCCGAGCTGTCGTTCTCGCCGTGGCCTACTGCCTCGGGCTGGGACTGCCCTTCATCCTCATCGCCGCGGCCTACGAGCGCTGGGCCCCGGTCTCGTCGTGGCTGCAACGACACCAGCGCGCGATCCAGGTCGTCGGCGCCACCCTGCTGATCATCGTCGGGACACTCCTGCTCACCGGCGGCTGGGATGCGATCGTCCAGCGGCTGCAAACCAGACTCATAAGCGACTGGGAAGTGCCCCTCTGATGTGAAGGAGCATGGCTCACTGCTGTCAGGGCGTGAGTCGGGTCCCGAGCGCTCACGGCCGTCGGCTGCGCAGGCGGCTCAAGTGCCTCGGCCCAGTGTCGGCAGCGCTCAAAATGAGGCCGAAAGTTCTGGCTCGGCTACTTTGCGCGACGCCCTCCCCAAGGCGAGGTTCGTGCAAAGTAGGCCGCGTGTCGTATGCAATCTGCGCTGCATCTCGACATCTAGAGAGGGTGCCCGCTCGAAAAATTGTGGTCGGAGGACATCCGCAGGCTCGACCATAATTTTTGACCATATTAGTTATGGCTATGTGCCATACTCGGTGCGTGGTCATAACTTTCGGACACGACCCCGTGCGACAGGCCGTCCAAGATCTCCTGACACGCCTCGACGCCGGGGAAGTGGTGGACGCGGCTGACGAGGGACTGCACGTCGACCTCAAGTTGGAGAAGGGCCGCAAGGGTCCGGGCGGAGTCCTGCACGACGGTCCCGTTGATCGCGAGCCGGTTGCGCAGCAACTGATGGCGGAGAGCGCGTGCATGGCCAACACTCCCGGCGGCGGCGCCCTCATCGTGGGCGTGGCCGATGACGGCCAGCTCGTCGGCGCGACGACGGACGCCCAGTGGCTCCGCCATCGGATCTACGAGCTGACGCGACGCATGCTCACGGTCGACGTCTCCGAGATCGAGATCCGCGGGCACCGGCTGTTGGTCTTGTTGGCACCTGCTGCCGTTGAACCGATTCGCGTCAATGGCAAGATCCAGTGGCGGGTGGATGACCACTGCGTCGAGATCGATGCTGCCACCTGGCACTCCCGCCGCATGCGGACCCTGAACTACGACTGGTCTGCCGAGCCCACAACAGTGCCCGCGTCGGATGCGCGACCCGGAGCGCTGGCCGTTGCGCGGGACTTTCTGGCTGCTAGCGGTGATCCGGGCGCGGAAGAGCTTGCGCGGGCGAGTGATGGAGACCTGCTGCGACGGTTGAATGCCGTGACGGGAGATGGCCTGCTCACGAACGCGGGAGTTTTGTCGTTCGTGGGGCGCGGGAGTCCTGCGGTGGACTACGTGCATCGGGACCACAATGGTGGCGACAGCACTGCGCGTATCAACACCTCGGGTCGCTCTTTGCTCGAGGAGCTGGCCGAGGTCTTCACCACGATGAATGCGCACAACGACACGCGACACGTGCAGGCTGGCTTGGTTGTCCGACAGGTCCGTGACATCCCGCAGTTGGCAGCCCGTGAGGCGATCGTCAATGGAGTCGCTCACCGAGAGTGGGGTCAGTCGTGGCCAACGGTGGTGGAGCACATCGGTCGCACGCTCAGGGTCACGTCGCCGGGTGGCTTCTACGGCGGGGTCAATCCGGACAACATCATCACTCATCCTTCGCAGTCCAGGAATGCTGCTCTCACTCAGTTACTCGCGGACCTGAGGATCGCCGAGCGCGAGGGAATCGGGGTGGACCGGATGGTGAGGGAGATGGTGCGGGTAGGGCATGCGCCGCCAGACATCCGGGAGATCACCGGGCCTTTCGTGCGGACCTCCCTGGTCGGGGACGCTCTCGACGAGTCGTGGATGTCGTGGCTCGGCTCGATCGAGCCTGCTGAAGAGACGGCCGACGTCTCGTCGCTTCTGATCCTGAGGAGACTCGTCGAGGTGGGGTGGGTGGACACGCCAGACGCGGCGCGGCTCATCCAGCTGACGAATGAAGAGGCTCGCGGTGCCTTGCTGCGGGTGTCGCACGCGCGAGTTGACGGACATCCGTTGATCGAGCTCACCGCCGGAGTGCCGGAGGGCACAGAGCCCGCGTGGCACGTGACCCCGGCAGCTCGAGACGCACTGCTGACGAGGAGCCAGGCGGAAGGGAGACTTCGGGAGCTCCCGTCGCGTACCGAAGTGGCGCGTTCATACGCATCGGCAAGAGGAAGAATCAGCAGCACGGAGCTGGCATCCCTCGTGGGCGCCAGTCCTAGCAACGTCGGTGGTGCACTGAAGGCCTTGGTGGCGGAGGGACTGTTGGAGCCGTCCAGCCCAGCGGGGCGCGGTCGTGGATTCTTCTACCGCTGGACCGGAGCAACCAGCCGCAATGAGAGCAGCTTGGCGCGAAGTGGGCGTTGACCCAGCGACTACGGCGCCGTGCGGCTGAGGCAGGATTACGCAGACAGTCGTCGTCCTGCCGTGAGGGGTCCTGTTGAGCACGCTCGGAAGCTTCATCTGGTCGATCGCTGACCAGTTGCGGGGGCCGTATCGGCCGAACCAGTACGGCAACGTCATCCTCCCGCTGACGATCCTCCGGCGCCTCGACTGCATCCTCGCTCCCGACCGCGAGACGGTCCGCGACCTTGCGGCCAAGTTCGACAACCCCAACCGGCTCAAGGTCGAGGTGAAGAAGGCGACCGGGCGGACCTTCTACAACACCTCGAACTACTCCTTCGCCAACCTGCTCAAGGACGCCGACGGGCTGGCGGACAACCTCAACGACTACATCGACCGCTTCTCGCCGGACGTCGACGTCTTCGAGTACTTCGACTTCAAGAAGGAGATCGTCGCGCTCGAGAAGGCCGAGCTGCTGCGCGAGGTCGTCAGCTCCTTCGCGGCGATCGACCTGCACCCCGACCGGGTCTCCAACTCGGACATGGGGGACGCCTTCGAGTACATCATCCGCAAGTTCAACGAGGCAGCGAACGAGACCTCGGGAGACCACTACACGCCCCGCGATGCGATCAAGCTGCTCGTCGATCTGCTCTTCGCCGAGGAGGACGCCGGGCTGGGTGAGGCAGGCATCGTGCGCACGCTCTACGACCCCACGGCGGGCACGGGCGGCATGCTCTCGCTCGCCCAGGAGCACCTGCTCGCGCAGAATCCCGACGCGCGGCTGAGTCTCTTCGGGCAGGAGTACAACCCGCAGTCCTACGCCATCTGCAAGTCGGACATGCTCGCCAAGGGCAACGACCCCACCAACATCGCCTTCGGGAACACCCTGACCGAACCTGCCTTCACCAATCGCCAGTTCGATTTCTGCATGTCCAACCCGCCCTACGGCGTGGACTGGAAGCAGTACGCGAAGACGGTCAAGGAGGAGCGCGACCAGGCCGGCCCCCATGGCCGCTTCGCGCCCGGCCTGCCCGCGACGTCGGACGGTCAGATGCTCTTCCTGCTCCATCTGGCGCACAAGATGCGCGACCCGCAGGACGGCGGCGGCCGGGTCGGGATCGTCATGAACGGGTCGCCACTCTTCAACGGTGCCGCCGGCTCCGGTCCCTCGGAGATCCGCCGGCACCTGCTGGAGAACGACCTCGTCGAGGCCATCGTCGCGCTGCCGACAAACATGTTCTTCAACACCGGCATCGCGACCTACATCTGGATCCTCGACAACTCCAAGGCCGCAGAGCGCAAGGGCAAGGTCCAGCTCATCGACGGCACGTCCTTCTGGACCAAGATGCGCAAGAGTCTCGGCTCGAAGAACCGCGAGATCAGCGACGAGGACCGCGCCAAGGTCCTCAAGCTCTACGACGACTTCGAGGATGCCGACCCGGAGCACTCCAAGGTGCTCCGCAACGAGGACTTCGGTTACTGGACGATCACCGTCGAGCGTCCTTTGCTGGATGACGAAGGGGAGGTCGTCACCGACCGCAAGGGCAAGCCCAAGGCGAACAGCAAGAAGCGCGACACCGAGAACGTCCCCTTCACCTACGGACTCGACCCCGAAGACGACCGCTTGGCACCCTCCCCGGTGGTTGAGGAGCGAGCGCCAGCGAGCCTCGAAGCCCCCGAGGACGTCATCGAGGCTTACTTCGACGCCGAGGTCGCGCCCCACGTCCTAGACGCCTGGATTGACCACACCAAGACGAAGGTCGGGTACGAGATCCCCTTCACCCGTCACTTCTACCGATACGTCCCACCCCGGCCTCTCGCCGAGATCGGAGCAATGATCAGAACCTGTGGATGGCCCTCGGCGGGGTGACGTGAAAGTGGGGTACCTCCCGAGCAAGATCTGAAAGCCCATGCAAGTTCTGATCAGGGTCGGCGTTGGCGCGCCGGCTCGGGAAGGTACGCCCATGCTCAAGGTAGTCCAGGAGAACGCCGGGTCCAACGCCGACGCGACCACGCCTGGCGGGTCGCTGCTCGATGAGATCGTGCGTGACGGCGCCCGACAGATGCTCGCGGCCGCGCTGCAGGCCGAGGTCGCCGCCTACGTCGAGCGGTACGCGCACGAGGTCGACGAGCACGGCCACCGCCTCGTGGTCCGCAACGGCTACCACGCACCTCGTGAGGTGACCACCGCGGCCGGCTCGGTCCCGGTGCACCAGCCGCGGGTCAACGACCGGCGGACCGATCCGGCGACCGGTGAGCGGAAGCGGTTCGCCTCGGCGATCCTGCCCGCGTGGGCCCGCAAGTCCCCGCAGATGGCCGAAGTGCTGCCGCTGCTGTACCTGCACGGCCTGTCCAGCTCGGACTTCGCCCCGGCGCTGGAGCAGTTCCTCGGCTCGGCCGCCGGTCTGTCTGCCAAGACGATCACCCGGCTGACCGAGCAGTGGCAGGTCGAGGCGGCCGCGTTCAACCAGCGGTCGCTGGCGGGGACCGACTACGTCTACGTGTGGGTCGACGGGATCCACCTCAAGGTCCGCCTCACCCAGGACAAGGTCTGCCTGCTGGTCATGGTCGGGGTCCGCGCCGATGGCACCAAGGAGCTGATCGCCCTGGACGACGGGCACCGCGAGTCCACCGAGTCCTGGGCCGACCTGCTGCGCTCGTGCAAGCGCCGCGGCATGGCTGCCCCGGTCCTGGCGGTCGGTGACGGGGCGCTGGGGTTCTGGCGTGCGCTGCGCGACGTCTTCCCCGAGACGGCCGAGCAGCGGTGCTGGTGGCACAAGATCGGCAACGTGCTCGCCTCGCTGCCCAAGTCGGTGCACAAGGACGCTAAGGCGGCGCTGGCCGAGATCTGCAACGCGCAGGACCGAGAGCACGCCCTGGCCGCGGCGAAGGCGTTCGGCGCCGCCTACGGCGCGAAGTGGCCCAAGGCGACCGCGAAGATCACCGAGGACCTCGACGTCCTGCTCGCGTTCTACGACTTCCCGGCCGAGCACTGGGTGCACCTGCGCACGACCAACCCGATCGAGTCGACCTTCGCCACCGTCCGGCTCCGTCAGCGCGTCACCAAGGGACCCGGGTCGCGTGCGGCCGGCATCGCCATGGCGTTCAAGCTCATCGAGTCCGCCCAACGACGCTGGCGCGCGGTCAACGCCCCGCACCTCGTAGCCCTCGTCCGCGCCGGCGCCACCTTCGAGAAGGGCAAGCTCGTCGAACGACCCGAGGAATCAGGAGACCACCAACACGTCGCATGACACGCCGATCCACAGGTCTTGACAATTACTCCCGAGATCGACTCCGACCTTGATAAGCAGGTCGCCACGATCCTCAGCTTGCTGCGAGAGATCGAGAGATGAGGCCGAACGTGACGACGGTCGATTCAGCTCTCGCTTGGCTGGGCCATGTGCCGGCGCACTGGAAGCAGTCACCACTCGGATCTCACTTTGAGCAGCGAACCGAAACGGTTGACGATGGGGACTGCTGCACGATCGGGTGACAGGTTGGGTCACGCAGCCTGAGTGGCTGGCGTGGTTATGATTGCTTCGTATTCGACGGGGGTCAATCGTCCGAGGGCGGACTGCCTGCGGCGTCGGTGGTAGGTCCTCTCGATCCAGGTCACGATCGCGATCCGGAGCTCCTCGCGAGTGGCCCAGGCACGGTTGTTGAGGACGTTCTTCTGGAGTAGGGCGAAGAAGCTCTCCATGGCGGCGTTGTCACCCGCGGCGCCGACCCGGCCCATCGATCCGACCACGCCGTGACGGTTGAGTGCACGGACGAATTTTCTGGAACGAAATTGCGATCCTCTGTCCGTGTGGACCACGCATCCGGCCACGTCACCGCGCCGCGCGACGGCATTGTTGAGCGCCGCGACCGCGAGCCGGGACTTCATCCTCGAGTCGATGGAGTAGCCCACGATCCGGTTGGAGTAGACGTCCTTGAACGCGCACATGTAGAGCTTGCCTTCACCGGTCCAGTGCTCCGTGATGTCGCCGACCCAGAGCTGGTTCGGACCCTCCGCGTTGAACTCGTGACGGGTCACGCCGTGCGTGTCAACGAAGGCGCACAGGTCGTCGTGGACCGGCGGGCCGGGCTTCTTCGCCTTGCCCTTCTTGGGCTTGCCGAACACGCTCCACCAGCCGTTGGCAGAGCAGATCCGCCACGCGGTCCGCTCCGCCATCGCTTGGCCGGCATCGCGGGCCTCGTCGACGAGGAACCGATAACCGAACTCCGGGTCGTCGTCGTAGGCGTCGAACAAGGCGTTCGCGCGGTAGGCCTCGACCAGTTCGGAATCGGTGACCGGTTGGGTGAGCCAGCGGTAGTAGGGCTGGCGAGCGACCTTGAGCACCCGGCACGTCACCGAGACGGGGATCCCGTCCTCGGCCAGCTCGCGGACGAGCGGGTACATCATTTTCCCGGAAGGTTCGCCTGCGACAGATAGGCGGCCGCCCTGCGGAGGACTTCCACTTCTTGCTCGAGCAGCCGGTTGCGGCGCTTGAGCTCACGCAGTTCGGCGTTCTGGTCCTCGGTCATCCCAGGCTTCACGCCGTCCTCGACATCGGCGCGGCGCATCCACGCGTTCAGCGTGGTCTGGTGGATCCCGAAGTCCTTCGCGATCTGGTCGAGCGGGGTCTTCGGGTCCCGGCTCCTGGCGACACGAACCACGTCGTCACGGAACTCGCGGGGGTAGGGCTTGGGCACAGCCACATCCTCTCAAGCCTGCCCATCGGGCAAGCCAGGTCAGTTGTCACCTATCCGTGCAGCAGTCCCGAGGGGTTACGGCGGGGTCAAGAATCTTGCATTGATTTGCTAGTCGATGCCCAGATTCCCCGTCCGTGCGCTATGCGGTGGTGTCGTCGGTGCCCCGCCGAGCGGGGAGGGGAGGCATGCTTGTCGCCGTGTCCGCCGCCCCCTTCCTGCCCCTCCGCACCGAGCGTCTGACCCTGCGTGCGCACAGGGAGGCCGACCTCGCCGACGTCATCGCCCGCGACTCCGGGGCGAGCGTCAAGGCGCGCTCGATCCCATTGCAGGACTGAGCGAGGCGTTTGCCGGCGACGACTACTTCCGAGGTGATGCGCAGCAACCTCACCACCCTGCGAGAACGCCAGGACTGCAACTGAACGTTCTGATCTCCGACGTCATCGCGAGGTCGTCACTGAGCGAACGGGGGCGAGGGCGGCTCGACCGTGACGGGTGGCATCCCTGGGCCACAAGTCAGTTCTCGAAGGCCACATGCAGATGGTCCTGGTGCACGTCGTTGGTGAAGTAGGGCGGACCCGGGCCGCCGATGTCGACGGGTCCGCCGATTTCGTCGGCACCGAGTCCTGCAGCCGCCTCCATGACATCGCGCCATGGTGCTCGGTCGTGGGCAATGACGGGAATGCGGTCGAGCGCCCAGAGGTCTACCGCCCTGCCCTTGGTGTGGTTGGAGGTTCGCTCCGTGCCAAAGACGTTGGAGGGATGCCCGGTACGTAGGACGTGGACACCCAGGTGCCAACGTTGCGAAAGCTCGACCATTAGCTCCATCAGCTTCGGGTCGATGCGGCCGGATGCCAGGTCAAGCCGGGCCTCGCGGGGTATGCCGAGCTGACGGCTGCGCAACAACTGCTTCGCTTCATCTGGGACCTTGGCCGCGCGTTGCCGGTCCTTGGGGATGATGACTTCGGTGACGCGCCAGGAATCGCGGCGGCGGAGTCGCACATCGATGGTCATGGAAGTGCTGGTCGTCGTGCTGCTGCCATTGGCGATGGCGACCAGGTTAAGGACGATCATGACGCTGGCTTGACGCCGATCCCGGCTCAGCCCGCCATATTGCGGATAGACCACCTCCACGACGGACTCCTCTACACCTTCGACGTGTCCACGAAGAGGGCGCAGTGCCGAGGGAATGCTCCTGCCGGGACCGCCGCCATCCACCGTCAATGCGGCGACCACTTGGTGGACGGCGGTGAGCTTGCATTGGACCTCGACCTCGTTCTCGTGCGGCCTCCACGCCACCGGAGGAGAAAGTGATGGTTGAGTCGGCGTGCTCGAGCTGGTGCTCGTGGACCCGGTAGCCGAGTTCGGTGAGCGCGCGGTGACGTCGGATGGAGCGGTTGGTTCCTGTGGCCTCGAGCAGGAGGCCACCACGGACACGCTCGCGGAGGTCAACGCTGCCGTGATCACGGCTCGCCGGTCGGGTCGCAACTGGTTCGTCTCACGCACAGGAGGGGTCCCCTTCCGTGAGGTCCTTGCGGAACTCGATCAGCGTTCTGCCGTCGCGTTCGCGTTGAGCAACGCGACGCCAGCCGAGGTGGTCGTACATGGCGGCTGCTCCTTGGGATTCGTCTGGCGCCAGGACGGCACCGGTCGGCGTCGTTGCGGCGTCTGTGACCAGCGCAATCTGGTCGATGCCTGCATCCGTGGTGCGCAACTGCGCCCAGTGCAGGAGTCGGTTTGCGACTCCGCGAAGCGCGTACCTGGGGTCAGTGACCACCGCGTGGACCACGGCAGGCACAGGGCCGTCGTCGGAGCTGTCGGGCCGGCAGGGTCGGCGTGCGAGCAAACGCTTCGCGTAGCGCACTGCGCGCGTACGCACGAAGTGCAATCCGACGCCGGGGTGGCACAGGAGGCCGCGCGTCCCCTCCAGCAGGAGTTCGCGGCGGTACTTGATCTTCAGCTCGTGGACGTGGTCCAAGGGATCAAGGGCCAGCAGGAGGTACCCGACCACCGTGTCCTGGGCGGAGGTGTCCACCACGACCGCGCCCGCGGCGTGGTCGGTATCGAGGAAGGTGCGGTGCCACACGCGAAGAAAGCGTTGCCCAAGGGCAGGGAACAGCCCATTGGGTAGCTGGTGAGCGTGCAGTGTGGCCGTGGCTCTCGAGTGCTCGCAGGTGAGGGGACGGATCTCCAGGGAAGGGGTAGGTGCGTGTGGGGTCGGCTCAGGGGCCATGGCTGTGGGTCCTTGCGGGTCGTCGGTGTGAGGTCACATCTCGACGGCCTCTTGGCGCAGCCGGTGGGTCTTTCGGGTACGCGGAGAAGAAGGGCCGTCATCGACGGCCTCTCAGACCCGGATCAAGCAGATTCTCAAACGCACATTCGTCGCTGGGAGCGGACTCGGACGTAGCCACCGGTGAGGCGGTGCCCGCAGGCGCCACCGTCGCCAGCGTGGCCGACAGTAGGGGCGAGCATGCTGCTGTCCCGATCGCCGGGTCCGGATGCGGCGCTGCTGGCTTTGGGTCGAGGGCTGCAGATCCTGTTCACTGACATGGTGGTGTCCATGCTCAGAGTGCTGCAGGGTGTGGGAGTGCCCGGACTGACCTGCCACGGCGGGTAGCAACCCGTGAGCGCCTGCCGCCATCGCGGCGCACAGGAGCACCGAGAGCACGAACAGCGGCGCGCGCAACGTCCTCACAGCCGAAGGGAGGCGATCCGGCACCGGGACGTCAGCCGCCCGAGGGACATCATTCATGGACGCATCGAGGAGACCAAGGGTGTCTCCTGACTGGGCAGCGTTGGTCCGGGCGAAGGGGGCGTGGCCGGATGTACGTGCGTCGTGCGAGTGCGGAACCACAGCATGCTTCACCCGGGCCCACAGACCGTCGTCGTGCGAGTGATCGTGCCCCCCCTGGTCCAGGGTCGGTTCGGTCATCGTGATGCCTGGCGCCCAGCTGCCGATGATTCCGAGGCATCGTCGAACTGGTGGTGCCGCGCGGTTTCCGGCGATCTTCACGGTCAGCGCACGAGCGGTAGGGAGATGGTGAAGCATGAGCCCTTTCCGGGGCCGGGGCTGGATGCGGTGAGTCCTCCGTGATGCGCGTCGATGATGGCCTTGCTGATGGTCAGGCCGATGCCAGATCCTCGTTGGTCGTTTGTGCGGGCCGAGTCGCCGCGGTAGAAGCGTTCGAATGCGTGCTGCACCTGGTCGGGTGTCATACCTTCGCCGGTGTCGGTGACGGTGATGATGGCTTCTCCGCTGTCGCGTCCGGCCGTTAGGGTGACTGTTCCGCCTGCAGGTGTGTGCCTGAGGGCGTTGGTGAGGAGGTTGGTCATGACCTGGGCGAATCGGACCGGATCGACAAGGGTCTCCAGTCCTGTTTTCTCGTCCAGGTCCAGTACCAAATTGAGCCCCTTGTCGGAGTACCTGTCACGCATGCCTCCGTAGGCGGCCCACAGTAGGTCACCGACGTTGTGGCTGCGGAGATCGAGGGCGAGGTGTCCTTCTTCGGCTGTGGAGACCTCGTTGATGTCCTCGGCCAGCCGCGCGAGTCGTTCCGTCTGGGCGGTCAACGCGAGACGAGAGTCGTCGCCGAGGGAGACGACACCGTCGTGTAGTCCCTCGTGGTAGGCGCTCAGGGTCGCGATCGGCGTGCGAAGTTCGTGGGCGAGGTCGGACAGCATCCGCCGTCGGGTGTCCTCGACTCCTTCCAGCCGGGCCGCCATCACGTTGAATGCTCCGGCGAGGGTCTCGAGCTCTGTTCCTGCGCCGACATGAGGTACCCGGGTGGAGTAGTGGCCACGGCTCAGTTCGCGGGCGGCATCGGTCATCTGCGCCAGCGGTTGGCGCAGCCGTCGGGCGAGGAACCAGGCCACCGCGGTAGCCCCAGTCAGAGAGATGAGCAGGCTCACGCCCAGGGCGATGAGCGAAGCGTCCCGGAAGGCCATCTCGATGTGGACGAGCTCGGGCGCGTTCTCCTGGTGCCCCGCTTGGAGGAGGTGGTCGTGGAAGATCGGGGGGCCGATGACGGCGGCGACGAGACCGGCGGTCAGTGCTCCCGCAAGGAGTACCAGGATCTGTCCCGCCAGCAATCGAGGCGCCAGACCCTTGGAGAGTTTGTTGACGCGATTGTTCATCCGGGCCCCATCCGGTAACCGATGCCGCGCACCGTGGTGATGTAGCGAGCGAGATCGGGGTTGTCTCCGAGCTTGCGTCGCAGGTGAGCGATGTGGACGTCGACCAGGTGCTCGTCACCGACCCAGCCGCCACCCCAGACCTCCTCGATGAGCTGAGTGCGGGAGAAGGCCATCGAGGGCCGTTGGGCAAGGGTCATCAGCAGATCCCGTTCGGTAGGTGTCAGCGGAACTGGTTCTCCCTTCAGGTGGACCTGCTGCCCGAGTGGGTCGACCTGAAGGTCGCCGAAAACCCACGGGGCTGCCGCAGCGGTGGAGTTGCCGGGGCCCCCGCCCCGTGGGCGACGCAGGACCGTCTGCACGCGTGCCACCAGCTCGCGCACGCTGAAGGGTTTGGTGACGTAGTCATCGGCGCCCACGGACAGGCCGATCAGGGTGTCCACCTCGTCCGTGCGGGCGGTCACGACGATGACGTAGCAGTCGCTGAAGGTGCGGATCTGGCGGCAGACCTCGATGCCGTCCAGTCCGGGCAGTCCCAGGTCGAGGATCACCACGTCTGGGGACTGCTCTCGTGCTGCTTCGACTCCGGCGACGCCGTCGTGCTCCACAGCGGTCTGGTACCCGCTGCGGGCGAGATAGGCGGCGATCATCTCCGCCAGCGTCTTCTCGTCCTCGATGACGAGCACCTTCGCCAACGGCTCGACAGGGGTTCGCATGCTCACGACAGACAGTCTCGCCCGAGGGCCTCACCACAGCGGACGTCAGCGGCGAATCGACGAGGATCTTCGTCAAACCTCAACGCGGCGACCACCAACCCATGACGTTCCCGCCAGAGCCTGTCTGCATGCCGGGAGGTCGGCTTCAGGAAAGGGTCACCGATGATGTGGAACCACGGCTGCGACATGATGTGGCTGGGCATGGCCGCCGGCGTCCTCGCCTTCTGGGTGATCGTCGTGCTCGCCGTGCGCGCACTGTTTCCCCGGCAGAGAAGCCCCGCCACAGGCCCCACCCGGACCGACGCGCTGACGCTTCTCGACGAAGGACTGGCCCGCGGCGACCTGAGCGTGGATGAGTACGAGAAGCGACGTCACCTGATCATTCACGGCCGCTGACGCGCGTCGGTACATCGACGCTTGGAGGGACACATGAACACCATCACTCGCCGTGGCCTGCTTGTCGGCGGTCTCGGTGCCGCTGGCGCAGCGGGCTTGGGAGCCTATGCCGCCACCCAAGGATCGGGTGCAGGTATGCCGCGGGGCATCTTCGGTGCTCCGACGCCGGTCTCACCTGACCCGGGCCAGAGGGTGGTGACCAAGACGTTGACCGCCAAGCCGATCACCCTCGATCTAGCGGGCCGCACCGTCTCGACCTGGGGATACGGCGACGCCGTGCCTGGCCCACTTCTGCGGGCCACCGCCGGCGACTTCCTGCGGGTCACCCTCGACAACCGACTTCCGGACGAAACCACCATCCACTGGCACGGTCTTCGCTTGCGCAACCCGGCCGACGGCGTCCCCGGCATGACCCAGGACCCGGTGAAGCCAGAAACCTCCTACGTCTACGAATTCACAGCGCCCGACCCGGGCACGTACTTCTTCCACCCCCACGTCGGCGTCCAGCTCGACCGGGGGCTGTACGCCCCGTTGATCATCGACGACCCGAACGAGCCAGGCGACTACGACATCGAGTGGGTCCTCGTCCTCGATGACTGGATCGACGGAACGGGCACCACGCCCGACGAGGTCCTGGAGAAGCTCTTGGCCAACGACTCCGGATCCGGTGGCATGGGTGGCATGGACCACGGCGAGATGGATGGCATGAACCATGGCGCCATGGACGAGGCCGCGCCCTGGGGTGACGCCGGCGACGTGACCTACCCCTACTTCCTCATCAACGGACGGCCGCCAGCAGACCCCGAGACGCTCACGGCCAAGCCGGGGCAGAAGATTCGTCTGCGAATCATCAACGCCGCCTCCGACACCATCTTCACCGTCGCTCTCGGGGGGCATCGGATGACGATCACGCACAGCGACGGGTTCCCGGTCGAGCCGACCGAGACGGACGCGTTCTACATCGGGATGGGCGAACGCTACGACGCGATCGTCACCCTTGACGACGGGGTCTTCCCCCTGGTGGCCAAGCCGGTCGGCAAGACCAGCGGCGGCCAGGCCATGGCCCTGGTCCGCACCGGAAGCGGCGCCGCCCCCGCAGCGGACGCCAACCCACGAGAACTCACTCGAGAAGTCCTCGTCGGCTCTGACCTGAGACCGGTCCAGGCAGCCAAACTGCCCAGCAGGACACCCGATGCGACCACGCGGCTCACGCTCAACGGATCGATGCAGCCCTACGAGTGGGGGATGAACGGGGCGCCGTTCGGCGAGAACGAGCCCCTGACCGTCCAGGCCGGGCAACGACTGCGAATCAACGCCACCAACATGACGATGATGACCCACCCGTTGCACGTGCACGGCCACACCTTTGCCCTGCCCTCCGGGCTGAGGAAGGACACTGTTCTCATGGCCCCCATGCAGTCTTTCGCCATCGACCTCGACGCCGACAACAAGGGTGACTGGATGATCCACTGCCACAACATCTACCACGCAGAGGCCGGCATGATGACCGCCCTGGAGTACACCGCATGAGGCCCCGTCGACGTCGCGGCGTCCTTGGTGTCGCTGCCGTCGCTGTCCTGGCGCTGCTGGCCGGCTGCTCTTCAACATCCGACACCGGGAACGAGTCCGCTGGCGTCGAGTCGTCGACGGGCACAGCACAGGACGGCGCGGCCGGGCAGCCCACGCCCCTGATTCATGTTCATGGGATCGCTCGTCACCCACGCACCGACGACCTGCTGGTGGCCACTCACCACGGCTTGTTCCATCGAGTCGACGGCGAGCTCGTCCGCAAGGGTCCTGCCATCGACCTGATGGGCTTCACCATCGGCGACGACGGCACTCTCTACGCCTCCGGTCACCCAGCGCCCGGCACCGACCTCCCCCAGCCGGTGGGTCTCATCACCTCGCAGGACAGGGGCCGCACGTGGCAGGTCGCCTCACTCGGTGGACGCTCGGACTTCCACGCTTTGACCGCCGGCCCGAACGGGGTCATCGGGTTCGACGGAACGCTTCGACACACCAGCGACAAAAAGACCTGGGACACGCGGGACATCCCCTCGCCACCACGGGTACTGGCCGCTTCTCCCACGTCCGGGACGTTGCTGGCCACCACCAGCGCTGGCCTGCTCATGAGCCAGGACGACGGCGTCACCTGGACCTCCCTCGCCCCACCGGAGACCGCCGTCCTCGCCGCCTGGGCCGACGAAGAGACCATCGTGATCTCGTCAGCCGAAGGAAGACTGGCAACCAGCAGCGACGCCGGCCAGACCTGGACCCTCCACCCCAGGAGCATCGGCCCGGCCGAAGCGCTGTGGGCGGGCCGCACCAGTGACGGGCAGCTGGAGATCATCGCGTCTGTCGAAGGGCGCGTGATCAGCACCACGGACGCAGGAGCGACCACCCAGACGTTGGGGCAGTGACTCGTCGTCACCATCCCTGTTGCAGGTCAGGCGCTGCGATTCGCCGATTCTCCACCGGCACCGGGTGGCCTTCATCCAACCTCAACGAAAGCGGGATCGAATCATCATCTCGCGACGTGAGGGTGGCCCTGTCCTCGACAATTTTGCGAAGGAGTCCCCAATGACCCCCCCTGGACGGCGCGCTGCCCTCGTGGTCGCGACAACCCTCACCGCAGGCGCCTTGGCTGCCTGCTCCAGCGGCTCAGACGGATCCATGTCCGGGATGGACCACGACAAGACACCGATGAGCGCCAGCGATACCTCTACGACGGCGGACGGTCGGCAAGGCGACATCATGTTCGCCCAGATGATGATCCCCCACCACGAGCAAGCGATCACGATGGCCGACCTCGCTCTCGATCCGTCCGCCAAGGCATCAGGGCAGGTCCGTGACTTCGCCAAGGACATCAAGGACGCCCAAGACCTGGAGATCCAGACGATGGAAGGTTGGCTCGAGGACTGGGACGCCCCCACCGCAAACTCCTCCGGCATGGACCACGGGTCCGGAATGATGACGCAGGAGGAGATGGCCAAACTCGAGTCGGCCACTGGCGCCGAGTTCGACAAGCAGTGGCTCACCCTCATGATCAAGCACCATCAGGGCGCTGTGACCATGGCAGAGCAAGTTCTCACCACGACTGAGGACGATGCAGTCGAGAGGATGGCCAAGGCCATCGTCAAGGCCCAGAAGGCCGAGATCAAGGCCATGCAGCGCGAACTCTGAGCGCGACAGCCATCGCACGTCCGGCTGAACGGACGAGCGATGGCCGCGCGAGCTGCACTCGGGTAAACGGTTAGGTGAGCGAACTGATCAGCTCGCGGCAGGCCCGCTCACAACGCCGGCACGCCTCGGCGCAGATGCGGCAGTGCTCATGCATCGAGGCATGCTGCTCGCAGCTGTCGCCGCACGACGTGCATGCTGTTGCACAGGCCTCGAGGAGGGCCCGCGTCACGTTGGCGTCGTAACCGGTGTGGCGCGAGAGCGCCGATCCGGTCGTGGCGCAGATGTCCGCGCAGTCGAGGTTGGCGCGGATGCACTGGGTGAGATCAGCCACCTTGTCCTCGCTCAGACAGGCGTCGGCACAGGCTGTGCAGGTCTGGGCGCACTCGAAGCAGGCTTGGATGCACTCGGTCAGCTTGGCCCTGTCGATGCCACCCAAGTCCTTGGGGTAGGTATCGAGCATCTGTTCCACGGTGTGCATGTATTGCTCCTTCATCCGATGGTGCGGCGCGCACGATGGTCGGTGCGGCGCGCAGACGAGTTCGTGGTACCCGGGCGAGGTATGCCGAAACACGCTCGGCATTGCCCAAGAGCGGATCGTCGCTGGGATGCCGGCGTTGCCACTGCTGGTCAGCATGGCGCCCTCTCTCTGGACAGACTGACGCTAGGGGCTTCCCGGTTCGCCCTGCAGAGGCGATACCGCCTAGGGGTATAGCGTGGGAGGACACGAAAGAAGGGAGATGGCATGACAACGGCCAATCGGCGGGTTCACGTGGCGGCGACTGCCGCGGCGGCAGTCGCGCTGCTTGCAGGCCGGGGAGGAACAGCTGAGGAGGATGCGACGCAGTCGTCGGTGACGTCTGACTCGTCTGCGTCCGGCAGTGAGACCAGCGAAGCAATGGGCAGCCACAAGCCTGATGGCGGGCCTCCTCCGGAGGGCATTGAAGAGGCGAGCTCGCCGACGTATCCCATCGGCACGAAGGTGACTCTGACCGCGGATCACATGCCGGGGATGAACGGAGCCGAGGCGACCATCTCGGGCGCCTTCGATACGACGGCCTACTCCGTCAGCTATACGCCCATGGATGGCGGTGAGCGGGTCACCGATCACAAGTGGGTCGTTCACGAGGAGCTCGAGAACCCCGGCGAGGCGCCGCTCGCAGAGGGCACCGAGGTCGTCTTGAACGCCGACCACATGGCCGGCATGGCCGGCGCCGAGGCGACGATCGAGAGCTCGACCGACGAGACGGTGTACATGGTCGACCTCACGATGGACGGCATGAAGATGACCAACCACAAATGGATCGTCGAGAGCGAGATCCAACCAGCCGAGTGACCTCGACGCGGGGTGCCGCGCAACTGTGCGGCACCCCCGCGCCAGGGCCGTCTGGATGCCTGTGGTCGCTCAAGGACAACCCAGCTGATGGCTGTGGTCACTCCGCTGAGGTGGTACTGAGTGCGCAGGTCGTGGCAGAGGACGCCTTGTAGGGTCGATCCATCTGCTGCCTCACGAGAGTTCGTTGTCTGAAGGTCGAGAAGGGCGGATCGCGGTGTACGGGATTGTGGCCATGGCGCTGGTGGCTGTATTCGCTGTGGTGTCCCTCTATGCGCTCCACCGGGCTGTGAGTGTGTTGGCCGATCCGCTGACTGCGCTTCCTGCTCAGTCGGGGTGGGTTCCGCAGGAGCATGCTCTGTCTCGGTTCCATGCACGCTGGTATCCCGCCTCGATCGTCTTTCTCGCCTTCGACGTCGAGATGCTGTTCATGTACCCGTGGGCAGTAATCGTGGCCGAGGAAGGGATCTCTGCGGTCGTGGAGATGTTCCTGTTCCTGGGAGCACTGCTCATCGCCGTGACGTGGGCATGGCGGGAGGGGGTCTTCCGATGGGTCTGACCCGGATGCTCGCCCATCTGGCGATCCGCACCGCCCGTGTCCTGATCGTCGAGGCACCGGGTCAGTGGCTCACGCGCGCGGAGCTCGAGCAGCAGATGCTGCGTCGAGGCTGGCGTGCCGCACGGACGCCGGCAGAGGCTGACGTGCTGGTCGTGTGCGGTGTGCCAGGCCCCGAGCTAGGCGAACTCGTGGAGCGCCTGTGGGAGCAGATGCCCGGCCCACGGGTGCGCGCCGACGTCCCCTCGCCCACAGCTGTGGGCGGCGCCCTCGATGCCGCCGCATCGCTCCTGCTCGACACCCCGTATCACCGGATGGACGCCCAAGCACGGGCGCGAGAGCCTCAGATTCCGGACGACCACGGCCAGATGGACCCTGAGGGTCACGGCCACCATCAGGATATGGGCCACGAGGGCATGGACCACGGCGGGCACGAAGGCATGGACCACGGCGGGCACGAAGGCATGGACCACGGCGGGCACGAAGGCATGG
>ERZ500994.60-NODE-60-length-35338-cov-9.232917_pt1 | contig 35338 bp, 39 predicted proteins | sample MGYA00248878_ERZ500994 | MGnify/ENA primary metagenome ERZ500994 (study PRJEB25958, sample SAMN03398533) | human skin metagenome | study: EMG produced TPA metagenomics assembly of the Human Skin Microbiome Metagenome (human skin metagenome) data set. | reverse complement strand
ACTTCTCAGTGGAAATTACGCGCCGATCCGGCTCAGTTCTGGGTGGAAATCAACACCACATAGATCTCGCTCTCATCCGGGCTGAGGCGCAGCCCGTGCGGATAGGCGCCGGTCGCGATGCGCTCGATGACTTCGGCCTGTGCGAGATCGACGACCGCAATCTCGTTCCCGCCGGACAGCAAAGCATAGGCGCGCCCGCTGCGGTCGGCGACGACATGCGCCGGATGCGCGCCGACTTCCACAGTGGCGACGGGCTGCGACAGTCGCTCCGGATCGAGCACCACCAGGACCCCTCCGCCCGCATCGGTGTCGGCATGTCCATCGTCATCCGATCCGTGCGCGTGATCGGCGGCAGGGCTCCCGACCGCCAGCAGCAGATTTCCGTCCGGCGTCAGATCGACATTGTGCGGCGACACGCCGACGTCAACGGTCTCGACCGAACCCGTGCCGAGATCGATGGCGCTGATCGAATTGCCGCCCTCGTTGGCGGAGTAGACGGTCCCGCCGGTCTGACCGAGGGCGGTTGGTGCCTCGCCGGCGTTCGTCGCCAGCCAGGCCTGCATTTCGACGATCTCGCCTTCCTGCGCCGCGATGATCTGGTCCGCCCACTCCCTGGTCTGCGGATCGTCGCCGTATTGCTGGACGATCTTCGCCATGTCGATCGCACCCTGATGATGCGGGATCATGCCCCGGACGAAGGCGACATCCGGATCGCCGGCCATCACGCCTTCCATCATCGGTCCGTGCATTTCATTCATCGCGGCGACGTAGGCCTGCGTGAAGTCGGGAGCGCTGGAAAGGCTCGTTGGGGCGCCGTCAGCGCCGGGTGCGGCCATTCCGCCGTGCATGCCCCCCTGCATCATTTGCTGCATCGCCTGCATCATGGCCTGGCCATGCTCGGGGATGCCCTGCATGCCGGGCATCCGGTCCGAGGGAGACGTGGGCGCGGGAGCCTGTTCCGCTTGGGCGGGCGGGGTTCCCGGGTGGTGGGTATCATGTTCGGCCTGGGCGAGAGCAGCGCCCGGCAGGCCCGCCAGCAGGCTGACGGAAAGAACGATTGCAGTTCGGTTCATGGGTTTTCATCCTTGGCACCGGAGGGCCGGCGTCACATTCGCGGACGCGGGTCTCCGAAAGTTCGTCTGGGCTCGAAGTGCGCGCTGCCGGCGGTCGCGCCGGAGCGGCCGTCACGCAGCAATCAGACGAGGCGGCCTCAGGATTCCTTCGGGGGATCGTTCCCACGGGTCACGGTGCATGACCCTGAACAGTTCACCATTCACGGACGGCCCGAACGTCAGCGGCCCGACGGGAACGGCGGCGATCAGACAGGTCTGACAGCAGTCGGCCAGCATCTGGCCGCCGTCATCACTCTCGCAGCCTGCAGATGTCTCTGCCCCGTGATCGCCGGGCAGGTGATGTTGGCCGCAGTGGCTCGCCGTGGCCGCGCTCTGTTCGCGGTGGAGGGCGTGTCCGGTCGGGCTGGCATGCGCTACGCCCTGCAGAACGAGGGAGCTGATGGCAAGCAACAGGATGCCGATCGCGAACTGGCGCAATCGGCCGCATCTCGCCGCGAACGCAACTCTGAAGCGCCCGCTCATGAGCCACCTGCCTTCTCGGTGTCGAGCCGGGCCGATGCGCTGCTGACGCGGGCAAGGGCCATCGCTCGCGGCTTGAGCTGCATCGGATCGGCGGCAAGGTGGACGGTCATGTGGAGGCGCCTGGCTCAGATTTCCTGCGCGCCGAGGTAGCGCCCGAAGGTCTGGGTGGTCGGACCGAACAGGAGCACTTCATAGGGCTCGGGTTCGACCCCGGAAAAATCCATGCCGGGCGAGCCGGCAGGCATTCCGGGAACGGCAAGTCCCGTCCCGGAGGGCCGCTCGGCCAGCAGGCGGCGGATCGCGGCAGCTGGCACATGACCCTCCACCACATAGCCGTCCACCTCGGCCGTATGGCAGGAGGTCAGCTCGGCCGGCACGCCGAGCCGCTCCTTGAGGCTGAACACGTCGTCCGAGTCCACGACCCGCACCGGAAAGCCCGCGGCTTCGATATGCGCGATCCAGCCGTCGCAGCAGCCGCAGGACGGATCCTTGGTGACGGTCACGAGCGGCAGGGCCTCGGCCCGCGCCCACGCCGGCATCGACAGCAGGAACGGAAGTGCGGCGGCGGCCGCGAGAACGGCCCGCCGGCCGATGGTGTGATCGTTCCGCATCGTCAAACCTTTCTTCGTGGACTCCATGATCTCACCGGCTAGTCCGGAGCGCGACCCACGAACGGGTGAGAATGCGCCGGCGTCCCGCGGCATGATGTCGCCTGTCAGATGCGCTCGCGGGAACGGCCCACGATGCCACCCGGACATCACAGCTTCACGCCCCGCAGCCGAGACGCATTCGCGATCACGCTGACCGAGGATAGCGCCATGGCGGCTGCCGCGATGATCGGCGACAGCAGGATGCCGAAGAACGGATAAAGCACCCCCGCGGCGATCGGGATACCGAGCGCGTTGTAGATGAAGGCGAAGAAAAGGTTCTGGCGGATGTTGCGCATCACCGCCTGAGACAGTCGCCGCGCCCGAACAATGCCGGTGAGATCGCCCTTCAGGAGGGTGACGCCCGCGCTCTCCATCGCCACGTCGGTGCCGGTGCCCATGGCGATGCCGACATCCGCGGCCGCGAGCGCAGGGGCATCGTTGACGCCGTCGCCCGCCATCGCCACCACCTCGCCCGCCGCCTTGTGCCGCTGCACGACCTCGCTCTTCTGGTCCGGCAGGACCTCCGCCTCGACCTCGTCGATGCCCAGCTGTCGGGCGACCGCCTTCGCTGTGGTCCAGTTGTCGCCGGTGAGCATGACCACGCGGATGCCTTGGGCCTTCAGCGCGGCAAGCGCTTCAGGCGTGGAGGGCTTGACCGGATCGGCGATGGCGAAGATTGCGGCGACCTCTCCGTCCACGCCCATGAAGATCGCGGTCGCCCCGTCTTGGCGCAGCCGGTCAGCCTGCGCGGCCAGCGGCGTCACATCGACCCCTTCTTCGGCCAGGAAGTTTGCGTTGCCGAGGGGAATGCGCTTGCCCTCGACCGTGCCATAGGCGCCCTTCCCGGTCGGCGAGTCGAAATCCGCAACCGGTGCGGTCGCGATCCCCCGCTCCTCTGCCGCGCGCACGATGGCGAGCGCCAGCGGATGCTCGCTCGCCCGCTCGACGCTGGCGGCCAGGCGCAGCACCTCCTCCTCGGTAAGACCGGCAGCGGGAACGATGGCCGTGACGGCGGGACGCCCCTCCGTCAGTGTGCCGGTCTTGTCGACGATGATCGTGTCGACCTTCTCCATGTGCTCGAGCGCCTCGGCGTTCTTGATCAGGACGCCATTCTGCGCGCCGCGGCCGACGCCGAACATGATCGACATCGGCGTCGCCAGACCCAGCGCGCAGGGGCAGGCGATGATCAGGACCGAAACCGCCACGACCAGCGCATAGGCGAAGCGCGGCTCCGGGCCCCAGATCGACCAGGCGATGAAGGCGAGCACCGCGACCACGATCACCGCCGGCACGAACCAGCCCGACACCTGGTCGGCAAGTCGCTGGATCGGGGCACGGCTGCGCTGTGCCTCTGCGACAAGCTGGACGATCTGCGACAGCATGGTGTCGCGTCCGACCTTGCGGGCCTCGATCACCAGCGCGCCGGACTGGTTCATGGTCCCCCCGATCGCCCGCGAGCCGACCTCCTTGGTCACCGGCATGGATTCGCCCGTCACCATCGACTCGTCGACGGCGCTGCGGCCTTCCAGCACCTCGCCATCCACGGGCACCTTCTCGCCCGGCCGCACCCGCAGGCGGTCGCCGACATGGACAGTGTCGAGCTGCACCTCTTCTTCGGTGCCGTCATCACGGATGACCCGTGCGGTTTTCGGGGCGAGATCGAGCAGCGCCCGGATTGCGCCGCTGGTGCTTTCCCGCGCCCGGAGTTCCAGCACCTGTCCGAGCAGCACGAGCACGGTGATGACCGCTGCGGCTTCGAAATAAACCGCGACCGACCCGTCATGCTGGCGGAAGGCGTCCGGGAAGATGTCTGGCGCGAGCGTCGCAACGACGCTGTAGATCCACGCCGCCCCCGTGCCCATGGCGATCAGGGTGAACATGTTGAGATTGCGCGTGACCAGCGACTGCCAGCCGCGCTGGAAGAAGGGCCACCCGGCCCACAGGACGACCGGGGTCGCGAAGAGCAGCTGGATCCAGTTCGAGGTCTGCTGATCGATGTAGCGGTCCAGCCCGAGGAAATGGCCGCCCATTTCCAGAATGAATACAGGGACCGTCAGCACCAGCCCGATCCAGAAGCGGCGCCGCATATCGATCAGTTCGAGATTGGGCTCCGCCTCGAGGCTGACCAGCACAGGCTCCAGCCCCATGCCGCAGATCGGGCAGGATCCCGGCCCCACCTGCCGGATCTCTGGGTGCATGGGACAGGTGTAGATCGTCCCCTCGGGCACGGGCTCGGCCTTTGCCGCCGCAGCGGCCGGGTCGAGGTGGCGGTCCGGCTCGGCCAGGAACTTCGCGCGGCATCCGGCCGAGCAGAAGTAATACGGCCGCCCCGCATGCTCGGCCTTGTGCTGCGTCGCATGGGGATCTACCATCATGCCGCAGACCGGGTCCTTGACCCGATGCACGCTGTCTGTCGGAGTCGCCTCCGCAGCGTGCGAATGCTCCGTCCCGTGGTGCCCCGAGTGAGCATGCCCGTGTTCGTGAGAATGTCCCGGCCCGCGATGCTCATGGCCGCCGACGCGAGAACTGCTCTCCATGTGGAGGGGGGCAGGGTGTTGGTCTTTGCTCTTGCTGGCCATCATGTACCTCGTCCGGGAAGTGCCCGAGAATCGTCCTCATTCGTCCTGCACCTTCCTGTCGTTGGAAGGTCAAGAGTAAGCCGCCAGGCGGAAGCCGCGGCGTCAGTGTTCATGCTGGGCGCTCCCTTCTTCCGGTCTTGCCCGCACGGCCTGCCGGGACTTCGCCTTCGGCCGCGTAACATCGATCTCGGCAGCTCCCTCCTCAACGGCAAGGCAGTATTCCTCGATCTGCGTGGTCGAGAAGTAGACCTTGAACCGGTCGCGCAGGAGGTTGTTCACCTCCCTCAGCACCCGCTCGCCATCCTGCCAGTCTCGAACGCAGACGTGGCTCGAGAACACGTTGCGCCCGGACGTCAGGCTCCAGGCATGGACGTGATGCACGTCCGTCACGCCCTCCAGCTCCCGAATGGCCGCGATCACAGCCTCGAGATCCAGGTCCTCCGGCGTGCCTTGCAGCAGGATGTGCAGCGACTCGCGCAGGATGCCCCAAGGAAGCCCAGAGCAGCACCAGTCCGAAGGCCATGCCGAGCAGCGGGTCGACGGCGAGGAAGCCGGTAAAGCGGATCACCAGGGCCGAGATGATGATGAGGAAGCTGCCGACGAACGTCTGCAGGATGTGCCAGTAGGCGCCCCGCATGTTCAGGTTGTCCTTCTGGCGCTCGTACAGGAGCCAGAGGGCGACAAGCTCGGTGGCGATGCCCCCCGCTGCCGCGATCAGCATCGGCGTGGTGGCCAACTCGATCGGCTCCATGAGGCGCATCGCGCCCATCCACAGCACGAAAATGGCCATTCCGACGAGAAAGAGGCCGTTGAAGAGGGCGCCGAGGATCTCCGCGCGAATGTAGCCGAAGGTGCGCGCCGGGCTGGACTTCCGCTCGCTCAGGCGCATGGCGACCAAGGCGATGAGCAAGCCGCCGACGGCCGAGAAGGTGTGGAAGGCATCCGACATGACGGCGACTGAGCCCGTCCAGATGCCGATCCCGAGTTCAACGATGAAGTAAAGGCCGGTGAGCCAGCCGGAGATGACAAGCGCTTTGCGATCACCGCTCGCGGGCAGGTGGCCCGTATGGCTGCCGTGAGACATCGACATGGGTTCGCCTCCTGCTGACCGCGCATCATGCATCGTCGCGGTCGTTGAGGCCGCCGCAGCTCCAAGCTCCGGCGGCCCGAGTCCTTACTGCTGGCCCGCGTTCTCCTCGACCCAGGCGGTCATCTCCTCGATTTCCGGGCCTTGGGCGTCGATGATCTTCTGAGCCATCGCTTTCGACTCCTCATCGTCGCCATACTTCAGCTCGACTTCTGCCATGGCGATGGCGCCCGCATGATGCGCGATCATCCCGCAGTGGAAGGCGAGGTCGGGATCCTCGATGGTGTGGGTGGCCATCATCGGACCGTTCATCTCCATCATGGCCTGCATGGAGGCTTGCTGGGCCTCATCCATGCCCTCCATGCCTCCCATCATGGCGGACATGTCCATGCCCTGCATCATCCCCGGCATCCCGGACTGCTGGATGGCGTCCTGGCAGCCCTGCGGCAGGATCGACAGGTCGGGCATGGGACCTCCCTGTCCCGCCATGTGGCCAGCCTGCCCGCCTGTCCCGCTCTCCTGAGCGAAAGCCGCGGGCGCGGCGAGAAGGGCAGCAACGACGGCGGCGAGTTCAAACTTGCGCATAAGGGTTCTCCTTTGATGTAACTGGTTTCGGTGGGGATCAGGCCGCCATTTTCCGGCAGCTCTCGGCGCACCGGCGGCACGCATCCACGCATTCCTGCATGTCGCCGACCTGCTCGCAGCTCCGGGCGCATTCCTCACAGATCTCGGCACACTCACGGCAGAGATGCTTGTGATGACTGGTGCCGATCAGCATGAAATTCGCCGCGGTCTGGCAAATTTCGGCGCAGGCGATCATGAGCCGGAAGTGCTCCGGCTCGACATGCCGGCCACCTGCCTCAAGACAATGGTTCATGGCCATGCTGAGGCAAGTGCTGTGGCAGCTCAGGCATTCGTCGATGCAGCTCTGCATTTCAGGGGACATCTGGTGCATTTGTATTCTCCATCTTCGGAAAGCGCCGGGAAGAGAAGCAGCAAGCGTGGCGCTCGGCACTCGCAGCCAGCGATGACACGAAAAGACTTTCCTGGCGTCTTCAGACCGTCTTCTCATCCCTCCGGCGCGAGCGACGCCAGGCAGCAAGGCGCGACACGCGCTCACGATGGGTAACGATCAGATCAGATGGTGGTCCCGCGGCGGACGGCGCGGCCCATCCGGGGCAAGCCCGCTGAGCAAGGAGACTGGCATCACAAACTTCTGATCGCTCCTGCGCGGCTCTTTCAGATCGGCGGTTCGGCCGGGGATCAGCGCTGCCAGGCACGCATCTCCGCAACAGGCGAGCGTGTCATGGTTGTCATCGCTGGGCTCCTCCCCCACAGCCATCGAAGGAGCGTGATGCGGGACGGGGTCCGCCACGTTCGTCGCCGTCGGCGAAGATTCGGCGTGGACGGAGATGTGGGCATGACTGTGGGGCACCAGACTTCCGGCCGCCGCGCCATGGGCGATGAGCATGGCAGTTGCAAGAAGCGCCAGTGCGTTCGCAAGCTTCTGCCAGACGAATCCGGCTTTCGTCCGGGGGGTCCGCCGTTGCATCCTGTGGGAACGGCCGAGGAGGCGAAGTGTTCCGCTGATCATGGTGCTGCCGACATGCGTTCAGACCGTTTCTGCCATCAGTCTGCCGAAGTCACCGGCGACGAACAGCACGCGCGGATCGTGTTCCTGCAGGACTGGCTCGCCCAGCATGCCAAATGATGCTCCGGATACCAACCCTCATCGGCCTCACCGCCTCCGCGCTCATCGCCACCTGGATCCTTGTCGGGCTGCGGGCGGATGCGGAGAATGCCGAGACGATCGCACTGGGCCGCACCATTTACGAGACCCAGTGCGCCGCATGTCATGGCGCGCAGCTTGAGGGGCAGCCGGACTGGCAAATGCCTCTGCCCTCCGGGCGCCTGCCGGCTCCCCCGCACGACGCCACCGGCCACACATGGCATCATCCGGACGACATCCTGTTCCGGATCGTCAAGGAAGGCACCGCCGCCATCGTGGGAGGCGGATACGAGAGCGACATGCCCGGGTTTGCCGATGTCCTCAGCGACGCCGAGATCCGGGCCGTGCTCGCCTACATCAAGAGCACGTGGCCGGAACGCGAGCGGAGCTATCAGGCCGAGACGAGCGCGCGAGGCCGATAGATGGGTGGTCGGCGCGGTGTGGCAGGACATCATCCTCCTTGGGGTACGTCATTGTCGAGCTTGTGGCTCACGAAAGGGGCCTCCGTAGAACTCTTCGGTGACACTGCATTCTTCCCGCCCCCAGAAGCCGTGCGCGGGTGCAGCAGGCGCAACCAGTGCCCTCGACGACGTGGACGGCCAGCACGGCTGCAGCCCGTAGCGAAGGAGGCCACCTGAGGTGCAGCCCAGCCCAGCGCCAACACCAGGTCACGTCGACGTGAGACACTTCGCCTATCCGTCTCACGCAGGCGTTATGGGTCATGATCTCCATTGTTCTTGAAGGGCAGCAGTGGGCAGCTAGTATCGCAATGAAAACAATAGCGAAAGGTGGGACATGACACAGGCAGATCGATCGAGCGGGCGCCGACAGTTCTTGACCGGACTGATGGCCACGGCGCTCGTCCTTCCGGCCGGACGGAGTTTCGCACAGAATATCGACCCTTATACCGGAATGCCTGTCTACGGTTCCGCCGGAGGGGCGGCCCCCGACCTCGGCGTGTTTCAGGTAGACCCGGACGCCGATCAACGCCGCAATCAGTCGTCATTTCGCGCGTGGCATTGGAGCGATTTCTATCCGAGTCTGGGAAAGGGCGTCATCCTTGCTGATGTGACCTCGCGGGCGCTGCATTACTGGTCTGCCGACGAATCGGTATACTTGTTGTTCCCTACAGCGGTACCCGTATCCGAGGATCTGACCCGCAGAGGAAAGACCGAGATCGTCAGAAAAGCGGAAAACCCTCCGTGGACCCCGACCCCGAGCATGCGCGAGAGAGATCCTTCGCTGCCGCAACGCGTCGAAGGAGGCGTGCCAGAAAATCCGCTGGGCGTCCGCGGCCTTTATCTTTCATGGCCTGCATATCTGATTCACGGAACCCACGACACCCGGAAGATCGGCCGCAAATCGTCGAACGGATGCTACGGTCTTTATAACGAGCATGTCCTGAAACTCTACGAGGTCGCCGAGATAGGCACACAGGTCGCGGTCTTCTGATCTACCATCGAAGGGCGGAGCCGGAGACATCTCCGGCCCGCCCTCACCTACGAGCCATGATATCAGGGGTAAATCATCACCGGCACCCCGAGGCGCAGCATCGCGAAGATATCTTCGACCTCGTCGTCGCTGACCGTGATGCAGCCCGCCGTCCAGTCCCGCTTCTGTCTGACCAGACGCTTTCCCTCCGGCCCGCGGCCATGGATCATGATATCACCGCCCGGATCCAATCCGAACTGCTCCGCAAAAGCTCGGTCCCGCTCATTCGGATAGGAAATCCCCACTGAAAGATGGTATCGACTGCGGGGATTGAAACGGTCGATGTAATAGAGGCCCTCCGGGGTCTTTCCGTCGCCTTCAAACTGCTTGTGGCCGATGGGCTCGTTTCCCAGTCCGAAGTCATACGATTTCAGGACCGTCTGCCCGCTGAGCAGGTACATTCGGCGCCGCTCCTTCTGAACGACGACCTGTGTCACCGGAGGCCCCAGGTACCTCTTCAAGACGGGGGGTTGCGTGCCGCACGCGGCCAGAGCCGCGAGCATCGTGAGCGAAAAATGACGGCGGTTCGGTCGAAGCATCGGCAATTTATATCATCCGGAGATTATTGCGCGGCGGGGTAGTGCGAGAACACCTCAACCGAGCCATCCCGCTTAACAAGATTGACGTCGTAGGCTTTACGCTTGTTTTCGGGTCCCATCCCGGGACTGCCATAGGGCATTCCGGGAACCGCGAGCCCTGCGGCATCCGGCCTCTCTTTCAGAAGGCGCTCGATGTCGGCCGCGGGGACATGGCCTTCTATGAAATAGCCGTCGATCTCTCCCGTATGGCACGACAACTGACTGGTCGGGACGCCCAAGTCCATTTTGTGCCGGATCAGAAGAGCACCGTAGCGTTCCTCGGATGTCACCTCGAAGCCGTTCTGGCGCAGATACTCGGTCCACTGGGAACAGCATTCGCAGCCGGTCCCTTCGACCACATGGACCGTTCCGCGATCGGCGGCCATGGCGGCCGAGGTCGTCGTCAGCAGGACCGCTACGCCCTGCGTGAAGCGTCGAATACGATCAATCATGGTTGCTCCTTTTTCATGGCCCGCCGGATCTTGGGAACGGCGAACCTTCGGTCCTCGTGAAAGTCGATGATGCTGCCAAAGCTTCCGTCGGCCCGGAACAGGAACACACCGGCAGTATGATTCATGGTGTAGTCACCGTTTACGTCCTCGATGCGCTCTGCCTTCGCGCGGAAGTCGCCAAGAATGCGGGCGACCTCGCCTGGCTCTCCGGTCACACCGACGATGCGCGGATCGAAATAGCCGAGGTAGTCCGCAAGAACCTCCGGCGTGTCACGCTCGGGGTCCACAGAGATCAGAGCCACGTTGAGGCGGTCGGCGTCTGGCCCCAGCTCCTCCAGCCAGAGCGAGATGTCCGAGAGCGTGGTGGGGCAGACGTCGGGGCACCAGGTGAAGCCGAAGAAAACCAGGCTCGGCCTGCCGACCCAGTCCGAGATCGTCACCCGACGGCCCCGATGGTCCGTGAGCGTGACGTCCATTTCGCCCAGCGGTCGAGGCAGGTTGCGGGTAGGGCTCGCCGGCTGCGCCGCGCCGGGCCCGTCCACTTGCCACCAGCCCAGACCCAGCGCGCCGGCGCCGAGTGCCGTGACCGCGCCCGCGCCGAGAAGGAGCCGGCGCGAGAGGCTCATTCCGCAGGTCCCGTGGCGCCCGGTCCGAACACATGCACCTCCACCGTGACCTCGCCCGCGGCCTCGAAGGCGAGCGTCAGCGGGAAGGTGGCACCCTCCCGGAGAGGTGTGGCCAGTTCCATCAGCATGACGTGCATCCCGCCCGGCTCGAGTGTGAGTTCGCCGCTCGCGGGGATCTCGGCCGCCTCCACATGGGCCATCCGGGAGATGCCCTCGGAAAGGGTGGTCTCGTGCAGCATGGTCATGGTCGAGACCGGCGAGGACAGGCCGATCAGGCGATCGCCCTCGTCGCCGAAGTTGCGGACGGTGAAGTAGGCGGCGCCCGGCCGCGAGGTACCGATCGAGGCGCGTGCCCAGGCCGCGTCGATCTCAAGGTTGCCCTGCCGGACGGGTTCTGCTTGGGCGAGGCCGGCGGAAAGGCCGAAGGCAAAAACGGCAATAACAGGGAGCTTCATGGTGATGTTCCTAGAGGCGGTTCTGGAGGTCGGCAAGGATGTCGGCGGCGGGCGTGCCATAGGTGAACTGACGCAGCCAGTCCCCCTCCGGCCCGATGAGGTAAAGCGCGGGGCTGTGCGACATGGAATAGCCGTCGGGCGCGGCGGCATCGTCTTCGCGCGCGTAGTGAATGCGGAAGCTGTCCGCCGCAGCCCGGGTCTGGTTCGCATCCCCGGCAAGCCCGAGGATGGTGGGATGGAAGGCAGCGGTGAATTCGGCAATACCCAGCCTGCGGTCGCGCTCGGGGTCGATGGATATGAAGAGCGGCTGCACTTGCGTGGCCTCGTCGCCCAGATCGTCCATGACCTGAGCGACATCGGCCAGCGTCGTGGGGCAGACGTCGGGGCAATTGGTGAACCCGAAGAAAACCAGAATGTGTTTCCCCCCGAATTCCGTCGGGGTCCGCAGGCGCCCTTCGGCGTCGGGGAGTGCGAAGGTGGGACGGAACGGGGCCTCGACCACCGGCGCGGGCAAACGGTCTGCAATCAGAAACATCGTCCCGTAGCCCAGCATGGCAATACCCGCCGCCGCCCAGAGGCTTTTTTGCAGCCGTGTCAATCGCATCCGATCCGTCACTCCTCTTCTTGCGTCCTCCCTAAAGCCTCCAGTGACTTGAGGTTCAAGAGCGAACTCCTGTCGTCACACAACGGTGAGCCGTCGGCGGAGCAGAACGCTGCGCAGAAAGCTCATGTTCACGGCGACGATTGTGTCAGCGACAAGCGCGCGGATTGCGCCCGGCAAAAGCCGGTGTGCCGGATCTCGCCATGATCCGACGCCGGGGAATGGTCCGGGTCACACCTTGATCAGCGCCGCCGTCGCGTACATGAAGGCGAGCCCGCCAAGAAATCCGCCAAGAACGGCGGGGGAAAACAGTGCCGCTTGCCGGTCGCTGTTCTGACGCATCAGGTAGGCGCTGACCTCGACCATGACCTGCAGGATCGCACCGGCCCCGACCGCCAGCGCCAAGGCCGACCATTGCGGCGCATAGGCCAGACTGCCCGTCCACATTCCCAGCACGGCCGGGCCGCCAGCCAGAAGCGTCAGGGCTGCGAAGGTCCAGAGCGGCGGTTGAATCCGCAGCATCGGCGCTGCAATGCCGATCCCCTCGGTCACATTGTGCAGCGCAAAGCCGAGGACGAGGAACGTGCCAAGCCCCGCCGATCCGGCGGCAAAGGCGCCCCCGATCGCCAGCCCCTCGCCAAAGTTGTGCAACCCGATCCCGAGGGCGATGTAGAAGGCGAGCGCCAGACCCTCCGGTTGGCCGCGCCAGCGTCCGATCGCCATCAGCAGCAGAAAGCACGCCAAGGCCGTCAGCCAGACCATGGCCGAGCCTTGGAACAATGCGGCGGCTCCGGCTGAAAGCTCCAGCGCCTCTAAGGTCATGTCGATGAGCAGGAAGGCCAGCAGCCCGACGGTCAGCGCGAGCAGGAAGTTCATCCCGGTCCGCCCGACACCGCGCATCGCCGGATAGAACATCAGGCCGAGCGCCACGGGCAACAGGCCGACAATCGCCCCGACCAGCGCCTGAATGCGCAGCTGGCCCGCCGTGGCCTTCGGCGTCGGCACGGCTACGGCGATTTCATGTTCAAACGCCGTGCCGGTGTTGGACAGCAGCGCCACACGATGCGCCTCACCCAGCACCCATGGGTAAGGGATGCGAACCCAGACGGCAGTGCCACGCGCGACGGCCCCCGGAGGGGCCTGCGTGAACGTCCAATAGGCATCGTCGACGGCAACCTGCGCAATCTGCATGGCCTCTGAACCGCCCGCGCGCACCAGAATCTGGATGCCGGTCTCGTCCAGAATCGTCCGCTCCACCGTCAGCGCCTCGACCGGAGGCGCGCCATTGTTGAAACTGCGGAGGGGATCGAGCGACGCGATCCAGACGAAGGCGCCAAGCATGACCGCCAGCGGCACAAACAGAAGCAGCAGCCGGATCATTGCGGGGCGGGTGGGTTGGCTCTGGTCGCTCATGCTTCTGGCCCCCGAACGTCGAACATCCCGACCCAACCAAGCTCGGTGAATTCGGACTGGTGGGCGTGGAACATGTACATGCCGTCCTCGTGCTCGGCGAAGCTGAACTCGAGGATCCCGCGCTGCGCCTGACACTGCATGATCAGATCGACCGTGCGCAGCGTCGGCGTCAGGGTGGTGCCGGTATCGTAGTAGTCAAAGAAATTCGCATGCAGGTGCAACGAGTTGATCGGGTCGAACTCGGTCACGTTCACCAGATAGATGCGCACAGGCCGCGACTTGTCGATGCGGATCGGCGCGTTCATGTAGGCCTGGCCCACGGTGTTGACCGCGTAAATCTCGTTTGCTCCGTCGAAGTTGGTGTCGAAGGCGTTCATCACCATCGCCAGTTCCTGCCATCGAGCATTCTCGGGGCTGCCGAGCACGCGCGAGGCTGCCACGGCCGCATTCTCGGGGTGCCGGGCGGGATCGGGGTCAATCACGAACAGGCCATACATGCCCTTGTGAATGTGCCGCTTCAGCGGCAGGGCGTGGCAATGATAGAGGTGGCATCCGAACGGCTTGGCGTCGAACTCGTAGATGAACTCTTCGCCGGGACCAATCAAACCGGCACCAGGAACGCCGTCCATTCGCGCCGAATGGATGCCGTGGAAGTGCATCGAATGCGGGTGCGATCCATAGTTGCGGAAGATGATCCGCAACCGCTCGCCTTCCTTCGCCCTCAGTGCCGGTCCGGGCACGCGGTCATTGAAGGTCCAGGCCGGAAAGAAGATGCCGGGCGCGATCTCGATCTCCCGGTCGATGGCAGCGACTTCGAAGGTGCGCAGCGTTCGGCCATCGGGCAAAAGATCGGTCAGGCCCGTTTCCCACTCCGTCAGCATGGTTGTCGGGTCGAAGCCGTTCCGGTCGTGATCGACCACACCGACCGTTGTCATGTTGCCATGCGCCATGCCGGGCATGGGTGCTGCATAGGGGTCGGTCGGCATGGCGGACATGTCGTGGCCCGCCATCGGGTCTGGCGCGGCCTGGGACCGCGCGACACCCGCTATGATGGCGGCGCCACTCGCGGCGGCCAGTCCACCGACCAGCAACGCGCGTCGGGACGTGTCAACCGACCCTGCGTTGCCGTCAGGCGGAGCGATGGACCGGGACGCCTCCAATTCGGACGGCGCATCGCGCGCTTGCTTCCGGACATTGGCAGTCATGGGGAAGGCTTTCCCTGTGGGCAGCACGCCAAAGCCTCGGCGCGACAAGTTAGACAAGGCTAATAATCATCCCTGTGGCTTTACGTGTCAATCCGGTTCGTGCGAGACTGGAAGGATGATGGCTGATGACCACACTGAAGCAGAAGCTCTCGAGCCCGAGGCGCGCCCCGCCGACCCACGCGCGGAGGCGTTCCAAGGGGTGCGAGAGGCGCGGCGCAACGAATTGGCGGAAGACTACGTCGAACTGATCGCGGAACTGATCCACGAACACGGCGAGGCACGGCCGGTCGATATCGCGACCAAGATGGGTGTCACGGCGCCCACCGTCGCCAAGACACTCGGCCGTCTGGCCCGGGACGGCCTGATCACCCGCGCCAAGTACCGCTCGGTCTTTCTGACGGAAGAGGGCCGGGCGCTGGCCCGGGAATGCCAACAGCGGCACGAGATCGTGTTGCGGTTCCTGCTCAGTCTTGGTCTTGATCCCGAGACAGCCGAGCGCGATGCCGAAGGGATCGAGCATCACGTGAGCGAGCGAACGCTCGCCTTGTTCGCGGCCTTTGCCGACCGTTCCTGAGCCTTCCGTTCAGGCATTCTCCACGGCAGATCGCACAGCGGCGACAAGGCTTTCCGCGCTGAAGTTTTCCAGTCGCGTGCCGTTCAGAAAGAACGTCGGCGTCTGGCCGACGCCGAGGGCTTCAACATCGGCCATGTCCTGATTGAGGATGCCGGTGATCCCCGGAAACAGCCTGTCGCTTTCGGCCCGCTCGAGGTCGAGGCCAGCAGCTCCCGCGACCTGCCAGGCCACGTCCAGTCTCGGCATGCCATGCACTGCCCACTGGGGTTGCCGCTCCAGCAGCGCATCAAGCACCGGTTCGAGCTTGTCCTGCATCCGCGCGGTTTCGAGGATGCGCACCGCTTCGTCCGAGCCTTCGTGGAACACCGTGTAGCGCAGCACGACCCGGACCTGCTTCGGGAACTGCCGCCGGATTTCCTGCACCACCGGATGATAGGCTCGGCAGGCTTCGCAGGAGGGGTCGAAGAACTCGACCAAGGTAACCGGAGCATCCTCGGGGCCGAAGCTGGGGGAATGGGCGCGGATCAGAAGGGATGGATCCACCGCGGGGGTGGCGGCAGCGAGCGCTTCGGCCTCGGCCTGACGCTGGCGGTTCAGGATGGACGCACCGCCGCCGAATGCGACAAGCCCAAGAGCCGGAGCCCCGATCAAGAGAGTGCGGCGGTTCATATGCGGTTTCCTTTGGGCAAGATGAGACAGGCAAGGATCGCGGCAAAGGCTGCCAGCGACAGGTAGGGAATAGGCAGGCCCAGAATGATCTGCGCCGGACCAGAGCAGGACGGGCCATCCTTGGTGCAGGGTGCGATGTCCTGCGGGATTAGCCCCATGTAAAGCCCGGAATGCCAGGCGGCCAACGCCAGACCCGCCAGCGCCAGCGGCAGGGCGTATGGGCGGGCCATGCCGTCGCTTCGCCACAGCGACAGGCCAAGGATCGGCACCAGCGGGAACATGGCGATGCGCTGATACCAGCAGAGCGTGCAGGGCGTCTGTCCCAGCACCTCGCCGATGAAGAGCGCGCCAAGTGTTGCCGCCAGCGCGATCAGGAATGCGGCCGTAAGGTGCAAGTCGTCGTGGGACAGGCTCTGTACGTCAGTGTTGGTCAAGAACAGGCTCCTTGCGACGGCGTGCGGGAAGAGAGGCTGCGAGGATGCACACCGCGCCAAGCGTGATGGCAATATCCGCGACGTTGAACGTGGGCCAATGCCAGTCGCGCCAATAGAGGTCGAGGAAGTCGGTCACGGCGCCCTGCCGCAGCCGGTCGATGATGTTGCCAAGCGCACCGCCAACGACCAGCGCAAGACCGGCCCGCTCGAACGGGCGCGGCGCCCGAACTGCCATGGCGGCGAAGATCAGGGTCAGAAATCCTGTCAGGGCCGCCATCAGCAGTGGCTTGCCCGCCATTACGTCCGACAGCATGCCGAAGCTCGATCCCTCGTTAAAGCCGAGCGTCAGGCTGAAGCCGGGAAGAACGGGAACCGTCTCGTCGCGAGAGAGCAGCGCCAGCGCCGCCGCCTTCGTCAGTTGATCGGCCAGCGTGGTGATACCGATCAGGGCAACGATCAGCCGGGTGCTCATTTGACGCTCCTGCGGCGCAAGCCGATCCAGCGCGGGACTGAAGCCGCGTAGCGCTCATACTCCGCGCCAAGGGACTGGCGCAGGACAGCTTCCTCGGACCGGATCTGCAAGGAGGCCGATCCGAGGAAGAGCAGCGGCGCAAGGATCGTCGGGAGTGAAGGGATTGCGAAGCCGACGCCCGCAAGCAGCGCGAACTGCCCGAGGAAGGTCGGATTGCGGCTGAACCGGTAAAGCCCGCCCGAGACGAGATCGCCCGTGGCATCGCTTGCGACCCCGACGCGCCACGATGTGCCCATCGACATCTGCGCGGCAAAAGCCACCATCGCGCCGACCCCGGCGAGGAACACGCCAACCGCACCAAGCGCAGCCACCTCTCCCTCGGTCCAGAGCGGGTCGGCCTTGTGCAGGATCGGCCAGGCCAGCCAGAAGAGTGGCCCGAACAAGGCGACGACGAAGGCCGCACGAAAGCCGAAGGCCGCCCAGCGGTCGCGTCCGGACGCCCGCCCGAAAAGCCAGACAGAGCGGCCAGATGCATCTGCCGCGATGGCGATGCCCCAGAGGAACAGCGCCAGATAGCCGAAGATCAGGACCAGGACGGCCCAGCCAAAGCCGGAGATCATGCGTCATGCCTCGCGTTCGGGCTTGAAAGCGAGAAGCCGCAGCGCATTGAGCGTGACCAGCACCGTTGCGCCGGTATCGGCGAGGATGGCAATCCAGAGCCCGGTGATCCCGAGGATGGTCGTCACCAGAAACACCGCCTTGAGGCCGAGCGCGATCGCCACGTTCTGCCGGACGTTGGCCATTGCCGCACGGGCGAGCCGGATCATCGCCGGGATATCGATCACCCGGTCGCGAAGGATCGCCGCATCGGCGGTTTCCAAGGCCACGTCGGTTCCTGACCCCATAGCCACGCCGACATCCGCCTGTTTCAGCGCGGGGGCGTCGTTGATCCCGTCGCCGATCATCATCACGCCACCGTGCTCGCTCATGTCGCGGATCGCCGTGAGCTTGTCCTCGGGCATCATGTCGGCCTGGAACTCCATGCCGAGGCCCCCGGCAATGGCAGCGGCCGTGCGCGGATTGTCTCCGGTCAGGATGACCGGGGCGACACCCATGTCCTTGAGCTGCCGGACCGCCTCGGCCGCGTCCTTGCGGGGTTCGTCGCGCATGGCGATCAGGCCGAGCGGGGTCTTTTCACGGAACACCGCAACGGCGGTCTTGCCCTCTTCTTCGAAGACGGTGGCCTGGCGCAGGCCAGGATCGTCGAGGCCGCCGTTCTCCATCGCATGGCGGGGGGAGGTCACCCAGGCCGCTGCGTCCCCGACTGTCGCGATCACGCCCTTGCCCATCAGCGCCCTGGCATCGCGCGACGGCAGGGCTGCAACGCCCGCTTCCGTGGCCTTGTTCAGGATGGCGATGGCCAGCGGATGGCTGGATCCGGTCTCGACGCCCGCCGCCACGGCCAGAAGCTCGGCCTCGGTGGTGGCGCCGAAGGTCACGATATCGGTAACCATCGGCCGCCCGTGGGTCAGGGTGCCGGTCTTGTCGAAGGCGATGCGGCTGACCTTCGAGGCCGCCTCGATCACCGCGCCACCCTTCATCAGCAAGCCGCGCCGCGCGCCGGTGGATAGCGCCGAGGCGATTGAGGCCGGAACCGAGATGACCAGCGCGCAGGGGCAGCCGATCAGCAGAAGCGCAAGGCCACGATAAATCCAGGTATCCCAAGGCTGAGCGAAGGCCAGCGGCGGCACCAGCACGACCAGCGCCGCCACGGTGACGATGGCGGGCATGTACCAGCGGCTGAAGCGGTCGATGAAGCGTTCGGTCGGCGCGCGGGCCTCCTCGGCTTCTTCGACCAGACGGATGATGCGGGCGATGGTGTTGTCCTCGGCCGCCTTCGTGACCATTACGCGCAGCACGGCCTCGGTGTTGATCGACCCGGCAAAGACCGGATCGCCCGGCCCCCGCGTTTTCGGCATGCTCTCGCCGGTGATCGGGCTTTCGTCGATGCCGGATGTGCCCTTGGCGATCTCGCCATCCGCCGGGACGCGGTCGCCGGGGCGGACGAGCACGAGTTGCCCGACCCGCAGGCTGGCGGCCGGAACCTCTTTCGTGACGCCATTCAGTTCAAGAAATGCGGTCTTCGGCACCAGATTGGCCAGAGCCCGAATGCCGTCCCGGGCCTTGCCCGCCGCGACACCTTCCAGAACCTCGCCGACCGCGAACAGGAACACGACCAGTGCCGCCTCCTCGGCCGCGTCGATGAAAAGGGCGCCGATGGCAGCCACGGTCATCAGGCTTTCGATGGTGAACGGTTGGCCCAGCCGCAGGGCGGCAAAGGCGCGTTGCGCCACCGGTGCCACGCCGATCAGGCAGGCGGCGACAAAGGCCCACTTGCCGAACTGAGGCGCCAGCAACTCTATGCCCCAGGCCACCGCCAGTAGGAGAGCGGTAAAGATGACGAGCTTGCCCTTGCCCGTCTGATACCAGCGCTTGCCGCGGTCTGCCGGGTCGTCATGGACATGGCTGGGGCTGCCGTGGCCGCTTTCGTCTCGTGTCGCGGCCGTGCCGGCCTTCGGGCCGCCGGGCATCACAAACTCGTTCTTGGCCGCCGCGGCGCGTGGTGCGATGCCGTATCCAAGGGCCCGGACCGTCTTTTCAACCTTGTCGCGGCCGGTCTGCGCCTCGTCCAGGGTCAGGCGCAGACGCTCGGACATGATGCCGACCTCCACGCCGCTGACGCCGGGGAGGCGCCCGACCGCATCCTTGATCTTGGTCGCGCAGGAGCCGCAATCCATGCCCGAAACGGTCCAGTCGCAGGCCGTCGCTGTTTCCACGTCGGTTCCCGTCATCGTCTTTCCTTCGCCCCGATCGGGCAGTTGCCTTCATCGAATCGGGAACTTAATGTCTCTAGCTACTGTAGCTTCAAGAGGGAATCTGATGCTCACCATCGGAAAACTGGGTGAGGCGGCCGGGGTGAAGGTGCCGACCATCCGCTACTACGAGCAGATCGGCCTCCTGCCCGAGCCGGAGCGCAGCGCCGGCAACCAGCGTCTATACGGAAAGTCCGCACAGGATCGGCTGGCTTTCATTCGCCACGCGCGCGAACTCGGGTTTCCGCTGGACGCCATCCGCGACCTTCTGAGCCTCTCCGACCAGCCCGACCAATCCTGCGCAGCCGCCGACATCATCGCGAAGGAGCAACTCGCTGCGGTGAAGGCCCGGATCGCGCAGCTGACGGCGCTGGAAGCCGAGCTGGAGCGGATGATCCGGCAATGCGCACAAGGGACCATCGCCGACTGCCGCGTAATCGAGTCGCTGAGCGACCATTCCCACTGCGCACATGACCACGACGTGCCGACGGCGGCGGCTGAATGACGGCGCTGCCGGCCTTGACGATCTATGCCGCCGCGGCTTTGGCGCGAGATCGCGGGCTGTTTCGCCATTGTGGCGCCTCGGCGCCTCCGCGGCTTCGCTCGGGCCGGGCGTGGCGAGCCTGATCGCCTTCGGCCGGTTCCTGGCGCAGATCGACTCCGAAGCGTCTGCATCGTGGCGTCGATCCTCTGGACGTGGCTGGCCGAGCGACCCGATCGCCCGGACGTGACAGGCGGCCGCGTCTGCCTTGCGGGCGCTGCCGTGAACCCGCCCGGCCCGCGCAGCGCTGGGCATAAATCCACGCGCCGCCCTCGAACTTCTGGGGACCAGAGGAACCAAAACTGTCTCTCGACCGATTCTTGGGCAAAGGGCTACCCTTTTCCGGCGAGGATCGAGTGGTTTGCGCCTGCAGGGTGGATGGAGCCGCCTTGATCCGCCGGCCAGTACGAACGGAGGCGAACCTGATGTCCAGAAAACTGTCAAAGGATCCGGATGAACGTCAGCGCCGTACGCTCTGGACGGTTCTGCTGCTGAATGTTGCCATTGCGTTCGGCTTCTTCGCGACCGGCGCACTGGGCGACTCCAGTGCGCTGATCGCCAACGGTCTGGACAACACCTCCGACAGCTTCGTCTACGCCATCAGCCTTTTCGCGCTGTCTCGTTCGGACAAATGGAAGCGTTGGGCCGCGAACTTGTCGGGGGGCCTGCTGCTGATTCTGGCGGTTGGCATCCTGATCGATGCTGTTCGTCGCTACTACACCGGTTCCGAGCCGCTCGGCCCGCTCATGATTTCCATGGCGCTCATTGCCGCGGTCGTGAATGGCGTCTGCATCCGGCTTCTTGGTCGACTCGAGGATCCGGACGTGAATGTCAGAGCGGCCAACACCTTCAGTATCAACGACTTCATTTCAAACGGCGGAATTCTCGTCGCAGGCGGTCTCGTCTGGTGGCTGGGCAGCAATTGGCCCGATCTGGTGGTCGGTATCGCCGTCGCCGGCGTCGCCGCTTGGGGCGGCATCGGAATCCTGCGCGACGCGCATGGCGAGCACCACAAGGCGGTCCATCAAGGTGACGCCGAGACCTGAGAGAGAAGACGATGCCTCACGATCACGGCCACGCCCATATCAGCCCCGCGTCCCGCGACCGGCGGGTCACCATTGCTTATCTGGGCCAACGCGCTTGACCGGCGCCCAGATTGTCTGCCGAATCCTCTCGGGCAGCCTCGCCCTCAGCGCCTTCGCGCGCGCAAGATCGCACGGCGGCCGGCGGACGAGCGCATGACCTTCGGTCATGATCGGATCGACGTTGTCGCAGCAGGCTCACCAGCGATCTCCAGTGTCTTCCTCGGGCGGCGGACAATCTCGTACTGGATTTCGGGCTCGCCGTACTGCAGGCAGTGCAGTTCCCGCGTCATGCCGCGAACCGGGCCCAAGCAAGTTCCATGACCTTCAGTTCGAGATCGTCGAGCACCTCTACGTGCAGTTCGACGCCCCTTCGCCTCACTGACGTAGCAAGAGCCCGGCTACCGGCGCGCGCGGGCGCGCTCAGAGGAGGTCCCGGCCGGCGCGAATGTAGCCCATCGGATCGACCGCTTCACCGTTCACGCGCACCTCGTAGTGGAGGTGGGATCCCGTGGAGCGGCCCGAGTTACCCATGTCGCCGACCCGCTCGCCGCGCGCAACTTCCTGGCCCACCTCGACGCGGATGGCGTTGAGGTGCGGGTAGCGGGTCTCCAGACCGAAGGGGTGGCGAACGATGATGATCCGCCCGTAGCCGTTCTGCCAGCCGGCGAAGGTGACGACCCCGTCGGCCGTGGCGTAGACGGGGGTGCCGACAGGCCCTGCCATGTCGACCCCTTTGTGCATTTGCCCCCAGCGCCGGCCAAAGGGCGAGGTGTACCGGAAGGCGTCCTGGACCGGCATGGCGAGCGGCAGCGATTCAAGGGCCAAGCGATAGTGGCTGAGCTCGTCGAGCCGCTCGAGAATGCGGTTCGCGCGCACGGTCTCGTCATCCAGCGAGGCTATTCCCCTCGTGGAGACCGCAAGGGGAACCAAGGCTTCCTTCGGGGCTGAGTGACCATCGCCAGCGGATGCGAGTACCGCCTCAGAGTCCAGTCCGGCCTCACGGAGCACCTCGTCGAGCGGCTCCACCGAGGCGATCAGAGCCTCCTCGATCTGCAGCAGGATTCGATTACTCTCGGATTTTCTCAGCCGCAGATCGAACTCCAGCTCGCCGGCAAGAAGAACGGCCTCCTTGGCCTTGGTGGCGGCCTGATCACGCTCGACCACCGTTTCGGTCAGGGCGAGGGTCAGTAGGTCGAGTGTGGCGGCGAGTTCCTCAGATCTCGGGTCCTGCGACGCAGACACTGCGGCAGCGCGCGCGTCCATCGTACGGCGCAGAGTGGCCTGGGCCGCCTGCAACTCGCTCTCCATCTCGCGGCGGCGGGTCTCGAGCGCAAGCAGGTCGCTCTGCATCGACGACATCTGCACCGTGGCGGCTGCAAACCGCTCTTGGGCCGCGAGTGCTTCCATCGCCTGCTGGTCGCGCTCCCCGCCGAGTGCGAGAGCGCGGTCCTCAAAGAGCGCCTGCTCTCGCTTGGCCTGCTCGCGCATGGTTAGGAAGTCGATGGAGTTCATGATCAGGACTGACGTGACCGTCAGGCACCACGCCACCAGAAACGCTCCACCAGCCCAGGCGAGGGCCTGCCTTCCGGGGCTCAGGCGAACGAACCGGACATGGTCGCCGGACCGGATGAACAATCTTCGCTCCGGAAGGACGCAACCCACAAGCGTGCGTAGTCCTCGGATTGGTCGAAGGGTCAAATGTCGTCGTCCCACGTTGACGCGGCCTTGCCCGCCGTCCGCGTGTCCGCTTAGTTGGGAGGCGCTCGCCTCGCAACCACCCACGTCCTTCCGGTCAGCCGACAAGAGCCGAAGACGCACAAATCGGCGGAAGGCTGCCTGCGGACCTGTAAAAGGAACCCGGTTGCCACGGGTGCAACTAGCCCCGTAGCCGGTCGCCATGACTCAGCGATCGCCCTTCCGCTACTTCAAGACCTCGCCCGAGAGCCGTAACGCCACCGTCCCGCGAGGGGAAGGAGGTCGAAGCCGGGGAACTCTCGCGCTTGCGCGTCATTCGTTGTGGAAGCGGGGCCCATCGACGTCAAAGCACAATCTGAAGGAGATCGCCTGGAATTCGCGCTAATGAATCAACGTGTTAAAGGGCAGAGAAGGTTCGACGGCAGGCCCATCCCCTCCGCCACTTGCCCCAGCGAAAGCGTTCTCCCGATCCGGCTGCGGCCGGATTTTTCCGTTGTGTTCGAGGGTTATGCGGGAGGGGCTGTTAACCGGCCCTGCTGTCGGGAGGCCCCGAAGTAGTCTCTCCGGGCCGATATTCTCCGGACCTGTTGACTGCGCAGTTTTGGTGAAAAGCTTTCAAGCATCTGTTCTATAGGCCATTTTTGCCTGTGTCCGCGCGGACTTCGATCCCAGTTCCATCCGGTCGAAATGTCACTGGCGTCCAACTCTCTGATTAGGCAGTGGCATTTCCGCGGGTCGTTGACCTCATCGCTGTGTTGTGACCATTCTGACCATAAATCAGGGAGGGGCCCATGAAGGCCGTGTCTGCCCGTGAGGCCAAGCATCACTTCGGCCAACTGATCGACGAGGCGCGGGCCGAGCCTGTGGTGGTCGAGAAGCATGGGCGCCCGGTGGTCGTCGTCCTTGCGGTCGAGGAGTACCAGCGGCTGACTGGCACGACCGTGGAACCCTCCGGCAAGAAACGAGAGGACGAGCGGTAGCGCATGCCGATACTGAACTGGCTGACACGGGACGAGGACATCCGCACGGCGCAGCACGTGCCCTATCGCCTGCTGGAGGAAGTCCCGGATTTGTCGGCTGGCGACGGTGGCGCGGGCAACATGCTGATCCAGGGCGACAACCTGGAGGCGCTGAAGGCGCTGCTGCCGTTCTATGCGGGCCGGGTGAAATGCATCTACATCGACCCGCCCTACAACACCCGGTCAGCTTTCGAGCATTACGACGACAACCTCGAGCATACGCAGTGGCTGGCGATGATGTGGCCGCGGCTGGAACTGCTCCGCGATCTTCTGGCCGAGGATGGCTCGATCTGGGTATCCATCGACGACAACGAGGGGCACTACCTAAAGGTCATCATGGATGAGGTGTTCGGGCGTCGAAACTTCTACACGTCCTTCATTTGGCAGAAGGTCGACAGTCCAAACGATAACAAGGTCCCGGTCACACCGGATCACGAATACATACTTTGCTACGAGCGAAATTCGGAGCGGGCCCCGTTCAAGAAGAAAGCAGACCTGTCGATTCTCGAATCTTACCGGACGAGTGAAGAAGAGCCGCGTCCGCATCGCGATCGGCTCGTGAAGAAGAATGGCGCCAACAGCCTCCGAGAAGATCGACCTACAATGTTCTACGAAATCGAGGCTCCTGACGGAACGATGGTTTTGCCGATCCACGACGACGGCAGGGAAGCCAATTGGGCGTTCAGCAAGGCAGGCGTCGAAAAGCTAAGGCGCGAGAATAGGCTTGTTTGGAAACAGCGCGAAAGAAACGGCGAGACCGTATGGGTCCCGTACGCACGGGAGTTCGCGCCAGAGACGCCCACGCGCCCACACCCTACGATTCTGCTCGATGTAAAGACCTCACGGCAAGCGAAAGCTCATCAACGATCCCTGCTTTCCAGCGTAGAGACGTTCGCAACCGTAAAACCGGAGCAGCTGATTGCGCGCGTCTTTGAGACCTGCACTGATCGAGGAGATATCGTTCTCGACTCCTTCCTCGGCTCGGGAACAACGGCCGCTGTCGCTCACAAGATGGGTCGCCGTTACATTGGCATTGAGATGGGAGAGCACGCGGTGTCCCACTGCGCGCCGCGACTGCAGAAGGTCATCGAGGGCGAACCGGGTGGGATTTCGGAGGCGGTGGGCTGGCAGGGCGGCGGCGGTTTCCGCTTCTACCGGCTCGGCCCGCCCGTCTTCGACGAGGAAGGCCACATCCGGCAGGACATCCGCTTCCCGGTGCTGGCGGCGCATGTCTGGTTTTCAGAGACCGACCGACCGTGGGATGGCAGTGGCGACAGCCCGCTGCTCGGCATCCATGACGGCCGCGCCCATGCGCTGCTCTACAACGGCATCCTTGGCGACAAGAGGCCGGGGGGCGGCAACGTGCTGACCCGCGCGACCCTCGCCCTGATCCGCGACGATATCGCCAAGATGGATCCGGACTTCGACGGCCCGCTGACCGTCTATGGCGAACAATCCCGGCTGACTCCCGCGACGCTCGACCGCGAGCGCATCACCTTCAAGCAGACGCCCTACGACGTCAAAGCGCGGGCCTGAGGGGGCATCTGATGAAACTGAAGCAATACCAGACCGATACTCTCTCCGTTCTCCGCCGGTTCTTCGAGGAGGCGCGCGTGGCGGGTCCGAAGGGCGCGTACGAGGCGATCACCAGGGAACCGGACCAGGCCAAGCGGCTCGGCCGGTACGGCGGAACCTACACGCCGCTCGCCGAGCTGCCGGCCGTTCCCTATGTATGCCTGCGCCTGCCCACCGGGGGCGGCAAGACCATCCTGGGCGCCCACTCCGTCGGCATCGCGCGCGACGCCTGGGTGGAGAAGGACTATCCGATGGTCCTGTGGCTGGTGCCGTCGAACACGATCCGGCTTCAGACGGCCGAGGCGCTGAAGAACGCCCGCCACCCCTATCGGCAGGCGCTGGACGAGGCCTTCGACGGCCGGGTGCGCGTGTTCGACATCGCCGATTTCACCCATATCCGCCCGCACGACATCCGCGACCATTGCTGCATCGTCGTGGGCACGATCCAGACACTGCGGGTCTCGAACACCGAGGGCCGGAAGGTCTATTCCCACAACGAGAACATGGAGCCGCACTTCACGGCGCTGCCCAAGACCCTGCCGGGGCTGGAAACGCTGGAGGGCGGCGGCGTGAAGTTCTCCTTCGCCAACCTGATGCATGTTCATCGGCCGTTGATGATCGTGGACGAGGCGCACAACGCGGTCACCGGCCTGACGCGAGAAATGCAGGCACGCGTCAATCCGTCCGCGATCATCGAGTTCACGGCGACGCCACGACTCAACTCGAACATCCTGCACAGCGTGACGGCGCAGGAGCTGAAGCTCGAGGAGATGATCAAGCTGCCGATCATGCTGTCCGAGCACGACACCTGGCAGAACGCCGTGAACGGGGCGATCGCGTCACGGGCGTCGCTGGCTGAGGAAGCCGAGAAGGACTCGGCGTACATCCGCCCGATCGTCCTGTTTCAGGCGCAGCCGAAGAACCAGGAGGTAACGGTCGAGGTGCTGAAGAAGTACCTGATGGAGGTCGAGCAGATCCCCGAACACAAGATCGCCGTGGCCACCGGCGATCAGCGCGAACTGGATGGCATCAACCTGTTCGATCCGAAATGCCCGATCGAATACGTCATCACCGTCGAGGCGTTGAAGGAGGGCTGGGATTGTTCCTTTGCCTATGCGTTCTGCTCGGTCTCGCGGATTCAGAGCGCGGTGGACGTCGAGCAGTTGCTGGGGCGCGTCCTGCGGATGCCTTATGCCAAACGCCGCAAGGCCGAGGATCTGAACCGCGCCTATGCGTTCCTGTCGGAGCCGTCGTTCGGCGAGGCGGCGCGGTCGCTGGCCGACAAGCTGGTGGCCATGGGTTTCGAGGAGGATGAGGCGCTCGACAACATCGAACCGGCGCAGACGTCGCTCGATGCCGATACCGGCCTGTTCGGCCCGCGCGACAAGCCGAAGCCGACCTTCAAGCACACGGTGATGGCGACGCCCGAGGTGGTTGCCGAACTGAAGAAGCGCGAAGGCGTGAGCGTTCGCGAAACCGGCGATGGGAAGGTGGAGATCGCCGTGACGGGGCGTGTTGACGGCGGTCTCGAAAGGGCGATCGTCGAGGCCCTCCCCGAGACCGAACGAACTGGGTTCTCGGCGGCCGTCACCAAGTATCGCGTCGAGGTGAAGGACCAGCTATCGCCTGCAGAACAGGGCGAGGCGTTCGAGGTCCCCCGCTTGGTGTCCGAGATCCAGGGCGAATTCGAGTTCGCTGACACCGACGTGTTCATGGAGTTCCACGATTGGTCGCTGCTCGACCACTCGTCGAAACTGGGTGAAGGCGAGTTCGCGATCCGCGAGACGGCACGGAGCTTCGAAATCGACCTCGACGGCAACCGCATCACCTACCAGTTCGCGGACGAAGAAGAACAACTGGCGCTCGACGTCGATGTCGAAGGGTGGACGCCGGAGGCGCTGGTGCTCTGGCTCGACCGGCAGGTGCGCCAACCGGACATCCATCAGAGCGAACTGCTCCGCTGGCTGCGCGACCTGGTCGGGCACCTGATCACCACACGCGGCATGCACATCGCGGCGCTGATGCGGTGCAAGTTCATCCTCGCCCGCAAGGTCCGCGAGAAGCTCGCCGCCATCCGCCAGCAGGAACGCGATGGCGTCTACCAGCGGTATCTTTTCGCCCCGGAGGCCAAGGTCGAGGTATCCTTCGACAACGCTTTTTCGTTCAAGGACGGGATGTACTGGGATCAGCGCCGGTATCGTGGGCGCTGGAAACCTCGCAAGCACTTCCTTGGCCCGGATCATTTGCCCGCTTTCGATGGGGCCGAGAACGGTGAAGAATTCCAGTGCGCGCAAGCCGTCGACAGCTTGCCAGGCCTGAAGTTCTGGATCCGCAACGTTGCGCGCCACCCCAACTCGTTCTGGTTGCCGACGGCCACAGACAAGTTCTATCCGGATTTCGTGGCTCAATTGGAGGACGGCCGATTGCTCGTCGTAGAGTACAAGGGCGCCCACATCGCCGATGGCCCTGACACAGCCGAAAAGCGGACCATCGGCCAGCTGTGGGAGAGGAAGAGCGGCGCCAAGGGCTTGTTCGTGGTGGTTGAGAAGACCATCGACGGCAGAGACATGCGGGCTCAGATGGTCGAAAAGGTTGGCAGCGATCCGTAGTCTATCCGGTGCACCTACGGTCAGGGCGTTTGTGCGCACGGCCCAGCGAACGCCGGGCCGTGCAAGTTTGTCTCAGGGCTTGCGCCGATGCTGGGTCGGATCGACGAGACGGTACCGCTGGCCCTTCTGTTCAGGCGGAGGGAGCGGTTCGTTGCGCGTAACGGTGCGCTCGACGCCGGTTCCACCACCTCGGGGGCCGGTGATCTCGTACTGACCAGATTTCGGGGCCTTTTGCCCAGGCTTGAAGAGTTTGTCAGACATGTCCCACCTCCATGGGCACGGGCGGGATGTCCGCAAAGCGCTTGCCAGTCGCAATCTCGCTGATCCGTCCCTGGTTCAGATCGAAATCTGCAGCGATCCGGTGCTGGAAGTCTCCCCGGGCGAGCCGGGCCTTGATGATCGACACCTCCTGCGGTGTCAGCTTGGTGATGGTAGCCATTCAGGCATACTCCTGGGCGCGGATGAAAAGATTTGCCCTGGAGTCCCGAACCGTCTATCTCTTGCGTACCACCACGAGAGTGCTTCGGGCTCCGGAGCCACGGCGGTTGGGTGCGCCTAAACCCTTCCGACGTGTAGTGAAAAGCGGGGTGCCTTGCCGGGCGCCCCGCTTAATCTTTATGCGGCATCCTCCATCAGCAGCGGTCTCACTTCATTCGTGCCGACGAATTGCGAAAGAAGCCGATAGTTGTGCATCTCATGACGGATGCGCCCGGCAACGATGGCGGGGTGCACGTCGGCCTTCCGCGCTAGCGAGAGGACGTTCTGAACGCTCGGGCTGACACGCGCCGGATGCTCGTCCCAAAGCTCTGACGGAATCAACGCCTCCTGCGCCCACTCGTCAGCTTCGCGTTCGCGCTCGTCATCGCGCTCATGGTTGCGCTCGCGAAGCTGAAGATCGTCAATGAAGATCTCGCCGTCTCCATCTGGGAAATGGCGACCGATGTGCGCAAGTTCGTGCAGCAGGCAGAACCAGAAGTTGTCCAGGCGGTCATAACGGATCGTCATTCCGACGACGGGAACCTTGTCGACGGTCCACATCGCGGCGCCGTCGAGATAGGTCTTCGGCAGGTGGGCTGCGACGACAAGGGCGATACCGTGCTTCGCGAGCTTTTCTTGGGCCAGTTTCGGGCCTTCGTCGAAAGTACTTAGCCGAGCGAGCTCTCGCATGAAAACACGGTCGATAGTCCCGGTTTTGTAGACGCCCGCAAGCCCAGCACGGCGTGCCACGCAGAGGATATGGAGGCACCACGCTTGCAGGGCATGCACATCCGACTTGGCGTTCGCGCGAGCGCCGCCACCTTGGCGAAAGAGCGCCTGTGGAAGAGCATTCGGTCCGCCGGCGCACGCTATCAGCTCACGCACGATTTCCTCCGTGCGATCCTTCATGTCCGCAGTCTTCTTGATCCAGCCTCGCTTCGCCATCTCCGCGATCGGGAAGTGATCGAGCTCAATACCCGCTGGAGCCTTTGGCAGGCTTCCCCCATCCCGGATCAACACTTCAGCGGGAATGCCCAGATGCTCATGCAGTGCGCGGATCATCTTCAGAGTCAGATCGCGCTTACCGCTCAAAATCTCAGAAGTCTTGGCCCGGCTTCCGAAGATCGGGGCTAGGTCACTTTGGCTCATCCCAAGCTGTTGCATGCGAAATTTGATCGCTTCTACGGGATTGGGCGCATCCATTGGAAAACGCCGGTCTTCGTAGACTTCGACGAGAGTCGCGAGCACGTCGAGTTCGTCATCCTCCGCGGGAGAACGACCCATATCCATGAGCATTTCAACGCGGGCGAGAGCGGCTGCGTAGTCCTGCTCAGAATGAATTGGCCGAATACGATGTTCGCTCATCATCACACTTCCTCCGCGTTGATCTCGTCATACTCCTTGTGTGTCCCTAAAAAACGGACAAACCCTATCCCCTTCTCGTAATCGAACTTCAAGATCAGGCGATATTTGTTGCCGCAGATGTTGAAGACCACACGCCCACCTTTGAGAATGCTTGCGCTGCGGTACTGGGCCTTGATGTCTGCTGGCGTTTTCCATTCTGCTCGCCTTGCCTCAGCCCACCAAACGTCGATCTGCACCTTCGCATCTGGAAAGCGCTCCCCGAAAGCGATTAGCTTGGGCCGGGCGATGATTCTCATTCATCACGCTTATACAGCGATCCCATGACGTGTCAATGCTAAACGTTCCCTGTGAGGGAACACATAGGCACCACCGGCCGTGCCTGCAACCTGTGTCAGCCCAACCCGTGCGATCGCATGATGCGGAAGGTGAGCGACGTCCGAGAAACTTAGCTTCGAGCCAGATCTGTTATGGTCCCAGGTCGTTGCGACCACGCCGCTGCGATTGCCAATCCGTTGGAAGGGGTTCGAGCAGCTGCGACAGCGTCCGACCAGGCTCCTGCGTCCCATCTAGGATTGCCTCCACGATGTCTGGCGCGAGCAGCGTCAGACGCAGCACGCGGGTCAGATAGGACACAGCGATCTCCTCGCGTTCGGCCAACTCGCCGACAGTGGAGAACTCTCCCGACTCCAGCATCCGTTTCCACCGGAACGCGCGGGCCAGCGCCTTGACCAGCGCGTTGTCCGTCGGGCGCGACTGCGTGGCCCCCTTGGGCAAATGCATCTCCTTTCGCCCGCCACGCTTTACGACGCGGAACGGGACTTCGAGCGTCACGGTCTCGGGGATCGGCGAAACGCGACTCATGCGGCAGCGCCCATTTTTTCGGCCAGCATCTCGCGCGCGAGGTTGCCAAGGCCATCGACGCGCAGCCTGAGTTTCAGCCCGCTCTCGCCAACGTCCACGCGCTCGACCAGCAGCGTCACGATGCGCGCCTGCTCGGCGGGAAAGAGTTCGTCCCACAGCGGGTCGAGCTGCTGCAAGGCCGCGTGGGCGTCGGCCTCGGTGATGTCGTCGGCGTGGGCGCGCGCCGCCTTCCATGTTCCAGCCACGATTTCCGGCTGGCGGAACACGGCGCGAAGCTGGTCGATGACCGCGGCCTCGATCTCGCCTGCGGGTACGCGGCCCACCGAGCACGATCCGGCACCGTGCTTCAGGACCGTCTGGCTAACATAGTAGCGGTAGAGCCTGTCGCCCTTGCGGGTGTGCGTCGGCGAGAAGGCCGCACCGTCGGGACCGAACAGCAGCCCCTTCAGCAGCGCCGGGGTGTCGGCGCGCGAGCGGGCGGCGCGCTTCTGGGGGCTCTCCTGCAAGATGGTGTGGACGCGGTCCCATGTCGCGCTGTCAATTATCGCGTCGTGCTCGCCGGGATAGCTCTCGCCCTTGTGCACCGCCTCGCCGATGTAGGCGCGGTTGCTGAGCAGCCTGTAGATGTATTTCTTGTCTATCCGGTTGCCGCGTGGGGTGCGGATGCCGCGGGCGCCAACCTCGCGAGCCAGCACTGTGCAGGAGCCGATCTCTAGGAACCGGGCAAAGATCCAGCGGACATGTGCGGCGGTTTCTTCGTCGACCACCAGCTTTCGGTTCTCGACGCGGTAGCCGTAGGGCGGGACGCCACCCATCCACATGCCCTTCTTCCGGCTCGCTGCGACCTTGTCGCGGATGCGCTCGGCGGTGACCTCGCGCTCGAATTGGGCGAAGGACAACAGAATGTTCAACGTCAGCCGCCCCATGGAGGTGGTGGTGTTGAACGACTGCGTGACCGAGACGAACGTCACGCTGTTCCGGTCGAACACCTCGACCAGCTTGGCGAAGTCGGCGAGCGAGCGGCTGAGGCGGTCGATCTTGTAGACCACCACCACGTCGACCAGCCCGTCCTCGATGTCTTCAAGCAGCCGCTTCAATCCGGGCCGTTCCAGCGTGCCGCCGGAGATGCCGCCGTCGTCATACTGTTCGCGGACCAGCACCCAACCCTCGGAACGCTGGCTGGCGATATACGCCTCGCAGGCCTCGCGCTGGGCGTGGAGGCTGTTGAACTCCTGCTCCAATCCTTCCTCGGAAGATTTCCGGGTGTAGACTGCGCATCGCAGCTTGCGGACGACCTTCGATTTTTCCGGCGGCTTCGTCATGACCGCCCCCTGTGGTTCTTCAGCCCGAAAAAGGTCCACCCGTTCCAACGCGTGCCCGTGATCGCCCGAGCGATAGAGGAAAGCGACTTGTAGGGTCGCCCCTGCCATTCGAAGCCATCGGCGGTGACGGTGACTATCTGTTCGACACCCTGCCATTCGCGCAACAGCCGCGTGCCGGTGATCGGGCGGTCACGGTCGAGGCGGACACTGCGCTTGGATCGGTCGCCGCCGTCCAGTTCCTCGCCCAGCCGTTCCAGACGCCGTATCGTTTCGGGCTTCAGCCCGCCATAGGCGAGTTCCTGGATGCGGTATGCCACGCGGGACTCGAGGTAGCGGCGGTTGAACGGTGGCGGCTCGCTGTCGAACAGGTCGCGCCACTGGCTCTTCAGGTCGGGCGTCGGCGTGGTCTTGAGCGCGGCCAGGCGCGTGGGGATGGGATCGGGCTTGTTCATGCATTTCTCCGGTTTGTTGGAGTTGCATGACGGCATTGGTCGGGCGGAGAGTGTAGGCAACGTTCTCCAGTGCCGGCAGATACTTCGCACCCGTCTCGCATCCGCAACCGAACCAGCCCGAGCGCCAGCAGACCGCACAGTTCGGCGCGGCGCTCGAGCGGCGCCATCAGGTGGGGCGATAGGGGATTAGGGCGCTTCATCGTCAGCAACTCGCAGGTGTCTCGATGATGAAAAGCCAGTTCGGGAAGCGGATCGGGACAGCGGCCGAGAATACTTTGCGTTCGGTCGCCGTGTGAGGTTAGTCTTCACGAAAGCTTGATCACGGAGGTTCGCGTGGTTCGTGCGCCCGCCAAATCCTGTCCCAACCTCTCGCGGCTCTTCGACAATGCCGAGCCGGCGATGATTTCGGCATTCTTGCGAATGAGCAAGTTCGACAAGCTCACGTGGTTGGTCGGCTACCAATTTGACGCCGGCGTCGCCGACGGCGATTTGCGTGCAGCAGCCATGCTGCGCGAACAGCGCAAGGACAATTTGTCCGCTCTTGAAAGCGAAGCCGCGCGGATATTCACCGTTGCGTCAGATCGAGGCGAGTTTGCGCTCGACGGATTGGTGCACAAGAAATTGGCACCCGAACGGAAGCACGAATTTGATATCCAACGGGATTCTCTGGCACGCAGTTTATGGGCGTATCTGAACGAGCCGATGCTGTTCGAAGCTGCCGAAAACACCCTGCATTTGCGGCTCTATCGCCGTTACGACCGGCATTATCAAACGTTCATGGTCGAGCCTGACGAAGGCGCCCCCGCCGACGTCGAAACATCTGTATTGAAGCACATGCTCGACGACCTGCGTACGAGGCTTGATCGCGGCGACGGCTATGAAGTCGACAGGTTTGAAATTCCTGCTGATAACGACGAACCCGCCGAGTTCATGTACTTGGTGATTCACCCGGAGCGCCCTACCAGTTTCAGGGAACTCCATGATGATGGTCAGCGCACGACAACCTATTTCCGCCCGCCCGGCGAGATCATGATCGTGCATTCGCCCTCGACCGGACGGGTGCATGTGCGTGCAGGAACCCGGCGTCTGCGCCACGACGCCGCCGAGAGTTTTATCACAACGGTTCTTCAGCAGGAACCATCGAACCAGCCCATCGACTTTCAGGCCTATGACATCGCGCGGTTCTTTCAGGGATTTGAACTGGAGCTGCCGGAGTTCGACGACGTCACCATCCTGCGGGCCCGCGTGATCCGTGCCGACATCAGCATCGGTAATCTGGCCAACAGGCTGTCGGTCTCGACGTCGTTGGACGAGGACATCGGTCAGCTGATCGGCGATCAGGCAGGGTTGGAGAGGATCTTCCGGAATGCCCTCGCGGTGCGCTTTGTGGAAATCGCGGTGCAATATCGGCGCGCGGGCGTGGACGGCGAACGCACGCTGGATTTCACAGTGACGGATCGAAACACGACCAGCCTGCTCAGCCTGGACGATCCGTTCGAGCGCGTCCTCGGCCACCGCTTGCTTCGACATTGGGGCATCTTGCGCGAGGGCCGCACGCCCACGCCTCGAGAGAGCATGGCGGTACTACCTGCGTTGCTGGCGTTGTGGAACCTTGGATCCGACCGGATCAGTGGGGCCTGGCTTCACGAACGCGGGGTGGATGTCAGAACCCTTCTCGATCTTGGGTTCCTGGTCCCCGCAGGTTGGGAGGGGGACGACCTGATCGACGATGAAGACGATTTCGCGGACCACACCGCAGAGGTCGTGGCTCGCCCCGAGGGGCTCGAGTTGCGCTCGAGCGATGGCCAGTCATCGCCGGCCGCCATGCCCGAGCGTTACCGGGTCTACCGGGTCCGCGACGGATGGGTCGCCAGCCATCTACGCGAGCAGCTTGGCAAGGCGCTGGACGTCGACGCGATGGAGGAAATCAGGCCTGAGCTGATCGCACTCGGCGCTCTCGAAATCGATGGACGCGACGTGCCGCTCTATCTCGTGCGCAAGCTGGAGGACGAGCGTGTCCGCGCCGCCATCGACACCGAGCTTCGCGCGCGAGAGAAACAGGGGATCGGCCTGGTCCTGCAAGCCGGCGATCTGCAGGGGACAGCTCTCGCGGCAAACGTCCTCGCCAGGCTCACCGACCATATCCTCCCGAACGCGACAGAGTTTGCTGTGGACCTGACGAGCCTCACGGCGGCGTTTCGGCGCAATCGGTCTCTGGCCCAAGGTGGCGCGGCCGTGGAATTTCGGAAGTCGGGCAGTGGCGCCGGCGTGCTGAGCGTCCCCGGAAAGGGCACCATAGAAATCGTCGGCGCCCAGCGAGTCACGGTCATCGATCGATTGGTGCAGGCACATCCGACTCCCGTCAAAACAGAGGACCTAACCGCTGGCTTCGGTGATCAGTCTCTCGGCAATATTTTCGGGCAAGCCCTCTGGAACAAGCTGAAGGAAGGCTTCCTGCGCTCCCCGGGGCGCGGGCGGTGGGAAATCGCGGTCTGAGATCCAACTCCGTTCCAACTCCGTTCAGGGGGTCTGACTAACTCCGATTCCCTGTTTCATTTGAGGTGCTCCACCAACGACGGAGCATTTCAAATGCCGACCCCTACCTTCCACGTCCCGGCTGTGCGCCGCCCCCTGGACCGCACGCCCCACACCTCGTCGAATGACTGGCGCTGCTGCCGCTGCGGCGCGCTGCTGGGCATCCACCGCGAAGGCGGGATGCATGTCAGCTTCGCCCGAGGCCACGAATATCTGTTCAGCTATCCCGCCACGGCGACCTGCCGGCGCTGCGGAACCATGAGCTGTTGATTTCCACCCAGAACTGAGCCGGCATTTCCATCGAGAAGTGAGCCACCTC
>ERZ500994.57-NODE-57-length-35582-cov-12.497650_pt1 | contig 35582 bp, 37 predicted proteins | sample MGYA00248878_ERZ500994 | MGnify/ENA primary metagenome ERZ500994 (study PRJEB25958, sample SAMN03398533) | human skin metagenome | study: EMG produced TPA metagenomics assembly of the Human Skin Microbiome Metagenome (human skin metagenome) data set. | reverse complement strand
TCGGCCTCATGCGCGCGGTCGACAAGTTCGACCACACGCTCGGCCACAAGTTCTCCACCTACGCCACGTGGTGGATCAAGCAGACCATCAGCCGCACCATCGACGACGAGGCCCGCGTGGTTCGCATCCCGGTCCACGCCCTCGACTCCGCGCGTCGTCTCGACACCGCCAGGCGAAGGGGGTCCCTCACCTGGGACGAGGCCGTCGCCGACCCCAGCCGGCTGGGTGCCGACGTCACCCGCGACGACGTCACGAGGGCCCGAGCCCACCTGCGGCCGTGCCTGAGCCTCGACCAGGTGGCCGATCAGCTCGACGTCGTCGACGACGACCCGAGCCTCGACCCGATCGAGCAGTGCATCGACCGCGTCGGCGACGCTGCCCGCATCCACGACCTGTTCGAGCACCTCGTCGACCTGCCCGGCCTGGGGGAACGCGCCGTCGCGATCCTCCAGATGCGGCACGGGCTGACCGGTGAGGAGCCGATGACGCTGGACGAGATCGGCAAGCGCTTCGGCGTCACCCGCGAGCGGATTCGCCAGATCGAGAAGAAGGCCCTCGAAGCGCTCAGGGATTCGTCGCAGCGCGACTGAACGAAGCCGTACGGTGAGCGCCCTCAGACCATTGCGGTCGTTTGATATCCCCACCGACTCTTGGACACCCGTCGCCCATGCCTGGGCTGTCGGGGTGTCCGGGTAGGACTCGACACGTGAGACGACTGGCGGCGATACGCAACCATCTGAGGTCCATCTTTTTGCCCGAGCGCCAACCACAGGCGACGGATGCACGGCGACCGAAGGACCCCGCACTTGCCAAGAGGCGACGACGCGTTACCGCCCATGCCCTTGAAACGGGGGCGCTGATGATCGCCTTCGCTGCACTGTTGCCAGCAGCAATCACGGCCATCACCATCATTCTCCGCGGCCCAGAAGATAATTTCCTCAACCACTCCTGGGAAACGATAGTGGGTCTGAGGGGAGCCAGAGATCCAGAGCAGGACAGCATGATCCTGCCGATTGTTAGTGGAGTTCTCGTAGCCAGCTACTTCTTCGTATTCCAGCGAACATTCGAATCAGACCGCGACGTCCAGACCGACGAGAGTCTTGACCCGAACGGTGAGAAGTCCTTCCTTGGCCTTCTCCTTGGCCTCGTGCTCCTTCTTGGCGTGTGGGCCTCGCTGTGGACGACCATTCCCCCCGAGGCACAGCCCATCGACTGGGTGATCGTCAGCATTGCGACTCCTATTGCCTACCTCTACTCCGCGCTCGCGAGGCTCGTAATGTCCGATTACGTACGGGCCCTGCAGTGGTCACACGAGCAGTGGGAGGCTTGGCGAAAGGAACAGTCGCGCCGAGCATCCGCCCTGCGCGATTCAGGGGTGGATTCGCTCACGCCTCGACGTGTGACGATCGCGCTCGCCTCTGTCCTGCTCCCCCCATCCATCGCCTCATGCCTGATGGCTGCCGCAACGGCGGTCCCATTGTTCGAGACGTGGACGATATTCGCATTGCTTCCCAGCGCCCTGTTGGCGTGTGACATCTTCTCCAGCAGCGTGCGTCGCGTAACACGACGTTGGAGCGGACTAGTCATCTGCCGAATCTTGACCGCCACCGTACTGCTGGCCCCCGCCGTCCTCCTCTTCAGCTTGGGCGGCGTCTGGAGGGCACTTCTCAGCGTCTGGCTGGGCAGTCTCTGTTACGGACATTGGTGCGCGACCCGACGCGTCGGCGGCGAGTTGGACCTTCGGCTCATCAAGTCCAGAACAGCAATCGGGTCGGAAGGTGCATCCGGGGCCTGACGGTTCCACGACATCGGCACGGCGCGTCTCCCACCGACGGTCGGCGCTATGCCGCCTTGACGTGCACTTCACGGCGGTAGACGGACTTCGTCACGTGGGCGCACGCGACGGCGATGAGCCCACGCTGCTTGTGCGGGATCGCGCCGTCCGTGCGACCGACCTGCCCGTCGAGCGCGACCCACGCGGCGATTTCGCTCGGCGGGGCCTCCTTGAGACGTGACCATGTTGAGGCTAGCCACGACGGGGCGACCTGCAAGTGCGATCCGACCCGGCGCTCAGCCGCTCGCCGCTACGACCCACTCGCGGCGTCGAAGGCCCGCTGCACCTCGCCGGGGATGCGACCCCGATCGGAGACCGTCCAGCCGTGCTCCCACGCCCAGGACCGCACCTCTCGAGCCGTGGCTGGACGGGCGGGCGCCGGGTTGCCGGCCGCCATCGTCGACAGCGCCTCGGTCGTGGATGCGTCCATCCGCAGCTCCGCACGGGCAGCGGCGAGGAATCGATAGGTCCACTCCTGGGCGAGCTGACGGTTCTCGGCAAAGACGATCGGGACCGAAGGGAAGCGCGCGTGGCACTCCGCGATCGCGTCCGCGACGACCGCGGGACGTACGTGCTCGAGGGCGAAGACCTGCGAGTACCGGTCCTCGACGACAACAGCCGCCCGAGGCAGGTCGCAGAGCTCGGCGAGCGCATAGGTGAGCTTCCCGCTCGTGAGGCTCGAGCTGAGGTCCGCGAGACTCTTGCGCTCCACGGCAGCGACGATCCGATCACCGTCGGCGACGGCGTAGTCGCCGCAGGGCAGCCCCCTTCGCTCCGTCACGACCTGCTGGTGCGTGAAGCGCCAGGGGTACCGCTCGTGGCTGTCGACGAGGATCTCCAGCTCCGCCACACCCTGCGCCCTCGCTGTCGGCAGGTCGACGTTGGGGCGCGCCTGCTTGGTCGTGCGGGCCGACTGCCAGAAGATCGCCGGACGGCCGCCACGGACACGGGTCATGACGAACTGGGAGCGGCTCTCCTTGCGCCGGTCAAGGACGAGGTCGATGGCGGCGCCACGCGAGGTGCACGAGCGGGTCGGGATGCGCTCGACGATGTCGGCGTCGCGCGGCCACTCGTCGGTGCGGTGGCAGTAGAGCTTCGAGGTGCGGGGCCACACGTCCTTGGTCTTCAGGACGATGCCCTCCCCGAGCGGGATCCGCACGAGGTACGGCAGGCTGGTGCCTTGCTCAGGGTTGCGCGCGATGAGGAAGTCGTCGGCCACGAACCCCACTCTGCCCGATGTCGCCGGGACGACGCTCCCACGCCGGCCCCGCGGCCGCGACGCCATCGGAGGTCACGACACCGACCGCATTCAGCCATATCGGGGTCGATATGAATCGGCGTACCATGGCGTGGTGGACATCAGGGCTCGCAGATTGGCGGCAGGCATGACGCAGGCCGAGCTCGCCCGTGCCGCGCGGGTCTCTCAGCCCAACCTGTCGGCGTACGAAAATGGTCGCCGCTCCCCCACTCCTGCAGTCATCGCTCGTCTCGAGCAGGCCCTCCACGTGCCGATCGCCCAACGCATCGAGCACCACCGAGATGCCGTGCGAGCCATCGTCGCCCAGCACCATGCGCTGCACCCTCGGGTTTTCGGGTCCGTCGCCCGCGGAGATGCGACACCGGCATCAGACCTCGACCTCCTCGTCGACTTCACCGCCGACGCCTCCTTGCTCGACGAGCTCGGCCTTCGACTCGCACTGAGCGATCTCTTGCAGGTCGACGTCGACGTGGTCGCAACCGACACCCTGCGCGGCGCACTCCGCGAGCGCGTCCTCGGCGAAGCCGTCCCGGTGTGACGAGCGACGGCAAGGCGCTCGACGCGGCTCGCGGCGTGGTCTCGGTCTGCGATTCCTTGGCCGACATGATCGGCACCGACTTCGACGACTTCGCCTCCGACCAGAGGTCCCAGTGGGCCGCAGAGATGGGGCTGATCCGCATCGGCGAAGGGGTCAACCGCATCCCTGACGACGTTCTCCTGCGATTCCCTGGGCAGCCGTGGCGACAGATCGTCGCCATGCGCAACTTCGCGGCTCACCAGTACGACGATCTCGACCCCGGGCGCGTGTGGACCACCCTCACGCGGGACGTTCCCACCCTTCGCTCGTATCTCAACGAGACGGTCATCCCGGGCCTGCGCTGACGGTGACGGCCGCGGACGGCCTCCTCAGGAAGCGGACGAACGCCGCTCCGCCAGCCGCTCCAGCAGCCGCTCCTCCGCATCCGCGCCAGGCGCGACTCCCCCGGGCACGCGCACGAGGAAGACGACGCCGAGCAGCCACCACAGGCCGAGGATCACGTAGGGCACGTCGAGCATGGCCGGCATGCCGGGGACGTAGAGCGCGAGCAGGCAGGCGGTGGTGATGACGGCGGCGACGCCCACCGCGATGCCACCGGCCGCCGAGCGACCACCGACTCGCAGCGGGCGGTCCATCTCGGGCTCACGCCGACGCAGCACGATGAAGACGGCGGACACGAGCAGATAGGTGATGACGATCGACACCGAGCTCGAGTCGACGAGCCAGCCCATCATCACCTCGCCGAAGAAGGGCGCAACCGCGCAGATGGCGCCGATGAAGAGCAGCGCGTTGACCGGGGTCTTGTGCTGCGGGTGGAGCTTGGCAAACCACGCCGGCAGCATCCCCGAGTTGGCCATGGCCCACATGAGGCGGGAGGCGCCGATGAGGAAGGCGTTCCACGAAGTGAGCAGGCCGGCGAGCCCGCCGGCGACGACGAGGTCGCCCCACAAGTCACCGGACAGGGCCGCCATCGCCTCCGCGGTGACGAGGTCGAAGTCCTGCATCTCCGATGCCGGCAGCGCCAGACCGGTCGTGACGATGATGGCGACGTAGAAGGCCGTCGCCATGGCGACCGAGACGATGACGAGGCGGCCGACCTTGTGGGGCGGGACCTTGACCTCTTCGGCCGACTGCGGGATGACGTCGAACCCGACGAAGAAGAAGGGGACGACGACCAGGACCGCGAGCAGCCCGGCGCTGTCGGTGAAGAGCGGCTCGGCATTGCTCGTGTCGCCCTCGAAGAGCGAGAGGCCGACGGGGGCGAAGGCCATGACGACGAGGAAGATGATCACCGAGCTCTGCAGCAGACTCGCTGCCTTGATGCCGCGGATGTTCAGCGCCGTCAGCACGATGCTCGTGGTCGTCCCGATGAGCGCCCACATGAGGTAGACCTGCGAGTCGGCGACGCTCCACAGCGGGATCGAGTAGACGTCGGGGACGATGTAGGCGACCGTGCGCGGGATGGCCACCGCCTCGAAGGCCGCGACACTGATGTAGCCGCCGATGATGCCCCACGAGCCGATGAAGGCCGGCCGCGGACCGAAGCCGCGCATGAGGTAGTTGTGCTCGCCGCCCGCGAGCGGCATCGCCGCGACGAGCTCGGCGTAGACGAGGCCGACGAGCCCCATGATCGCGCCACCGATGACGAAGGCGATCGCAGCACCGAGCATGCCGGCGTCGTTGAGCCACGTGCTCGTCGAGGTGATCCACCCGAAGCCGATCATCGCGCCGAAGCCGATAAGAAGATCTCGATACGCCCGAGCGAGCGCTTGAACCTCTCGCTGCCGTGCGGGCTGGTGTCGGTCCGGGTGCTCACGATCGCGCCTCCTGCGTCGTCGGAAGAGGTGGTCGGGTCAGCATCGCATCGTCGCGACGTCGAGGCGCGGTTGACCGAGACGCAGTCCACCGTCTGGGCAGGCAGCTGGTCGCACGTATCGCAGCAGCACCACGCCACCGGCAAAGGACCGGCTCTCGAGCGGCGCGAGGAGGGAAGATGGGGTCCATGGGCATGGACATCACCAACGACACCGACCCGGACGAGGGACGTCTCGCGGTCAAGATCGATCAGGTCCACAGCATCGTGCGGGCCTACGGAGACACCCCGCCCGGCCGGGACCGCGTGGTGACCGACGGGGACGACCTCTACGACGAGCAGACCGGACTCCCCCGGTGATCGTCGCCTCGCGCTGAGTCCACTGATGTCGAGCTACGCAGGCGCCTGTGAGGTGTGCACCGCGGCGTGCATCCACGCAGCCCGCCACCCCAGCGTGCGCCAGGTGGCGACAGCCGACTGGGTGCAGATCCGCCACTGCAGCCGGTGCGGCGCGTGGTGGGACATGCAGCCCGCCAACCGGCCCGCGGTCATCACGCGGGACGAAGCGGCGCGTCGAGTGCCCGATGCGGACGGCTGGACCGTCGTCGGCCCCCTGCTCGAGCCCCGCGCCCCCGGCGCCCTCCTCGTCGACACCCAGCGCGTCGACGCCCACCCAGGCGACCAGGTCGACCTACACCGTCAGGTCGAGCTCGCGGGCGACGCCACCCTGCGCGATGTCATCGTCACGGTGGTGGAGCCCTTCGTGTGGAGCGCGCCGCGCACGACGTGGCTGGTCCGCGGCCGGTCCGAAGGGGGCGCATGTCTGCCCCTTGCCGAGGTCGTCACCGCTGGCCCACCCGAGACGCACGGCACCCGGATGCTGCTGGCGGACACCCTTGCTCGCGAGTTCGCGGGCGGGTCCCGTCTGGAGATCTCCTGCCTGACGCCGCGGTGACCGGCGCCTACTTCCCTGCGAAGACCGCCTTGGCCACCGGGGTCTCCACCGGCTTGCCCTTGTCGGTCGAACGCTCCACGGTCCACGCCTGCTCGGCGTCGTCGAAGGTGTCGGCGATCTGCTCCTCGGTCAGCAGCTCAGAGCCATCGGAGCAGCCGTACCAGCTGAACATGTCGTCCCAGTGCTGCGCCTGGGCTCGCTGTCCTGGCCGTGCTGACCGCGGTCGCTCGGCTGGTGGATGTCGTGCGGAGAGATCAGGCAGCAACATCGTCGACCGACAGGTCCGCCTGACGGCCACGCCACCGTGGGCTCCGGTCACCTCGAGGACGTGAGGAACCCGCGCAGCGCCTTCGTCAGCACGGGCGAGACGAGGTAGACCATCGCCCCCACGATGAGGACGACGTTGATCGCCGTGGCGAGCAGGAAGGGCAGGCCGAGGTCCTGCCAGATCGGGGCGACGAGCCACAGGACGATCGAGGCGAGCGGCCAGATGCCGAGCCACGTGACGACAGCCGTCTTCCACCTCGGCACCTGTGTCCCGCTCGGCACGTCCGGGCCGAGGAACCACTCGTCGATCGCGCTGAGTCGACGGTGCTCGGGCTCTGCCTCCGCATGCGGGCGCATACGGGCCAGGATCTCCCGTCGCTCGACGGAGCCATCCCAGCGAGCCAGGTCGTCCTCGGACGCGAAGTGCACCACGACCTGGTGCTGGCCGCCCTCGGTCTCCGGCGGGATGAGGTCCGCACCGAGGAAGCCGTGGTGACGGCGCATCAGGCCGAACATCTCCCGGACGAGCTCCTCGTACTGCTCGGCGTGCCCGGGCAGCGCCCGCCGCCGGGCGATCCGGGTGACGGCCGACTGGTTCGCACTGTCAGACACGGGAGATCTCGCTCTCTCCTCCTGGCGCGGCCGCTACCGCGCCGATCCTCCCGAGCCCACCACGGCCGGCGCCGCGGTGGGCGAGGCGTTCGCGGGCAGGGAACGGCAGGCTGGGCCCGGACCACCAGGTCGCTCACACCCGACGAGAGGAGCCCGGAGTCGTCGGCGCAGCTGCTACTTCTTGACCTACCGGTTCAGGTCGCAGGCAGTGCCCTTCAGCCGTACGGTGAAGTACCGACCCGGCCCCGACGCCAAGGACTGCCATGGAGACCGACATCACCCTCGTGGTCGACGGCGAACGTCGTTCGCTCACGCTCGACACCCGCACGAGCCTGCTCGACGCGCTGCGTGAGCATCTCGGCGTCACCTCGCCCAAGAAGGGCTGCGACCACGGCCAGTGCGGCGCCTGCACCGTCTTGCTCGACGGTCGCCGGGCGACGTCCTGCCTGACCTTCGCCGTCGCCCAGGAGGGCGCGGAGGTGGTCACTGCCGCCGGCCTCGCCCGGGACGGGCTCCATCCGGTGCAGCAGGCCTTCGTCGACAACGACGCCTTCCAGTGCGGCTTCTGCACACCCGGCCAGGTGTGCTCCGCGGTCGGGATGCTCGAGGAGCTCGAGCAGGGCAGCCCCAGCTATGTCACCGAGGACCTCACGAGCACCGCCTCCGCGGACGACGACGAGATCCGCGAGCGCATGAGCGGCAACCTCTGTCGCTGCGGGGCCTACGGCGGCATCCGCTCGGCCATCCGGGAGGTCTCGTCGTGAAGCCCTTCGACTACCGCCGCTCCGAGGACGTCGCGGGCGCGATCGCCCTCGCGACGTCCGGCCCGCAGGCGCGCTATCTCGCCGGCGGGACCAACCTCGTCGACCACATGCGTCTGGGCCTGGAGTCACCGCAGCTGCTCGTCGACGTCAGCCGGCTGCCGCTCGACGGCATCGAGGACCTCCCCGACGGTGGCCTGCGCATCGGCGCCACGGTGCGCAACAGCGACCTCGCGGCCGACCCCCGCGTCCGTGAGCGATACCCCGTCCTCTCTCGTGCCCTGCTCGCCGGGGCCTCGGGACAGCTGCGCAACCTCGCCACCACGGGCGGCAACCTGCTCCAGCGCACCCGCTGCCCGTACTTCCAGGACGTGACGACGCCGTGCAACAAGCGTGAGCCGGGCACCGGCTGCTCCGCGATCGGTGGCTACACCCGTGACCACGCCGTCGTTGGCGCCTCCGACGCCTGCGTCGCCGTCCACCCCTCCGACATGGCCGTCGCGACGCTCGCGCTCGACGCCATCGTTCGCGTCGAAGGACCGGACGGGCCGCGCGACATCCCCCTCGACGACTTCCACCGCCTGCCCGGCGCGCACCCCGAGCGGGACACTGTCCTCGCCGCCGGTGAGCTCATCACCGGCGTCGACGTGCCGGCCACCCCCTTCGCCCGGCGCTCGGAGTACCGCAAGGTGCGCGACAGGGCCTCCTACGCCTTCGCCCTCGTCTCGGTCGCCGCGGCCGTCCACGTGGACGAAGGGAGGATCGCCGACCTGCGCATCGCCTGCGGCGGCATCGCCCACAAGCCGTGGCGAGCCCGCGCCGCTGAGGACGTGCTGCGCGGCCGGGCGCCGGACGCGGCGGCCTTTGCCGAGGCGGCCGAGGCGGAGCTCACCGACGCGACCCCGCTGCCCGACAACGGGTTCAAGATCCCGATGCTGCGCCGGACCATGGTCTCGGTCCTGCGCGACCTCACCGAGGAGGTCCGATGACCGACATGATCACGCCCCGCGCGATGGGCACCGACCGGGCCCGCCACGACGCCGTCGCCAAGGTCACCGGCACCGCGCCCTACGCCGCCGACCACGAGCAGGCCGAGCGGGTGCACCTCCACCCGGTGCAGGCCACCATCGCCCGCGGCCGCATCGCCGGCATCGACACCAGCGCCGCTGAGGCGCTGGACGGGGTGATCCTCACCCTGACGCACCTCGACGCCCCCCGGCTCGCGAGCTCCGACGACACCGAGATGCTCATCCTGCAGAGTGACGAGGTCGCCTTCCGCGGTCAGCTCATCGGTGCTGTCGTGGCGCGCACCAGCGAGACGGCCCGCGAGGCCGCCTCCCTCGTGAAGGTCACCTACGAGGAGCAGCCCGTCGATGCCACCCTGTCGGCCGAGCGCGACGACCTCTACGCACCCGACGAGGTCAACGCCGGCCACGAGACGGACACCGCGAGCGGTGACGTGGACGCTGCCTTCGAGGCGGCCGAGGTGCGGCTCGAGCAGACGTACACGACGCCGATGGAGCACAACAACCCCATGGAGCCGCACACGACGGTGGCCCTGTGGCAGGAGGAGCACCTCACGCTGTGGGACTCCATCCAGGGCGCCCACACCGCGCGCTCCGCCCTCGCACCCCTGCTCGGGCTCGAGCCGGAGCAGCTGCGGGTGCTCGCCCCCTTCGTCGGTGGTGGCTTCGGCTCCAAGGGCAAGCCGCACTCCCACGAGGTGCTCGCCGCGATGGCCGCCATGCGGCTGCCCGGCATGTCGGTCTCCTTCTGCGTGACCCGCCAGCAGATGTTCACGCTCACGGGCTACCGGACCCCGACGATCTCCCGGGTGCGCCTCGGCAGCGACCGGCAGGGGCGGCTGTCGGCGATCTCCCACGACGTCGTCGAGCAGAGCGCGCGACTGTACGAGTTCGCCGAGCAGACGGCCGCCCCCACGCGCACGATGTACGCAGCGCCGCACCGCCGCACGACCCACCGGCTCGCGACGCTCGACGTGCCGGTCCCCTTCTGGATGCGCGCGCCCGGTGAGTGCCCGGGCATGCACGCTCTCGAGGTCGCGATGGATGAGCTGGCGATCGCCTGCGAGCTCGACCCGATCGAGCTGCGCGTGCGCAACGACACCGCGATCGACCCGGACACCGGCCTACCCTTCACCCACCGCGACCTTGTGGGGTGCCTGCGCGAGGGAGCGCGGCGGTTCGGCTGGGCCGACCGCGACCCGCGACCGGGACGACGGGAGGGCGACTGGTTCGTCGGGACCGGCGTCGCCGCGTCGACCTACCCGGCACTGATGATGACAGGCAACGTGGCCCGCGTGACGTACGACGGCGATCGATACCGCGTGGAGATCGGGGCGACGGACATCGGCACCGGGACGTGGACCGCCCTCGCGCAGATCGCCGCCGACGCGCTCGAGTGCCCGATCGAAGACGTCGATCTGCGGATCGGCGACAGCGACCTGCCGACGGGCAGCCTCGCAGGTGGCTCGACAGGTATCTCCTCCTGGGGCACGACCGTCGTCACCGCGGCGCGCGCCTTCCGCGAGGAGCACGGGCGCACGCCCGCCGCGGGGGCGACGACGCAGGCCGAGCAGCCGGAGAGCGATCTCACCGAACGCTTCGCGCCGCACTCCTTCGGGGCGCAGTTCGCCGAGGTGCGGGTGCACGCCGAGACCGGCGAGGTGCGGGTGCCGCGCATGCTCGGCGTCTTTTCCGTCGGGCGGATCATCAACCCGCGCACCGCGCACTCCCAGCTGACCGGCGCGATGGTCATGGGCCTGTCGATGGCACTCCACGAGCACAGCGTGCTCGACGAACGCTGGGCTCACGTCGTCAACCACGACCTCGCCGGCTATCACGTCGCCGCGCACGCGGACGTCGCCGACATCGAGGCGGTGTGGCTCGACGAGACCGACGAGCACATCAACCCGATGGGCTCGCGCGGCGTCGGCGAGATCGGCATCGTGGGTGCCTCGGCAGCGGTGGCCAACGCGACCTATCACGCCACCGGTATCCGGGTGCGCCAGCTTCCGCTGACGCCCGACCTCTTCCTCAGGGGCGACCCGCAGCGCGTGGCACGGTAGGCGGACCAACACTCAGGCGCCCTCCTCGACGGCCCGTCGCCGGGATCTCCTGTCGCGACGCGACTGCGGTGGGCACCGCATTGCCTGCAGCCGTCGAGATGGCCGCGACGGTGGACTCACCCACGTCGACATCGGGACGAGTCCGTCTGGGCGACCAGATCGACCTGCACCGTCAGATCGAGCTCGCGGCCCGTCTGGATATCTCCTGCCTGTCGCCGCGCTGACCCACGCCTACTGCCCCGCGAAGACCGCCTTGGCCACCGGGGTCTCCACCGGCTTGCCCTTGCCGGTCGAGCGCTCTACCGTCCACGCCTGCTCGTCGTCGTCGAAGGTGTCGGCGATCTGCTCCTCGGTCAGCAGCTCGGAGCCGTCGGCGCAGCCATACCAGCTGAACATGCCGTCCCAGTGCTGGGAGTGGTCGTGGCTGAGCACCCCGCACGTCGTGCCGTCGCCGAGCTCGACGTAGAGCGGGATGGCCTCGGCCTCGCGCTCGGTGACCTTCGAGGGGTCGATCGGCTCGTGCGGGAAGTGGATCGCGATGCGGTCCTGGCCGTTGGCGATGCACGTGGCCGTCTCGCCGCCCTCGTCGTCGAGGCAGGCGAGCGCGCTCGACGCCGTCGCCCCGCACGTGTAGACGTCGCCCTGCGTCGAGAACTGCGACTGGGAGGCCGACCCGCCGCACACGTCCTCGTCGACCTCCTCGACCGTCCACGAGTCGTCGACCCAGACGTTGACCACCTGAGTCGCAGGTCCCGCGGCGCCGTCGTCGTCACCGTCGTCATCGCCGTCCGCCTCGCTCGACGTGGGGCTGGAGGTCGTGGTCGTGGACTCGACGGAGGACGACGTGCTCGACGGCGCCGTGGTCGACGACGAGGTCTCGGTCTCGCCCCCTTCGGTCGTGCTCACCGAGGTCGTCTCCGTGACGGTGGGCGAGTCGCCGGCGTCATCCCCCGACCCGCAGGCGGCGACGCCGACGAGCAGCAGCGCGGCGGCGCAGGACGTGACCGCGGTGCGGTACATACCGATTCCCCTTCGTCGCGACCCCCTGTCGCGTCGCCTCCATGACACCGTGTCGAAGGGAGGTCCGCAACCGTCGGCGTGTCAGGCAGCGCTCAAGGTCACTCCGGCAGCAGCCCGAGGATGTCGGCGAACTGGTAGATCGCCAGCCCGGTGACGACGATGAAGACCAGCACACCGAGCGTCGTGGCGACCGGGCCGTTCTTGTGGCGGCCGAGCACGGACGAGCGGCTCATCACCACGAGGAGGAAGCCGGCGACGATCGGCAGGAGCAAGCCGTTGGCGGCCTGGGCCAGCAGGATGATCTGGATCGGGTTGACCCCGGTGAGGGCGATGACCATGCCGATCCCCATGACCGCGATCCACACGGCTCGAAATCGGGGCGACTTCAGGTCGCTCCCCCAGCCCATGACTCCGCAGATCGCGAAGGCGGCGCCGAGCGGACCGGCGACGGCGCTCGTCATGCCGGCGGCGAAGAGCCCCAGCGCGAAGACGTACGGTGCGGCCGCGCCGAGCAGCGGCTCCAGCTGCGTGGCCATGTCCGCACCCGACTCGGCGGTCACTCCCTTCGTCCACATCGCGGCAGCTGCGGTGATCATGATCGCGAGGGTGATGACGCCGCCGATCAGGATCGACACGATCGTGTCGACCTTGGCGTCACGGATCGCACGGTCCTTGGGCAGGCCACCCCACTTCTCCTGGGCGAGGTTGGCGTGGAGGAAGAGGTTGTACGGCACGACCGTGGTGCCGATGAGGGCGATCGTCGTGAGCAGCGCACCGCTCGGGATCGTGGGCGTGAAGGTGCCTCGCAGGATCGCCCCGACGTCGGGCCGGACGACGATCATCGTGAGGAGGAAGACGGCCGCGAGCACGGCCACCATGACGACGAGCGCCCGCTCCAGCACCTTGTAGCTGCCCGTGATGAGCAGCCCGAAGATGATCAGCCCGACGACCACGACGAGCAGCTTGGGCGACAGACCCGTCAGCCCGGAGAGGCCGAGGGCCGTGCCCGTGGTGTCCCCGCCCGCATAGCTGGCTCCACCGACGCCGATGGCCGCGACGATGAGCGCGACCATCGCGAACCGCAGGACCGGGTGCTGGAAGGTCGTGCGCAGCGCCTCGCCGAGCCCCTGCCCGGTCGCGATCCCGAGCCGCGCCGACATCTCCTGCAGGATGATCGTCGCGACGATGGAGAAGGCGATCGCCCACGCCAAGGCGTAGCCGTACGACGAGCCGGTGACCGTCGCCGTCGTGATCGTCCCCGGGCCGATGAACGAGGCGCTGATGATCAGCCCAGGACCCATCCGCTCCCAGATGCCCTTGCGTGCCGAGGGGTCGCCGACCTGCTCTGCCTGTGTGGACTCGTCGTTGAGTCTGCTGCGTGCCACCACGTGCTCCGTCTCGTCAGGGGTGAGTGAGTCACCAGACGTTAGGGATTGTTGAGCAGTTCGTCAACGCCTTCTCAACCAACTGTCGACTCTTCGCGCGTTGGCACGTGAGATTTGTTGAGCAATCGTCGCGACGTCGCTACTGTCTCCCCATGACTCAGGACCAGCCGGGCGGCACGACCTCGCAGCTCGCGGCGATTCTGCGCTCGCGCATCATCACCGGAGACCTCGTCCCGGGGGCACCCGTGCGCGACTCTGCCGTTGCCGCCGAACTGGGCGTCTCCCGCAACACCGCCCGCGAGGCGCTCAGCCTCCTGCGGCACGAGGGCCTGCTCGATCACCGCAACCACCAGGGCTTCGTCGTGCGCACCCTGACGACGGCCGACGTGCGGGACATCTACGCCGCCCGCATCGCCCTCGAGGTGCGCGCAGTCCAGGACGCCGCCTACGCCCCCGACGACGCGCTCGACGAGCTGCGCCGGGCCGTCGAGAGGACCGAGACCGCCGAGCGCGCAGCGCGGTGGGAGGACTACGCCAGCTCGAGCCTGGAGTTCCACTCCGCGCTCGTCCGCCTGCTCGGCTCTCCCCTGCTCGACCAGTTCTTCGACACGATCCTCGGTCGGCTGCGTCTCGCCTTCCACGCCGCCGGCGACACCAGTTCCTTCCAGCGCCCATGGGGCCCGCGCGACCGCGCGATCTGGGAGCACCTCGCCGACGGCGACCGTGCGGGTGCCGAGCGCCTCCTGCGTGGTTACCTCCACGACTCCGAGCTGACCGTGCTCGACATGGTCCGCCGCCAGACCACCCACCGATAGGAGACCCCATGGACCTCACCGAAGCCGCCTACCAGGCCGACCCCGGCGGCCCCCTCGACGTCGACCGCGAGCTCTACGGCCGCATCGGGTCGATGACCGAAGAGCGGGAGCTCGTCGACTCCTTCACCATCCCGATCCGCAGCGGTCGGGCCTGGGAGGTGCCGGCTGGGCACGTGTGCCGGATCGTCACCATCGAGGGTCCGCAGGTCGCCGACCTCAACCTGTGGAACCTGCACGACCCCCGCGAGCGTCTGTGGGCCTCGCGCACCCGGCAGCTGCAGGCCGCGCACGTCTCGGTCTTCGACCGACTGTGGTCGACCCTGCCCTTCCTGCGTCCTCTCGTGACGATCACCGGTGACTCGCTGGCCGACTACGGCGTCGATGACGAAGGGGGGCGCGTCCACGATCTGCTCGGCACCCGCTGCGACCCCTACGTCAACCAGATGCTCAACGACGCCCCCTTCGACTACCACTGCCACTCCAACCTCACCCGGGCCGTGCGGCCGTGGCACCTCACGGAGTTCGACGTGCACGACGTGCTCAACGTCTTCCAGTGCACGGGGCTGAACGATGACGACCAGTACTTCATGAAGACCTGCCCTGCGCAGCAGGGCGACTACTTCGAGTTCTTCGCCGAGATCGACATCCTCGCTGCGCTGTCGACGTGCCCCGGCGGCGACCTGTCGGTGCCGATGTTCGGCCCCGAGGCCGGCGACACGGAGGCGGTCTGCCGTCCGCTCGGCATCGAGGTCTACAAGGTCCCCGACGCCGCGCTCGAGGGTTGGACCCCGCCGGAGCGCGCCGCCTATGCGCAGGACCACGGGCTCGTGGCGCGCCCCTGGGCCTGAGTACCCGACCCTGCCGCCGAGGTCGGGCGACGTCCGGGAATTAGTTGCCGTGACAACCAGTTGCACGGGTCATGCACGCCTTCGGATTCTTGAGCTTCGGGCACTACGGCCACGGCAGCGGGCCTGGTGACCCCGACGCGGGCCAGGCCCTGCGCGACGCCGTCGAGATCGGGGTCGGTGCGGACGAGATCGGCGTCAACGGCGCCTACTTCCGCGTCCACCACTTCGCCCGGCAGGGCGCGGCGCCCATGCCGGTCCTGTCGGCGATCGCGTCCCGGACCAAGCACATCGAGGTCGGCACCGGCGTCATCGACATGCGCTACGAGACCCCGCTGCAGCTGGCCGAGGAGGCTGCGGCCCTCGACCTGATCTCCGAAGGGAGGGTCGCGCTCGGCGTGAGCAGGGGGTCACCGGAGCCGGCCCTCCGTGGGTGGGAAGCCTTCGGCCACACCGGAGCCCGCGATCCGCGCGGCGCCGACATCGCCCGCGAGCACTTCGACACCTTCATGTCCGCGATCCGCGGGGATCAGGTCGTCGACGCCGACCCGACGCAGGGTCCCGCCGGCCGGTTGCGGGTCGAGCCGCACTCCCCCGGCCTCGACCGCCGCATCTGGTGGGGCGCCGGCAGTCGCGAGACGGCCGAGTGGGCCGCCCGTCAGGGGGTCAACCTCATGAGCTCGACGCTCCTCACCGAGGCCACCGGCGCCTCCTTCGGCGAGCTCCAGCGTGAGCAGATCAACCTCTACCGCGCTGCGTGGCGCGAGGCGGGCCACGACTGGTCGCCGCGGGTGTCGGTCTCCCGCAGCATCTTCCCGATCGTCAGCGACCTCGACCGGCACTTCTTCGGCCTGCAGGGCCAGGGCAGCGACCAGGTCGGCATCATCGACGGCTTCCGCTCGACCTTCGGCAAGACCTATGCCGCCGAGCCCGACCAGCTCGTCGAGCAGCTCAAGGCCGACCCGGCCATCGAGGCCGCCGACACGGTCATGCTCACCATCCCGAGCCAGCTGGGCGTCGACTACAACCTGCACATCCTCGAGGCCTTCGCCCAGCACGTCGCCCCCGAGCTCGGCTGGCGCCGCAACAGCGACGGCCCCGTCGCCCCCATCCCCGCCTGAAACCCCAACGGATAGGAACACCATGAGCACCATCGTCATCTTCGGCGGCACCGGATACGCCGGCGGCAACATCGCCCGCGAAGCCGTCTCCCGCGGCCACCAGGTCGTCTCCTACAGCCGCACCGCCCCGGCCGAGCAGGCCGAGGGCGTGGAGTACCGCACCGGCTCGCTCACCGACGACACCGTCCTCGCGCAGGCCGCGGCCGACGCCGACGATCTGGTCGTGGCCACGCACGGTGCCGACGTCGGCGGCTCCCCACTCGTCGACCACGTCGCCCGCCTCACCTCCGCCGCCATCGACCACGGCGCGCGCCTGTCCTTCGTCGGCGGCGCCGGGTCCCTGCACGTGGCGAAGGGCGGTCCCCGCCTCATCGACACCCCGGACTTCCACGAGGACTGGAAGCCGGAGGCCCTCTCCCACGCCAAGGTGCTCGACGCCCTGCGCGAGGGCCCGGCCGAGCTCGACTGGTTCTACGTCTCCCCCGCTGCCCTCTTCGGTTCCTTCGCTCCTGGCGAGACCACCGGCAGCTACCGGCTCGGCGGCGAGGAGCTCGTGACCGACGCCGAGGGCAACTCGGAGATCTCCGGGACCGACTTCGCCCTGGCCTACGTCGACGAGATCGAGCAGCGCAAGCACCCGCGCCAGCGCTTCACCGTCGCCCACTGACGCGGCGTCGGCCGGCGCGCGGTCCGCATGGCGGGACGAGTTCGGGCCCTAAGGTCAAGATCCGGTGACGAGATCGCCGACTCGCCACTCTGGATCGCCGGATCGTGCCATCGGTGCAACCGTGGATGACATGAACCTCACGACAGGCCTTCTGACGGGAGCGGCGACGATCTCGGTCGCGGCCCTCCCCTTCGTCATGGCCTGGGTCGAGCAGACCCTCATGACCAACTCGCGCGTCAAGCAGCCGCCGAACTGACCCACGACTCCCTTCGCCCCGCCGGCCCACCGGCGGGGCGATGAGTCGTCGGCGGTGTTGACGCGCGGGGTGCTCCGAGGCCCCTCAGAACCGCGCCCTGTCGGGCCAGATCGGCGACTACGCCGTTGCTCCGTACGACGGTCCAGGCCGGGCCTGTGGATCGTCGAGATGCGGCTTCCCCGCAATTCACTACGGTGGATGCAGTTCGGGGGCGGGCTCTGCCCCACATGCGACGAAGGGGAGAACCCGTGCAGTCCACGCGAGGCGCAGCGATCCTTGCTGCCGTGGCAGTCCTGACCGGCGGCCTGGCCGCCTGTGGTGACGACAGCGAGCCCGAGGAGTCGACGACCACCGCCTCCCCCATCGACCCGAGCAAGTCGTCGTCCACGTCTTCGGATTCGAGTTCCTCGTCCGAGTCCAGCTCGGAGTCGAGCACCTCGTCGACCTCGGGCGAGGGGAAGGTCGCGGAGCTGCCCGAAGAGGCGAAGGCTCAGACGAAGGAAGGCGCGATCGCCTTCAACGAGTGGTACCTCAACCAAGTGGGCGAGTCTTTGAAGACCGCGGACTCCGCGACGGTTCGTGCCTACTCAGAAGGCTGTGCCTTTTGTGACGAGATCGCTGACACCGTTGACCAGTTCGCCAAGGACGGGATCGCAGCGAATAAGAACCCGTACACAATCAAGGTCGATTCTGCGAGGCCACGCAGCGACTCGGGGTATCGAGTCGAGATGTCGCTGGACATCGCGGAGTACAGAAAGGTGGCCACAGACGGCAGAAAGGGGCCCCAGGTCAAGCCGTCCTCGATCACCCTCGTGACCAATACGCAGTGGGCTGGCAAAGGCTGGCAGGTTCATGAAGTAGTGCGAACCAAATGAGCGCTCTCCGTCGTGGTGGCGCGCTCGCGGTGGCAGTTCTGACGATTGCAGCCTCGGCAGCATCGGCTTCAGCGGAGCCGGTCGACCCGACTCCGACGCCTACTCCCACCCCCACTCCCACGGAGCCGAGCGAGCCCGAGATCACAGGCGACGACGACACACTGGGCGCCCTCGGACGAAGTGGCACTGACGTGTCGGGCGATCAAGGTCGAAAGCCTCCATCTGTGCCTAGCGGACCGAAGAACCCGTCCAGATCCGGAGATTCCGTCCCCAAGATCAAGAACGCCCCGAAGAAGGTCAACGTCCAGATCAACAGCGAACCGTGCACCGACTTCGGAGTTGAGCAGTGCTCACAAAGCCGCGCGGCCTGTGATGCCGACGCAGGTGGGACCAATTACCAGTCGCCCACGATCACGTGGATCAAGATCGACAACGGCCCGTGGACCTACCACGGCCTGACGTGCGGCCCCCCGACCAGCATCACCCTTCCCGGAGTGGAGGGCACGGTCCAGGTCCAGCAGCCACCGGTCCCGACCTTCGCCCAGATCCAGACGGCCTTCCGCGAGCTCCCCTTCAGCAAGCCCAGCGTCACGGTCCAGCCCAAGGGCAACAAGACGCTCAAGGGTCTCAAGACCTTCTACGCAGCCCAGTGGCCCGGCGACTCGGGCCTCGAGCCCGGCGAGGTCAGCGACAAGATCAAGCTGCTGTCGTGGACAGTCGAGTTCAAGGTGGCGGCGAAGGAGTACCGCTACGACTACGGCGACGGCACCACCTCCGGCTGGACCACGAGCATGGGCGGGACCTACCCCGACGGCGACGTCGTGCACACCTACAAGAACACCGGCACCCGGGAAATCAAGGTTGACGCCCGCCTCACCGGCCGGTACCGCGTCAACGGCGGTCAGTGGCAGGACATCGCCACCGTCGCCGACCTGCAGGACGAGCCCGTCGAGACCCTCGAAGTCCTCGGCACCCGTACCCGACTGACCAGCTGAGGCGCCGGCCCACCGGCGGGGCGATGAGTCGTCGGCGGTGCTGGTGGATGCGAACCACGAGAGGCCGCAACCAGACGATCCACAGGCCGGCGGGACCGTCGTACGGAGCAACGGCGTAGTCGCCGATCTGGCCCGCTGGGTGTACTCGGCCGCCACCTAGATTGGCTCCGGCCACAGCGCCAGCCGACGTCACCCCGCTACGAAGTCAGGCCACCCCGCGTCGAGGTAGTCGATGAAGGTGTCGCTCACCCGCTCGTCGCGCAGGTGCTGCCGGCTCACCGGCAGCGCCGCCATCGCGAAGCCCGAGTCCTGCTCGATCCGCCGCGGCATGTCGTGGTGGACGATCGCGGCGCGTCCGAGGTCGACGAAGTCCGCCCCCTTCGCCAGGCACCAGCGCGCCTGCTGCGCGGAGCGGATCTTGCCGGCGACACCCAGCCGCGTCCGGCCCCGCTCGAGCCCGGTGAAGGCGTCGATGAGGAGGTCCTCCCCTTCGCCGACGGTCATGAAGGCGTCCCACAGCGACATGTCGACGTAGTCCACGAGGCCGGAGTCGAGGGTCCACTGCGCGACGGTGACGCCTTCGTCGAGGACGATCCCGTTGCCCTGCGGCGTCAGGCGGATACCGACCTGGAAGTCCGGGCCGGTCCGCTCACGGATCCCGCGCAGCACCTCGAAGATCACCCGCGCCCGGTCCTCGAGCGACCCGCCGTAGCCGTCGGTGCGATGGTTGTGCCGCCCGTCGAGGAACTGGCACAGGAGATAACCGTGGGCACCGTGGACCTCGACACCGTCGAAGCCCGCACGCTGCGCGCGCTCCGCTCCGACGACGAAGTCCTCGACCGCCTGCTGCACCTCACCGGTGCTCAGCGCCCGCACGCCGCGCTCGGGGTCCGCCCAGGGCGCGACGTTGTCGACCCCGGTGACGCTCGGATCGGATCGCCGGCCGCCGTGGTGCAGCTGCACCGACGAGACGCTGCCCGCGGCGCGGATGCCGTCGGCGAGCCGGGTCAGACCCTCGAGGTGGCGGTCGTCGCTGATGCCCAGCTGGCCACCCCACGCCTGCCCCGCGCGCGCCACATAGGTCGCGCACGTCATCGTCATGCCGAAGCCGCCCTCGGCCCGCGCCACGAGCCACCGGTACTCGTCGTCCGAGAGCGTCCCGTCCGCGTGGCTCTGCGTGTTGGTGAGCGGAGCGAGGCTGAGCCGGTTGGCCCACGCGGGCCCGTGGGTGAGGTCGAGGCGGTCGTGCAGGGAGGTCATGGCCCCATCGTCGCAAACGGGAGCGCCGGCCCTCACGTCGAGTACCACCGCCGCGAAAGTCCGGCGCGACGTGCAGGGTCAGCGCCGTCCTGACTCGGCCGTGACCCGCTACGCGCGCACTTCCCGCATCGCCCGCCGGACCGCCTCGTCGAAGCCGACGAGTCCCTGCGCGGGCAGACCCACGAGGTCGTCGAGGTCGTGCTCGCGGCGCACCACCTCGTGCACGAGGCTGCCGACGAGCGGCTTCGCCACGCCGGCGTCGACCGGGGTGACGACCCCGACCCAGTGGCTCGCGAGCCACGGCGTGAGCACCGGCAGCGTGACGACCACCCGTCGCCGCAGTCCGGTCACCGTCGCGAAGCGCTGGATCATCTGCTCGTAGGTCAGCACCTCGGGCCCGCCGATGTCGAAGGCCCGGTCGACCTCCGCGGGCAGGGACGCCGCACCGACGAGGTAGTGCAGCGCGTCGTCGATCGCGATCGGCTGGATCCGGTTGCGCAACCACCGCGGCGCGACCATCACGGGTAGCCGCTCGGTGAGGTAGCGCAGCATGTCGAAGGAGACCGACCCGTCGCCCAGCACGACCGCCGCCTGGAGCACCGCGGCCGGCACCGGCCCGTCGAGCAGGATCTGCCCGACCTCGACGCGCGAGGCGAGGTGCTCCGACAGGTCCGCACCCTCGGGGTGCAAGCCGCCCAGGTAGACGATGCGCCCCACCCCGGCCTCGTCCGCGGCCGCGGCGAAGCCCTCAGCGAGCTCTCGGTCGCGGCGCGCGAGATCACCCCCGCCGTCCATCGAGTGCACGAGGTAATAGGCGACGTCGGTCCCCGACAGTGCCCGGCGCAGGTCGGCCTCGGACGTCGCGTCGCCCTCGACGACCTCGACACGGTCGGCCCAGTCGCGGCCGCGCAGCCGCTCACTCGAGCGCGTGAGGACCCGCACCGTCCAGCCGTCGTCGAGCAGCCGGGGCACGAGCAGCCCGCCGATGTAGCCGGTGGCGCCGGTGACGAGTGCGGTGCCGGGCTTCTTCGGCGCGGCGAAGGGGGTGGAAGTTTCGGTCATGGGTGGATCACCTCAGGAGGTCGAGGGCGGGTGGAAGGAGCACGAGCATCGAGCTGGACCAGATGACGTGGGTGATGACCGGGGCGAGCACTCCCCCGGTGACCCGACGCTGCGCCCCGGTGAGCAGCCCCAGCAGCAGGGCAGCAAAGGTGAGCATGACGTTGCCGGTGGCGGCGGTGACAAGTGTGTAGACGAGGGTCGTCACGCCGAGCGCGTGCCGACTACCGACCGCGGCGAAGAGCGCCCCGCGGAAGAAGAGCTCTTCGCCGACTCCCGTCACGACGGTGATGAACCAGACGATCGGCAGCGAGCCGTAGCGGGCGTGGTCGAGCACCGCATCGACCCGGTCGGCGAGCCACGGCACCGCGCCGACGACGACGGCGCCGGCTACGAAGACTCCGACGGCGAGCAGCGCCAGCACCACCGGCTGCACCACCGGTCGCGCCAGCCCGGACTCGCGCGTGTGCGCCCACCCGACGTGCAGCCTCCCGGCCCCCAGGCCCCCGACCACCCACACCGCGGCGAGCACCAGCCCGCCGACGTAGAAGGACTCGTCACCCGGCGGGATGCGCAGGGTGAAGGCGAGGACGACCGCCCCGACGACGAGGGTCAGCGCGCTGACCACGCGGCGTCGGTGCACCCGCGCGTCGGGCTCCCGGTGGTCACGCGGCACCGGCGCGACAACCGCTGCTGCGATGAAGGCCCGCAGCTCCACCACGGGGTGGATCATGCCCGTACCTGCTCGTCACGGTCCGGCCTTACACGTCGCGGCCGCACCGTGTGGTCGGCCAGGCGCAGGTCCCGGCGAAACCACATCACGCTGGTCACGAGCTCCCCGCCAGTCGCGCGGACAGCGCCGTCCATGCGCGCACCGGCAGAAGGCGGGCGAGCTTCATCGTCGCCGCCATGGGCCACGGGAAGACGATCTCGGGTCGGCCCGACTCGAGGCCGTCGGCGATCTCGCGCGCCGCCTCGTCGGCGTCGATGATGAAAGGCATGGGGAAGGAGTTGCTCTCCGTCATCTCCGTCCGGACGAAGCCGGGGCAGACCGTCGTAACGCGAACTCCCTTCGCGGACAAGGACGCTCGCATGGACTCCAGGAGGGTGATCTGGGCCGACTTCGTTGCGGCGTAGGCCTCTGCACCGGAGAGCCCGCGGTAGCCGGCGACCGACGCGACCCCCACGACGTGCCCGCTGCGCCGGGCAACCATCTCGGGCACGGTCGCGTCGATGACGTGCCCGAGCCCGAGGAGGTTGACCTCGACATGCCGGGCGAACTCCTCGGCCTGCCAGTCGGTCGCGTCGAAGGTGTGCCAGTAGCCGGCACACCACACGACCGTGTCGATGGGCCCGATGGTCTCGCCCACCTGCCGTGCCCCCTCGAGCACCGCGGCGTGGTCGGTCACGTCGACCTGGACGGTCGCGAAGCGCCCGCGGGACAGCTCGTCGAGCCGATCCGCCCGGCGCGCGCTCACGGCGACGATCGCGCCGCGCTCGTGCAGCTCATCGGCGAGAGCCGCGCCGATGCCGCTCGACGCCCCGACGAGCCAGACCCGCTGCCCCACCAGGCTGCTCACAACAGCACCTCGCGCTCGAGGCGGATCTGCGCCACGTCGAGGTAGCCGGCGGCGAAGCCGGCCTCGCAGTAGGCGAGGTAGAACTCCCACGTGCGCCGGAAGGTCTCGTCGAAGCCCGCCGCGGAGATCGTCGGCCACTGCTCCAGGAAGCGCTCGCGCCACCGGCGCAGCGTCACCGCGTAGTCCTGGCCGAAGTGGTGCGCGCTCGTCACCCGCAGCGAGGTGTGCCGCTCGGTCGTCTCCTCGATCGCCCGGGTCGAGGGGATGAGGCCTCCGGGGAAGATGTGCTTCTGGATCCACCCGTAGGAGCGACGGGTCGCGAGGTAGCGGTCGTGCGACATGAGGATCGACTGGATCACGGCAACCCCACCGGGGGCGAGCACGTCGTCGATCGCCCGGAAGTAGGTCGGCCAGTACTCCTCGCCGACCGCCTCGATCATCTCGACGCTGACGACCGCGTCGAACTCCCCGGCGACCTCGCGGTAGTCCTGCACCCGCACTTCGACCCGCTCCGCGAGCCCGGCAGCCGCGATGCGCTCGCGGGCGAGCTCAGCCTGCTCGCCCGACAGCGTGATCGTCGTGACGTGCGCCCCCCGCTGGGCGGCGGCAATCGCGAGTGACCCCCACCCGGACCCGATCTCGAGGACCCGGGCGCCGGCTCGCACGTCGGCGGCGTCGAGCACCGCCTCGATCTTGGCCCGCTGCGCCTCCTCGAGGCTCTGCTCCGCCACGGGTCGGGAGGGGTCGAAGAGCGCAGAGCTGTAGCTGAGCGTCTCGTCGAGGAAGGCGGCGAAGAGCTCGTTGCTCAGGTCGTAGTGCGCCTCGATGTTGGTCCGGGACCCGGAGAGGGTGTTGCGGGTGGCGGCCGGGATGCTCCGGTCGACGACCCGGCGCAGTCGGCTGAGGCCAGCCGGGATCATCGTCGTCATCCGCTCCGCGAAGGGCACGAGCGCGTCGGCCAAGTCGGTGCCCGGCGCCGCGTCCCAGTCGCCGGCCATGTAGCCCTCGCCGAGCCCGATCTTCGGGTGGTGCGCCATCCGCTCGTAGAGCGCGGTGGGGCGCTGCATCCGCAGGGTCGGAGCGGCGGGGTCGTCGGCTGCACCGCCGATCGCGTGACCGTCGGGCAGGGCGACCCGGACCGGGACCCGGCCGAGCACCGTGGTGAGGATCGGGCGGGCCAGGTGCGCGCGCACGCACCACGGTCGGAGGGAGGGCCGGAGCAGGCACAGCGGTCGGTCGAGGGCGGGGGCAGTCATCTCAGGTCCTCTTGCTGGTGGGGGCTGCGGGGCTGGATCGGCAGGCGCCTGGCCCACAGCCAGACGCCGTGGAGTCGGATCAGGGCGGTGACCCGCCAGGTCATGGGCAGGTGGCGAAGGGCGGTGCGCACCACCGCAGCTCGTGACGCCTGCCGGATCGCCCCGGCGGTCGTCGCCGTGAGCACCCGCTCGCCGTCGCGATCGAGCGCGACGGTGACCGCGACCCGGTCCGCGTCGAGGTGCATACGCACATCGTAGGTGCCGCGGGTGTCGTTGAAGGGCGAGACGTAGAACTGCTTGTCGGTGCGCGTCCGCCCTCGGTCGTCGAGCTCGAGCAGGTAGGCGTGCCGCTCGCCGTAGGTGTTGTGCACCTCGAGGACCGTGCCGCGCAGCTCCCCGTCGGGCGCGAGGCACCAGTAGACGGTCAGCGGGTCGAAGACGTGCCCGAGGACGCGGGCGTGAGTGAGCATGACGATCCGGTCGTCCGCCGCGAGGGTCGTGCCGCGGCGGGCGAGGAATCGCTCGAGGTCGCCGCGGAGGCCGCCACCGAGCCGGCCGTCGTCGAGGTGGTCGCGAGCGCAGATGCGCGTCAGGAGCGACAGCGGCCACCGGTGTCGCGGCAGGTCGTCGACGTCGACGAGCCACTGGTAGTGCCGGTGCGTGAAGGAGTGGTCCATGGGGGTCCGGCGTCGATGGCTCACCGTCCCGACGACGAGGCTCGGCAGGGTCGGCAGCGTGGTGAGCGTGGGCGCGGTGGTCACCACGACACCCCGAGACGCTGCGCGGCCTCGACGCCCGAGCGGCACCCGTCCTCGTGGAATCCCCAGCCCAGGTGCGCCCCCGCGAAGGCGAGCCGGTCGCCGCCCGCGGTGCGCAGCCGCGCGGCGGCAGCGACGGCCTCCCGGGTGAAGACCGGGTGCGCGTAGTCCATCCGGGCGACGACACTCCCTTCGGCGAAGTCATCGGCAGAGTTGAGCGAGACGAGCAACTGGTCACCGGTCTCGTCAAAGCCCTGCAAGCGGTTCATCCAGTAGGTGACCCGGGGCCGGTCGGCGCCACCGCACGTGGCGCTGCGGTAGTTCCACGAGGCCCGGGCCCGCGGTGCCGTCGGGAGCAGGCTGGCATCGCGGTGCAGCACCGTCGCGTTGCGGGAGTAGCGGATCGCGGCGAGGTCCTCCTTCTCCTGCAGAGTCGCGTCGGCGAGCAGGGCGAGCGCCTGGTCGGCGTGGGTCGCGACGACCGCCCGGTCGAAGGACGTGATCCCGGCGGCGGTGCGCACGTCGACGCCGTCGGGGTGTCGCGTCACGGAGGTGACCGGAGCATTGGTGCGCACATCGCCCAGCCGCGCGGCGAGCGCGTCGACGTACGTGGCGGATCCGCCGACGACGGTCCGCCACGTGGGCGAGCCGGAGACGCTGAGCATCCCGTGGTGCTCGAGGAAAGCGAAGAGGTGCCGCGCGGGGTAGTCGAGGGAGTCATCGTCCCCGGACGACCAGACGCAGGAGACGAGCGGGAGCGCGAAGTGGGCGATGAAGTACGGCGAGAAGCCGCCCTCCTCGAGGAACTCGCCCCACGTCGGGTCGCCCGAGCACCTCCCTTCCCCCGGCTGGTGCAGGAGCGCCCGCGCGGCGCGGTGGAAGCGCGGGATCTCCCAGAGCATCCGCACGAAGTGCGGGTCGACGGCACGCCGGGGCTGCGCCAGCACCGCTGCGGCGCCACGCCCCCCGGCCCACGACAGGCCGCACCCGTCGCAGGTGATGGACATGCTCATCTCCGTCGGCCGCGTCGCGATGTCGAGCTCGCGGAAGAGCCGCAGGAGGTGGGGGTAGGTGCGCTCGTTGTGCACGATGAAGCCCGAGTCGACCCGGACCTCCCCGGCGGCGGTGTCCACAGTGTGGGTGTGGGCGTGGCCACCGAGGCGCTCGTCCGCCTCGAAGAGGGTGACGTCGTAGGACCGGGCGAGGACGTGGGCGGCGGTCAGGCCGGAGACCCCGCCGCCGATGATGGCTGCGGTGGGTCGAGAGGCTCGATCTCGGGGCTCGGTCACGTCGTGCGCTCCAACGGGGGGACGAAGGGGGGACCTCACGGGTTCGTCGCCGAAGGGCCGCAAGGATTGTTCAACGTTTGTCCAAAAGGTAGGCTGAGATCTACCCACATGTCAAACCTTTGTCGAAGGATGGTTCGCCGTGAAGATCACCCGCACGATCCCCGCCCCCGACACTCCCCCGAGTGCCGTCTTCGCCTACCTCAGCGACTTCACCACGAGCGAGGAGTGGGACCCCGGCACGCTCCAGACGACCCTCGTCGAGGGCGACGGCGGCGTCGGCAGCCGCTACCGCAACCGGTCGGTCTTCCGCGGACGCGAGACAGAGCTGACCTACGTCACCGTCGACCTGCAGCCGGACCGGCTCGTCGTCATGCGCGGGGAGAACTCGAGCGTCGTCGTGCACGACCGGATGTCGATCCGCCCGGGTGCCGACGGCAGCGGTAGCGAGCTCGTCTACGAGGCCGACTTCCGCTTCAAGGGACTCGCCCGGCTGGCCACGCCGCTGCTGCGCCGCCCGCTGACGCGCCTGGGTGACGACGCCGAGCAGGCGCTCGCCCGGGTGCTGCCACGGCTGTGACGGAGCCGGAGGCCCCCCGATGTACACGATCAAGCGCGCCGCCGAGCTGACCGGCGTCCCCGCCGCCACGCTGCGGGCCTGGGAGCGCCGCTACGACGTCGTCGAGCCACAGCGCACCGAAGCCGGATACCGCCTCTACGACGACGAGACGCTGGCGCGGCTGCGCACGATGGCCGAGCTCGTCGCCAACGGCTGGACGGCGAGCACCGCTGCGGCAGAGGCGGGCCGACGTCACAGCGGCACGGGGTCACCCTCCCCCGCACCATCGGCGACCCCTGGCCCGCCCGCCCCCTCGCGGGCGGACGGCCCCCCTTCGTCCGGCGACGAGGCGACGCGGCGGCTGCTCGACGCCGCCGCTGCGATGGACCCGGCCGGGGTCGCCGCGGTTCTTGACGAGCGATTCGCCACCGGCTCCTTCGAGGCGGTCGTCGACGACTGGCTGATGCCCGCCCTCGTCGAGCTCGGCGAGGCGTGGGCCGACGGCCGGGTCACGGTCGCCGGCGAGCACCTCGTCGCGCACACCGTGCTGCGACGGCTCGCTGCCGCCTTCGACGCCGCCGCCAGCAGGGTCGGCGGGCCACGGGTGGTCGTCGGCCTGCCCGCCGGGGCGCACCACGAGCTGGGGATCTTCGCCTTCGCCGTCGCCCTGCGTCGGCTGGGCGTCGACGTCGTCTACCTGGGCGCCGACCTGCCGACCGATGCCTGGACCGCGGCTCTCACGGCCCACACCGCGCGGTGCGTGGTCATCGGCGTGCCGCGGCGCCCGGACGCTCGCACGGCCAGCACACTCGCCAAGGCCCTGGCCGACCACCACGGGGTGACCGTCTGCGTGGGCGGTAGCCACCAGGACGACGTCGACGCCGCCACACGCCTCGGACATGCCGTCGGGCCCGCCGCCGTGGCGGTGAGCCGGCTCCTGCGTGGCGATCGCCGGCCCCCGGTCCCTGCGTAGACTCCGCAGGCCATGAGCACCCTGCAGACCCTCGACCGCGGCCTCGAGGCGATCGAGATCATCTCGCGGCGTACGAGCGGCACCTCACCGGCGGCGCTCGCCGACGAGCTCGGGGTGCACCGCGCCGGGGCCTACCGGGTGCTCGCGACCCTCGAGCAGCGGCACCTGGTCGCCAAGGGGAGCGACGGTCTCTACCGCCTCGGGTCCGGCGCCCTCGCCTACGCGGGGCGGTTCATGAGCCAGTACCGCGTGGCCGCGCAACCGCTCGTGCAGGACCTCGCCGACGACACCGGGTGCACGGCCTTCGTCTCGATCGCCGACGGCGACGAGTCGGTCGCCATCGCCGTGGCCGAGCCGAGCGTCCGCGGGGCCATCGGCATCAGCTACCAGATCGGGACCCGCCACCCCTTGAGCTCGGGCGCCGACGGCATCGCGATCCTGGCCCAGCGACCGCCGCGACCCGAGGACCCCGAGGCCGTGCGGACCGCTCGCGCCGACGGGCACGCCCTGTCGGACGGGCAGATCCAGCCCGGCGCGCTCGGCCTGGCCATCGGAACCGGCAGCATCGCCGACGACGTCGAAGGTGCCATCGGCGTCATCCGCCTGGGCCGTCCCGGCGACCTCGACGTGGCGACCCTGCTCCCCTTCGTCCAGCACGCCCGCGAGGCCGTCACCCACCTCTGAGGCCCCGATCGGGCCGTGGTCACGCGGCAGCTTCACCCGCTAGTCTGTGCGCTGAGCGCACACTCGCATCCGCTCTCCGCACAACGACGTGAAGGACAGCCATGGCCCACTACCGCCAGGTCGGACCCGTGCCGGGCAAGCGGCACACCCTCTTCAAGGACGACGACGGCCGCATCCTCTCCGAGGAGCTCATGGGCGAGGAGGGCTTCAGCTCCGACAGCTCGCTGCTCTACCACCGCCACGTCCCGTCGAGCATTGTCGGGGCGCGGCCGTGGGAGCTGCCCGGCCAGACACTCATGCCCAACGAGCCGCTGCTCCCCCGCCACCTCAAGCTCCACGACCTCTTCACCGACGAGCAAGCGGCGACCACCGACGCGGTGACCGGTCGACGGCTCGTCCTCGGCAACGGCGACGTGCGCATCTCCTACGCCCACGTCGGGCTCACGTCCCCCCTCTACAAGAACGCCATCGGTGACGAGTGCGTCTACGTCGAGCGCGGCTCGGCGCTGCTCGAGACGCAGTTCGGCGCGCTCGAGGTCGCCGAGGGCGACTACGCGATCATCCCGCGCGCGACGATCCACCGGTGGGTGCTGCGTGAGGGCGAGACCGCCCGTCTCTACGCGATCGAGGCGAGCAGCCACATCGCCCCGCCGAAGCGCTATCTCTCCCGATACGGCCAACTCCTCGAGCACGCGCCCTACTGCGAGCGCGACCTGCGTGGCCCGACGCAGCCGCTGCTCGTCGACGAGCAGGACGTCGACGTCCACATCAAGCACCGCGGCCGGGGCCCGAGCGGCATCACCGGCACGATCCACACCGTGCCCGATCACCCCTTCGACGTCGTGGGCTGGGACGGCTGCCTCTACCCCTACGTCTTCAACATCCGCGACTACATGCCGATCACCGGCAAGGTGCACCAGCCACCGCCGGTCCACCAGGTCTTCGAGGGGCACAACTTCGTCATCTGCAACTTCGTGCCGCGCAAGGTCGACTACCACGAGCTCGCCGTGCCGGTGCCGTACTACCACTCCAACGTCGACAGCGACGAGATCATGTTCTACGTCGACGGCGACTACGAGGCGCGCAAGGGCTCGGGCATCGGCAAGGGCTCGATCTCGGTGCACCCCGGCGGGCACGCGCACGGCCCGCAGCCCGGTGCCGTCGAGGCCTCGCTCGGCGCGGAGTACTTCGACGAGACCGCGGTCATGGTCGACACCTTCCGCCCGCTCGACCTCGGCGAGGGTGGCGTGGCCGTCGACGACGGCATCTACGCGCGGTCGTGGACCGGCGGGCGCTGGGTGGGTGACGCATGAGCGTCGTGCCCGAGCAGTTCGTCAAGTTCTTCGACGACGCCGCGACCTTCCCGCCCGGCCTCGCGCCGGTGGCTCAGGCCGTCACCGACCACGTCGCGCGCCGCTCGACGCTCCTCGAGGGTGCCGTGGGCCCGGCCGTGCTGTCGCTGGCGGACCTGCCCGAGGCCCAGCGGGTCGCGGCCGGCTGCGACCTCTCGGGTGGTCCCGTCGAGGTCTCCGTCGTCACTCCCGCGGGCCGGCTCGGTGAGGCCCTCGAGATGGCGAAGGGAGTGGCCCCAGAGCTGCAGGTCGTGGCCGTGGAGCTCAAGACCTCCCCCGACGACCGGTCGCTGTGGGGGGCCCAGATCCGCGAGGCCGCAGCGGTGACCGACCTGCCGGTCTACGTGGAGCTGACGGCAGCCCAGGTCTCGCAGGGGGCGCTCGACCTGCTGGCGGGGACCCCCCTTCGCCTGAAGTACCGCACGGGCGGGATCGAGGCCCACCTCTTCCCCACCCCGCAGGAGCTCGGTGACGTCCTCGTCGCCGCGGTGTCCGCGGGGCTGCCCTTCAAGCTCACGGCCGGGCTGCACGAGGCGGCGCGCTACACCAGCGCCGGGACGGGCTTCACCCACCACGGCTTCCTCAACATCGCGCTCGCGACGCAGGCGGCGCGCGCCGGCGAGGACCGGGACGTCGTCGCCGGCTGGCTCGCCGAGACCGACCCGGCGCGCCTCGGCGGGGCCGCGGCCGCCTCCGACGGGGCGTGGCGCGACTCCTTCACCAGCTTCGGCACGTGCAGCGTCGGCGAGCCCGCCGACAGCCTGTACCGACTTGGTCTCTTCCCCGCGACCTGACGAGAGGTACGACTCCATGACGACTGCGGCACAACGACTTTCGACCGAGGGCTTCGGCCCCGACAACCTGCCCTACGGCTCCTTCTCCCCCGCCGGCGGTGACCCGCGGCTGGGCGTGCGCCTCGGCGACGTGGCGATCTCGCTGCGCGACCTCGTGCCGGCCGTGGCCGGTGCCGGCGGCCCCGTGCTGGCCGTCGAGGTGGGTGACGCGGCGTCCGGGAGCAACCTCGACGCGCTGCTCGCCGCCGGCCACACCGCCTGGCAGCCGCTGCGCGCCTGGCTGCGCGAGGTCGTGACGACCGACGGGCTCGACGGCATCGTCGCGGCCGCCGCGACGCCGGTCGCCGAGGTGACGATGCACATGCCCTTCACCGTCGCCGACTACGTCGACTACTACGCGTCGGAGCAGCACGCGAGCAACATCGGTCGGATGTTCCGCCCCGACCAGGCGCCGCTGCTGCCGAACTGGAAGCACCTGCCCGTCGGCTACCACGGCCGCGCCGGCACCGTCGTGCCGTCGGGCGCCGACGTGCCGCGGCCCAAGGGCCTGCGGCCCGAGGAGGGTGGGACCCCGAGCTTCGGTCCGTCGCGCCGGCTCGACATCGAGGCGGAGCTGGGCTTCGTGATCGGCGGGTCCGCACCCGAGGGCGAGGTGTCGGTGTCGCAGGCCGCCGCGGAGCACCTCTTCGGCGTCGTGCTCTTCAACGACTGGTCCGCGCGTGACATTCAGGGCTTCGAGTACGTGCCGCTCGGGCCCTACCTCGGCAAGTCCTTCGCCTCGTCGATCTCGCTGTGGGTCGTGCCGTGGGAGGCGCTGGAGACGGCCCGGGTGAGCCCGCCCGAGCGCGAGCACGCCCTGGCCGACTACCTGGACGAAGGGGGTCAGGACTGGGCCCTCGACATCACGATGGAGGTCGAGCTCGACGGCGAGGTCGTCTCGCACCCGCCCTACCGGGCGATGTACTGGACCGCGCCGCAGATGGTCGCGCACATGACGGTGAACGGCGCCTCGCTGCGGCCGGGCGACTTCTTCGGCTCCGGCACCGTGTCGGGCGACGAGCGCGACCAGCGAGGCTCCTTCATGGAGCTGTCGTGGGGCGGCAAGGAGCCGCTCGTGCTCGCTGATGGTCGCGAGCAGCGCTTCCTCGAGGACGGGCAGACGGTCGTGCTGCGGGGCCGCGCGCCGGGTGCTGACGGGTCGGTCATCGACTTCGGTGAGTGCGTGGGGACGATCCTGCCGGCGAGGTGAGGTCGGCTGGTTCAAAGACATCCCGCGTGACTCTGCACGCGGGATGTCTTTCACCCGGAGAAGCAGGTGGTGACCGGCTCGACGGTCGCCGTCACCTCGCCCCGCGCAGTCGGGCGGTGACGGCCGCTGCCGCGCGACGCACGGCGGTCGCCGCGGCCGCCTCCCGATCGGGGTGCGGGGCCTCCCCTTCGCGCATGGTGTCGGACAGACCGATCGCTGCGACCGGGCGCTCGGGGTGGTCGACGACCGGGGCGGCCACGGTCCAGATGTGCGGGCTGATCTCGCCGCGTTCGACGGCGTAACCCTCGGCCCGGGTCCGTCGGAGCAGCTCGGCGAGCTCGCGATGGGTTGGTGATGAGCAGGCCGAGCGAGTCGCTGCCGACGAAGGAGGCGACCGCGTCGACTGCGGAGCGGCCGGGCGTGCGGAAGATCGGGCGCATGATCGGCTGGACGATGACGCCGACGAACTCCATGAGGCCGTAGCCGACGAGCAGAGCGAGGAAGACCGCGCCGATCGGGACGATGAGCCCGACCGGGATGACGAGCTTGTCCCAGAGGAAGGGGCCGAGCCCCTCCGCCGCCAGCCACGCCGGCGCCGAGGAGGTGATCATGAGCAGCGCGACGACCAGGCCGACGACGTTGAGCACGGCGAAGATCGTGCGCGTCGTGCTCCCCCGCCACGAGCCGGTGACGAAGGGGCGCGCGGTGCCCAGTGCCACGAGCGCCAGGATCGCGAAGGGGACGACCGGCGCCGCGTAGTCCTGGATCGCGGAGACGAGGTGGTCCAGCGGGATCGTGTTGGCGTCACCGATGGTGATCGGCACGAAGAACATGAAGATGCCGATGGCGCTGAAGACGAAGAAGCGCCAGGCCCCCTGCGCCTCGTGGGCAGGTGCCGCGGTCGCGGCAGCCGTGTGACTCTCGGTGGACATGGCGTCTCCTGGTGAACGACGGTGTTCCGGCAGGTGTCCATCGTGACGCTCGGGCCCGTGCTCGCGCAGCGTCCTGGCGCAGGCTTCGTCCGAGATCTCGGACACCTCGTACCCCGTGGGGGTAGGCCACGGGAGGATCCGACGGCTGGCCTAGGGTGGGTCACGTGAGCACGAGCAGGCCAGCACACCACGAGCTGCTCCGCGCGGCAGGACCCGCGTGGACGGCCGTCCTGCTCGCACTCACGACCGGGGTCATCGCGGGGATCATCGCGATGCACGGGTTCTCCGTCGGGCACCATGCCGTCTTCGACCTGACGGTGGCCCATGCCTCCAATCACGAGCAGCCCCACCCGACGGCCGTCGACTCGTGCCCGGCCGGGTCGTGCGACGACGCGGGAGCCATGGACGACGCGGGAGCCATGGGGGCCATGTGCCTCTTCGTCCTCCTGTCGCTCGCGCTCAGGCTCCGCGGACGTGGTCGGGCGGTCTGGCACGCGCACCCGACCTGGCTCACGGCCCTCCCCCTGCCCGTCGACGACGTCCCACCCGGGGCCAGGTCGCGCGAGCTCCTGACGAGGTTGTGCATCAGCCGGACGTGACCGGCCCAGCGGTGGCGCCCGACACCACGGCGCCGCCCGACGCACCCCGATCACCCAGCACCTCCCTTCGTCAGGAAGAGATCCACCATGCCCAAGCACGCACCGATCACCGCACTCGCCGCCGCGGCGGCCCTCGCCCTCGCCGGCTGCTCGTCGGACGGCTCCTCGCACACGGACGGCCACGGCTCCGGCACGTCGAGCTCGTCGAGCAGTTCCGCGGAGGACTTCAACCAGGCCGACGTCACCTATGCCCAAGGCATGTCGATGCACCACCAGCAGGCCGTCGAGATGTCAGACATCCTCCTCGAGAAGGACGACGTCGACGCCGACGTCGCCGACCTCGCCCGCCAGATCAAGAAGGCACAGGGGCCCGAGATCACGAAGATGCAGGGCTGGCTCGAGGACTGGGGTCACCCGATGGAGCACGGCGGCCACGGCTCCGACCCGTCCATGGACGGCGACCACATGGACGGCATGGTCAGTTCGGAGGACATCGCTGAGCTCCAGAAGGCCGACGGACCGCAGGCGTCCCGGCTCTTCCTCGACCAGATGATCGAGCACCACGAGGGCGCCGTCGACATGGCCGAGAAGCACCTCAAGGCCGGGAAGAACGCCGAAGCGCTGGCACTGTCCAAGACCGTCGTCAAGGACCAGAAGGCCGAGATCACGACGATGGAGCAGATGCGCAAGGCCCTCTGAGCTCGCCTCCTCCCCACCGGCCCGGCCGGCATCGCCGGACGGGCCGCCCCCACTCCACCGAAGGACTCTCGTGACGACGACACGTCGAACCCTGCTCGCCCTCCCCCTCCTCGGGGTCCTCGCCGCCTGTGGCGGTGGTGCCACTCCGTCGACGTCCGCCTCCGCCGCAGACCCGCCCCGCGACGCCACCGGGCGCGCGTCGGACACCACGGACTCTGCTCGTGAAGAGCAGGTGACCATGACCGTCTACAAGGACCCGTCCTGCGGATGCTGCGGAGGCTGGGTCGAGCACGCCGAAGAGCACGACTTCGCCGTCACGACCGAGGTGACGGACGACCTCGATGCCGTGTGGAGCCGGCACGACATCCCGGCCGCCCTGCAGTCGTGCCATCTCGCCCGCACGAGTCGGGGCGACCTCTTCGTGGGCCACGTGCCTGCCCGCCACATGCGTGAGTACATCGCCAACCCGCCGAAGGGGGCCCGCGGCCTCAGCGTCCCTGCCATGCCGGTCGGGACGCCCGGGATGGAGCGAGGTGATCGCTTCGACCCTTACGAGGTCATGCTCATCGCCGATGGTGATCCGCAGGTCTTCGCGAAGGTCTCCTCGCCAGCGGATCACAAGTCGCCGGCTTCCGCGTAGATCGGGGCGTGCGTCCGGGTGTCCGACGGGCGGCTCCTGCCACGTGCCGGTGGCGGGAGCCTGCCCGTGCGTCAGTAGGCCTGGAGGCGAGTGCGCGTCCCGACCACCTGGATGTCCGCGACGGGCTCGTCCTGAAGGTCGGCGACAGCGCCGAGGTCCTGCCAGGCGCCGCCGTTGACGCGGTACTGGCCGACGAGACGTGCGTCGACCTTGATGTCCTTCGTGCCCACCTCTTGGTAGGAGTGCGTCACGTCGCCGTCGGGATAGACACCACCGGTGCTCGACGTCCACCCCGAGGTGTGGCCGTCACCGAAGTCGTAGCGGTAGTCCTTCGACGCGATCTTGAACTCGATCGTCCACGACAGCAGCTTGACCGGCTTGCTCACGTCGCCGGGAGCCAAGCCCTCGTCCGGCCAGCTCGCCGCGTAGTAGGTCTTGAAGTCCTTGAGCGTCTTGCCGTCGACCTCACCCGGGTTCGTCGTGATGGTCGGCTTGGCGAAGGGGAGCTCGAGGAAGGCTTCGCGGATCTGGGTGATCGTCGGCACCGGCGGCGGCGGAGGCGTGCGCGGGATCGTCGGGTCGTTGATCTCGGGGGCCGCTGGATAACCAGGAGTGCACCGTTGCCAAGGCCCCATCCACTCCGTAGTCCCCTCCGGCCGCATCCAGATGAGCCGGGGACTCCCGCCGCCGGTGTCTCGACAGTCGATGATGGTGGCGCTGCACATGGGGTCAAGGCCTCCGCCCGTGCAGATCCTCGTCTTGGTCTCCCACTTCACGGGGGGCGCGTTGAAGGTGAC
>ERZ500994.56-NODE-56-length-35725-cov-11.016961_pt1 | contig 35725 bp, 30 predicted proteins | sample MGYA00248878_ERZ500994 | MGnify/ENA primary metagenome ERZ500994 (study PRJEB25958, sample SAMN03398533) | human skin metagenome | study: EMG produced TPA metagenomics assembly of the Human Skin Microbiome Metagenome (human skin metagenome) data set. | reverse complement strand
AGGATACACGGCACCCGAGGACCTGGAGTGGCTCGATGAACCTGCCCATGTCCCCGACCCGCGCGACCCGACCGTCGCACCGTGATGGCCCGGCGGTCGCACGTGCAGCGACCGACCAAGTCCGCGGAGTACACGCTCACCTTCGGCACCCGTCAGGCGGAGCGTGGGTGGCGAGACCTCCTCGCTACCCAGCGCAATGCCGTGGTGGACGCGTGGGACTTCCTCACCCGGACCCCCACGCAGCGCCTCCCCGACAACCACCCGCTGAAGGGATCGCTGTCCGGCGTGAGCCACGAGGGTCTGGTGCACGAGCAGTGGCAGCACGAGCTCACCGGTGGGGCACGCATCTGGTTCTACGTCCTCGACGCGCAAGTCGTCATCGTCGAGGTGCACACGCGGCACCCCAACCAGACGAAGTAGGGCGTCCGTCAGCGTTGGCGCCGCAGCGCTCGCCGCACTCGCACCAAGAGGATCTGCTGCGGGCTGCGGTAGGGCACACCGTGGGTGTGTGCCCAGAAGCGGGCGACGTCGGGGTCGAGGGTCAACTGCTCCCACACGACCCTCGGGGCGTGGCCGGGGGCCCGCTGCAGGATGTCGCGGACGAGGTCCAGCGAGCTGTTGCGCGCGCCCCGATCCACCCACTGCCGGTAGCCCTCGGGAGCTGGCTCGCTGGGCTCGCTCCCTCCGAGCGCGGTGATGAGCGGTGCCGCGGTGTGCCGCGCGCCCACGCCCCGGGCCGCAGCCTCGACAGCGTCAGGATCCATCTGGACCGCAGCCTCGACGACCAGACGCGCAGCCTCCGCCCGAGAGCCGTCCTCGAGCAGCTTGATGGCATTGAGCCCCTCGATGATCAGGGCGTGCTCGCGGCCGACCGTCACGACGTCGTGGTGGGCGAGGGAGACGCTCGTGCGCGAGCGCCACAGGACGTCGAAGGCGTCGCCTGCCAGGAACCCCGAGAAGTGGTGGTGCAGGTCGAGCGTCGCGGGGAACTGGGGGTGCCGGAATGTCGTCGAGTAGATGATGTCGTCCAGCGCCGGCGGGAACCAGTGCGAGATGATCGACCACCCCGCTTGGGCGAGCACCTCGGTAGCCGCGGTCCGGTCCTGGGGTGCGACGAGCAGGTCGATGTCGTTGCTGTGCTTGGGCTTGCGCACCCCCAGCTCGACGAAGGCCGGCCCCTTGATCACGAGCGAGCGGATCCCCGCGTCGTCGAGCAGCCGCTGCAGCAGGACCGTGCCGAGCGGCACCGCCTCGGCCAGGGTCAGCGGGATGCTGCTCACGACGTGACCTCCTCGACGACACCGACCCTGCCGAGGGACTCGACGAAGCTCGCGACGAAGGCGACTTCCTCCCCTTCGTCCACGACGCCCGCGGCAGCGACCTCGAGGTCCGCCTGCGCGACCGGTCCGTCCCCGAGGGCGGTCCACAGCGCGGCGAAGGGAGCCTGCACGTGCATCGGCACCGCCTGCGCCCCACGACGGGTATCGACCAGCGCGACCCGCTCGGCGTCGCCCACCCAGGCGACGCCGTCAGCGATGCGCCAGCGCGTCACGGTGCCTTAGACCGCGTGGGCGGCGACCGCAGCGGCGACGGCCTCGGCGACGCCCTCCTGGAAGACCGGCGGGACGATGCAGTCGGGCGTCGGCTCCTCGACGAGGTCGGCGATGGCACGCGCGGCGGCGAGCTTCATCTCCTCGCTGATCTGGACCCCGCCGGCGTCGAGCGCCCCGCGGAAGATGCCGGGGAAGGCGAGCACGTTGTTGATCTGGTTGGGGTAGTCGCTGCGACCCGTCGCGACGATCGCCGCGTACTTGTGCGCGAGGTCGGGGTGCACCTCGGGCGTGGGGTTGGCCAGCGCGAAGATCATGCAGTCCTCGGCCATCGAGGCGACCTGCTCCTCGGGGACGGAGCCACCGGAGACGCCGACGTAGACGTCGGCACCCTTGAGCGCGTCACCGATGGTGCCGGTCTTGCCCGAGACATTCGTCGTCGCCGCGAGCATCTCCTTGTGCGCCACGAGGTCGTTGCGGTGCTTGCCGATGATGCCGCGCGAGTCGCACACGACGATCTCGGTGACGCCGGCGAGCTGCAGCAGCTGGGTCACCGCGACACCGGCCGCACCCGCGCCCGAGACGACGACGCTCAGCGTCGACATCTGGCGGTCGAGGACCCGGCAGGCGTTGATCAGGCCCGCGAGAACGACGATCGCCGTGCCGTGCTGGTCGTCGTGGAAGACGGGGATGTCGAGCCGCTCGCGCAGCTTGCGCTCGAGGTCGAAGCACCGCGGCGCCGAGATGTCCTCGAGGTTGATCCCGCCGAAGCTCGGCGCCATCCGGGCGATCGCGTCGACGAGCTCGTCGACCGACCCCGACTCGATGCACACCGGGATCGCGTCGACCCCGCCGAAGTGCTTGAAGAGCACCGCCTTGCCCTCCATGACCGGCATGGCGGCGAGCGGGCCGATGTCACCCAGACCGAGGACCGCGGTGCCGTCGGAGACGACCGCGACGGTGTTGTTGCGGGCGGTGAAGCGGCGCGAGAGCGACGGGTCCTGCTCGATGGCCAGGCACACATCGGCGACGCCGGGCGTGTAGAGCAGCGACAGGTCGTCCTGGTCGCGCAGCGGCTTCGTGGCCCGTACCTCGACCTTGCCACCCTCGTGCGCGGCGAAGGGGGGCGCCGTCAGGTCGAAGGTGGTGGTGGGCTCGGACACAGACACGGCAGACAAACCTCGGACTAACTCGATGAAGCAGATGGTGGGGCGCCCTGCGGCGGCCGGGTGTGGCCACGACGGGCGGCGGGTGAGCCGAGCGCAATCCTCGCACACCGGGTGCGCGGGCTTCGAGGCTCCTTCGTCACACCCCGACCCGCGAGCAGGTTTCGAGGCTCCTGCGACGCACCTCAACCAGCGAGGGGTGCCATGATCGAATTCGGACACGATGCGGGCGGATTCGGACATGCGGCGAAGAGTCAGGAGATGGTTAGTTGAATCTTGAAGGGCAACACACCAGCCTCCGGGGGGAGACGCCGAACGCATCGGCGGCCACGTGGCGCCCCGTGACGAATGACATCCGGGGCCGCCACGTGGCGGGGCCAGCCGCCGTCGACGTCGACCGACAGCGCCACCCCGTCCACATGGCCCTCGTCCTCGAGGGCTCCTGCCGGCTGCGGCACCACGACGGCGGGCTCGTGCCGCTCCCCCACTCAACGCTCCTCATCGAGCCCACCCATGCCACCATCGAGGTGCTCGAGGGCGCCAGGCTGGGACTGGTGAGCTTCCTGTCGGTCGCCTCGGGCCCCGGCCTGCTCGAGGTCACCCCCGGGCTGCGACAGATCGCCCCCGTCGACCCCGCCCTGACCCGCATCACCGAGGTCGTGAGCGCCTGGGTCCTCGCCGAGCCGCCGACCGGGACCTTCGCGCGCCACATCATCGAGCGCACCATCCGCGACCTCGTGGGTGGTGTCATCCTCGACAGCCGGCTGCGGCCGACGAGCGAGCGCGAGCAGAGTCTCTACTCGGCCGCGCTGCACCACATCGCCGACCACTACGCCGACCCCCACCTCGGGCCGGAGAGCATCGCAGCCGCCTTCAACGTCTCGACGCGCCATATGACTCGCGCCTTCCAGGAGGAGGCCACGACCATCACGGCGAGCATCGCCTCGACCCGGGTCAGTGTCGCGGCCGCGCTCATCAGCCAGCAGCCCGAGCTGGGCCTGGCCGAGGTCAGCGCCAAGAGCGGCTTCTCCTCGCTGCAGGCGATGCGCCGCGCCTTCCGCGCGTCCGGGCGCACCTCCCCTTCGGCCATGCGGACGCTGTCCGCGCAGCGCCACCGCGCCGCCAACCGCTCCCGCCGCGACGCCGACGGCGCGGGGGACGGTCGGTGACGGGTCCGCGGTCTACGATCCGGTCATCGAGGCCGGTCGGTGCCTCCCCTTCGCCACGGAGCACCACTTGCGCGCACGCCCTCTCCTCGCCGTCCTGCTCAGCCTCGGCCTCGCCGGTGGCACGCTCGCCGCGTCCGCCCAGGCCAGCCCTGCCGCCCCCGACGGCCGCGTCCGTCTCACCGGTGACCTCGTGCGCACGTCCGTCGAGTCCGCGGGCAGCCAGCCGTCCTTCGGCGTCCTCGTCGACGGCCGTCTCGTGCCCGTCGCGGGCGACGATCTGGCCACCACCCCGGGCCGCGCCCGTGTCACCGTCGACGTCGCCGTCCCGCAGACCGTCGCCGACGCGGCCGCCGCCGGGCGGACCCTGCACGTGCCCACGACGAAGGGGAGCGCTCGCCACGACCTGCACCGCGCGGACCTCGCCGCGGCCGCCGACGCCACCCCCGCGCCTGCAGACTCCGACATCGCCGCCGCGAGCATCGACACCGCCCTGGCTCCCGGCTCCGAGCCGCTCGAGGTCACCCACCTGGCCGGCGCCACCCAGGCAGCGGCGAGCTACACGCCGGCCACCCGCGCCATCACCTATGTCGAGGTCACCCCGCGCGGGATGGAGCGCGAACCGGTCACAAAGACCCCAGCCACCCGGCAGGTCGCCAGCGCCGACGGCTACTGGCGTGACCAGGCGCGCAGCGAGATCAAGATCGGGGCGCCGTCGATGCGCACCCACTACACGTCCGCCTACTCCTGCGCCGACGACCCGATCGCCCGCTTCCAGGAGGCCGCCGACCGCGTCGGCTACGCCTACCGGTCCAACTCCAGCCTCGTGCTGCGGCTGCCACGCGCCGCCGAGGCCGGCTGCGGCTACGGCCTCGGCATCATCGGCGACTCCCCCAACGACTGGGGCGTGCTGCACGTCGCCGACTCGCGCTGGCCGGTCCTCGCCCACGAGCTCGGGCACAACATGTCCTATGGCCACGCCAACTCGCTCGTGTGCAGCGGCCGCAGCGACGACACCGAGCGCAGCGGCGAGTGGAGCACCTGCCGGGAGGAGGGCTACGGCGACGCCCTCGACGTCATGGGCATCTCCGGCGACACCGCCGGCATGCTCTCCGCTCCCCAGGCCCTCGCCACCGGCATGCTCGCATCGGCCGCGTCGGTGTCGGTCAGCGCCGGCAAGAGCACGGTGACGCTCAAGCCGGTCTCGGGCCGGGCCGGGGTGCGCGCCGCGGCCGTCACCCACCGCCGCACCGGCGTGAAGTACTGGGTCGAGTACCGCACCGCCACCGGTCGCGACGCGAGGAACCCCACCGGCCAGTCGACCGGCGTGCGCGTGCTGCGCCGCAACTCCCAGACCGGCGACACCGTGCTCCTCGACCCCACGCCGACCGGCGCCCACGACCGCAGCCTGAGCCTCGCGGTCGGTCGCGCCCTGTCGAGCAGCGACGGCAAGATCACCGTGACGACCCAGTCCGCGCGCGCCACCGAGGCCGTCGTGCGGATCAGCAACACGTCGACGCCGGGCACCTTCAGCCTCGTCTCCTCGCCCAGGATCACCGGGACGAAGGGGGTCGGCAGCACCCTCACCGCATCGACCGGCTCGTGGTCACCGACGCCGACGTCCTACAGCTACCAGTGGCGGCGCAACGGCGTGGCCATCAGCGGTGCGACCGGCCGCACCTACCGCGCCACGACGTGGGACGCCGGCCGCTACCTCACGGTGACCGTGACGGCCCGGCGCAGCTACTACACCTCACGGTCGGCGACGTCGGCCAAGGCGAGCATCCCGATCCACGCGACCACCCGCCCGTCGATCAGCGGCGCCCCGCGGGCCGGGCGCACCCTGACGGTGAAGGTCGGGGCCTGGACCCCGAAGCCGAGCTCCTACAGCTATCGGTGGTACCGCGACGGCGCCGCGATCAGCGGCGCGAGCGCGAAGACCTACACCCTGCGCTCGGCCGACCGCGGTCACAAGGTGCAGGCGAAGGTCACCGCCCGCCGCACCGGCTACGTCACGGGCTCGCAGCTGACCTACAGCGTCGTCCCGAAGTGACGCCGGCCGAGGTGCGAGCACTCCGCTGGTCGAGGTGCGAGCGCCAGCGAGCCTCGAGACCAACGACACCCCTGCTCACCTCGACGCGACCGCCCGCTCGAGGGCGGTGACGACCTCCGGGTCGTAGTCGTAGCCCAGGCCGAGGTGGAGCCGCTCGAGGGCCACGGCCTGGGCCCGGGCGGAGACGGCGCCCTCGGTGATGTCGTCCCAGGCATTGGCCACCCGCACGATGCGTGAGGGCAGCGGGATGTGCTCGCCGAACTCCCGGGTGCGTCGGAAGGGCGTGCGCACCTGGTCGAGATAGGGCGTGAGCTCCGCGAGCTGCGGGGTGCCGGCGATGACCCGCGCGACCGAGCGGGCCATCGTCGCCTCCTCGGCCGTGCTCGCGTGGATCGTCGCTCCCCCGCGCAACTGCTCGCGCAGCCCGAGCTGCCCGACGTCATGAAGCAGCGCGGTGCGCTCGATGGCGCGCAGGGTGACGACGTCGGCGCCCATCTCCCGGCCGATGGCGACCGAGAGGTCGGCGACCCGCTGCACGTGACCGACCCGGGTCAGGCCGGTGATCTCGCTGAACCTCGACAGCGCCACCACGGCCTCCTCGAGGGCCTGACGGGTGGTGACGACGCGCTGGACGGACAGATAGCTGAGCAGAACGGGCAGGGTGAGCAGCGGGGTGGCCGCCCAGTCGAGGACCGGGCTCGCGAGGGCGATGAGGGGCCCGGTCGCGACGGTCGCCGCGGAGATGCCGGCGAGCGGACCGACCTCGGCGGCGACGACGCGCCGCCACCCGCCGCGCTCGGCGAGCCAGACGACGACGTTGTCCAGACCGCGCTCGACGAGGCCGCCGACCACGGCCGCGACGAGCAGACCGAGGGCGCCGAGCGCGGTGCGGGTGCGCTCGTCGAAGGCCCACTCGACGAGGGTCTGACCGTCGCTGACGATGCCGCGTGCGAGCAGGGTCGTGACGACCATGCCGAGGAACCGCGAGCCGAGAGAGCCCTCGACGACCGAGAGCCCGCGGGCCCTGGCGACGAGGCCTCCGGCGAGGATGCTCAGCCACACGACGGCCAGCACGGTCCACGCGCTCGGCGCCTCGCCGCCGAAGCTCAGTGGGCTGAGGATCAGGCCGAGGGCCGGGGCGGTCGTCAGGGGCGCGATGACCCGGCCGGCGATGCGCAGCGGCAGCTGCTCGCCGAGGACGATGGCGATGATCGCGACGACGCTCGCCCCGGTGACCATCTCCGGCGTGACGTCCGCCCACAGGGCGGCGACCGAGCCGATGACGATGGCCAGGCAGAAGAGGACCAGGCCCGGGCGCCGCACGAAGCCGCTCATGACGCGCTCACCCGTGGCAGCTGGCGCCGCTCGAGGGCGCGACGCAGCGCGGCGACGCACGTCCCGTCGAGGCCCCGCCCGACCACCGACTCGCAGTGGTCGACGGCATCGGCCGGGCTCCCCCCTTCGGCCACGAGGTGGCCCCAGGTGTCGGCGACCGCCAGCACCCGTCCCCCGATCGGGATGCCCTCCCCGACGAGTCCGCGGGGATAACCATCGCCGTCGATGCGCTCGTGGTGCGCGGCGACGAGCTCGAGGGGCTCGCGCAGGAAGGTCACCGACCCGAGCACGCGGGCAGCCGCCTCGGGGTGGTCCCGGCGCACGATCGCCGGCGCTGCGCCGTCGAGAGCGAGCATGCCGACGTCACGCAGGCGGGCAGCCGTCGCGACCTCGTCGACCTCGGCCGGCCCGAGCCCGATGCCGGTGGCCACGGCCGTCGCCGCGCCGGTGACGAGCCGGGTCTCCTCGGCGGCGCCGGGGTGGCGCAGGTCGACGGCTTCGACGAAGGGGGTGAGCAGCGAGTGCCGCGTCGACCACTCGCGGGCGTGGGTGTGCAGACCCCACTGGATGACGAGGATGGCCGGGAGGAAGAGGACCGCCGACGCCAGCCCGAGGCCGGCCGGGGCCCAGAGGACGACGAAGAGGTAGGCCGCGAGCGCGTAGCTGGAGTACGAGGAGACGACCTGCGGCACGAGGTCGGCGACGATGGCGCGCAGCGAGCCGTCGGAGCTCAGCTGGATGACGACGGCGAGGAGGATCGCGTTGGTCAGACTCGCCGCGACCGCGGCGGCGCCCATCTGGAGGGCCAGTCCCACCGGGTCGACGAACTCGTCGGTCCCGAGCTGAGTCCCACCAGCGGCGGCGTAGGCCGCGGAGCTGGCAACGACGATGAGGACGCGCTGCCCGGCGTTGAAGACGCGCTTGACGAGTTCAGCGCGGTCGAAGGCCAACGGGACGAGCGCCACGAGGATCGCGCCGACGGGTCCGGTGAGGGGGATCGCTCCCATCTGCACGATGGGAGCGACGGAGACCTGCATCGGCCCCAGTGCCTGCGCGCGGCCGATGGTGCTGAGGCAGGCCACGACGACGGTGGCGGCCACCCAAGTGAAGTGATGAGGAAGTCCGGCAACGAGAGTGGTGGCGAGCGTCGCGACCAGCGCCGCAGCTGCTACTCCTGCGACGTATGCGTTGGTCGACCGGTCAGGGGTCGACCCAGGCGTCTGGCTCAGGCGTCGCCGAGGTGGGTGCTGCCGGCGTCAGGCGCCGCCCACTCCCAGTTGTCAGCATCGCCGCCCGCCCACTCGAAGTTGGCGGAGGTCTTGGCCCACTCCCAGTTGTCCCCGGTGGTGCCCGCCCACTCGTAGTTGGCGGCACGGAAGCCGAGGAAGCCGGCGAGGGACAGGGCCATCGTGGCGGCACCGAGGATCACAGTGATCTTCTTCACGTGGTCGATTATGCCACCTGAGCGGGGTCCGACGGAACCACCACGACTGAGTTCACACGCGCGCGTGTGACAGAATGACGCGTTGTTCTGAGTCCCGCTCCGGTGGGACACCACCGTCAAGGAGTCACCATGAGCAAGCGCGCCCGCAAGCGTCGCTCCCGCAAGGGCAAGGCCGCCAACCACGGCAAGAAGCCCAACAGCTGAGCACTGCACCAGCCCGAAGGGGGCCGCACCGGATCACCGGCGCGGCCCCCTTCGCATGTGGCGGGTGCGGGAATGACCGGGGCGGGAGGGATGTTGGACCGCGGGAAGACATGCCGCGAAGGACAGGAGTCCAGGTGCTCGTACTGCACGCCGGAGAGCGCACCGCCACCCCGCTAGGGTGGAGCGCGATGACTGAACCCACGACCGACGAGCTGGCCGCCCAGTCGCAGGCCGATGCCGACGTCGACGTCGCCTCCGAGACCACCGAGCAGCGGCGCGCGCGATTTGAGCGCGAGGCGATGCCGCTGCTCGACCAGCTGTACTCCGCCGCCCTGCGCAACACGCGCAACCCCACCGACGCGGAGGACCTGGTCCAGGAGACCTACGCGAAGGCCTTCGCCGCCTTCCACCAGTACCGGCCGGGGACCAACCTCAAGGCGTGGATGTACCGCATCCTCACCAACACCTACATCAACAGCTATCGCAAGAAGCAGCGCGAGCCGAAGCAGTCCGACTCCCCCGAGGTCGAGGACTACCAGCTGCACAAGGCGGAGCAGCACACCAGCCGTGGGCTGCGCTCGGCCGAGGTCGAGGCGCTCGACCGCATGCCCGACACCGAGGTCAAGCGCGCGCTCCAGGAGCTGCCCGACGACTTCCGCATGGCGGTCTACCTCGCCGACGTCGAGGGATTCGCCTACAAGGAGATCGCCGAGATCATGGGTACGCCCATCGGCACCGTCATGTCGCGCCTCCACCGCGGCCGCCGGCAGCTGAGGGAAAAGCTGAGTGACTACGCCGCCGAGCGCGGCGTGGCGAGCGCGAAGGGGACGCAGGCATGAGCCACCCCGACCACATGGACTGCTCGCAGGCCCTGCTGCGGATGATGGAGTACGTCGACGGCGAGATGACCGCCGAGGACGCCCGCGACTTCGCCGCCCACCTGGCCTCCTGCAGCCCCTGCCTCGCCGAGCACGACCTCGACCAGGTCCTGCGCGAGGTCGTGCACCGCTCGTGCGCGCAGGAGCAGGCTCCCCCGCAGCTGCGGGCGACGATCATGCAGCGCATCACGACGATCTGCGACGACGGGTCGTGGAGCGAGGTCACGCAGGTGCGTCAGATCTCGACCGAGGGCTGACGGGGCCCACAGGTCAGGCACAACCGGCGTCATTACAGTGACGCCCATGCGCGTCCTCGTCACCGGCGGAGCCGGCTACATCGGCTCCCACACCGTCGTCCAGCTCATCGCCGCCGGCCATCAGCCCGTCGTCGTCGACAGCTTCGTCAACTCCCGGCCAAGCGTCATCCCACGCCTCGAGGAGCTGACCGGTGAGCACGTCGAGACGCATGCCCTCGACCTGCGCGACGTCGACAAGACGGCGGCGCTCTTCGCCGACGGCGGCTTCGACGCGGTGATCCACTTCGCCGGACTCAAGGCCGTCGGCGAGTCCGGGGAGATCCCGCTCGAGTACTACGACAACAACCTCGGCTCGACCTTTTCGCTCCTGCGAGCCATGGAGAGCCACGACGTGCGGCGTCTCGTCTTCTCGTCCTCCGCAACGGTCTACGGCGAGACGACCACGGTCCCGATGCCGGAGGAGCTGCCGACCAGCGCCACCAACCCATACGGCTGGACCAAGGTCATGCAGGAGCAGATCTTGCGGGACGTGGCGGCCACCGGCACGGCGCAGGTCGCGCTGCTGCGCTACTTCAACCCCGTCGGCGCGCACGCCTCGGGCCGGATCGGCGAGGACCCGCAGGGTGTGCCCAACAACCTCATGCCCTTCGTCGCGCAGGTCGCGGTCGGACGAAGGGAGCGGCTCCAGGTCTTCGGTGCCGACTACCCGACACCGGACGGGACCCCCCTTCGTGACTACATCCACGTCGAGGACCTCGCCGCCGGCCACGTCGCGGCCCTGACGTACCTCGACGAGCACCCGGAGGTGTCAGTGCGCGAGTGGAACCTCGGCACCGGCCGCGGCACGTCGGTGCTCGAGATGGTCGCGGCCTTCGAGGCCGGCAGCGGCCGCCCTGTGCCCTACGAGGTCGTCGGCCGTCGCGCCGGAGACCTGGCCGCCGTGTACGCCGACCCGACCCGCGCCGAGGCCGAGCTCGGTTGGCGGGCCACCCGGACCATCGAGGACATGTGCGCCGACACCTGGCGGTGGCAGTCGGCCAACCCGCAGGGTTACCCGGGCTGACCTCCCTTCGGCCCACCCCCGCTCCTGTCGAAGAAGGAACGCCCGCTCGAGCGGGCGTTCCTTCTTCGATACATCGGTGACGGGCTCAGTCAGCCAAGCGGAAGCGGGTGGCGCGGGCGCGCGCCTTGAGGCCCTTCATCCCCTTCGTCGCCAGGATCTGGATCGTCTGGCGCAGCGAGGTGTCGTTGGGCAGGGAGAGGCGGATGATCTCGCTCCACGCGGAGGCGACCTGCTTGGGCAGGGGGCCGGTGACGTAGTCGAGGTCGTATGTGGCGAAGAGCGCCCGGATCTGCGGGGCGATCTCCTGGTAGCGACGGCTCGGCATGTCGGGGAAGAGGTGGTGCTCGATCTGGTAGCTGAGGTTGCCGGTCATGACGTGCATGGCCTTGGACCCGGAGATGTTCGCGGAACCGAGCATCTGGCGCAGGTACCACTCGCCGCGGGTCTCGCCATCGATCGAGGTCTTGGTGAAGGTACGCACGCCCGCCGGGAAGTGGCCGCACATGATGACCGAGTGCGTCCAGTAGTTGCGCACGAGGTTGGACACGGCATTGGCCGCGAGGGTCGACAGGACGTTCGGCCCGGAGAGCAGCGGGAAGAGCAGGTAGTCCTTCGCGGCCTGCTTCTTGATCTTGTTGACGACCTGCTTGGCCTCGGCGCGCCACTGGGGGTTGTCGTGGCGGGTCGGCCAGTTCTTGCCGAGCTCGAGGTCGTAGGCGGCGATGCCGTACTCGAAGAGGGTCGCGTTGATGAACTGCGTGACCGGCTGGATCAGGTAGCCGGGGTACCACTTCTGCGCGTCGTCGACCCGCATGATCCCGTAGCCGAGGTCGTTGTCGTGGCCGACGACGTTGGTGTAGGTGTGGTGCACCTTGTTGTGGCTGTTCTTCCAGTGCGCGGCCGGGGTGACGTTGTCCCACTCCCACACCGAGGAGTGGATCTTGGGGTCGCGCATCCAGTCCCACTGGCCGTGGATGATGTTGTGCCCGATCTCCATGTTGTCGAGGATCTTGGCGACGCTCAGCCCGGCGGTCCCGGCGACCCAGGCGATCGGGTTGCCGCTGAAGAGCAGGACCGCGCGCGAGCCCATCTCGAGGTAGCGCTGCGTCGTGATCATCCGACGGATGTAGCGGGCATCGGCCTCGCCGAGGTCGTCCATGACCGACGCGCGGATCGCGTCGAGCTCGCGGCCGATGTCCTCGATGTCGTCGGGGGTCAGGTGCGCGATCGGGTCGTCGGTCGCGTTGACCCGGGTGTGGACGACGTCGGAACGGCCGCCGGTGATCCGGGCGTCGGGGGTGCGGGTGGGGCGCTCGAGAGTTGCGGTCATGGTCACGTCTCCTGGGTCTCGATCGTGCAGGCACCGGCGACGGCGGAGATGCAGGTCTGCACCTTGACCGCCGGGTCGTCGGGAGTGGTCGTGGTCAGCTCGCCGGTGCGCAGGTCGCGCACGGAGCCGTCGGTCATGGGCAGCACGCAGCCGAAGCAGATGCCCATCCGGCAGCCGCTCGGCATGAGGACGCCGGCGTCCTCCGCCGCGTCGAGGATCGTCGTGCCGCCGTCGAGGTCGAGCGTGGTCGTGTCCGACCCCACGCGAAGGGAGGCGGTCCCCCCTTCGCCCGCCTCGACGACGCTCGGGCGGAAGCGCTCCACGTGCAGCAGCTCGGTGTGGCCGTGCGCCGCGTAGTGCTCCTCGAAGGCGTCGAGCATCGGGGTCGGGCCGCAGATCCACGTCTCGCGCTCGCGCCAGTCGGGGACGACCTCGTCGAGCTGGTCGGGCGTGAACATGCCCTCGTCGTCGGTGTGCCGGACGATGGCCCGCACGCCGGTCGGGGCGTCGGCGAGCTCACGGGCGAAGATCACGTCATCGGCCGTCGGCGCGGAGTGCGCGTGGACGACGTCGAGACCGTCGAAGTCGTGGTTGCGCAGCATGCCCATGACCGGCGTGATGCCGGAGCCGCCGGTGAGGAAGAGGACCTTGGCCGGCACCGACTGCGGCAGCACGAAGTCACCGCTCGCCTGGTCGATCTGGATGATCGTGCCCGGCCGGGCGTGGTGCACGAGGTGCTGCGAGACGAGGCCGTCGGGCATCGCCTTGACGGTGATCGAGATCAGGCCGTCGCGGGCGCTCGTGTCGGAGGTCAGGGAGTAGGCGCGCCAGTGGCGCACCCCGTCGACGTCGACGCCGACGCGGATGTACTGCCCGGGGGCGTGGCCCTGCCAGTCGCGGCCGGGGCGGATCGTGATCGTCGCGGCGTCGCGGGTCTCGGGCGTGATCGCCACGATCCGGCCGCGCAGGTCGGCCCCGGAGCGAAGGGGGGCGAAGAGGTCGAGGTAGTCGTCCGGCACGATCGGCGTCGCCAGGCTGTGCGCGATGCGAACGGCGGCGTCACGGAGCGAGCGTGCGCTGCCCGCGGGGCGGGGACGGGACGCTGTAGCTGTCATGCCTCCATCCTCCCGCCTCAACCCCTCGCTCCTGCTGTCCTTCACGAGTAGGGTTCGTGGCACCCGTTTGTTCGCTCAGGACAAAGGGGTGGCGAAGGGAGCGGCAGTGGCAGCAGGTGAGTCCGGGCGCACGGCCCGGCAGGCGGCGGGGCTCGTGCTCGACGAGGCGACGGTCGCCGCCCTTCGTGCGCAGCTGCCGCGGGTGGCGTCGGTCGTCGTCGCCGAGGTCATGCACCAGGTGCCGGCCTACGACGTGCCCTTCCAGGGCCGGATGGGCAAGATCATCGAGCGGGCCGTGCAGGTGTCGCTCGCGAGCTTCGTCTCGCTGGCCGCCGGCACCGCCCCCGAGGGGGCGCCCGTCGGCATCGGCGTCGCCGCCGCGCGCGAGCTCGGGCAGGCGGAGGCCAAGCGGGGCCGCCCCGTCGAGGCGCTGCTGTCCGCCTATCGCGTCGGCGCGAGCGCCGCGTGGCGCGAGCTGTCGGTCGAGGCCATCGCGGCCGGGGTCGACGCCGCGACCCTGGGGCGCTTCGCCGAGCTGGTCTTCACCTACATCGACGAGCTGTCGGCCGCCTCGGTCGCCGGGCACAACCAGCAGACGAGCAGCGCCGAGCGCGAGCGCCTCGTCCAGCTCGACCGCCTCACCCGAGGGCTCCTCACCGGCCTGCCGGAGGCGGCACTCGAGGACGCGGTCGCCGCGGCCGGCTGGGTGCCGCCGCGGACCCTGACCGCCGTGCTCGTCGACCGCGAGCGGGCGCTCACCGCGACCGGCGTGCTCCATCCCCGCACCCTGACCCTGTCCGAGAACCTCCCCGACGGCAGCACCGAGCACGCCGTGCTGCTCGTGCCCGACAGCGGGGGGCCTTCGCGCGCACGGCTGCTCGAGCTGCTCGAGCTGCTCGAGGGGCACGGCGCAGTCGTCGGGCCGGCACGGCCCTGGGCGCAGGTCCGTGAGTCCTACGCCCGGGCGGTCGCGGCCACGGCACTCGAGCTGCCCGGGGTCGTCGACACCGACGAGGTCCTGCCCGAGCTCGTGATGCATGCCGACCCGGCCGCCCTGGCGGAGCTGCGCGAAACCGTGCTGGCTCCCTTCGCCCAGGTGGCCGAGGGCACCGCCGAGCGGCTCATGGAGACCCTGCGCGCGTGGCTACTGCTCCAGGGGCGACGTGAGCTCGTCGCCGAGTCGCTGCACGTGCACCCGCAGACCGTGCGCTACCGGATGAACCAGGTGCGCGACCTCTACGGCGAGCGGCTCAACGACCCCGACGAGGTGCTCGCGCTCGTCCTCGCCCTCGGCCGCTGAACCGCAACCCTGCAGGACCCTAGGGTCTTGCGCAGTTGGCCGGCCACGACCCTGCAGGACCCTAGGGTTTTGCAGGGTTCAGCGGGTCCAGTGGTCGGCCACGGCGTCGGCGACCGCGCCGCCGCCGGTGAAGGAGTGCGTCCCGGGCGCCTCGTCGACGCGGACGTCGGCGGCCCTGTCCCCCAAGGCTGCTCGCACCGCGTCGGGCGAGCCGAAGGGGTCCTTCGCGCCCTGCACCACCTGCACGGGCAGCCCCGCCTCGACCGGCAGGAGCAGCTCGTGGAGGCGGGACGTGTCGGGGCCCTTGCCCGGCGGCACGAGCGGGAAGCTCAGCGCGAGCACCCCGTCGGCCCCGAGCTCGGCGGCAAGCCGGCAGGCCACCCGCGCGCCCGCACTGCGACCGCCGAAGACCACCCGCTCCCCCAGCGAGTCCCGCACGCCCGCGACGATCTCGCGCCACGCGGCGTCGAGCTTCGGCGGCATGGGCGCGACCTTCTTGCCCGCCACCCGCCACGGCATCTCGACGAGCGCGACCTGCCAGCCGAGCCCGGGCAGCCGGGTGGCGATCGCCTGCAGGTCCTTGGCCCCGATGCCGCCGCCCGCTCCGTGCGTGAGCAGCAGGCTGCCGAAGGGGGTCCCCGTCGCCTCGTGCAGGTGGACGCGGGCGGGGCCCTGGCCGGTGGGGGTCTCGAGCTCAACCATCGGGGTTGATCACCTCGCCGGTCTCGGGGTCGACGACGCCGACCAGGTCGGACGCGGGCGCCGGCTCGAGCAGGGCTGGCCCGTTGTTGCGCGTGGCGTTGACCGCGGTCGAGATCGGGTGGGCGGCAAATCGGCCCGGCTGGGCGAAGCCGAGCATCTCCCCCACGTCGTCGAGGTCGGTCAGGGCCGGGTCGAGCCAGCGTGCCCAGTCATCGGGCTCGAGCACGAGCGGCTGCCGGTCGTGGATGCGGTCCATGCCCGGGTCGGCACTCGTCGTGATGATCGTGAAGGTCGTCAGCCACGCGTCGGGGTCGTCACCGGCCGCGACCGCCGGATCGCGCCAGAACTCGTAGAGCCCGGCGAAGGCGATCAGCGCACCATCGCCACGGTGGATGTAGAAGGGCTGCTTGCGCGGCTTCCCCTTCGCGTCCTTGGCCACCGGCGAGACCTGCCACTCGTACCAGCCGGCAGCCGGCACGATGCACCGGCGGCTCGCCGCCGCCTTCGCGAAGGCCGGCTTGTCGAGGACCGACTCGGCGCGCGCGTTGATCATCCGCAGGCCGACCCCGGTCTCCTTCGCCCACGACGGCACGAGACCCCAGGTGAGCAGCCGCAGCTGACGCACCGCAGCGTCCTCCCCCTTCGGCACGCGGGTGAGGACCACCGGAGCCTGCTTGGTCGGCGCCATGTTGAAGTCGGGGGTGCCCGCCGGCGGGTCCTGCGGTGACTTGAGGATCGAGCGCGCCGGGTCGCCGACGCGGTCGGCATCGACCTCGAACTCCTCGATCAGGTCGTCGGGGTTGGCCGTGGCTGCATATCGTCCGCACACGCCTCCGAGACTAGGCCCACGGCCGATCCCGACTACGGTAGGAGACGTACCCGCCGGGAGACTCCCGGCGACCACACGACGACAAGGAGCACTCACCCATGATCGTTCGTCGCATCGCCCGACCCATGCTGGCCGGCATCTTCATCTGGGGCGGCATCAACGCGCTGCGCTACCCCGCCGCCCACGCGCCCGCCGCGGAGCCCGTGACCAAGCCCCTGGCCGCGAAGACGCAGCTGCCCGACGACACCGAGCTGCTCGTGCGCGCCAACGGCGCCGCGATGGTCGCCGGCGGCGCGCTCCTCGCCACCGGCAAGGCCCCGCGCCTGGCCTCCACCCTCCTGATCGGGACGATGGTCCCGACGACCGCCACGCACAACTTCTGGGCCGAGTCCGACCCGCAGGCCAAGGCCGGCAAGCTCACCCAGTTCATCAAGGACGTCAGCCTCATGGGCGGCCTGCTCCTCGCCGCGGTCGACACCGCGGGCAAGCCGGGCGTGGCCTACCGCGCCAAGCTCGCCGGCGAGAGCGTCGAGCGCACCGCGCGCCAGGCCCGCAAGGCGGCCGCCCGCGAGGCGAAGCTCGCCGCGCTCCAGGCCAAGCAGGCGGTGTCCTGACCCGCGATGACCAGCCCTGATTGGCATGCCCCGGCAGCGTCCGGTCGCCTCGACGCGACCGTGACGCTGCCGGGAAGCAAGTCCCTCACCAACCGCTATCTCGTGCTCGCGGCCCTGGCCAGCGACGTCTCGCGCCTGCGCCGCCCCCTTCGTTCCCGGGACACCGAGCTCATGGCCCAGGCCCTGCGCCAGCTCGGCGCCGGCGTCGACGACGCCACCTCGGCCTCCGGCCAGGGCGCCTCCCCCGACTGGATCATCACCCCCGCGACGCTGCGCGGCGGGCGCACCGTCGACTGCGGCCTCGCCGGCACGGTCATGCGGTTCCTGCCGCCGGTCGCGGCGCTCGCCAACGGCCCGGTGACCTTCGACGGCGACGAGCACGCGCGGGTGCGGCCGATGGCAGCGATCATCGACGCGTTGCGTGACCTCGGCGTCACCGTCGAGGACGAAGGGAGGGCCACGCTCCCCTTCGTCGTGCAGGGACAGGGCTCCGTGCGGGGCGGGCGGGTCGTGCTCGACGCCTCCGCCTCCTCCCAGTTCATCTCGGCGCTGCTGCTCGCCGGATCGCTCTTCGACGAGGGCGTGACCGTCGTCCACGACGGCAAGCCGCTCCCTTCGCTCCCGCACATCGAGATGACGGTCGAGGCGCTGCGTGACGCCGGTGCCGCCGTCGACGACTCCGAGGCCAACACTTGGCGGGTCGAGCCCGGTGAGCTGCTGCCGCTCGACGTCACCGTCGAGCCCGACCTGTCCAATGCCGCGCCCTTCCTCGCCGCCGCGCTCGTCGCCGGTGGCCGGGTCGCGGTCCCCGACTGGCCCGGGCACACCACCCAGGCCGGCGACATGATCCGCGACGTCCTCGCGCAGATGGGCGCCGAGGTCACCCTCGACGCGCGCACGCTCACGGTGACGGGCGACGGCCGGGTTTCCGGCATCGACGTCGACCTGCACGACGCGGCCGAGCTGACCCCCGTCGTCGCGGCCCTCGCAGCATGTGCCGACGGACCCTCGATCATCCGCGGCGTGGCGCACATCCGCGGCCACGAGACCGACCGGATCGCCGCGCTCTCGCGGGAGCTGGGAGGCCTCGGCGTGGGGGTCACCGAGCTCGAGGACGGGCTGCGGATCGGCCCGGCGCCGTTGCGCCCCAACACCTTCCACACCTATGCCGACCACCGCATGGTCATGGCCGGTGCGCTGCTCGCGCTGCGCGCGCCGGGCACGGTCATCGAGGACCCGGCGACGGTGGGCAAGACGCTGCCGCAGTTCGTCCACCTGTGGGACGGCATGCTCGAGGCCACGGAGGGCTGATGGGCAGGTCCGCGCGCAGCTGGGACGAGTCGGACGTCCGCGTGCGCCCCAACCGCCGCGGCTCCCGCCCTCGCACCAAGGACCGGCCCAAGCACGAGGACGCGATCGTCGGCCGGGTCACGGCCGTCGACCGCGGCCGGTGGACGACGCTCGTGCCCGCGGGCGACGGCCTGCCGGAGCGGGTCGTCATCGCCATGCGCGCCCGGGAGCTCGGCCGCTCGCCCGTCGTCGTCGGCGACCAGGTCGGCATGGTGGGCGACACCTCCGGCCGGCCCGACACCCTCGCGCGCATCGTGCGCATCGAGGAGCGGGCGACCGTGCTGCGGCGCACCGCCGACGACACCGACCCCGTCGAGCGGGTCATCGTGGCCAATGCCGACCAGCTCGTCGTCGTCGCCGCCCTCGCCGACCCGCAGCCCCGCCCGCGCCTGATCGACCGGTGCCTCGTCGCGGCCTACGACGCCGGCATGGACCCGCTGCTCGTGCTCACGAAGTCCGACCTCGCCTCCGCCGACGACTTCCTCGCGCAGTACGCCCCGCTCGACGTCCCGCACGTCGTCACCTCTGTCCTCACCGAGGGCAGCGCCGGCCTGGCCGAGCTGCGCCGTCGGCTCGCCGGCCGTGTCTCGGTGCTCATCGGCCACTCCGGCGTCGGCAAGTCGACGCTCGTCAACGCGTTGTGCCCCGACGCCGACCGCGCCACCGGTCACGTCAACGACGTCACCGGTCGGGGTCGGCACACCTCGACGAGCGCGCTCGGCCTGCGCCTGCCGCCCCTCCCCCCTTCGCACGAAACTCCGCAAGACCCTAGGGTTTTGCAGAGTTCGGACCCCTCAACCCTGCAAGACCCTAGGGTTTTGCAGGGTTCGGAGCCGGACCCGGACGCGGCGGGCTGGATCATCGACACCCCGGGCATCCGGTCCTTCGGGCTGGCCCACGTCGAGCCGGACCGGATCATCGGGCACTTCCCCGAACTGGCCGAGGGCGCCGAGGCCGGCTGCCCGCGCGGCTGCACCCACGATGAGCCGGACTGTGCCCTCGACGCGTGGGTCGCCGCCGGGCACGCGGGGCCCGGTGGGGCGCAGCGGCTGGACTCCCTTCGCCGCCTGCTGCGAGCGCGATCCGGCGAGTCCGACGAGCGCTGAGCCGGTACCCCGCCGGGGCCACCACTGCCGGTACGTTGACCGGATGGCTGACAGCTCCCCCTACGCCGATGACCTGCGGCTGGCCCACGTGCTGGCCGACCAGGTCGAGCGGATCACGATGGCTCGCTTCCAGGCGTCCGACCTCGTCGTCGAGTCCAAGCCGGACCTGACCCCCGTGAGCGACGCGGACCGCTCCTGCGAGGAGGCGATACGCGCGCAGCTGGCCCGCTCCCGTGGCCGCGACGCCGTGCTGGGCGAGGAGTTCGGCAGCGTCGGCAACTCGCAGCGCCGCTGGATCATCGACCCGATCGACGGCACGAAGAACTACGTGCGCGGCGTCCCCGTCTGGGCCACGCTCATCGGGCTCGTCGACGGCGAGGACTGCGTCGTCGGGCTGGTCGCGGCGCCAGCCCTCGGCCGGCGCTGGTGGGCGGCGAAGGGGGCGGGAGCCTGGACCGGTCGTTCGCTCGCCCAGGCCAAGCAGATCCACGTCTCGGGGGTCTCGCAGCTGGCCGATGCGTCGATGTCCTACAGCTCGCTGGACGGCTGGCGCGAGGCCGGGCGCGCGCGCAACTTCCTCAACTTCACGTCCGACCTGTGGCGCACCCGTGCGTACGGCGACTTCTGGTCCTACATGCTCGTCGCCGAGGGCGCTGTCGACGTCGCTGCGGAGCCCGAGCTCGAGGTCTACGACATGGCTGCGCTCGTCGCGATCGTGCAGGAGGCCGGCGGCCGCTTCACCTCGCTCGAGGGCGCCCCCGGCCCCTGGGGTGGCAATGCCGTCGCGACCAACGGCCTGCTGCACGACGAGGTCCTACGGCGGCTGGCGCCGGACGCCTGAGGGCGAGCACAAGAGGTCGTCCAGGTGCATCTCGTGCCGTTGAAGAGGGCATTTCGGCCGATGCACTACCTCTTGTGCTCGCGACGCAGCCGGCGGGTGCGCAGCCACTGCTCCGGCGGCACGAGGTGCTCCCCCGTCGCCAGGACCTGCGCGAGCCACATGGCCGTCACATCCCAGTGGGGGAAGCACATCTCGTAGGTGAGCCGATTCGTGCGGTACCCGAGCGCGGTGGCGTTGAAGTCCCGACCCCGGTCCTTCACGTAGGCGTCCTTGTCCTTGTGGTGGGTCTTGCTGTCGCACTCGATGATCCAGCGCTCACCCACGAGCAGGTCGACCCGACCGACACCTTCGATCTCGACCTGCGGGCGCACCGGCACGCGCTCGAGCAGGAGGTGCAGACGCACCTTGGACTCGCTCCCTGACTCGGGCAACCCCGACGCGTGGGCCAGCACTCGCTGCACCTGCCTCGGTGAGACCCGGCGGATCGCCGCGACGTCGGCCTCGTGGAGCAGCTTCAGGTGCATGGCCGACTCGGCGAGGATGCCCACGTCGACAGGGTCGACGCAGCGAGCCGCGTGCTCCAGGAGCAGCGCGGGTGAGGCCACCGGGTCGTCCTCGGGCCACGCGTGGTGATAGCCGTGGTCGACCCACGCCCCGGGCACCGGATGCCCACGTCGGCCGTAGACATGTCGGCCGCGTCCTGGCGGCGTCCAGATCCCGTGGTGCCGCGCGGCCGTCAGGCAGGTCGTGCGTAGCCCCTTGCCCAGGGCAGCGATGATCGCGTCATCCGTCCCAGGGAGCACGAGGTGGCGGCCGGCTCTCACCAGTCGCTCCTCGGCGACCCACCGATCGATCTTCCGGCGTGAGTGCTGCTCCCGCAGCTGGGCGTACGTGTAGATCATCGAGCCAGTCCAGCGGACCGCACCCAGCGGCTCCAGGGCCACCGCGAGACTGGGGACGAGCAGACAGGCGGCTCGCCCCCTGTGCACACAGGGGCGTCCTGGTGCATCTCGTGCCGTTGGCACGCCCATTTCGGCCGGAGGACTACCCCTTGTGCACGTCAGTTCGGGACGACGGTCACCGGCCCGAGCCCGAGCTCCTCGACCTCGTCCCGGTAGAGCGCGGCATCGCCGACGACCACGATGGTCCACTCGGGCCGCACGTGCTCACGCCACGCGGCGTCGAGGTCGGCAGCGGTGAGCTCGCGCATCGCGGCGATCATGTCGCTGGTGAAGGTCAGCGGCAGGTTGTCGCCGGCCAGCCCGCTCGTCTCGTCGGCGATCGCGTCGGCCGTGTCGTAACGGCCCGGCGCCGTCAGGCTCATGAAGTCGACACCGGCGCGGGTCTCGGCATCGGTGAAGCCCTCACCGACCCCGCTGAGGATCTCCGCGAGCAGGCGAAGGGAGTCGACCGTCGAGTCGGCGCGGACCGACCCCGAGACGGTGAAGGCCGAGCCCACCTGGCGCGGGCGGAAGCCGGCCCGGATGCCGTAGGTGTAGCCCTTGTCCTCGCGCAGGACCTGGTCGATGCGGGCATTGGGCGCGCCGCCGATCACCCAGGCGAGGACGGGGAAGGGGGCCCACCCGGACTCGACCCGTCGGTCCGGGCCGGGCCCGCCGATGAGGATCTCCGACTGCACCGACCCCGGCCGGTCGACGAGCACGACCCGGGCGGCGTCGTCGGCGCGGGGCGCAGGGGTCCGCTCGACGGAGACCGCGCGGCCCGCGGTCTCCCACGCGCCGATCGTCCCGGCGAGCAGCTGGTCGACGTCGACCCCGGTGAGGTCACCGGCGACGACGACCGTCGCTCCCTCGGGGTGAACGTGCGTGGCGTGGAAGTCGACGACGTGCTCACGACGGATCGCGGCAACGGTCTCGGCCGAGCCCGACGCCGGGCGGCTGGCCCGGGTGTCCACGTCGTAGTAGGTCGCGGCCCACTCCTTGAAGGCGCGACGCCCGGCGGAGGCGCGCTCCTGCTCGATCTCGGCGAGACGGGTGCGCGTCACCCGCGCGACCTCGGCCTCCTCGAAGACCGGCTCCGACAGGCACTCGGTGAGCAGGTCGAGCGCCTCGCCCAGGTGCCGCTGCGGCACGTCGACGTCGACGCCGAGAGTCGCTTCGCTCATGCCCGCGCCGAGGGCGATGCCGCGGCGCTCGAGCAGCTCGGCGAGCTCGCGCTGACCGTGGGTGCTCGTACCCTCGTCGAGCAGGCGCGCCATGATCCAGGCGACGCCTTCGACCTCGCGCGGCTCGTGCCGCAGGGCCACGGGCACGGTGACCCGCACCGAGACGACATACTGCCCCGGCACGTGGTGGACCAGTGCCCGGATGCCGTTGGGCAGATCCAGCTCGCGCGGCTCGGGGAAGGCCCACTCCCCCGGCGGCGTCACCTCGGGCCGCGGGACGACCGGCTGGCTGCCGCCTGCCGCCGCCTCGCCGCCGGCACCCGCCTGCGTGCTCACGCTCTCGACCTCGCTCACGCGACCTCCTCGTGCTCCTGGGCGACCCGGTAGACGACGGCGGCTCGGCTCTGCGGCCGCAGCCACCGGTCGGCCGCGGCACGCACCTGCTCGGGGCTGACCTCGGCCAGCCGGTCGAGGAAGGTGTTGATGAAGCCGGGGTCGTCGTGCAGGCAGGTGTAGTGCCCGATGAGGTCGGCCCGCTCGTCCTTGGCCGCCAGCGCCGACAGCCAGGCCCGCTCGGCCTGGGTGCGCACGGCCTCCATCTGCTCGGGCGTCGGCCCCTCGTCGGCGAAGGCCGTCAGCTCGGCGCACACCCGCTCCTCGAGGGCGTCGGTGTCGACCCCCTCGGCGACGTCGACGACGACGAGACCGAGCGAGACGCCGTCGACGAAACCCATCGCCCCGACGTCGACGCTGTTGGCCACCTGCTCCTCGCGCACGAGGTGCTGCTCGAGCGGTGAAAAGCTCAGCCCACCCAGGCAGTCCAGCGCCATCGAGGCGGCGAGGAACTCGTCACGGGTGTCACCCCCTTCGGCAGGCAGGCGGAAGGCGAGGTGGATCCGGTCGTTGGGGACCTCGTCGACGACCTCCTCCCGCAGCGGCTCCGCGAGCGGCGGCAGCGGCGCGACCGGCGCCCGCCGCGGCTCGGCGCGGTGCTCGATGTGCCCGAAGTAGCGCTCCGCCAGCTCCAGCGCCCGCTCGGCGGTCACGTCACCGACGATCGTCAGGACGGTGTTGTCCGGGGCGTAGTGGCGGGTGAAGAAGTCGTGGACGTCCTGCACGGACGCGGCGTCGAGGTCCTCCATCGACCCGATCGTCGGGTGGTGGTAGGGGTGCCCCTGCGGGAAGACCGTCGCGTAGACCCGGGTCAGCGCCTGACCGTAGGGCTGGTTGTCGTAGCGCTGCCGCTTCTCCTCCTTGACCACATCACGCTGGTTGTCGAGGTTGGCCTGGTTGACCGCGGCCAGCAGGTTGGCGTGGCGGTCGGCCTCGAGCCAGAGCGCGAGCTCGAGCGCCCCCGAGGGGATCGTCTCGAAGTAGTTGGTCCGGTCGAACCACGTCGTCGCGTTGAGCCGGCCGCCGACCCCCATGAGCGCCTGGAAGTGCTCGCCGTTGGCCACGTGCTCGCTGCCCTGGAACATCAGGTGCTCGAAGAGGTGGGCGAAGCCGGTGCGGCCGGGCTCCTCGTGACGTGACCCGACCCCGACCCACAGGTTGACTGTGACGGTCGGGGTCGTGTCGTCCGGCTGCACGACGACGCGCAGGCCGTTGGGGAGGGTGCGGTCCTCGAGGGTGAAGTCCAAGGGCATGGACGCACCTTACGACGCGCGTGCGCGCATCGGGTCAGGAGGCGTCGCGCTGCTCCTGCTCGCCGGTGCGCGGCAGCTCGGGGAAGGCATCTTCGCCGAGGTCCTCGATCGCGCGGCGGGCGAAGACCTGCTGCATGGTCGTGGCCCGCTCGTTGCGGTTGTTGCCGACGAAGGTGATGATCCAGTTGAGCAGCGTCGAGATGCGGTTCTTGAAGCCGACCATGGCCATGAGGTGCACGGCCAGCCAGGCGAGCCAGGCGATGAAGCCGGTGAGCTTGATCTTGCCGATGCTCGCGACGGCGGAGTACTTCGAGATCGTCGCCATCGAGCCCTTGTCCTTGTAGACGAAGGGGGCCTGCGGCTCCTTGCCCTCGAGACGGCCGACGATCTCCTTGGCCGCGTAGCGACCGCCCTGGATCGCCAGCTGGGCGACACCCGGGTAGCGCTTGAGGTTGATCATGTCGCCGACGAGGAAGATCTCGGGGTGGCCCTTGAGGGTCAGGTCGTCCTCGACGTGGACGCGCCCGGCGCGGTCGATCTCGGCGCCGGCCTGCTCGGCGACGAGCTTGCCGAGCGGCGAGCCGGCGACACCGGCGGCCCAGACCTTGGTCATGGCCTCGATGCGGCGGACCGTGCCGTCCTGGTCCTTGACCTCGATGCCGCTGCCGTCGACCTCGGTGACCATGGCACCGAGCTGGACCTCGACGCCGCGCTTCTCGAGGCTGGCCCGGGTCTTGCCGCCGAGGCGGTCGCCGAAGGAGGGCAGCACCTGGTCGGCGGCGTCGAGCAGGATGACGCGGGCGTCACGCGGGTTGATGTGGCGGAACTCGTGGGCGAGGGTCTTGTGCGACAGCTCGGCGATCTGGCCGGCCATCTCGACACCGGTCGGTCCTGCGCCGACGACGACGAAGGTGAGCAGCCGCTCGCGGTCCGCGGCGTCGACCGTCGTCTCGGCGAGCTCGAAGGCGCCGAAGATGCGGCCGCGCAGCTCGAGGGCGTTGTCGATGTCCTTCATGCCCGGCGCGTAGCGGGCGAAGTGGTCGTTGCCGAAGTAGGACTGCCCGGCGCCGGCGGCGATGATCAGGCTGTCGTACTCGGTGACCGTCTCCTGGCTCAGCGAGCGGGAGGTGACGGTGCGGGCCTCGATGTCGATGTCGTGGACGTCGCCGAGGATCGTGCGCACGTTCTTGTCGCGGGCGAGGATGTCGCGGGTGGCCGGGGCGATGTCGCCCTCGGAGAGGATGCCCGTCGCCACCTGGTAGAGCAGCGGCTGGAAGAGGTGGTGGCCGGTGCGCGAGACGAGGGTGACCTCGACGTCCTTGCCGCTCAGGGACTTCGCGGCGAAGAGGCCGCCGAAGCCGGAACCGATGATGACGACGCGGTGCTTGCCAGAGTTAGCGCTCACGCCCTCCATTGTGGCCCAGCCCATCGCAAAGGAGAAATCGCGCCCCTATTCCTCTGGTCACAACCGCCCCGGACCTGATAAAGCCCTCACCTCCCCGGCCGCCACCCACCTCCAGTCCGCATTGCCCAACGGCAATGCGGCCTGGATCTGCATTGCCGTTGGGCAATGCGGACTCAGGGCCTAGCCTCGCCCCGTGGACATCCAGTGGCACCGGGGGCTGAGCGGGGACGGGGGCCTGCGCGCCCACCTGATGCGCAGCTGCGGGTGGGACGTCGACCTCGGCCGCCACTGCCCCGCCTGCGGCTCCGACACGCACGGCCGCCCGTGGGTGCGCCTGCCCGACGGTTCCCGCCCGCACGTCGGCCTCGCGCGCTGCGGTGACGTCGTGGTGACGGCGGTCGACCCCCTTCGGCCGGTTGGCGTCGACGTCGAGGAGATCGCCGCCGTCGACGCCCGCTGGGACCCCGACCTCGTGCTGCACCCGGGCGAGCGGGCGGACTCCCCCGCCGAGCGGGCAGCGATGTGGTGCCGCAAGGAGGCAATCCTCAAGGCACTGGGCACCGGCCTACGCACCCCGATGAGCGAGATCCGGTGCGCCGACTGGCCCGTCGTCGACCTCGTGGCCCCACCCGGCCTGGCCGCCGCGGCCGTCGTGCTCCCACCGACCGCCGGTCAGACCGGCAGCGGCGGCAGCTCGACGGCGTAGAGCCAGGCCTCGAAGAGCTCACCGAGGTCTTCGCCCGTGACCCGCTCGGCGTGCTCGACGAACATCGCCGTCGTCACCGTGCGGTGCTGCTGCTCCTCGCACCACGTCCGCAGCACCTCGAAGAAGCGCGCATCCCCGACCCGGCAGCGCAGCGCATGCAGCGTGAGCGCCCCCCGCTTGTAGACCCGGTCGTCGAACATCAGGTCCGGCCCGGGGTCGCCGAGGAGCAGCTCGTCGCCGTCATTGGTGCGCACCCGCTCGTGGTGCACCTCGGCCCGCTCGCCCACGGTCATCAGGCCGATCCGCTCCGACCACAGCCACTCGGAGTAGCAGGCGAAGCCCTCGTGCAGCCAGATGTCGCGCCAGTGCCCGAGGGTCACCGAGTTGCCCCACCACTGGTGGCTCAGCTCGTGGGCGACGAGCCGGATGCACTCCCAGTCGTCGCGCATGAAGTTGCGCCCGAAGGTCGACAGGCCCTGCGACTCGAGCGGGATCTCGAGGTCGTCGTCGGTGATGACGGCGGTGTACGACGCGAAGGGGTAGTCGCCGAAGGTCTCCGCGAAGAAGCCGAGCATCTGCGGCTGCATCCCGAAGGCCGCCTCGAAGCCCTTCTCCGGCCGGTCGGCGGGCGCGACGACGCGCACGGGCACGGGCGCACCCGCCTGGTCGATGACCTCGTAGCGACCGATCTGCACGGTCGCGAGATAGGTCGCCATCGGCGCGTCCTGCGCATAGGTCCACGTCGTCGTGCTGCCGCGGGTCGAGCGGTCGACGAGCTCACCGGCGACGGCGACGTGGTAGTCGCGGGAGGTGCTCAGCACGAGGCGGTAGGTCGCCTTGTCGTCCGGCCGGTCGTTGCAGGGGAACCACGACGGTGCGCCGTGCGGCTGCGCGGCGACGATGACGCCGTCGGTCAGCTCCTCCCAGCCGGCCTCGCCGAGGCGTCGGCTGCGCACCTGCGTGGGGGTGCCCGCGTAGCGCACCCGCACCTCGAAGTCCTCCCCCTCGGGCACGGTGCGCCCGAGGGTCACGGCGAGCCGGTCGCCGCGGTGAGAGTAGCGGGCGGGCTCGCCGTCGACGTGGACGCGAGCGACCTTGAGCGCGTGCAGGTCCAGCTCGACCCGGCTCGCCGGCTGCAGCGCGCGGCAGCGCAGCGTGGCCTCGCCGGAGAGCCGGTTGCCCGCGACCTTGTAGTCCAGCTCGAGGTCGTAGTGCGCGACGGCGAAGCTCGCGTCGCCGTGCCCGGGCACGTAGTCATCGGTGCCGTCCTGGCGCCTCACTCTGTCTCCTCCCACGGACCGATCGGGTTGCCGATCCAGCGTGTGCGCGACGGTACGCCCTCGCCGCGCATGACGAGGGACGCGGGTCCGACGGTCGCGTCCCGGCCGACGCTGGACGAAGGGAGGATGACGCTGTTGGGCCCGAGGGTCGCCCCGGCCTCGAGGACGACCTTGTCCATCTGCAGGACCCGGTCGTGGAAGAGGTGGGTCTGCACGACGCAGCCGTGGTTGACCGTCGAGCCGTCGCCGAGCTCGACGAGGTCGCTCTCGGGCAGCCAGTAGGTGTCGCACCAGACCCCCTCGCCGACCTTGCTGCCCATGAGCCGCAGCCAGGCGTTGAGCGCCGGCGTGCCGGCGGTGATGCGGGCGAACCACGGGGCTGCGAGCATCTCGGTGAAGGTGTCGGCGAGCTCATGGCGCCAGACGAAGGAGGTCCACAGCTCGTGGTCCCCGGCGCGGTGGCGCCCGACGATCAGCCACTTGGCGATGACGGTGACGCCGGCGGCGAGGTGCCCGGCGACGAGCAGGACGGGGCCGGCGAGCAGCACGGCGGCCCACACCGACCGGTCGAGGAGCGCGAGCAGGGTCACGCCGACACCGACGTGCAGCGCGACGCTGCAGACGAGGGGCACGACGCGGCAGAGCTCGACGACCGACCGCAGGACCTTGAGCCGGGTGGGCGGGTCGTAGGTGCGGCTCGCGTCCTGCTCGTCGGCGGTGCGCCGCAGCTTGCGCGGCGGCGAGCCGATGTACGAGGCGCCCGCCTTGGCCTTGGCCCGTTGCGGCGCCGCGGAGAGCACGGCGACGAGCGAGCGCTTGGGCACCCGGCGACCGGGAGCGAGCATGCCGGAGTTGCCGACGAAGGCCCGCTTGCCGACCTTGACCCGCTCGACGCGCACCCAGCCTCCCCCGAGCTCGTAGGATCCGATGAGGGTGTCGTCGGCGAGGAAGGCGTGGTTGCCCACCCGCACGAGCTTGGGCACGAGCAGCACCGTCGAGGCCTCGACGCCCTCGCCGACGCGGGCGCCGAGCAGCCGCAGCCAGGTCGGGGTGAGGGCGCTGGAGTAGATCGGGAAGAGCCAGTCGCGCGCCTCGTCCAGCAGGCGCACCGTGTAGATGATCGCCAGCCCCTGCACCGAGCGCACCGGGAAGTGCCCGGGCTCGATCCGGCTGCCGAGCAGCCGGGTGAGGCCGAGGACGAGGAGGGCGAGCGCGACGAACCCCACGACGGCGGCCAGCGGCAGCCACGGCAGCGCGGCGCGCACCGCCTCGCCCAGCGAGCCGGCCCCCGAGACCGCGGGCCACAGGACGAGGCCACCGACGAGCGTCGCCAGACCGGGCAGGCTCGCGACGAGCGGGGCGATGAGCCCCATGCCGACGAGCCAGCGCCGCGGGGCCGGAGCGTCCTCGCGCGACCACGGGCCGCGGGCCGACGCCTGGCGCTCGGCCGGCGAGCCGGACCAGAACTCCCCCGCCGTCACGCTCCCCAGGACGTGCGAGCCGGGGGCGACCTCGGCGTTCACGCCGACGACCGTGCCGGGCGAGAGGGTGCTGCGGGCGCCGACGCGGGCGTGGTCGCCGATGGTGATCGGGCCGACCTGCACCCGGTCACCGTCGATCCAGTAGCCGAGCAGGTCGACCTCGGGCTCGATGGCCGCACCCGCGCCGACGTCGAGCCAACCGGTGACCGGCGGCAGGGCGTGCAGGTCGACGCCCTCGCCGATCCTGGCGCCGAGCAGCCTGGCGTACCAGCGGAACCAGACGGCGCCGGACAGCGCCGCCGCCGCGAGCTCGTCCTGCGTGCGGGCGGCGAGCCACAGCCGCAGGTGGACCTTGCCGCCGCGCGGGTGGGACCCGGGGGTCACTCCGCGCAGCACGAGCCGGGCCAGGCCTGCGGCGAGCAGCATGCGGCCGGGGCCGGTGAGGAAGACGAGGGCCGTGAGCACGACGAGCCACACCGGGAAGGTCGGCAGCCACGGCAGGGCGAGGTGGCCGAGGGTCGAGCCGAGCATGAGCCAGGCGAGCCAGCGCATGCCGGCCAGAGCACGAAGGGGGATCATCCCGACGAGCTGCGCCGCCTGGGTCTTCGTGCGGATCGGGCGGACCTTGCGGTTGGTCCGCACCATCGTCGAGGTCGCCATCGCCTCGTCGAGCCAGGCGCCGAGGTCGCCGATCGTCGGGTGGGCGTAGAGGTCGCCGACGGTCGTCTCGGGGTGCTTCTCCCGCAGCCGGCTGACGACCTGGGCGGCGGTGAGCGAGCCACCCCCGAGGTCGAAGAAGTCGTCGCTCGGGTCGCCGACGTCGGCGCCGATGACCTCGGCCCAGATCCCGGCGACCCACTGCGCGGTCTCGCCGAGCTCCCCCTTCGCCGGGGTGTCGCCGGAGGTGGGCAGGGGCCACGGCAGGGCGTCGCGGTCGACCTTGCCCGAGGTGCGGGTCGGCAGCTCGTCGACGACGGCCAGGCGCGGCACGAGGGCCGCGGGCATCCGCTCGCGCAGCAGGTCGCGGGCGTGCGCGGCGTCGTAGCGCTCGTCGATCGTCAGGTAGCCGACGAGCAGCTTGTTGCCCGCCGCGGTCGCACGCACGGCCGCGGCCGCGGACACGACACCGGGCACGCGGAGCAGCTGCTCGTCGATCTCGCCGAGCTCGATGCGCCGGCCGCCGAGCTTGATCTGGTCGTCGGCGCGGCCGGCGAAAACGAGACCGGCAGGGTCGTTGCGCACGACGTCGCCGGAGCGGTAGGCACGCTCCCAGCCGAGGGTGGGCATGGGCGCGTACTTCTCGGCGTCCTTGGCCGGGTCGAGATAGCGGGCGAGGCCGACCCCGCCGATGATCAGCTCGCCGGACTCCCCTTCGGCCACCGGGTGGCCCTCGCCGTCGACGACCGCGAGGTCCCAGCCGTCGAGCGGCAGGCCGATGCGCACGGGGTCGGAGCCGTCGAGCATCGCGCCGCACGCGACGACGGTGGCCTCGGTGGGGCCATAGGTGTTCCACACCTCGCGGCCCTCACGCTGCAGGCGCGAGGCGAGCTCGGGCGGGCAGGCCTCGCCGCCCATGATGAGCAGCCGCACCCGCTCGAGCGAGCTCGGCGGCCACAGCGAGACGAGGGTCGGCACGGTCGAGACGATGGTGATCTCGTTGGCCACGAGCCACGGGCCGACGTCGACGCCGGAGCGCACGAGCGAGCGCGGCGCGGGCACGAGGCAGGCGCCGTAGGCCCAGGCGAGCCACATCTCCTCGCAGCTGGCGTCGAAGGCGACCGACAGGCCCGCCATGACCCGGTCGTTCGGCCCGATCGGGTCGTCGACGAGGAACATCCGCGCTTCGGCGTCGACGAAGGCGGCGGCATTGCGGTGGGTGACGGCGACCCCCTTCGGCGTGCCGGTGGAGCCGGAGGTGAAGATCACCCAGGCGTCGTCCTCGGGGGTGGGCGCCGTCGGCTCGATCGGCGAACGCCCCTGTGCCACAGCGGTGGTCGTGACGACGAGGTCGTTGCCGATGATCGCGGCCGCCCCCGACTCGCCGAAGACGACCCGCGCCCGCTCGTCGGGGTCGTCGGCGTCGACGGGCACATAGGCGGCGCCGGCGACGAGCACGCCGATGATCGCGACGTAGAGGTCGGTGGAGCCGGAGCGGATGCGCACCCCGACCTTGTCCCCCGGCCCGATGCCGAGCTCCGCGAGCTGCTCGGCCAGCGCCGTCGCGGCCTCGGCGAGCTCGGCATAGGTGAGCATCTCCTGGCCGCTGTCGACGGCCCGTGCGTCGGGGTGCTCCTCGACGACGCCCATGAAGATGTCGACGAGCGTGCGGGGCGCGGGCGCGCGATCGCCGGCCAGGAGCGAAGGGAGCAGGGGCGGGGGTGGCGTCACGCGCAGAAGGATCCCCCACGAAGGTGAACACGTGCCGCGGGGTGGCCCCGAGCGGCGAGTCGAGGTGATCGTGACCGCCTATCCGGTCGCTCATACCTCCACTCGATCGCCGGTGCCTGAGGAGGCCGCCCGCGGCCGTCTCGAGGGGCCGGACATGCGAGAGGCCCCCGACCAGATGGTCGGGGGCCTCTCGGAGTGGTAGCGGGGGCAGGATTTGAACCTGCGACCTCCGGGTTATGAGCCCGGCGAGCTACCGAACTGCTCCACCCCGCGTCGTTGCGTTGTTAACTCTACGTGAACGCACGGGGCAGACCAAATCAGCCCTCGTCGAGGGTCGCCGAGCCGCCTCCCGGCTGGGCCTCGGCGGCATCCTCGAGGTACTTCTTCAGCTCCTTCTGGGCCTCGCCGTAGGCGGTGAAGTCGCCCTTCTCGAGGGCCTCCTCCGAGTCCTTGTAGGCCTGCTGCATGCCGGCGATCGCCTCGCGGAGCTTCTTCTCGTCGGCGGTGAGGTTCTTCGGCTCGGCCGGCTCCTTGCCCTTCGGCTCCTTGCTGCCGTCGTCACCGCCGTCCACGCCCGCGTCGCCGCCGAAGAGCTCGTCGAGGGCGGCGTCGAGGGTCTGCCCCCACGCCACCCGCCCGGCGAAGGTCGCGACGACGACCCGCAGCTGCGGGTAGCTCGTGCCCGAGGCCGAGGAGACGTAGATCGGCTCGACGTGGAGGAAACCCTCGCCCACCGGCAGCGCGAGCTGGTTGCCGAAGTGCACCTGCGAGCCACCGCGGTTGGCGTTGTTGATCCAGTCGGTCAGCGTCTGCGAGCCCGAGCCGGTCGTCGCCGTCGAGGAGACGATGTTGTTCTGCACCTGGCCGACGCCCGGGACGGTCGTGTCCCGTGGCACCGAGAGCAGGCGCAGGTCGCCGTAGCCGTCGGCCGGCTTGCCCGCCGTCGACCCGGCATCGCCGTCGGCCGACAGGTAGCCGGCCATGACATTGCGCGTGCCCCGCGGGATGTAGGTCGAGGTGAGCGACCACACCGGCTCGCGCTGGTCGGGCATCGCGAGCGAGAGGAAGTAGGGCGGCTGGGCCACACCGTCGTCCCCGCGGGAGGGATCGTCCGGCACCCGCCAGCGGTCCTGTCCGGCGCGGAAGTCGCTCGCCGCGGTCACGTGGTAGTCGGCGAGGACCGCGCGCTGCATGCGGAAGATGTCCTCGGGGTAGCGCAGGTGCGACATGAGGTCGCCGCTGATCGACTGCGTGCTCTTGAGCAGCCCCGGGAAGGCCTTGTCCCAGGCGTTGACGATCGGGTCCTCGTCGTCCCACTTGTAGAGCCGCACGGTGCCGTCGTAGGCGTCGACGGTGGCCTTGACCGAGTTGCGCATGTAGTTGATCCGGTCACCGACGAGCGAGCTGTTGCGCTGCGTCTGCACCGAGGAGACCTGCCCCGACTGCACGCCCGAGATGGAGAAGGCGGTGCTGTAGGGGTAGTCGTTGGAGGTCGTGTAGCCGTCGACGACCCACTGGATGCGACCGTCGACGACCGTCGGGTAGACGTCGTCGTCGAGGGTCAGCCACGGCGCGACCCGCTGGACGCGCTCGGTGGGCGTGCGGTGCTCGAGCAGGCGCGAGTCGCCACCGACCGCGTCGGAGAGCAGGAACTTCAGGTCGCGGTGGGTGATGGCATAGGCGGCCTGCCGGGGCCACGAGCCGATGCCGACACCGCCCTCGCCCTGGTAGGTGTAGCGCGACTCCTCGCCGCCCGTCGGCCGGTCGACTTCGCGCGGGGTCGAGGTGTCGCCCTGCCCGACGATCGAGAAGTGGCGCATCTCCTCGCCGAAGTAGATCCGCGGCTCGTACTCGCCGATCGCGCTCGTGGGGTTGAGCCACTCCGGGTCGCCACCGCGCGACTGCGCACCGCGAGCCATGACCAGGCCGTAGCCGTGCGTGTAGACGGTGTGGTCGTTGACCCAGTCGCGCCGGTCCGAGGGCACCTTGTCGAGGTCGAGCTCGCGGGCCCCGACGACGACGTCGACCATGTCGCCGTCGACGTCGTAGCGGTCGACGTCGAGCTCGTCGGGGAAGGTGTAGTAGGGCTGCTGCGCCTGCAGCTCCTGGTAGGTCGGGCTGACGACCGCCGGGTCGAGCAGGCGGATGCCGGGGATCGAGTCGGCGTCCTCGCGCAGCTGCCCGGACGAGACGTCGGAGACTGCGTCATAGCTCGACGTCTTGACGTCGGTGACGCCGTAGGCCGCCCGGGTCGCGTCGATGTTGCGCTGGAGATAAGGCTCCTCGAGCGAGTTGCGCGAGGGCGAGACCTTGTAGGTCTCGACGAGGGCCGGGTAGATCGAGCCGACGACGACCGACAGCACGACGAGCGTGCCGACGGCGATGACCGGCAGGCGCCACGAGCGCGAGCGCACCGAGGCGAGGAAGAGCCCGGCGCACAGCGCCGCGGCGACGGCGAGGATGTACTTCGTCGGCACGATGGCGTGCGCGCCGGTGTACCCGACACCGGTGAGGACCTCCCCTTCGCGCGTCGTCAGGCCGTGGGCGTCGAGGACATAGCTCCACGCCCGCAGCAGCGCGAGGACGGCGGCGATGATCGCCAGGTGGAGGAAGGCCGCGCGGCTGGACCGGCCGCGGCCCGGCGGGACGATGCCGCCGTAGACGTAGTGCGCGAAGAGCGCGGCGAGCAGGGTCGCGATGGCGACGACGGTGAGGAAGCCGACGAGGAAGCTCCACCACGGCAGGGCGAAGAGGTAGTAGCCGACGTCGCGGCCGAACTCGGGATCGGTCACGCCGGTGGAGCTGCCGTTGCGCCACAGCATCCAGGTCTGCCACTGGGCGGCGGCGGCCAGTCCGCCGAGGATCCCCAGGACCGAAGGGAGGGCGATCGCCGTCGCGCGACGGAAGGGTTCGATGGCGCTGCGGTACTGCGCGAGCGCGTGCTCGCCGGCCGTCATCGGCACGGTCAGCGGGCGGGTGCGGTGGGCGAGCCACAGGCTCACCCCGACGGGCACGGCCGTGAGCAGGCCGCCGACGACGAAGAGCATGACCTGGGTGCGCAGCCGCGACCACCACATGCCGGAGTAGCCGAGGGAGCCGAACCACAGCGACTCGGTCCACAGCGAGGCGGCGAGGCTGACGGCCACGACCACCGCCGCGACGGCGAGCAGCACCTTGGCCAGGCGTGCCTGCGGCACGCGTGAGGCGGGGGGCCCCTCTCCCCGGGGCGGCTGCTCGCCCCCCTTGTCTTCCGGCCAACTCGCGCTGCTCATGGTGGGGCCACCGTACCCAGCCCGGCTGGGGGCCCGTAGGGCAGCATGGTCTTCGTGCCCGACTCGTCACCAGACCAGACCCCCGACCCCGCGCCGCAGCCGACCACCGAGCCGCTCGCCGTCGCCGCCCTCGAGACCGAGCGCCACGTCGCCTCCGCCGGGTGGGACCAGAACCCGCGCGTCTTCGCTCTCGTCGACACCGCCGCTCTCACCGCGGCCGAGCCGCAGCTGGCCGCCGCCCTGAGCGGCGACGCCGACCGGGCCCCCGGCGCCCTGACGGCGATCGAGCAGGAGGACCTGCCCCGCACCTCCAACCTCGAGTCCCTGCTCGGGCGGATGGCTTGGCCCGAGACCGTCGACGGTGTCGCCCTCGCCGTCGAGCGGGTCGTCATCCCTCCGGGCGCCGAGCGCGACCTGCCGCAGGACCCCGACGCCGCCGTCGACGCCCTCGCCCAGCACCCGCAGCGCCAGGACGTGCGCCTGCTCGTCGCCGTCCACCGCGACGGCCGGGCCGTGTGCCTGCTGCGGCAGCGGGCCAACGACCGCGACGACCGGGTCGCCACCGGTGAGGACATCGCCCCCGGCCTCGTCCACGCCCTGCGGGCGACGCTGGAGGACTGACCTCACACCCGGGCGCGCCCACGCGTCTACCCGGTGATGACGATGCAGCAGCCCTTCGAGACCGCGGTCGCGCAGCACGGCGACACCGTGCTGCGGGTCTGCCGCGCCGTCCTCGGCCCCGGGCCGGACGCCGACGACGCGTGGTCGGAGACCTTCCTCGCGGCGCTCCGCTCGTGGCCGGACCTCGACGAGGACACCACCGTGCAGGCCTGGCTCGTGCGCGTCGCCCACCGCAAGGCGATCGACGTGACCCGATCCAGGGCCCGGCAGGCGGTGCCCACGGACGACCTGCCGGACCTCCCTTCGTCCCTCGGCAACCCCGGCGAAGGGGGCGGCGACCTCTGGCAGGTCGTGGCCCGGCTGCCGGAGCGCCAGCGGCTGGCCGTCGCCTACCACTACCTCGGCGGGCTGCCGCACACGCAGACGGCCGAGCTCATCGGCGGCACCCCGGCGGCCGTGCGCCGCGCCGCCTCCGACGGGGTCGCGCGGCTGCGCGCC